>JACCDR010354748.1_pt1 | contig 25868 bp, 25 predicted proteins | sample 7446431 | NCBI WGS metagenome assembly JACCDR01 (sample SAMN15323443, study PRJNA562643) | freshwater metagenome | isolation source: river surface water | place: USA:Blue River Watershed | collected 2017-08-17 | reverse complement strand
TTTAATTTGGTATAAAACTTTAAAAGGTTAAATGATTAAAAATTGAATTTATTTATATAATTAATTAAGTAATATATAATAAGAAATAATGTCTCGACGAGTTTTTGAAGACTATGTTGAAGCACACAAAACAGGAAAATCTCTTGGAACTTACTCTATTAAGACCGTATTAGCTGACAATTACAATGAATATTATATTTATATTAAACCAAGTAGAGGAATTTATAAAAATCAAGTACATATAATGCATATGAAATTAAATTATAGTGATCATAAATATCCATTTCAATCACCTCTTGTTAAATTTGTAACAGAAATATTTCATGTTAATATTTCTACAAGTGGTACTATTTGTTTGGATATATTTAATGATCAAACAAAGTGGGTACCAAAATATAATTTCTCAGCTATTATAAAAAGTATTTTATTATTATTTGATGAACAATGTACAGAATCTCCTTTCAATTGTGATGCTTCTGAGTTGTATAAAAAATGTTTACACAACTATAATAATGAAATAAGTGAATTAACTAAATATAAAAAAATTATTACAACTGAAGAAGAAGAATTTTTACTAAACAAAAACTTTCAACGATTTATAGAAGAAAATAATAAAATATATAAAAGAAACAATTTAGAAAGTTATAAAAGTTATTTTCCTGAGTTAAATAATAGTAGAAAACAATATGAAGAAGAAATAGAACATATTAAAGACATTGAATGTATTATTGATGGTTTAAAAAATCATGTTAATAAAAAACAAACTGAATTTATCCAACAAAAAGATGATGATGCGGAACTTTTATTAGCAGCGAGTAAAAATAGTACAAAAATAATTGGTGCTGTTCCACAATATGTTGATGAAAAAGGAATGTGTGAAAAACAAATTAGAGACCGACAAATTCCATTATTACCAAACTATTCACACAAAAAAAATAAATGGAATAGATTCAATGCTATAAAATTTAATATTTAACAAAGTAATTAAAGAGTTTTATATTACTATTTAACCATTTAACAAGTTAATTTTACTTTATTCTTTTTTCTTCCACTCAATAGGCATAGGAATTTTATGTTTTTTGAATACTCGTTTGAATAATTTGTAATAATTATAGATGATATCACAGTATCGTATGAATGTTGTTTTACTAATTCCGCATTCTTTTTCTATTTTTTCTTTTGTTATAGTTTTCTTATAATCAGTTCTATCAATCAAAATATAAATAGATCCAATTGCTTTTGTATTTGTTTTATTATCATGAAGTAAATGAATATTTTTGTCATCTGCTCTTTTTATCAAATCGATTATAAATGGTTTATATTTTGCGTCGATATTTAGTATTTCAAAATATCTATTAATATAATCAAATATAGGATTAATTTTTGTTGGAATATTAATAATACCCTTCTCATTTAGATCATGTAGAATTCTATCTCCTTGTGATTGAAATTTCTCTTCTATTAAAGAAAACTGTGCTATTTCAGTTGGTGTTTTACTTATTCCATTGTTGTAACACGCATAATATAAACAAGCACTAAGTACGCCACGTTTACCGTCTTTTCTAAAAACATAACCTTTTTCTTTTATTTGTGCAAACATTTCATTTGCTTCTACTATCACATTTTTTGGAATATGGTATTTTTCAGATAAATTGTTCCAATTATTCATATCTTTCAATGTATTAACTTTTCTGTATTTAGAATAATCTGCACTAGTTTTGTACAAACTTCGTTGATTGTTATAAGAACCTTTTCCAGTAAATCGAATTGAAACAAATCCATTGTTATTAACATTGTAATTTGTAGCAACAGATGTGATCTCACTATATGTATCTTTTTCAGATTCAAATCCACATTTATCACATACATAAGAAGATCCTATTATTATTAATTTTATATTACATGTTGTACATATGTTATTATCAACTCTAACATTTTTAATTTGTTCTTGTTCATTAAAATTCCAATTATTAAGATCCTGAATATTATAATCAACATTAACATATGAATTTGGGATCTCCGGAAAATCATTCAAATTATTTAACTCACTTAAAAACGAATCCCAGTTTTCCGATGTATCTTCTTCTTGTTTCTGTATTGAGTTATCTTGTATCGAATTATCTTGCGTTGAATTATCTTTTGTTATATTTAGTGTTTCGCATATTTCTTTTTCTTTTTCTTTCAATTCAATTATTACTTTTTCCTTTTCTTTTTCTTGTATTAAAATTGGTGGCATATGTTCGTTCGCAGAGAGTTGTTTTTTCTTTTTTTGTTTTGGTTTTTGAGTTTCAGTTACTTCGATTTTTTTAAGAAGATTGAGATTTCCATGGTCCACTACAAAAGATTTTTTTTTGGTTTTACTCATCTTTCTATATTATATATATTCAAATTTTAAATCATAAATTATTTAAGAGTAATATATTATCTTTGATTTGTTAAATGGTTAAATATTTAATACTCATATATTATTATCATATTTTGATCACTGTCGTCGCCTCCTTTATATCTATTAAATTTTGCAGATTTATCATATAACAAAACTTCTTCTTCTTTAATTAAGATTTCTAGTCTGTTGTGAGTTGTGACAAAATTATCTTCCGTTACTAGTTGATAAGGAAATGTTAATTTTGCATAAAATGGCTTAATATTATTCAGAATATAGTATCCATTTAAATTATCGAGATCCATAATTAAATATTTTATAAAATAACTTTTATATTAAATTCAATATAATAAATTATTATTTAATATATAATACACAATGTCAACTAATAAAGATGAAACCAAATTATTGGGAGGGCTTTTGTTAATAGCAGTTTTATTGTTAATTTACTACCACTATTGTGAAGATGATTATGGTTACTATGACAGAAAAAGATATAATCGTGGTTGTGAAGGTATGAATGATGGCAATTATGCAGCTATGACAAAAAATATGTATGGAACTTTTAAATCTCAGCCAGCTTATAGAAATTCAACAGCAATTAATGAACAATTATCATCATTAGATTTTGGTCCAGTCAATTCAATGCATGACTTAGAATTAAATAGAGGTAAAATTCAACATATGACCACAGAAAGAAAAAAATTATACCCAAATAATGGTTCAAGATGGATGACAGAAAGTTTCGTAGCTATTGATCCTTCAGATCAACTTAGTGAATCAAATAGTAATAATTCTCTATTAGCTTCAGGTGCAGTTTCTATTGGTAATGTTGATGGTAATAGTTATATTTCGGATGTCGATGGAGCTTTTAAATTGCAAAATAATAACGGAATTACTATTCCTGCAGAAATTGTAACACCAAATAAAACGTGTAATGTTGATCGAACTGCATATAATTCAGTTTCTGGCTCGCAATTATCTTTAATGGATTTTGATTTAGTTCCAACATACGGTACAAATTATCGAAGAATGGATATTTAAAAATTTTAACAAGTTAGAAATTACTTAAGGGTAATATATTATCCCTGACTTGTTAAATGGTTAACCATTTTACAACCATTGATGTTTACATTCTGTGCATACATTAATTAATCTCATATCTTCTCCTATTCTTACTTGTCTTAAAATATTATTATCACATTTAATACATTGTTTTTTGATTTTTGGAGTTAATGGATCGTTGCCACAATTTTGTAAAATAGTTTTAAACATTATCAAATCACTACTTTTATCAGTTTCATATCTTAATGTATCAGTTTCTGTTGGTTGATAAATTTGATTACATGAAAGACATTTAAAATAAAATTCGCTATTTGTAGTTATTTCAAATAACACATTAGAACATTCTTTACAAAAGAGCATTTTATATTATAAGATTATTAATAATTTATATAAAATTCAAATTTTACTAAGTTGAAAATTGAATGTATAGTTTAAATATAATTAAAACATAATACGTATATATAATATAGTATGCCTCCAAAAAGAGAAAGAAAAGTTAAACAAGGTAAAATTGACATCACTGTTAAGAAAAAAAATGTTACAAAAAAAACCGATAAGGTGATACCTGATAATTTACCAGAAGTTAAATATGATGATCTTAATGAAGAAGTTGAAGATGAAGAAATTTTGCCAGATTTAGATCCAATGGATGATTCGAAAATTCAAGATAAATTCTTACCTCAAACAATAAAAGAAATAGTTATTTTATCACCTGAAAATAGAATAACAAGTGATCATTTAACTCTTATGGAATGCACAGAAATACTTTCTATTAGAGCTGAACAAATAAGAAGAGATGGTGTAACTTTTATTGATGATGATAACATATCAGATTATATTGAAATTGCTAGAAGAGAGTTAATATTAAAACGATGTCCTTTATCAGTAAGAAGAGCTATTACTGATAATGTTTTTGAAGTAATCCCGGTTAATGATATGATAATCAATCCAAATATAACATATTTAAAAAAATAAAATATCATTCATGATAAGTACGAAGTAATAAAAGATGTCTCAGTATTGTCATGTTTGTAGTGACAATATCTTCCTTTACTACAGTATCCATTTTCTTTCATATATTTGCAAACTACTGTTTTATATCTTCCAGTTTCAAGTGAAGAGAGCAAATTATCAAGATCTCTAACGACTTTTCGATACATCATTTCAGACTGTTTAAGTTCATCATTAAGGTAATCGCATTTATCATTGAGATTCTCAAGTTTACTTTTCAACATAATAATTTCTTTTTTTAGTTCATCAATTATTAATTTGTCGCGATTTTTTTCATTATCGCGAGATTCTTTTGATTCGGATCTTTTGCGTTTCTTCACAATAATTGGTTTACGAGAAGAAGATCTTCTTTCATGTTTTCTTGTTCTTGAATAAGAACGAGACCTAGATCTGCGTTTCTTACTGCTGTATTTTTTTTCATGTTCGATTTGTTTTTCCAATGTTTTTTCAAATCTAGAATTTGAACTTTCACGGTACTTATCGGAACTCGAACTTTCACGGTACTTATCGGAACTCGAACTTTCGTTAGGATTATAGCTCGAATTATAGCTCGAAGTACGATGACGTTTAACAGAACTCGATCTTTTATAATGCTTATCAGAGCTTGATCTTTCAGGATATTCATTACCCTTATCATCGCTTTTTTTGTTCATGTCAGAAAATAATCCAAACATTTGACTAAGAAACTTGATAGCTTCTTGTTTCACGTCTTGTTTCACGTCTTGTTTCACGTCTTGATTCGTATTATGTTTCGTATCTTGATTCGTATTATGTTTCGTATCTTGATTCGTATTATATTGCACATCTTGATTTTTACCTTGATGCGTGTCGTTATTTGCATACTTATTCAATTCATTAATGGAATTCATGATTAATACTAATTGAATACTTGTATGGTATATTATTAACTATAAATTCAATTTTTTAGAAATTCATTCACCTCTCCTCCTCTCTATATGTATGTATATTGGACAAAATAAAAATGAATTTGGACAAAATAAAAATGAATTTGGACAAAATAAAAATGAATTTTTTATCTTATTATAAATAAATAGCTGAATAACAACATAATGAATAGCGACAAAGTTAAAGATAACGAAGTAATTGAGACTATTGAAAATGAAACTATTGAAAATGAAGTAAATAAAAATAAAAACATTAAAAATATCAAAATAATTATTAAGGAAAAAAAACCAAAACCTATTAGTTATTATGAAAAACGGGTTTATGATTTATTACCCAATACAGACAAAGTATTTATCAAAAAAGAGATTGATTTAAGTTATAATTACATTAAAAAACTTTTAGTAAAAGTTGATCTAGATTATTCTTATGATTATGAACTATTTTTGATATCAAAGCTTGAGTTCTGTATTACTGAAAAAAACTATGCAGAAATAAAGTATATAGTTAACCTTCTTGTAAGGTCATATGAAGGAATTTATGATTCAAATTATAACTATGCTATTAATGATGGTTATATAAGAAGACTAATTTATGATGCTCAAGAAAAAAAGGATTTCAATTTATGTGGATCTTTATTGAGACCAAATCTTAAATTATTAGATACTTCAGATGATATTGCTTTGTTATTATTTCATCATTATCATTTGTTCGCAAGTTATGATATTAATTTTATGAAGTCGTTGTTTTAATCTTTTAAAGTTTCGATCAAAGTATTTGATCAACAGATTAATGAAATTAATCTAAGTTTTATACCAAATTAAAACTTTTTAAAAGTTAACTTATTTTCAATGATTAATTGAAAATTTTAACAAGTAAGAAATTACTTAAGGGTATTACATTACCCCTGACTTGTTAAATGGTTAACCGCTGTTCTGATGTTTTCATGAAGTTTAATATTTTTTATTATAAAACTAATATTATTTTCAAATGCAGCTTTATCTTCGGCAAATTCATTATGTAATGTAGTTCTAAGATTATTTAATTCATTATCTGTAGAGTTTATCAAGTATAAAAATTGCATTTTAAAATCGTCAAAATCAAAAGAGTAAGCTGGTGCGGGAAATTTTTCAGCATTAGGGTTATTATCACATTCCGGACATTGAAAAAAATTTCTTGCTTTTGTATATTTATTTATTGAACCATCAATTTTACTTTTAATTAATAATCTACTATCTTTTATTAATTCGTTCATCGGCGCTGCATCAACAGTAATAGGTAAAATACCATAATATTTGCATTGATTAATATAATGTGAAAATCCTTCATTTGCCGACATACATAAAGCAAAATGAGTTTTATCAAATACATGTTTCATGTTTTCAATATGAGAATATATTGTTATATTAGTACCTTCAATGTTATAAGGTAAATTTTTTTTGACATCATTAAAATTTATTTTAAATCCACCTTTTTCAACTTCTTCCTGAATTAAATTTTTCATAACAGTTAAAAATGGTACTGAAAAATTAAATGTTATTGTAAGATTTAAATTTTTCATTTTATGAAATCCAGAATATATCCAAGCAGCAATAATAAGATGAGTATTTTTATATGGAGATGACCCCCCAAGATGAATAACATTAATTATCGGCTTTTCTGTTTCTTGATATTCATCGGGATGAATATATTTTTTTAATGAAGGTGGGTATGAACATTTACTAGTAAATCCTGTATAAATGATTTTATCTAAATTTGCTTTAGTATTATTATTTGTTTCGCCATCATAGCCGCTTTCATTATCATAATCGCTTTCACTATCACTAGGATCACTATTATCATCATCATCAACATCATCATAATGATGTCTATTTTCTTGCAAATTTTTTTGCAAATTTCTTTGCATATTTTTTTGCAAATCATTTTCTAATTCTCTACTATATTTATTTCCTTTGTAATTCTTACCAAATTTACCTCCTCCTTTAATATTAATTTTATTTTTAAGTCTGTATAATTGGGTTATTCTTTTAAATGTTATGTGTGTTTTACAAATAACTAAATCCATAGAATTCATTTGTTCCCAGTCCCAATCAGTAATAACTTCTTGGTTTGGTACCCAAATATGAAATTTTGCAATAGCTCCATTTTTAATATTTTGATTATGAATAAAGATATCATAATAAGGATCAAAAGTATATTTTTTTTCGTGATCATCATTTATATTTAATATACGATTCTCAACTATTTTATTGTTTGTTAAGACTTCCCATAATATGTAATTATCATTTGATAAACCTCTTCCTGATCCATCATTGTATATAATAATTTTTTCCAATTCCTGGGGGTCTCTATAATTATCGTCATTACCTCCTTTTATTAAACTATTTGCTAAATTATTAATTGTTCCGCCATAAAAAACTTTACTTTTATTTACCATATATAAACACGAGACAAGAAAAATCGGTAACAATGAATTATCATCAATTAAAACTAAAAGAAGAAATATACATACAATTATATATATAGCCATCATATATTATGATTAATATTTTAAAAAATTGAATAATTTATAGAAATATATAAACTTTATCATACTATTTTGTTATTAATTAAGAAACAAAAATGCTGAATATTATGAAAAGTATGCTAATAGTTTCCGACAAAATTTTCGAAGATAATTGGAATGGAAAATTTAATTTTAGAGATAACATTAACGTAATAGCTTCATTGCATATAATTAATAAAATTAAATTAAATGAAGATGACTTGAAAAACATTAATGATATTTTAGAACTTAAAAGAATAGTCAACAAAAATGTTGAAGAAATTATTGCCAAATCAAGAGACAAAGTTAATAGTTATATTAAAACTTCGAAAGAAGAGATAATTAGTTGTCTTAAAGAAGATAAATTAAAAGGCAAAACTAAAGTAAGCAATAAAACTAAATTGAAAACTGAGTTAGCTTTATTTAGAAAAAAAATTATGGCAGATATTGTTATTGATAATGGAACCATAGACTTTAATAAAGTTCTTCCAAATTATAACTGTGAAGAAGGTATCCGCATAGCAATGGAAATAATCAAATCTGATGTAAAAACAATTACAATTGAACAAGCAGTAAAAAAGGTTAAGAGAAAGTTAGAGAAAAAGTTAGAATCTGATGAATCAAGTTCAAGCAATAGTATATCAAATGATGTTGCAATTAAAGAAATATTAACATGCAACCATAATAAAATTACTAATATTGAATCAGATTCATCTAATACGCCTCCTCTAATAATTAGTAAATCTGAAGATGGAAATAGTATTTACTTTGCTTACAAAAAACCACCACCAAAAGGCAAAAGAATACCATTTTATATACATAGTGATCCAGGATATTTAACTGAATTTAATGAATACCTCGCTAAAAAATATGAAAATGTTGAAAAAGATAATGAAGAAGATAAAAATGAAGTTAATGAAAAAGAAAATGAAGTTAATGAAAAAGATATTAATGAAATAGAAAAAGAAAAAGAAAAAGATATTGAAGAAACGGAACTAAAGGAAAAAGAAATAAAAGAAAAAGATATTGATGAAAATGAAGTTAATGAAAATGAAGATAAAAAAGATATTGAAAATAAGAAAGAAGAAAATAACAATACTGTTGATGATAAAAAAATCTTTGAAGAGAGTAAAAAAATTGTTAGTGATATTGAAAGAATCATTAACAAAATTTCTAATATAAATGAAAATCTTGCTAATCATGAACCGATAAATAGTAAAACGGAAAATGATTCAACTGAAGATTTTGAGCAAATTGCACTCGATGAACACCAAGAAAAGGAATCAAAACAACTTGATAAACACTTAATTCAAGCTATTAATAATTTCAAAAAGAAAACTCAAAATTTAATAAAAAATTCGACACTTGATAAACAAGATTTAGAAGAATCTGAAGAGTCCGAAGAGTCTGAAGATGATGAACCACCAACTGGTTATGATTTTAATTTCGAAATAGGACAATATGAATTTAATCGTCATATACCTAATAAAACAGTAATTAGAATTGCAAATAGAGATGGAGATGAAGGCGTAACATATACTGTCAATTATCCAAACAAAAAAATATATTTTGTTAATGATAAGATAAAATTAAAATCTATTTTGAAGAAAGATTTAAATGAAATTGCTCTTATGTTGTACGCAACAAATCACATAAAAGATCTGACCCATTTTCTTGCTGATAATAAGATAAAAGATAATCATTTATATGATATTTTAAGTTTAACTATCGGAACAAATGATTTCTCTGTATTACATATGAACTTGCTAAAACTTCCTTGCAGTGTAATTAATGCAGTAGCATCAAATAGATTATCTTTAGTCGATAGATTATTGTATTTCATAGTTACTAATAAGAAAAAGAAATATCATACTATCATATTTGAAATACTTCTCATGGTAAAATATAAAAAACCAAATATTATTACAAATAAATCTAAAAAAATCATTAGACAAAATGAAGTATTAAGCGAAATGTTTAATGTAGAATATAGTGAAAATAAAACCTATACATTTCAACACAATTGTTACAAAAAACATTGCTATTGTGATATTGAAATATTTAAAAAATAAATTTTTTATTATAAATTAACCTTTTAGCTTAAAATCTTTTTTTTAAAAAATCATCAAATCCAGGCTTATCAGTATTTCTTCTGCCAAATCCAGGCTTATCAGTATTTTTATTAAATTCAGACTTATCAGTATTTCTTCTACCAAATCCAGGCTTATCAGTATTTTTATTAAATTCAGACTTATCAGTATTTCTTCTACCGAATGAATTTTTATCTTCTTGAATTTTTGTAATTTTTACTGTATGCATTGCAGCAAAATTTAATGAATTAATTAATTTAATTACATTCTGCATATTTCTAAAGAAACTAGTTTCTTTTGTTCTAAATAGATTTTGTAATTTATGTAATTCAGTATCATGTAAATTACTTGAACTACTTGTAACGTGTTGTTTATTTTTTACCATATTTATGAGATTATCAAGTTTGTTTTTAAAATCATCTTCTCTATAAACATGAGCAGGAGTTTTAGCTGAATCATCGACATTAATACAATTTGAATTAGGAACTAAATCACTAATAAAAGTTGCAATTCTATGAAAAATTCCTATATTTTCAGATACTAAATATTTTTCATATTCAATATTGCTTTCAACAATTTTATTACTGCCCTCATTGCTACTACTATTTTCACTGCTACTATTTTCACCACTTTTGCTACTATCAATTTCACCTACAATGTCAGTATATCTGAAAAATTCATTCATTGGTCTTGTATCTATAACTAATGGTAAAATTCCATAATACAATGATTCATTAATATAATGTCCATATCCCTCTCCAGCAGATAAACATAAAGCAATATCAGCTTCTCTTCTTAAAGTTGCAATATCATCATAATGACTATATATTGTCATATTTTTATATATTATAGGACTTGGTGTATCTTGAGATATGTTATCGATTCCATTATCAGTAAAAGTTTTATTTATCATTTGCATTATTCTACATAAAAACATTTCAGTATAATTAAATGTTATTGTTAATTTTAGATTTTCGTCATTAATATATCCGTGTGATAACCATGAATGAACTATCAAGTGAGTATTTTTATAAGGCGAACTTCCACCTAAGTGTATTATATTAACTACATTAGACTGTGATTGTAGTTTAGCATTTATTTTATCATTAAGGTTAAAATTATTATCTACTTTTGAAGTAAATCCAGTATATATAATTTTTGGAACTATCATTTTTTTCTCTAGTTTTGAATTTAAGCAATTGTAAATGTTTGCAATTTTTGTTTCTGTTTCTTTTGTTTTGCATAAAACTAAGTTTATATGTTTCATAAAATCAAGATCCCAATCTGATATTAATTCTTGATTAGGTACCCATATATGATATTTAGCACGCACATCATTTTTAATATTCTGTTGATGTACAAATACATCAAACACATCATGAAGTCTACTTGTGTTTTCTAAATATATATCAGAATTAAGAACATTCATATTTATTTTATTAAGATTTTGATTAATTTTTCTGTCTGGGTTTCCTGTAAAAGCATCCATTAAAACTTCATTGTCAACCCGCAAACCTCTACCTGATTTATTATTATAAATCAACATGTCTCCTTCTTTTGCTCCTGTAACTTGTTTATTATTATAAATAGGTAATTTATATTCAATATTTATTAAGAAATAAAAGGCATTAAATAGATAGATGGACATAATACACTCAAACGGTAATAAATCATAATAAATTAAAACTAATAACAACAAACATATTACTATTACAAAAGATTCATTCATTTTATATATAAAATAATATAAAATAGAAATACAAAATTTGAATAATTTCAATTATGTATATAAACTGATTATATTGTACATTATACTTCAATTACAAAACCAATATATACTAATATGTACAATAAAAATGAACTTTACAATGACTTTTTTCGTCAAGGACGTATAATTAATTTCAAACATAGTTACAATTATTCATTAAAAGAATATTTTCACATGGTAAAAATAATACGATTTTGCAAAGGTAATTATGATAAAATGATTATTGTCGAAAATGATGTGTTGATGATTTTTGAACATAATAACTTTGACATGCAAGTAGTTAACAAATTTCCTAATCTTATGGCTTTAACGTTTGTTAATTGGGAAGGTAATTGTGATTTAACAAATGTAAATAACACAAGGATGTCTTCTTTGTTAATAACAGGTGTTGATAGAATTATATTTCCAAAAAAACTTGACAATCTGAATACAATATCAATATGTTATTCAAAAAATAATATTATACCATATTATCCTAGTATTCATCATGTACATATAGGTTCAACAAATATTCTCTTCTTACCTGATGAATACAGAAATATTTGTATGAGTGTAACTGCGCGCGGGAGTGTAATTCATAACAAATATAATGGTTGTGATTTTTGGACAGGAGATGAACATCTTTGTAATAAAAGATATAATATTATAGTTAATTTTCAAAAAATTTATAAATTAAAATCTGCCAGGAAAAAATTACTAAAAATTTATAATCCTTATTACATAGGAGGATTTTTGGCAAAACGTAGAATTGAGTGTTCTTTGAACAATTGATTAATGTGTTAATATATTACCTCTAACTTGTTAATAGGTTAATAAGTTAAAAAATTGAATTTTAAAATTAAGATAAATTACCCTATTACCTTATTATCATAGTATCATAGTATCTTATTAACAAAGCATTTTATTAATCTAATGTCGACTCCATCTTTTAAAATCAGTAAAAAAGTTAAAGATTATGTTGAACAACAGATTACTAAGTGTATTGTGTATACTACAAAATCACATTGTTATTTTATTGATAATAGAAAGGCGCTTTTCGAAGATACTTGGTATCGAATCGTTAAGAACGAATTAAATATATATGGATTTGAATTTTTAAATTTATTTGACTTAAAAGATATTAAAAGGATAGATTTTATTGGAGGTTATAGATGTATACCAGAAAATTTATATTTACCGAAACTAGAATATTTTGGAATATGTGGACCTCATTATACGGGCAGCTGGTATAAACTAAATGATTCATTACAAAATATTAATAAAATAGAGATACCATATCGTGGTTTAAGAGTATTATATATACCTGAACATTTTAAAAAATTAAGATCAATTAATTGTTATGTATTATTTTACGATTTACCCACAAGAGAAAAAATATTAGCACAACAAAAAGAGAAAGAATGGAAAGAAAGATTAAGACAAAATGCTAATTTTCTCTGGATCGAAATGAATAAAAAGAAAAAAAGAACAAAGGCATATCAAAAAATTAAAAAAGCAAAAAAAACAAAATGTAAAATATTAAAAAAAGCAAAAAGTTTGAAGAAGAAAATAAGACATAAAAATAAAATTGAAGAATCTCTCATTCCTTTATATATCGGTCATGTAAAAATAAATTAAGAATGAGATACATGTTACTTATACGAAGACAACTTAAACAAAAATTATCATCATTTCAAAAAAAATTATACTTATTATACAATCCATTTTATTTAGCTGGATATTTAGGAAAAAAAAGATTAACAAAACATTTAACAAGTCAGGGGTAATACATTACCCTTAAGTAATTTCTAACTTATCAGGACAATATAATGTCCCTGACTTGTTAAACGATTAATCAATTTTTAAGTTTTTTTCAAAATTGAAATATATTAATATAAAAAGATGGGTATGGAACATATGGTTAAGCTTATTAAACAATTCAATAGTGAAAAAAAAGAAAACCATATTAAAAAGAATAAAGAAAAACACATACGGAAGTATAAAAGAAATATCAAAGATGAAATAATTAAAAAAATTAAAACTACAGAAGATATTTTTAATTATAACGGCGAAGATCTTAGAACATTTAATAGTAACATATTATCAACTGATTGGAAACTTATTGATGATAGATCGAATATAAAATCAATAGATCCAAATTTACTGTATGAAAGATTAACATGTATAAATTTAGGAATCAAATTTATTCCTTTAATGAACCATTTACTTTATTTATCGATCATAACATGTGACGGAATAAAAGAAATTCCTATGTTACCTAACCTCGATACTCTGATAATAAAATACAATACATCAATAACTAAAATTCCAGTATTGCCAAAATTAAAAAGTTTGACATTAACATGTACTTTTATAACAAGTATTCCGCGTTTAAAAAAATTAATAACATTTTGCAGTATAGATAATAATATATTGTATTTACCTAATTTACCTAAACTTGTATATTTAGAATGTAATAGTTTAGTATCTTTGCCTTATGAGTTACCAAAAATTAGAGAATTAATTTGTAAAAATAAGAACATTAAATGTATTCCTGAAACATACAAAAATCTTAGAGTCTTGGATATAGCTACAGAAAATATCAAATACATACATGACAATTTCACAAAATTAAAGGACATCACACTTACAAATTATACTGTATTTTGCGATATTGAAAGAACACGTATTTCAAAAGATAAAAGACATATTCCGCGTAATAGATTAATTAAATACTACAATGCACTTTTGCGTTTTCAAAGAGTTGTTAAATTAAAAAAAGTAAAATCAAAATTATCCTATATTTATAATCCTCGATATATTGGAGGTTATATTGGAAAAATTCGCTTAACCAACTTTCTAAATTAACCATTTAATTTTTTAATTTATTATAATATGAAAAAAAAGAAAAAAAAGAAAGAAAAATTAGAAAAGGAAAGAAAAAAAGAAAAAAAGAAAGAAAAATTAGAAAAACATTCCAATGATTTCAATGATCTCTGGTGAGACATTTCTCCTGATAAGTATGAGATGAAGCATCCGAAACTCAACCATGAGCTTGTGGAGTCTGCATTTTGAATCAAAGTCGCATAATGCTTTGATATCGTTGTGTTTGGTTTCAACTACACTTTTCAGTAAATTTCCACCACGTCGAAAGACTTCCCAATATATTATTTTTTCTTCATTTCGCAAAATTGATTTTGCGGTAAAAGGCAAGTAGAATTTTGTGTTGTCAAGTACAAATGAGACATCTACACAATTCAAATTATCATGATTAATGATTTCTCCTACGCATTTGTGAAAGTTTGTTTCGAGTTTCATACACTTTGAGTATAATTCACGATCACCTATTTTGATTGCTCTCACAATGAACAGAAACCTAAATTTTGGAAACATCATGATGTTTTTTTTCATTAGCTGAAAATTATGAGATCCATAGTTTTCAGTGATTTCTAATGGTAATCCTTCATTCAAATAATTCTCATTATGCTTTAACATCCTGAAAATCTCTAATGCTGATATCATTTGCAATGACACTTTCGGACAATAATAATATTCAAAATTTCATTTTTTTAACACATTAAACATCAGTAGTGTTTCTTGGTTTAATCTTAACCTTTTAAAATTTTAGTTATAAAATTTGAATTTTTATATTATATATAATCAAAATAGTAAAATATATATGGATAAATATTGCTCCGAGATAGATTTTACTAATATTAATTTATATGAAAATGAAATACTAAAGAACTATGTAGAAATTTTAGAAAGTAGAATAGAAGAACTTCTTCATACTATTGAAGAAAAAGACATACTCATTGAGCAAAGTCAAGTTTCATCAAAACAAGCATTTTCAAGTCAAGTATCTTCAATAAATTTAAACAAGGAAAAAGAAAAAATTCGTCAAGTTATATATGATGGAGGAGATGATGATATACCAAATGTAACTATTAATCCTAATTTTGATATTTTTGACGTACCTAATGATCCGGATATTACCACATTAACATTAATTAATTATCCAAATGAAAATATGCCAAATTTAGTTAATTTAGTAAAATTAACAATTAAAGGTTGGAGTAAATTTATTATTCCGGATAATCTTGTGAATTTAGAAATATTAGAAATTAATGATTATGATCGTCATCCGGCACAAATTCCAAATACATTAATAAAATTAAAAGAATTAAAATACGAAGGTTATTCTGATCAAAGTATTAGTATTCCTGATACATTAATAAATTTGGAGAAAATTACTTACGATGCATACGAAGAATTAGTATTACCTAATACATTAATAAATTTAAAAGAAATAAATTATATAAATTCATATATTGATTTGGTTATACCACATACTTTAGTAAATTTGAAGACAATAAAATATTATTCGAAATACTTAGTCATACCAAATACACTAATAAATTTGGAAACTATAAACTATATATGTTATGAATTAATGCAAAATAATTTTATTTTACCAAATACATTAATTAATTTAAAACATCTAATTTATAAATGTGATAGTTTATTAGTTATTCCTGATACATTAACAAAATTGGTAGATATAGATGTTTTCAACTGTACAGATATTGAATTATCCAGAAAAGCTTACCCTGAAGTTGATTTAATTATTCCTAATACGCTAGTAAGTTTGGAATCATTAAGTATAAAAAATTATATAAATTTTCGTTTACCAAATACATTAATAAATTTAAAAAAATTATGCTTAGAACATACAGAGATATCTTATATTCCCGAGGAATATAAAAACTTAACAAGTTTAACATGTGGAAAATTATTTCACAAAGTATTACCAAAATGTGAATATACAAATAATCAATATCCTAAAAGTGTTTTTGATAAATTATATAATACATTAATCAAAATACAAAGATTCGTAAGATTACTACAATTTCAAAACAAAAAAAGTTTACTATATAGTCCTATGTATGTAGGCGGATATTACGGAAAAAAGAGATTGAGCAAATTACTTGAGCCTAATGGAAAAAAGAGATTGAGCAAATTACTTGAGCCTAATGGAAAAAAGAGATTGAGCAAAATATTAATCTAAGTTTTTTTACTTAATATGTCAAACGACTGAAAAGTAAATTTTTTACTTAACCATTTAATATGTCAAACGACTGAAAAGTAAATTTTTTACTTAATATGTCAAACGACTGAAAAGTAAATTTGAATTTTTTATTATTTATATCATAATATCAAAAAATGGATGAAACATCAAAAAGCCCGATTGTCGAACAGTTAGAAAAAAGAATTGAATTAATGGGAATAGAAATAGAAATATTAAAAAATTCTAATAATAACAATAATAAAATTTTATACAATAATAATTCTGAAATTGAATATGTTACATATAATGGACATATTGATGATGATATTATTCCACGTGTACTTATTAATCCGAATTTTGAAATAAAAGAATTACCCGAATCCAATACTGTTAAACATTTGAGCCTTATTAGTTATAGTTTTGATACAATTCCAAATTATGTAAATTTGGTAAAATTGCATTTAGATGGTTGTCATAATTTTTCCATTCCTGATACACTTGTTAATTTGAAAGAATTAAAAATACTTAGAGCACGTGAAAATTATGAAATTCCTGATACATTAGTTATGTTAGAAAAAATACAATTAAGAAGTTTTAATAATAGTGGAATAACAATTCCTGATACATTAATAAATTTAAAAAGTATTAATTATTACTCTGATATGCCATTGGTACTTCCAAGTACTTTGGTAAATTTAAGAATGCTTGATTATTATTCTCCCGGAAATTTAATACTTCATGAAAATTTTACAAATTTAGCTCATATTGTATTTAAAGGACATAATTTAATTATTCCTGATACATTAACAAATATAACTTACTTGAATTTCTCTAGTCCCTCATTAGATGAACCGTTTATTATTCCTAGAACATTAAAGTGGTTATTTTATTTAAAATGTGGCACTAAGAAAGCAGTGGAGCTTCCCGATACTTTAACCAATCTCATTGAATTAGAACTAGCACGATACATCTTTTGCCCATATGGTGAAGATCATAAGCATTTAATAAATATAAATATTCCAGATACTTTTGTAGAATTAAAAGAATTAAAACTTTATGGTTTCATAATTGATAAATTACCTAACACATTTGTTAATTTAAAAGTTTTAGATATAAAACAATCACGAGTTCTATACATTCCAGAAGAATATAAAAAACTTAGAATGCTAAGTTTTAAGAAAAGCATATTCCATAAAGTATTAAACAAATGCAAATACAATTCAAAAGCTAAAAGCGCAAAAAATATGAAAGAATTAAGCAGTCTATATAAAACTTTGGTACAAATACAAAAAAAGATAAAATGGATTCAATTGAAAAATAAAGACAAATATCTATGGAATCCATTGTACATGATCGGTTACTATAATAAAAGACAGTTGACTAATATGTTTCATTAAAATTGAATTTTTTTAACAAATTATTAATCAATTACTTGACTACTTAACACAAAATAAATGAGTAGTACAAAATTGGCTAAGAAGAAGAAAAAAATAAGAAAATTATCTAAAAAAGTTCAAAATCTTCAAAATACGATTGCAAAATTAAGTAATGAACTTAATGAAATTCGTACTCCTAAATTAAAGAAATTAGTAGTATATTGTTCAAGCCTGGTTAATCATGCAATAATAAATCCAACATATGCTTTTCATAATAGAATATTTGCAAGTCCTGCATATTCACAAGTAGGCAATATTAGTTTGGATTTTACTGATAGTCATGATATAAAATCGCTAATATTAAAGGATTATAATGGCAATTTACCAACAAATCTTCCTCAATTAGAAGAGTTAATTATCGAAGATTCAAATGTTATTATTCCGGACAAGTACACAACATTAAAAAAATTAATCATTAATTATGAAGATCAATATTTTGACATTCCGGATACTCTTGTTAATTTAAATTACTTATCATTAAATTGTTTTACATTGTTACCAAAAAAATTACCAAAATTAGAAATAATAAGTATTAAACGTCAGAAATATCCAACTGCAAAATATGACATTGGTTTATGCTATAATGTAACATGTATACCTGAAGAGTATGATAATTTAAATGTAATAGAAGTAAATTATAACCTATTTCACAAGGCAAGTTATGATATATATTATGTTCATAATAATAGAGATGTATTTATGAGATTATACAACACATTGCGAAAAATGCAAAAGAATGTTAGATTTAAACTATTCAAATTTAGATTAAAACAATTGTATAATCCACGATATCTTGGAGGACATTTAGCAAAATTACGTATTAAATTTTAACCAATTTATTAGTTGACGAGTTTACTCATTAAAATTTTTTGTATTACTCCTATTGTATAATTTTTTTCATATAAAAAATTGAATTTATATAATTAATATATAAACATCATAACAATTGAGAATGTCTTCCAATAATTCCTTGTCTGTTCAATCTCAAATTGACGAAATCCCAAGAGAGTTATTAGCACAACATATTAATTATCTTATAAAAGATGATAAAAATATGCCTGTTCTTAAAAAGATATTTGATATTTTTCAAATTGATGGCTCGATTTTGAGCAAAATTGTTATTAATCAAACTAATGATAATGTTGAAATAATCAATTTTATTAACAAAATAATAATCACTGAAATTATTAACAAAGCAGAAAAAAAGAAACAAGATAATGAAAAAGATAATAATACTCAACAAAAAGATAACATACCACAAAAAATTGAACAAAAAGATAACATACCACAAAAAGATAACATTCAACAAAAAGAAATTCCACAAGTTGAAAAACAAGTTGAAAAATGTCAAGTTATTCAAAAAGATAACATTCAACAAAAAGAAATACAAGTTGAAAAACAAGTTAACAAATCTGAAATTGTATTCAGAGCTATAGTTGATATGTTACCTCATTATGGACAAGTTCATAATGGTACTAGGTTGAAAAAAGATGACTTTACGTCAAAAATACTCAATAACATTATGAATGATATTAATTTTGAAGAAATGACTTCAGAGTATCTTAATAAAATTATTATTAATATTTGGTGTCATTATCAGGATTATACTTTATTTAGAAGATTGATAACTTTGAAAAACTTCATACTAGATAAAGATGTAATCAAAGATATGCATTTGTCATATGAGTACATTGTTAAAAATGTGTTACCAATGAACGAAGATAACATATTAAATATTCTGATGTCATATTTTGATAATAAAAGAACTTTGAATATCTCAATTATGCAAGAATTTTTAGAGAAATCTAGATTTGCGGACATGAGAAAATTCGAAAAAAGATTAGAAACAACGTTTATTGAAAGTCATCATTTTGATGATAATTGCAAAAGAGAAGAATTTATCAAACTATTTGGAACTGGTTACACATTTTCAAAAGAGTTGATAACTGCACGTCTCGAAAAATCAGTTAAAACGATTTTGGCTGAATTTGTCTAATTTCATAAAATAATAATTTGGTATAAAACTTAGATTAATTTCATTAATCTGTTGATCAAATCCTTTGATCGAAACTTTAATTTAAGGGTAATAAATACCTTTGACTAGTTAATATGTTAAATTAAAAATTGAATTTTTTTTAAATATATACATAATACAATACATAATAACATAAATACTAATAACATGTTTGCTTCTGCTTCCGCTTCAGCCTTTGCTTCAGCATCGTCTTCATCATCCTTATATAATCATGGTGCTAATGATAATGAAAAATATACTTCAGCTCAGATACAAAAATTTATGATTATAAGACATATTAATCATATGTCTGACGATGATGATAATTTCAATGTTATTAAGACTTTAATCGAAGTTTATAATCTAGATCTTCCTTATCTTGAAAAAATAAATTGTGTTCTAACTAAATCAAATCAAAAAGTATTTAATTATCTAATTGACTACATTGCAGAAAAAAATAAACTATTAGAGAAAGAAAAAGTTGAAGAAGAAAATAAGAAAGAAGAAAAAGTCGAAGTTAACGAAAAAGTTAATGAAAAAGTTGAAGTTAATGAAAAAGACAATAATGATAGTGATGAAGACGAAGACGATACCAATGAAGACGAAGGCGAATTCATTACAGAAAAAAATAAACAATTAGAAGAAGAAAAAGTTAAAACTAATACTAATCCTAATTCACAAATTGAACAAATTAAAGAAATAATTTCCGCTAAATTTGTTACAACGATGTTTAATTATCTTATAAGTAAATTAGATGAACATAATACAGTTGAAGATGAAGATTGTCTTCAATTAAATGATTCCGGAGTATCTTTTATTCTAGAGCATATTGATCAGATTAGTTTTGATCTTATGTCAAATGAGTACCTTAATATGATTTTAGCAAAATCATGGTGTTGTATTTTAGATAAAAGAATATTTGATAAAATTGTATCTTTAAAAAATCTTAAAATGGAAAAATATCGTATTGGTAATATGCGTAAATCATACAAACATATTATTGAGTTAGCATTACCTACTAATGAAGACAACATAATTAGTTTAGTTATGAGTTATTTTGATGACTCAAGATCAAAAGAACCAAAAGATATTTCAAATTTCCTTGAAAAAAATAACTTTACGAACTACAAAGAATTAGAAAAACAATTTGTAGAGAGTAAACATTTTGAAGAAAAAAAGCATCGAGATAATTTCATCAAAATAGTAAACAAAAAATACGTATTCGATAAAGACATTATTTACAAACAACTCGCAAAGCAAACTTATAATATTATGAGTGAGTTTGAATAAATAATCAGTTAGTCGACTTGTCAATAATTAATTAGTTGACTTGTTAAATAAAAAATAATTAGTTAACCATTTAATTTAATATTTTTTGTTAACCCGTTAAGTTTTTATGAAATATAAACTTTTAGGAATTCCCGGTTTTTAATCTTTTAAGTTAAAAATTTAGCAAAGTTAAAAAGTATTAAAGGCACTATATTGCTTTTAACAAGCTAAAAGGTTAATTTTTTCTACTAACTTAGTTCAAACTTCAATTTAACTCATTTTCAATTAATCATTGAAAATTTTAACAAATTCGTCGTCAGATTCTGCTTTTGAGTTTTTATTTTCATTTTCATTTTGTACACAAGGTTTTGATAAGTAGTTTGATTTTGCAAAATCAAAATCTTTAATAAACCACGATTCACATTGAGATTTGAATAATTCTTTTACTCTATTTATTACCACAGTGTAATCTTCTGTGAAGAATTTTGGATTAATATAATATTGCGCAAGTGATTTAAAATCAACTTTGTTATATTTTACAAAGTCAATGATATGATCCATTGAAACATAACCATCATTAAACATTATAATTAACATATTGATTATTGTTTTTGGGTTTTTGTATTTGCCTTGATATAGATGCAGAAAATGGTTAAGTTCTTCACATGTTTTTAAATATATTTCAAATTCGAATGCTTCAAGTAGCTCATGTGAAATATTATTTAATTTTCTTTCTGAATTAATATAAATGTTAAATGAATTTTCTTCAGATAAATATTTTTTTTGAATCTCTGTAAACTTAGATGCATTAGCCTCACTTTGAGTTTTTAATAGTTCTTGATTTTGAGCTTTTAACTGTTCAATTTCATTACGTAATTTCAAATCACTTCTAACCATTCCGAAATAAGCATCGGTAAATGTATTTTGTAATTTGTATTTTGCTACAAATAGTTCCTTATCAAATTTTATCCTATTAACAATAGTAGAGAATTTGAAACCTATCTTAAAATATTGAGTAAACTCGTTATTATCAAGAAGATAATTTACCGTATTATCATTAACTTTATGTTTATTAATGTAATTGGTTAACAATGAAAAATGATTGTCATTGTTTAATAAAAATCTTAATTCTTCTACTTGGTTATAGTTAATTTCATGTTCAAGGTCAATAGTTTTCTTATCTTCAACTGCTTGATTATTTGCTTGCATTTTGATTGATAATAGAATCTTATTGTGTATTGTATATATTTATATTAAATTCAATTTTTATTAACTGGTTAGAATTATTCCAGGGGACCCTACGAGTACTTAACATGTTAAATTATTATATGGTTAGATGGTTAGAAATTACTTAAGGGCAATATATTATCCCTGACTTGTTAATTGATTAAAAAATTGATTTTTATTTAAATAATTAACAACATAGAGTCAAGATAGTTTTTGTAATGTCGTCTTCTATATCGAAATATAATGAAAATGATGATTATTCAAAAGAACAATTAAAACTGTATATTCAGAAGCTTATAGATGATAAAAAAAAGTTAAAAGAATATAAAAAAAAGTTAAAAGCTAGTCTTCAAAAAACAAAAGATGCTAAAAAAGCAAAAGATGCAAAAAAAGAACAAAATACAACATTCGTTTATTTTAGACAAACTGAATCAGAAAATGAAACAGTTGGAATTCTGAATCCACGATTTTGTGACTATAAAGATATTCCTGATAATCCTAATCTTAAAAAACTAATTTTATATAATTATTGGAAACCTATTCCTCAGAGTCTTATAAATTTGGAACATTTAAAAATGTCAAACTCATTTCATAATTTTGGTTTGAGTAATTTTACTAAATTAAGAGTTTTACAATTGAACGAAATGCATGTTCCTAATTTTATCGCTCCAGAATTGGTTAATTTGGAGATATTAACTTTAACTAATTTATGTAAAATTGAGATTCCTTGTACGCTTGTAAATTTAAAAGAATTGAGATTAATTAACACTCAAGCTGAATTAAAGAATACTTGGATAAATCTAGAATTATTAATTGTTGAACAATATAATTGTTATGTTAACATACCAAATTCATACTTAAAACTTAAAATTTTAATTGTAAATGCAAAATGTTATATTACAATACCTGATACATTAATCGAATTAAAATGTGTAAGTATAGTAGGAAAAATCAGAATTCTGCCAGATACATTATGTAATATACGGCGATTAATATTAACTAGTCGACCTATTACTTATATACCTGAAACTTATGTTAATTTAGATATGGTAAAATGCGAAAGATTATTTCATAAAACTCAAGACAACATACAATATCACGGAGTGTCTCGAGAAAATTTAGACAAATACTACAATATATTACTCAATCTTCAAAGAAAAATAAAACAAAAAACATTCTATCATAAAGAACATTTATTGTATAATCCATTATACATAGGAGGATACAATTTCAAATTAACATTAAAAAAAATACTTATAAATAAGTTAATAAGTTAACAAGTTAACGAGCTGAGAAAAAATTGAATTTATATTTTTTTATTATCATTGAAGGGTTAAAGTTCATTTATAATTTATTTATAATGAGTGATAATAAGTTTATTATTAAAAACTACCCGGATTGCATATATTCTGCTAAGTTTACAAATGCATATAGCAGAAAAGAATTAAGACAAATTTATTCCAATATTCCACGTATTGGTGGAGTATTACATGATGAATTAATAAAAAAATATATGCTTGACAATACAGAAGAAGGATCCACAATTGAAAAATTAGAAAATAATGCTCTGTATGCTGATAATGCAAAATCATTAGTTACAAAAGATAAAACTTCGCTTATTTTGTACATTGATGGACCATCCGGAAGAACAACAGAAATGCTTTTAGATAGCAAAATTCCTCCTGAAAATTGCATTGCTGTAAATAAAAGCAAAATACATTTTAAATCACGTAAAGTAAAATCTTATACTTGTTATTTCGACGAAGCAATTCAAATATTAGCAAGTCAAGACGAACTTAGGAAAGTAAAATCAGTTTGGTATGACGGGTGTGGAACTTTGCTTGGTAGTCAAATCAGCAAAATATTTCCATTGAACGATTTAGAATTATTATTTAGTTTAATGAAATGCGATTTTACTTTAGCATTGTCATTCAATACTCGAGCTAATCATAATCAGCGATCAATTCAAAAATATTTGAATAAATCTGACACTGAAGAAGAAGATCATTTTACAGATGGGAGTGAATGTGATGAAGATGACGAACAATGTAATACAAAAAATAGAGAATTACAGTATGATTCTGGCGAACTTAGTGATAATAATAGTCATTGTAGTGATAATAATAATAATAGTCATTGTAGTGATAATAATATAATTAAAAAAAGAAAACTAATATGTAAGAAGAAAATAAGAAGGAAAAGAAGATACGCAAGAGGACTTTCCATAAGTGATCAAAAAAGAGTGTTAAGAAGTATTATAAAAAGATCTGGTTACTCAGTGATAAAATATATTTATGATAAAAATGAAAACTATAGTAAAAACATGTTTTTCTGGATGGCAGAATTAAAATATGAAAAAATTATTAGTTAACTATAATGTATTATATAATTTTTGTATTATATTACCCCTGACTTGTTAAATGGTTAATCATCTGCTTCATTTTTCGATGCAGAGATGTTTGTTTTTTTAATAAATGGAGCATTTTCCAACATATTAGTTACTTGTTTTTCTAATTCAAATGATATTGCTTTTTGAATATTTGCCATACATATATTTGTTTTAATTTTTGTTTCTTCACTAACAACACCTACTTCTTCTAGTTCTCTAGAATAAATAAATATTTGTTTTGCCGCGGCATTAATGGCAAGTGGAACATCAGAATTGAATAGTAAAAATATTTGCTTTTTTAATTCTTCTGGATCACGTCCATTATGAACTTCATTAACATACTCACATAATTTATCTCCCGCTACTACTAATGCATCAGGTACATATGCATTATACTTATTTGTTGAACTTGACGAACTTGATGCATGCGATTCATTTTGTGAGTCTGACATAGTGTTAATAGTATGCAATAAAGTATGAAATAAAGTATGCAATAAAGTATGCAATAAAGTATGCAATAAAGTATGCAATAAAGTATGCAATAAAGTATGTTATTAAGATATTATTCAGTTTTTATTTTACAAAAAATATATATTAACCTTTTAAAGTTTTATACCAAATTAAAACTATTTAAAAGTTAACTTATTTTCAATGATTAATTGAAAATTTAGATCAAATTACTTTGATCAATTGATTAATAAAATTAATCTAAATTTTAACA
>JACCDR012208958.1_pt1 | contig 25871 bp, 24 predicted proteins | sample 7446431 | NCBI WGS metagenome assembly JACCDR01 (sample SAMN15323443, study PRJNA562643) | freshwater metagenome | isolation source: river surface water | place: USA:Blue River Watershed | collected 2017-08-17 | reverse complement strand
TTGCCGCCATGCCGCGCCACTTCTTTCACCAGCGTGGAGGAGATAAAGCTATTTTTCTCGGTCGGGGTCATCAACAGACTATCCAGATCCGGATTGAGTTGCCGGTTCATACTGGCCAGTTGGTACTCGTATTCATAGTCGGCGACGGCGCGCACGCCACGTAATAGCACTTGTGCGTTGTGCTGTTTGGCAAAATCAGCCAGCAAGCCGGTAAAACCAACCACAGATACATTGGGTAAATGTGCAAAGGCTTGTTCGGCCAATTCGACCCGTTCGGCCAAACTAAACATGGGCTGTTTGCTTGGATTGGCGGCGATGGCCACAATGACCTGATCAAAAAGACGAGCCGCGCGTTGGACGATGTCGCTATGACCATTGGTGAGCGGATCAAATGTACCTGGATAAATGGCTTTGGTTTTCATACGTTGCATTATTCCTTGATCGCGATGGGTGATGTGTTGATGTTGTGCTGATGACGGTGACGTTCGGAGCTATCCCTGTCTGAGCTATGCCTACCTGAGCAGTGCCGTGTGAGCTATCGCTGTAAAGTTTCATGGTCGTCCAACGTGCATAAAATGCCAGCAACATCATGCTTAGATGCATGCAAATGCATGCCAATGCTAGAGTTATTTGCCTGTTTAGCGTTACTATATCAAACAAATGACAATAACAAGAAGTCTGCGTCGTGATGGACAAAAAATTACGCACCAAAGATAAAATTATTCAAGCCAGTACAGTGTTATTTAACGAACTTGGCGAACGCCAAGTCACCACCAACCATATTGCCGCCCATTTGGGTATTAGCCCAGGCAATTTGTATTACCACTTTCGCAATAAAGAAGACATAGTGCGGCATATTTTTAAGGAGTATGCCAAGTTGCTTGATCAGCGCATCCAGCCGCCCGGCCAAGCGTCCGAAGCGCTCGATGTGTTGGCATCTTATTTAGATACTGTGTTTGAATTGATGTGGCGTTTTCACTTCTTTTACGCCAACTTACCAGATATTTTGGCGCGCGACGCCGCGTTACAACAGGATTATTTGCAAGTGCAAAAGGGCGTGCTGAATAAAGTGATCTCGGTATTACAAGCATTAAAAGCGGCCGATGTCATTGCCATTGCCGATGACGATATTCCCACCTTCGCCCATACCATCAAGTTGGTGGTGACCTTCTGGGTCAGTTACTTAAAAACGCAGCGGCCGCATGAGCCTATGCATATAAATCAGGCGTATCAGGGTGTATTGAAAATTTTGCTGTTATTTAAGCCCTATGCCACGGCGCAGGCAATGCCGCGAATCGCGAAATTACAGGCTCATTATCAACAACTTGCCAATGTCAGTGCCGCTACGCTGGATTAAAAACGACCGCCATGGCGTGAGCTCGCTCGGCAAAGTGCCGCCATGGCTAAGCTGCGATGCCCAGCACAATCATCGACAAGCGCACTGGTCTAAGCAGTTGAAAACCACCAAGGTCTGTGGAAAAAAACACTGCCAAGCGTTATTGGGATCAGTACAATAGCGCCGTCTTATTTATCGAACCCAACCCCCTCAGGAGGGCTTACCATGCGTGCAACCTCTTTCCTTTCGCACATACAACAACAAATTGACGACGTCAAAGCGGAAGGACTCTACAAAGGCGAGCGGATCATCACCTCATCCCAAGCAGCGGATGTCACTGTGGCCGGTGAACAGGTTTTAAACTTCTGTGCTAACAACTACTTAGGTCTTGCCAATCATCCATCCCTGATTGCCGCTGCGCAGCAAGGATTGGATAGTCACGGTTTTGGCGTGGCCTCGGTGCGATTTATTTGTGGTACGCAGGATATTCACAAGCAGCTGGAAGCCGCCATTAGCAACTTTTTGGGGACTGAAGACACTATTTTGTACTCCAGCTGTTTTGATGCCAACGGTGGTTTGTTTGAAACCATTTTAGGTGCTGAAGATGCAGTGATTTCAGACGCGCTGAACCATGCGTCCATCATTGATGGGGTCCGCTTGTGTAAGGCCAAGCGTTATCGTTATGCCAACAATGATATGGCGGACTTAGAAGCGCAATTGCAACAAGCGGATGCCGATGGTGCTCGTTTTAAATTAATCGCCACCGATGGGGTCTTTTCCATGGATGGTGTGATTGCCGATCTGAAATCGATTTGTGATTTAGCGGATAAGTACAATGCCTTGGTGATGGTCGATGACAGCCATGCGGTTGGCTTTGTCGGTGCTCATGGCCGTGGTACCCACGAATACTGTGGCGTGATGGAGCGGGTCGATATTATTACCGGCACTTTAGGTAAAGCCTTAGGCGGCGCATCTGGTGGTTATACGTCAGGTAAAAAAGAAATCATTGAATGGTTACGGCAACGCTCACGGCCTTATTTGTTTTCCAACAGCTTAGCACCATCCATTGTGACGGCATCCATCAAAGTTTTGGACATGTTGGCGCAGGGTGATGCGCTGCGTGCGACCTTGTGGCGCAATGCCGAATATTTCCGTAGCCGGATGAGTGCTGCTGGCTTTACCTTGGCCGGCAAAGATCACGCCATTATCCCAGTGATGCTCGGTGATGCCAAAGTGGCGGCCGAAATGGCAAAACGGATGCTGGCGGAAGGTATTTATGTGGTTGGGTTTTCCTTCCCAGTGGTCCCCAAAGGCCAAGCACGGATCCGTACCCAAATTTCTGCGGCACATACGCAAGCGCAGCTGGATAAGGCCATCGACGCCTTTATTCGTATCGGTAAAGACATGGGCGTAATTGCATAAGGTGATGATGATGAAAGCATTAGCAAAGTTACACGCACAACCTGGGATCTGGCAAACCGAGGTGCCAATGCCTGAGGTTGGCCCGAATGATGTGCTGATTAAAATTAAAAAAACCGCCATTTGCGGTACTGATGTGCACATCTATAAATGGGACGAATGGGCACAGAATACCATTCCGCACGGCATGGTGGTTGGTCATGAATATGTCGGTGAAGTCGTGGGGATGGGCTCGGAAGTGCGCGGTTTTCATGTGGGGGATCGCGTCTCCGGTGAAGGTCATTTAGTCTGTGGCTATTGCCGTAACTGTCGCGCCGGCCGCGTTCACTTATGCCGTAATACCATTGGCGTGGGGGTTAATCGGCAAGGTAGCTTTGCCGAGTATCTCGTGATCCCAGCGTTTAACGTCTTTAAAATCCCAGACAATATCCCAGATAGTATCGCGGCTATTTTCGATCCGTTTGGCAATGCGGTGCACACCGCCTTATCGTTTGATTTGGTCGGGGAAGATGTGCTGATCAGTGGAGCAGGCCCAATTGGCATTATGGCCGCTGCAGTTGCACGTCATGTCGGCGCACGTCATGTGGTGATCACGGATGTCAATCCATATCGTCTGGAGTTAGCGGTCAAAATGGGCGCAACGCGGGCGGTTGATGTTAGTAAAGAAGATCTCAAGACGGTGATGCAAGAACTCGGCATGACCGAAGGTTTTGATGTCGGTCTTGAGATGTCTGGGGTACCTTCTGCATTTCGTTTGATGCTCGATACCATGAACCATGGCGGTAAAATTGCCATGTTGGGTATTCCACCTGCTGATATGGCGGTAGATTGGAATAAAGTCATTTTTAAAGGCTTGATCATCAAAGGTATTTATGGCCGTGAGATGTTTGAAACCTGGTACAAAATGGCCAGTTTGATCCAATCGGGTTTGGATCTCACACCGATTATCACGCATGAAATGCCCATGGCGGATTTCCAGCAAGGCTTTGACATCATGTGTTCTGGCCAATCCGGCAAAGTGGTATTGAACTGGGATTAGCCCTCACGTGTGGCGGGCTAGGCATAGTGTCATGCTTAGCCCCATACCTGCCCATTGACAGCGCCTGCTGCCACATGCTGACGAGCTTGGCTTTTTAGGTACAGCTTAAACCTCTCCCGCACGCGGATCCCATCAAACACCTGTTACCGTGCTGAAATTTTATGCCACGGGTAGTGAACTAACATTCACAGCGCTGTCGTATAAAAATTAGCCATAAACGTTTTGCGTTGCTGCTTAAAACTCAGGTTGCGCATAGACGTTCACATGGTAACAAGGCGGTAGGTGATGACATTGCCAAATCGTATGGATCATCCTGTTTTCGAATACAGTGCATTCTGTAACGGGGGTTGTGCCATGCAGTCGACATTGGGGGAGGCAATACCTACCAAGTTAAGACTTTCGATGAGGGTAGCATCATGGTTCTAAATCATATTTGGGGTTTATACGCGCATCCAAAAACAGAGTGGGATCGCATCGATCATCAGCACGAACCGTTTATTAATAGCTTGATGCATATAGTGTTGTTGGCATTTATACCGGCGATATGCGCCTACGTGTCAGCGGTATATATCGGTTGGCAAGTTGGCGGCGGCCCCGTGATACAGTTAAGCAGTCAAAGTGCTTTAATGCTGGCGGGTGCCATGTATGTGGCACTGATTGCTGGGGTGTTTGCGTTAGCGGCCCTGATCAAATGGATGGCGGTTACCTTTGGTGCAACGCCTTCTTTTACTCATGCGCTTGAATTGGCGGCTTATACCTCTACCCCTTTATTTATGGTTGGGTTTGTTGCCTTGTATCCTGAGTTATGGGTGATGGCGTTGGCGGGTTTAGCCGGTGTTGCTTATGCGGTATACCTGCTGTATACCGGCGTTCCTATCATGATGCATATTCCAGACGATCGCGGTTTTATTTATGCCAGCTCTGTGGTGACCTGCGGCTTGGTGTTGCTGGTGGTGGTGATGGCAAGTTTTGCCATTTTGATTACGACCAATATGTTACCTGTGATCAATCTTAGCTGATCATTTTGACGCAACCTTTATCCCTATCGGGTGCGAGATAGTGATTGGGGTGGTCAGTTTTTTAAGCTTGCGACCTTGTCACATTGTCATATTGTCATATTGTCAACGCCAAGCGGCCTTGCGTGAATTTTGCACGCGAGGCCGTTTTTTTTGTAAACGCATGGCATTGGCGTTATCGCTGTTCATGTTTACCAGCCTTAGTTTTTGCTGCGCTGAATCGCTTATCTGGCGTCTGCCGCGGGCATTCTGCTACTATAGCCCAGTGAGGTTGAGCTAGGGCAAGTCGAGTATGCGGGCTGTTTTTCATCTTTGTCGTCAATTGGTAAGCCTGTTACTGCTGGTGGTGCTGGTACTTGGTTTTGTCGGCGTGATTTTGCTGGATCAACAACCGTTGGTGAGTCAGCAAGGTGACATTAATGCCGATGCGGTGCAGCAAGGCAAGCAATGGTTTCATCAGCTCAACAGCAGTATTTCGCATGCTGATGCGAAACCGATTTTGTTACAAGCCAATACCTCCGATATCAATGCTGCTTTTGCTCTGGCCAGTCGGAGTTTGCCAGGGTTTCGAGGGGTGGCACAGCAACAAGGCTCGGTATTAACCACCCTGATGAGTTTGCCGTTACAGCTGCCATTATTGAACCGCACTTACTACCTCAATGCACAAATATTGCTCAGTGGTAACGAGCAAAGCGTGCGTATTGAGCAAGTGCAGCTGGGGTCATTAAGTTTGCCAGGCGCCACAGCGCTGGGTTTATTGGAGTGGACTGCGAATCGAATTTGGGGGCCAGGCAAGGGGGCTGAGTTACTTGCGACTGTGCGTTCGGCGTCCTTTCATGCTACCGGTGTCGCGGTCGAGCTACAACCTCCCGCCGGTTGGACGATGGATCGGGTAAAACAAAGTGGTTTAGCATTTTATCGCGAAGTGAGTGGTTCGAATGCACTCGCGCCCTTGGTGGAATTGTATTATCAACATGCGCTCAACCTTGCACAGCAGCACAGCGACAGTCAAAGCCTGACCTTGTATTTACAGGCGATGTTTCAATTGGCGGCACAGCGTACCGCGGCGCAAGATGCGGCGCAAGGTTTGAATCAAACTGCGGATGCGGTGATCACCACGCAGGCAGGCTATGCACAGCAAGAAAATAAAGCCGCATTATTGGCACTGGCCCGCTTATTGGGCGGACGGCATCTGCAACTGTTAGTGATAGGCCGCAGCGATGAGACGCGCAAACCACCGCGCGTGACCTTGGCGCGTCGGCCCGATTTACAGCAACATTTTATATATTCAGCCGCGCTACAATTGATGGCCAATCAGATGCTAAGCGATACGGTTGGCCAAGCCAAAGAGCTGTTAGACTCCATCAAAGGCGGCAGTGGTTTTAGTTTTGTCGATTTGCTGGCGGATCGCGCCGGTATTAAGTTTGCCCACATTGCCACCGCTTCCGATGCCTCCGCCCGGGCGATGCAGCAATTTTGGCGACAACCCCGCACAGAAAAAGAGATATTTCCTTCCAAACAACATTTGCCAGAAGGGATCAGTCAGCGTGATTTTGAAGCGACCTATACCGGTATTGAATCGCAGGCATTTCGCCAGATCGTAGCGGATATAGATGCACGTTTGATGGCGTTGCCGTTATATCAACTTGGTCATACGGCTGCGGCGCGCTGAGGCGTGGCTGCAGCGCGCTTAAGACAAGTCGAGGCACATCTGATCCAGCGTAGGTGTGCACAAGTTGCACTGACATAGCTTTTAAGAAAATTTTCTCGATCCGACGTCAACCCAGTTGCTGTCCCGCACCGTGTCATCTATACCTGTTTCAATTCAGCGCGAATCCTTCGCTTGGTGGTGATGGGGGCGGTTATGTCGGATGATCTTGCAGCGATGGAGCGACGTTTACAGCGTGAGCGCGCCGCACGAAAAGCGGCGGAAGCTTTATTGGAAGCCAAAGCGTTAGAGTTATATCAATCCAATCAAGAACTGCGACAAGCGCTCGAACGTCAACAGCAGCAAGGTTTACAGCTGATAGCGCAGGAAAAAATGGCCAGTATAGGTACGCTGGCAGCAGGACTGGCGCATGAATTAAATACCCCCTCCGGCTATGTGGCTTGTAATTTAGAGTTACTCGGTGGTTATTGCCAAAAATTACAAGACCCCGCATTACCCCAGCAGCGACATCAGCAGATCATGGAAGATATGCAGGATATTGTCACCGAGTCTTTGGCGGGGTTACAGCAAATCCAGCGTATCGTTGCTGAATTACGCCAGTTCTCTGAGCTCAATCCGCATCAAGCTATTCCTTTTGCCATACACGATGTGATTGAGCGCTGTATGTCATTGTTACGCTTAGAGTTTAGTGCGATACCACCATTTTTCTACCAACCAACCGCGCTGTGGGGCTATGGCGATCCAGATAGTATTCAGCAAGCGTGTTGGCAGGTACTAAAAAATGCCGTGCAAGCAACTGCAAGTGATGGTCATATCAATGTCGAGGTGACAGGACAAGATGACTTACAAATTGCCATCAAGAATGTTGGTCAGCCGATTGCACCGGACATCCAATTGAAAATATTTGACCCATTTTTTACCACGCGCGCTTTTGGCGAAGGGCGTGGTATTGGGTTAAGTAGTGCGCGGGTATTGATGCGACAACAAGGCGGTGACTTATGGTTAGATCACAGTGATGCTCGTCTTACCACCTTTATGCTACGCATGCCGGCAGCGCCCTTGGCATCGCTGCAAACCTAAGGTTTGATTACGTTTAGTTTGGATAACTGCGGTGCTGCGGTTAGCAACGCCGTCGTCGTAACGCACCAGGCAATAACATGATCCCACTGATCGTGAAAAACAGCGCGGTTGCACTGGTGAAAATCAGCAGCGGGTGGTTAAAATTTTCCCGAGTTTTGTAATCCATGATGTGCAGCATCCACATAAAATCAAATAGTCGCCACATATCTGTCCGCACCCGTACCACCTGACCACTAAAGGCATCGAGGTAAAAGGTGGTTTGGTCACTATCGGCAATATCAATTTGCCACAGTGGTAATGCTAAACCTGCCGCTTCTGCGGGTGCTTGTTGCTGCCAAAGAGTGGCCTGACGGATGGGGTTCACCCCTGTGTATTGTGGTTGCAGCAGTGCAAGTATTTCCGCTTGTGTTAACACAGCCAGCGGTTCACCCGTGATTGCATTGACATAGGCACGCTGTTGCGTCGCGACCGCACTGATTCGATAAAGTGGTATAGTCCCACGTTGACTGAGAGTAAATTCCAACTCTGCGTCTGCTGGCAGTGCCCATATCTGTCGTTGTTGTCGCAGCACCTGCTGAGGTGATTGTTGTGCTTGTGCATAATCAACTTTGATGGTTTGTCGCAGATGACTGCCTCGAACCTCATCGATAGGCAGCCATGCCATCACCAAACCACTGGCAAACCATGCCAGCAATTGCAAACTTAATAGCACGCCTAACCAAATATGGAGTTGTCGATAAAACCGACGGCTGGTGAAGGTGCGCGACAGTGAGATCGTCCATCTTGTTACTCGCATATGGCACCGTTCATGTTGGGTACGGAAGCACACATACGGTGGTGATGCATCATCGCCGTGTCTGACATTTGGAAGGGATGAAGCGACGCAGTCGCAACGTTAAATGACATGAAAAATCTCAAAGGGCCTCACTCTGCGGCGGGCCACTCATGTCAAGCTGAACGACTCAGACGACCTGTGATGCGCACCATGGTTTGGATAAAGTGGCATATGGTACGAGGTTAGGTATAACAAGAGCAGGGGGTGCGACAATATGTCGCACTTGATGGCTAAGCATATGGCTGCTGATATTCGCAAACTGCTTCCGACAGCAGTGCTCGCTTAGGTTGTGCTCGTTTCAGCGGATGTTGGCTTCGACATTGCCTGGTACAAGCGATAACTGAGCTGTCCCGCTACTTTTTCTTTCAATAGCCGCCAATGGGACGGAATGCTCGAGAGATCCAGCTCCTTCTCACATTCGACATAAATCAGCGCTTCATTTGCCAACCAACCCTGTGTATCTAAGGCCTGAATACATGGGAGCACCAAATTTTGCCGAAACGGCGGATCGATAAATACCACATCATAAGGTTGCGACGGTGGCGTGCTTAATACCGTTAAACAATTTTTGGCAATAACGTTGGCATTGCTGCACGCTAAGGTCATGAGGTGCTGTTGCAGCAGCTTTGCGGCTTTGGCATCGAGTTCAATCAGCGTCGCAAAAGCTGCATGTCGGGATAAGGCTTCGAGTGCCAAACTACCACTGCCACTAAAACAATCCAGCACTCGGCGGCCGTCAATATCCGTCATTAGCCAGTTGAATAGCGTCTCTTTCACCCGATCGGTAGTTGGCCTTAAACCTTCCGCGGTTAGCACCGGTAAGCGCCGCCCCTTCCAGCGACCACTAATAATTCTTACGACACCAGGGCCTTGATGGGGTTGGGGAGTTTTTGCACGCTTGGAATTCATCGGACGTTTAGCCTACCGCGGAATGGTGTTAGTATAGGCCGCAATGTTACCTGATTTTTTATTTTCTAGCAGCGAACCTTATGACGAAACCGAACAAACTCTTTGCCTGGCTTGGCTTTGGAAAGAAAAAAGAACAAACCGATGTCGCACCTGACACCACATCAGCGCCAACGCCCGAAACTGTTACGTCTGACACTGTAACGCCTGCGGCAGCGATACCCGCTGCGACCGATAGCGCTGCGTCAAAAATACATGCTCCGACGCCAACAGCGGCCAACACGGCATCCTCCAGCCCGCTATCTGCGCATGCGGCTGAGGCACAAGACATGGTCAAGGCAAATGGCAGCGAATTATCATCGGTAGCAGAGCAGCCAATGGCCGCGCTCAGCCCAGCGTCGAGCGCGTTAGCGGCCGATAGCCCAGCTCTTCAGGATGCTACTCCTATCGCGACCAATGTGGCAGCCACCGCAGAAGACTCGTCCTCGAGCAAGGTTTCTCATGATGCTGTTTCAGATGATGCGGCCACGGTAGCGCTTGGATCTGTTAAAACCGATGTTGACGCTAAATCTGCTTCGCCAACGCCAATACCAGCGACAGCACAGCCCGCTACAGATATAGACGCAACGCCCACGGCAGCTGCTGCCAGTGATGCGGCGCCAAAGTTAGGCTTTTTTGCCCGATTACGGCAAGGATTAAGTAAAACCAGCCATAACTTGGGCCAAGGCTTGGCGAATTTATTCCTCGGTAAAAAAATCGATGATGAGCTGTACGAAGAATTAGAAACTCAGCTGTTGATGGCGGATGTTGGTGTTGAAACCACCCAAAAACTGATTAAACAGCTGATTGCACACGCCGATCGGCGTCAGTTAAAAGAAGCAGCGAGTTTATACGACAAGCTACAAGAAGAGATGGCGGGGCTGTTGCATGATGTCGAGCAACCGCTTCAGCTGCAAGGCGCGGATGGTCCCTTTGTGATTTTGATGGTTGGGGTAAATGGGGTCGGCAAAACAACCACTATCGGTAAAATGGCGCAGCAGTTTAAACAGCAAGGCAAAACCGTCATGTTGGCCGCCGGTGATACTTTCCGCGCCGCTGCGGTAGAGCAGCTGCAAGTGTGGGGTGAGCGTAACCACATTCCTGTCATTGCACAGCATACCGGTGCAGATAGTGCGTCCGTGATTTTTGATGCCTATCAAGCCGCCAAAGCGCGAGGCGTTGATGTGTTAATTGCTGACACCGCTGGGCGTTTGCAAAACAAAGCCCACCTGATGGAAGAGCTGAAAAAAATTGTCCGGGTCTTGAAAAAAATTGATGGTGCGGCACCACACGAAGTGATGTTAACCCTGGATGCAGGAACTGGCCAAAATGCCTTGAGTCAAGCCAAGATTTTCCACGACGCTGTTGCCTTGACCGGTATTACGTTGACCAAATTGGATGGTACTGCCAAGGGCGGTGTGATCTTTGCGATTGCCGATCAGTTTAAAGTGCCGATCCGATATATTGGTGTAGGTGAGAGTATCGATGATTTACGCGTCTTTGATAGTAAAGACTTTATCCGCGCTTTATTTAACAAAGAGCAATAACCCCCAATGACAGGGCTATGGCATCGACGCTATATCCCTGCAACAGACCGATATGATCGACGTCGCTGAGAGCCTCCTCGTCATATTCGGTCTGATAAAATTCAACGCTTACGTCCTTTTTCCTCCATGTCATTGTGATTCATCGCTGCACGTTTGCCCAAGTGCGATCTTGGTATTACCGTCATCCCGAGCTGGTGATGGCTATTTAAGGGCATGCAAGTATTTTGCGCAATGCGTAGAAACTTGTGGAAAAATCCGGCAAAAACATTGACTATAACGGCAAGCATTTTGTTGACGGCGTTCAAGTCGAACCTCAGTAAAATGATGATTTCCAAGTACAAAGCCGATGTTTGGTTACAAGCTTGAGGGCATCACAAGGGCAGTTGTCATGTTGCGTTTTGAACAAATCAGTAAAACATATCCTGGAAATTTTACCGCGCTTGAAGATGTCAGTTTTGAACTTGCCGCTGGCGAGATGGCATTTTTGACTGGGCATTCTGGTGCCGGTAAAAGTACCTTGTTACGGCTGATCAGCCTCATCGAACGACCGACCCAAGGGCGTTTATGGGTGAATGGTATTGATTATCACGAGGTATCGCGCCGGCAAGTGCCGTTTATTCGTCGTGATATTGGTATGATTTTTCAAGATCATCGATTGTTGATGCAGCACACCGTCTTCGATAACGTGGCGTTACCTTTGGTGATTGAAGGCATTTCAGGGCGGGAGATGGCACGACGCGTCAATGCCGCCTTGGATCAAGTTGGATTGTTAGATAAAGCGCGTGCTTTGCCGGCAACTTTATCCGGTGGTGAGGCGCAGCGGGTTGGTATTGCCCGCGCAGTGGTGAATAAACCCCCATTATTGTTGGCTGATGAGCCCACCGGTAACTTAGATCCTGATCTATCGAAAGATATTATGCGGGTGTTTGAATCATTTAATCAGGCCGGTGTATCGGTACTGGTGGCCAGTCATGATTTGAGTTTGATCGCACGCATGCGCTATCGCACTATGACGCTAAAACAAGGCCGCATGATCAACGATGGTTTACTGCATGATGGAGGTGCAGCATGAGCCAGCTGTTACATAGTCGTGCGCATGGCCATAGTGGTCGAGATTTAGTGTGGTATCGCAGCGGGTGGCGTTTTGTGCAACAGCAATGTCGGTTGGCGCTGCAAAGCTTGTTGGACTTGGGCCGAAGTCCGCTTTGGACCTTGGTGACCGTGGGGGTGCTTGGCTTAAGTATGACTTTGCCTGCAACCTTGCACTTATTAGTGAAAAACGTGCAGCAGGCCAGTCGTGGTGTGAATGAATCCTTTGAAATCAGCCTGTTTTTACGTAACGACGCCAGTAAAACCGATATCGCAACGCTAGTCACGCTGCTGCGCGCAGATCAGGATGTGAGTAAAGTTCGTTTGCTCGACAAAGCCGCTGCTATGGTTGAATTTAAACAGCAATCTGGCTTTGGTGAAGCGTTGTCGGCGCTTGAATCAAACCCGCTACCGGATGTGTTATTGGTCACGCCGCGACAGAATAATCCAGAGCTTGCCGAAGCCTTATTAGCACGTTTTCAACAAGAGCCTTTGGTCGAGTTGGCAAAATTAGATATCAGCTGGTTAGAGCGATTAGCCGCATTAACACAACTGGTACAACAAGTGGTGCTGACTTTAGCCATGTTGCTTTTGACGGTGGCCCTCTTGGTGATCGGCAATACCATCCGGTTATCCGTCATGGATAAAAAAGCCGAAATCGAAGTGATGAAATTGGTCGGTGCGACCGATAGCTTTATTCAGCGCCCCTTCTTATACACGGGGATATGGCTGGGCTTGTTTGGCGGAGTGCTGGCCTTTGCCGTGGTTGAGTTGATGTTATGGTGGTTGTCGTCGGCCATCAGTCGCGTGACACATCTGTACCAAAGCAACTTTGCCTTGGCGAGCTTAACGATGACCGAATCCTTAGTGCTGTTGGCCAGTGGCATTGCATTAGGTTTTATTGGTTCTTACCTCACAGTGCGCAGTCATATTCGGCATATTGAACCTTTTTAGTCGCACGCCGTACACAGTCACATCGTACGATGCAGCCCACCTTAACCGGTGGGTTGTTTGTTTTTATGCCTAGATATTCTCAAAATTCAGTATTTATAAAATTCAGGTCTAAAAAAGCTGATCCAGCAATTAGCACTCTCCGTTAAAGAGTGCTAACATAGCTGCAATTGATTACTCCGATGGAGCTTAAGCATGACGAATACCGTGAAACCTTTTGTGTTATCAGTCGCAGCCAGTGGTAGCTTTGAAGCCTATTCGCATGCCGTCAGTAGCATTCCGATGTTGAGTGCAGACGACGAGCGCGCCCTAGCTGAGCGTTTACAACAGCATGGTGATCTGGATGCTGCCCGCCAACTGATCATGTCGCATCTGCGTTTTGTGGTACACATTGCGCGCAGTTACTCCGGTTACGGTTTAGCTGTCAGTGATTTAGTGCAAGAAGGTAATATTGGTCTCATGAAGGCGGTTAAGCGCTTTGATCCTTCTGTTGGGGTGCGCTTAGTGTCTTTTGCTGTTCATTGGATCAAAGCTGAAATTCATGAATTCGTGTTGAAAAACTGGCGCATTGTGAAGGTGGCTACCACCAAGGCACAGCGTAAGTTGTTTTTTAATCTGCGTAAGGCGAAAAAACATTTAGGCTGGTTTAGCCAAGACGAAGTGCGCAATGTCGCGGAATCTTTGGGCGTGCCAGAGCATGAAGTGCTTGAGATGGAAGCTCGAATGAGCAACTACGATATGCCCTACGATGCACCAGATGATGAAGATGATCAAAGCTACAGTGCGCCTGTATATTTTCTTGAAGATAAAAATTCTGATTTGGCGAATAATCTTGAAGAAGATCAGTGGGATAATGCTGCGGTGGACCGTTTGCAAGCTGCAATGCGAACGCTTGACGAGCGCAGCCAAGCCATCATTCAGGCGCGTTGGTTAGATAACGACAAGCTGACCTTGCAAGAATTGGCCGATCGTTATCAGGTATCTGCTGAGCGTGTGCGCCAGCTGGAAAAAAATGCGATGAAAAAGCTGCAGTTAGCTATGCAGGCCGCCTAACAGCGTACTGCTCCTACTCGTAAAGCTAAACCATGTATTCGAAAGGCTGCCATGTGCAGCCTTTTTGCAACATGGAACTGTTGATCCACGGCGGTACAGTATCATGGCTAAGATTTATAATGGCTAGGTACCTAAATGACGATACGGATGTATGAACCCTGCTGGCATAGGGACGATGCCGGCGGTGGCGTGAGTCTAAATGGAGGCTCTGGCGGCTCTGACGGCCTGCGGTACAAGATTTGAACGTCTAAAAAAAGAAAGGCCGCACGAAGTTTTGCTTCAGTGCGGCGGCCTCAAAAGGCGTGTAAATTCCATCTTTTTACCCCGAAGGGCCTTTCATCCCTGCGCAACGTCTTTCCAAACCATCCTGGTTTATCCATCCTTTGCTTTGACACTTCATCATGTAGTGTCGACACGTCCTGTGCGTCCTCCGTCCGTCCTTTAATTACATCCAATGTAATTCGCTCAGACTCATCCTAGTCTGGTTGTGTCCGTACACAAAGCGTCCGTAAATTACAATTCCTTCTGTAATGTTTAGCTCACACAGTCCGTGTTATGACTTCCATGTTCGCGAAAACCTACCTTGGTTTACGCCGTTCGCCCATCCGATGGCAACCGCAATCCTTAGCGTCTGTCCTTACACGAATGATCCGTCAGTCTGGTTCCCTTTCAACATCCTTTTTACGACAACTGATCCGTAGTTGCGTTATCCCATCCCTGTGGTCGGCATCATGCCTTAGTCCCGTGTCCTTTTGGTGTATCTCACATCCTGTGAGACGCAATTCCATTTGACGTTTTTGGCTTATCCGTAAGCTCTATCCTTTTGCGCCGCATCCTGCATTGCTACCACATCCTGTGGTCTCCTCTATCCCTAGTGTCGCCCCTCGCAACACTGGCACATCATGTGCCATCCATAGAGTCGTTCCTGACTGGCGTGAAGGGTAACTTACATCGTGTAAGTTGTTCGTCATCCTGACGATAATCCCTGACTGCTTTGCCGTCGCACATCATTGTGCTTCGATGTGATTATTATGCATGGTCACAACGCTCTTGTGTGGCATCGTCTTAGACTTGGAAGGAAAGTGAGGAAATACCACATTAGTGATGTCATTAAAAAAATCATTAAAATCATATACATAAATTTTTGCATCTACAGCAGCCGGTAAATTTTCTCGCGAAATTACCGTTTTGGCGCACTTGATTGTGAGATATATCTCACACCGGAGGTGGAAATCTGCCTATTATTGGCAAAAGTGGTTGCATGACGCTGGGATAATTTCGACAATAAAGTCGTCGTGGATTGAGGTGAAATAGATCATGGCTCGAGAACAAAGTGGTATTTGTGCAGAACCTAATTTGCACGGCTTTTTCATTCTAATGAATGCGTTAGAGCGGAAAGAGCTACAGTTGCGACAGCAAATATCACAGCTGCCGGGCATGTTTGCTCAGTTGTCTGATCAATTTTCCGAAGCCAATCTTAATACGGTGTTTGCCGTAGGCGCCACGTATTGGGAGCACTTATACCCAGGGCATCGCCCACCAGGATTGCAGTCGCTATGTGCGATTCAACATGATGATATAGCGATGCCGGTGCTGCCTGTTGATTTATGCCTGTATTTGCGCGCCGATCGTTATGACGTGTTGCATTTAGCCGTACAGCAAGCGTTTTCATTGCTTGCGCCTTCGGTGGAACTGGTCGAGCAATTACATGTATTTCGGTTTATGGATGGCCGCGATTTAACAGGATTTATTGATAACCCAGATGCTCCTCGAGGTCGACGTCGGCGTGAGTATGCGTTGTATAACAAAGAGCCACATTTTAGTGGTGGGAGTTATATGCACTTTCAGCGCTATCGTCTGGATTTTTCGCGGTGGCAAATTCTGACGCAACAGCAACAGGAAGCCATCATGGGGCGAAGCAAATTTGATGGGCAGTTATTGCCATTAGCGCAGCGGCATGACAGCAGCCATGCTGTGCGAACGGCGATTACGGGGGATGCGATTTCGCAGCAGTTAGTGCAGTATCCCGCCGCATCCATTGCGTCATTGCAGGCGATGGATCGCAATAAAGCCCCGTCTGCTGCGGGGAATATGGCGCAAACCTTACCGCTCATCTTTCAAAATATGCCCTTTGGGCATGTCAAAAACCAAGGCCAGCTATTATGTTGTTTCTCGTCGCAGCCGCAGGCATTTGGTCAATGGTTAAAGCAGCGGCTGGGCGGGGTGGGGCAACAGAATTACGATCTTCTGCTCGACTATATGCAAGCCGATAGTGGCGCTGCATTTTTCGCACCATCCATCGAGTTTTTAGAAAGTCAGGGCAGTATGCAATTTTAGCGCGATGATGGCGTTATACTTTTTCAAATAATTCTGTGACTTTCTTCAACGTAAAATTAATGTTCTTTACGCTGGTCGGTGCGATGAAGATGGTGTCATCACCTGCAATGGTGCCGAGCACCCCTTCGGCTTTGCCGACAGAATCTAACAACCGAGCAATCAATTGTGCCGCACCTGGACTGGTTCGAATAATAATCATCACATCGTTATGTTCGATATCAAGCACCAATTGACGTAACGGGCTCTTGGTGGTTGGGACACCAAGCTCAGGGGGTAAGCAATACACCATCTCTTGGCGCGCATTACGGGTCCGTACGGCACCATATTTACTTAACATACGTGAAACTTTGGACTGACTGACATTATCAAAGCCTTCGGCTTTTAGTGCGTCCACGATATCGCTCTGCGAGCCAAAGCGTTCTTCTTTCAGCAATGATTTAAAGGCTTGGATCAGAGCTTCTTGTTTTGATTGCTTGGTCATGGTCATGCAAAACCTTTGAAAATGCCACATTCGTCCTGCAAAGTTACCACAGCAGCGTCGGAAAGGCAGTAAAAAGCTGCGTTATTGACTAAAATGCATAGACTTTAGGCGCAACAGGTTTGTATTTTGCGCTGGTTTTCAGTATTGTTGGCGCGTTTTTTAATGGAACCAAACTTGGGGAGAAAAGCATGAAAGTTGCAGTATTGGGTGCTGCTGGTGGTATCGGTCAGGCCTTATCATTGTTATTGAAATTAAACCTGCCGGCAGGCACTGATCTGGCTTTGTATGACTTAGCGCCAGTAACACCAGGTGTTGCGGTGGATCTGAGTCATATCCCTACCGCGGTGAAAGTGACGGGCTATGGCAAAGATGATTTAAACACGGCATTAGCTGGTGCTGATGTGGTGATGATTCCTGCCGGTATGCCACGTAAACCTGGCATGGATCGTTCAGATCTATTTAACATCAACGCTGGCGTTGTGAAAACATTGGCTGAAGCCATTGTGGTGAACTGCCCGAAAGCCTTAGTCGGTGTGATCACCAACCCTGTGAATACGACCGTTGCTATCGCGGCTGAAGTATTCAAAAAGGCTGGAACTTATGATCCTAAGCGTTTATTTGGTGTCACCACACTGGATGTGATCCGCGCTGAAACCTTTGTTGGTGAGTTAAAAGGTAAAAATCCAGCTGAAGTGATCGTTCCTGTGATCGGTGGTCATAGTGGCACCACTATTCTGCCATTGTTATCACAAGTAGAAGGTGCTTCTTTCACCGAGGACGAAGTGGCGAAATTGACTGTACGTATCCAAAATGCGGGTACTGAAGTGGTTGAAGCCAAAGCCGGTGGCGGATCTGCAACTTTATCAATGGGCCAAGCCGCTGCTCGTTTCTGTATCTCTTTAATCAAAGGGTTACAAGGTGAGAGCGTGACTGAATATGCTTATGTTGAAGGTCAAGGCGAGTATGCGCGTTTCTTCGCCCAACCCATCACGTTAGGCAAAAACGGTGTGGAAGCATTGTTGCCAATCGGCAGCTTAAGCGCTTTTGAAACCAAAGCGATGAACGAGATGTTGCCAACGTTAAAAGCCGATATCGTGTTAGGCGAAGAGTTTGTCAACAAAGCCTAATATCCGGCTTCGCTTTAAAAAGAAAAACCACCGCAACTGCGGTGGTTTTTTATTGGTTGTGATCGATAAGCGCTATCGGCATGCTGAGAGAAGCATCATAAGACGCGCCTAAGATCTGTTAATGGTTTCGTTCGACCGCAATGTCGGCTAGCGTGATGAGGGCTTGCTTGTAGGCGGATTCAGGTAAGAACGCGATGGCATCTTTCGCCATTTGTGCTTCTTGTTCTGCTTTTTTCCGCGTGTAATCAAAAGCGCCGGTTTGCTGCATAGCCGCCAGAATAGCCTCCAAGTGCGCTAAACCATTACCATCGACGATAGCGCTATGGATCAATTGTTGCTGCTCAGTATTACCGTGCTTCAGTGCGTGTAGCAGTGGTAGTGTGGGCTTACCTTCCGCCAGATCATCACCGATATTTTTCCCAAGTTCAGCCACATCAGCCTGATAGTCAAGCACGTCATCAATTAATTGGAAGGCCGTTCCGAGGTGCATGCCATAGGATTGCATGGCTTTAATGGTGTTTTCGTCACAATCGGCCAGTACCGCAGCTAATTGTGTTGCAGCTTCAAATAACTTGGCAGTTTTGCAGTAAATCACTTGCATATAACTTTGTTCAGTGGTGTTGGGATCATTGATATTCATCAATTGCAACACTTCACCTTCGGCGATGATATTGGTGGCATCCGCTAAAATTTCCATCACGCGCATCCGGCCCAAACCCACCATTAACTGGAAGGCTCGCGTATATAGAAAATCACCAACCAATACGCTGGCCTGATTACCAAACACCGCATTGGCAGTTTCTTTACCGCGACGCAGCATAGATTCATCCACCACATCGTCATGCAGTAGGGTTGCCGTGTGGATAAATTCAATAATAGTTGCGAGAGTAACGTGTTGATTACCTTGATAATCAAGTGCTCTGGCCGCCAATACTGCCAGCAATGGACGCAAACGTTTACCGCCGCTATTTACGATGTAAATACCGAGCTGATTTATGAGCGCCACATCCGACGTCAATTGGGAAAATATATGCTGGTTGACAGCGGCCATATCGTCTTGGCTAAGAAGCCGGATTTCGTCAAGCGTCATGCTGAATACTGCGTCACAATACAATGACTTGATTCTACACCAACTCCTTAAGTGGCAAAACTAGAAAGTCGATCCTTTTTCTGTTGACTGATCTTTTTAAGAATTGTGCTTGCTAGGCTAGGGGAAATTGCGTACAATTCGCGGCCTGTGAATATAATCAACACGCCCCTAAAATGGTTGGCGTGCTATGTACGGAGTTTTAACTATGTACGCGGTTTTCCAAAGTGGTGGTAAACAGCACCGTGTGACTGAAGGTCAAACCCTTCGTCTAGAAAAACTGGACTTAGAAAAGGGTGCGATCGTTGAGTTCGCTGCTCTGATGATCGCTAATGGCGAAGACATCAAAATCGGTACTCCTTTAGTTGAAGGTAGTAAAATTACTGCGGAAGTGGTCGATCATGGCCGTGGCGATAAAGTTAAAATCGTCAAATTCCGTCGCCGTAAGCACTCTCGTAAACAAGCTGGTCACCGCCAGTGGTTTACTGAAGTGAAAATTACTGGCATCAGCGCTTAATCTGAGGAGTAACGACTCATGGCAAGTAAAAAAGGTGTAGGTAGTACCCGTAACGGTCGTGATTCAGAAGCTAAACGCTTAGGTGTTAAGCGCTTTGGTGGTGAATCAGTTCTGGCCGGTAACATCATCGTTCGTCAACGTGGTACTAAATTCCACGCTGGTACTAACGTTGGTATCGGTAAAGACCATACTCTGTTCGCTTTAACTGACGGCAAAGTCAAATTCGAAGTTAAAGGTGAACACAATCGTAAGTTCGTTAGCATCGTTAACGAATAAGCGAAAGTTCTTGAAAAACCCCGCCGTCGTGCGGGGTTTTTTATTTTAAGTGGCGCTCATGCCACAGAACCATTACGTTGTACCGCATTCACGTCAAGCCAGATCCGGTTTATACTAGTGCGATGCAGACAATCGAGTGAAGCCACTCAGTGTGGTGTTACATTGCAGGATAAATCAGATGAAATTCGTAGATGAAGCAGAGATCCGTGTTGAAGCCGGTGATGGTGGCAACGGTATCATCAGTTTCCGTCGGGAAAAATTTATTTCCAAAGGTGGTCCTAACGGCGGTGACGGCGGTGACGGCGGTGATGTTTATTTACAGGCTGACAGCAATCTAAACACGCTGGTGGATTATCAATTCGAAAAATATCATCAGGCGGAACGCGGCCAAAATGGTATGTCGACCAACTGTACCGGTAAACGCGGCCAAGATTTAGTGTTACGCGTCCCTGTGGGGACCCGTGCTATTGATATGGACACCTTAGAGGTCCTTGGCGATTTGGCGGTGAACGGACAAAAATTGATGGTTGCCAAAGGTGGCTGGCACGGTTTGGGTAACTCGCGTTTTGTCAGTAGTACCAACCGCACCCCACGGAAAAAAACCAACGGTACACCAGGCGAAGTGCGTAATCTGAAACTTGAGCTGTTATTACTGGCCGATGTTGGATTACTGGGCTTACCAAACGCAGGTAAATCAACCTTGATCCGTGCGGTATCCTCAGCCAAACCGAAAGTCGCTGATTATCCTTTCACGACGTTAGTGCCTAATTTAGGCGTGGTTCGCGTTGAAAGTCATCGCTCATTCGTCATAGCGGATATCCCAGGTTTGATCGAAGGTGCCGCAGAGGGCGCAGGTCTTGGTATTCAATTCCTCAAGCATTTAGAACGTTGCCGTTTGCTGTTGCATGTGGTTGATGTGCTTCCTGCAGATGGTTCAGATCCTGCGGAAAATGCGCTGACGATTATTAACGAATTAGCTAAATACAGCGAGAAATTAGTCAACAAACCACGTTGGTTGGTGTTCAATAAAATTGATTTGGTACTTGAAGACGAGTTAGAAGAAATTCAACAGCGTGTGATTGCGGCGCTAGGTTGGGAAGGCGAAGTCTGCAGTATTTCTGCGGCATCTCGTACCAATACCGAGCAGCTGAGCCGGTTGATTTTGTCATACATCGATCAATTACCTGTCGAAGCCAAGGCTGAAGTTGAACCAGATCCTGTTCAATTCAAGTGGGATGATTACCACCATGAAGTGATGGACTTAACTGATGACTTGGATGATGACGAAGACTTTGATGATGATGACTATGGTGTTGAAGTTATCTATCGTCGTTAACCGGGATTGAGCCATGAAGATTGCGTTGGTTGCGGCGATGGCCGGGGATGATAGAGTTATAGGCTTAAATAATCAAATGCCTTGGCATCTGCCAGCCGATTTGGCGCATTTTAAAGCCGTGACGATGGCAAAGCCGGTCGTGATGGGGCGTAAAACATGGCAATCGATCGGTCGGTTGCTGCCAGGTCGGCGCAATATTGTGGTTAGCCGTCAGCCGAAACCGGCAAATTTTTCGGCAGATTGGGTTGATTCTATTGAGGCAGCTCTGCAACTTGTCTCGTCCGAGCCTGAAGTGATGATAATCGGCGGAGCCGATATCTATCGGCAAACGCTGCCGATGGCGGATACGCTGTACTTAACCTTGATCCAGCAAAACATCAAGGGGGATGCGTGTTTTCCTGATTACACGCAATATGGACCTTGGCAAGAGATTGCGCGCGAGGAGCGCGCAGCGGATGCCAATAATTCGTTCGACTGTCACTTTATCACCTTGATAAAAATCTGATTTAGGGCAGCAGATTTCTACCTCTGCTGCTACGCTATATTGGTAACATGGCCTTAATCGAGTGAGGAGTTGCCGATGAAATTGCCTTATATCACAGGTGTTATCTTCATTGCATCCGCAATGATTTATTTGTCTCCCTCCGTCGCGCACGCTGATCAGATCGCGGCTTCAATGTGTGATTATGTCAAAGCCGATGACAAGAACAGGCTTCGTAAACTATTGAGCGATAATCGTCTACGTCTGCGGAATATCTATGATGGCGTTAATTGCAACGGTAATAATTTGGTTCGTTTTGCGGTTGCTAATAATGCTGCCGGAGCCGGTGAGTTTATCATTAAACAGCTCTCCGCCTCGCAAATTAAAGCAGACCTTGATTGGGCCAAGGCAAATCATGCCAGCTCGCCGTTGGTAGCTGTGTTGCAAGAACGAGCAGGTTCGGCAGATTAAAACAGCGTCATGCCTAAAATGAACAATTTTTCATACAGTGCCCAGTCGATAATAAGCTGAGCACATTTTTTGTTGTGATGCTTGATGACCCAGCAAAATGCTGGGTTTTATTTTTTCCATAATCTACACATCGTTTTTTGGTGCATCCATCATCCAATAGCACGGCTGTGTTCGCTGTAGACGCAAAGGTTCTTGACCACATAAAAAAGCGGCATAAGCCGCTTTTTTATAGACGATAAACGAGATGAAATTGTAGAGTTCAGTATTTATGGGTGAAAGACTTCACCACTGTACTCACTATCCGCCGGCAAATTTATACCCGGAATTCTTGTACCGATTGACGCAGCTCTTCTGCCAAACGTGCAACTTCGTGGCTAGAATCTGACGTCTGCTCTGCACCCGAAGCGGTTTCCTCGGCGATATTTACTATCGATTCAAGCAGATGGCTTATCTCATTGGATACCTGATTTTGTTCTTTTGCCGCATGGGAAATTTGCTCACTGCGATCGTACGCTTGATGTACGGCATTGGTAATCGAATCCAGTGCATGCGTTGCGACTTCAGTTTGCGATACGCTATTTTCAGCTTGCCGACGACCTTTGTTCATGGCTTCTACCGCTGCGTGAGCACCGGTTTGCAACACTTGGATCATGGCTTGAATTTCTTGAGTTGACGATTGTGTTTTCGATGCTAACGAGCGCACTTCATCGGCAACCACCGCAAAGCCACGGCCCTGCTCGCCAGCACGCGCAGCTTCAATAGCTGCATTTAGTGCCAGCAAATTGGTTTGTTCGGCGATACTACGAATCACATCGAGGATGCTACCAATGGACGCACTGTCTTGGTGTAATTTATTAATAACTTTTGACGCTTGTTCGACTTCATGCGACAGCTGCAATATCGTTTGTTTGTTGTTTTCAGAGATACCTTTGACGCGTTCGGCTTCGGCATCTGCATGTTTTATGGCGGATAAGGCATCGTTGGCGCTATGCAACACACCTTGTGCTGTGCTACTCATTTCTGTGGTTGCTGTCGCCGCTTGAGTCACTTGCGATTTCTGGTCGCGAATAGCTTGCGTAGTTTGCATGGTAATCGCTGAGGTTTCCTCAGACGCAGCAGCCAGTTGTGTTGAACGAGCAATAATACCTTGGATCAAATCGCGCAGACTGCTGATAACTTTGTTGCAGTTCTTCGCCAATTCACCAAACTCATCAGAGGCAGAGTCGTCCAAACGGCGGGTCAGATCACCAGATGCAACCACACCCAAAATTTCATTCACTTTTGCCAGTGGATGTGTAATGGAATTGACGGTGATACGACCGATAAATACCGCTAACACGATAGAACCTAACACCACCATGGCGATAGTACCGATGGCGGTAGAAACGCCGCTGGCGGCTGCAGCTTGAATATCGCCAGCCACATCACGTGACTTGCTCAGCAAATTATTTAAACCTTTTAAGCCTTCTTCTGTTTGTTGTTCATTGGCAACCAGCAATTTCGATGCGGCGGCAAGAGCCGCTAATTTTTTGTGTTTAAGTGCCAGTAAACCATCAGTACCCGTTAATAACTCATCCACTGCGGTAACTTTTTCCGCCAAATCTGCCACGAGGTCAATATTGCCTTTGGTTTCGGTTTGCATAGTCCCTAGCAGCGTTTTAATACTATCAAGTCGTGATTTGACTTCATTGGTTAACGTATCCGCAGTAACTTGCGAATCCGTTCTGGTTAAATCGACCACTGTGCTCACCAGCGTATTTAAACTGGTTTCCAGCTCGGCAGCGGCTGCGGTTGATTTCGGAAAGCGACTGCTCACATCCCGTAAATCACTAAAATCTAAAATTAAAGAGGCAGAATCGTCCGAATTGCCTTCAAGATCGGAGAGTTGACTTGTGATCGTTTCATGGTGGGTGCGTGCAGTTTTAAGTTCACTGAATAGTTTCGTGTTGCTGGTTAGAAAACCTTGGTAACTACGATTGATGTTGTCTAATAGGCCTGCTAATTCGGGTTCTTCCGATACAACATTTTGCAGTTTTTGGGCCGCACCATCATATTGTTGCCGCTCAAATTCAAATTGTTGACGCAAGGCTTCTACTTCTTTCGGACTATTGGCATAAAAGGCTTGCAAACTAATTTTACTCATTTTGACAAATTCACTTTGCAAAATGGCGCTATTTTCCAGGGCAGGGATCGAGACTGTATTCACCTGGCTGGTTGAATCACTGATCCGATTTAAACTGACATAGGAGACTATCCCAATAAACAGCAGCAGGGCAGTAATAACCCCAAATCCACCAATAATGCGTTTGGCAACCGTTAAATTCATAGAACACTCCTACAGGACAGGACCACGATTTTTACAACAAATATTCGTTGTTGTGACTTTGCAACAACTTAACAAGTAATTATTGCTAGAGCATCTGTCACAGACGCAAAGTGACAAAATAGGCACAACAATTCAACACTTTACCCGATTACGGCTGGTAACACTATAACGTTGTTCGTCATCGAGACAAAATGCCGTTAAGGCATTTCCCCACACACAACCTGTATCTAAAGCATGGATATTTGCTTCGCTGCAGTTTCCTTGCAGTGCGGCCCAATGACCAAACAATATCCGAGGATGTGACTTACGCCGCCAAAGTTCAAACCAAGGGAATAACGCAGGGTTCTGGCTGATTTCGCCCTTTTCCTTCAGCTCTAAACGACCATCTGAATAACAATAGCGCATCCTTGTGAATGCGTTAATGCTATATCGAATTTTCTCTGCTGCTGTGTGGCTATTGGCCCAAGTATCGGGCGTATTGCCATACATGATGGGCCACAGTTGCTCTGGTTGATGACGTAACAGATGTTCGATTTGCCGTGCGTTATCTTGCGCCAGCTTAAGATCCCATTCCGGTGAAAGTCCGGCATGGACTAATAGCGTGTTTCGCACCTGGTCGTAGTGCAGGATAGGGCGTTCAGCGAGCCACCGCGCCAGCACGTCACGGTCCGGAGCTTGTAACAATGCGTCAAGTTGATCGGCCGCCTGAATACGGCCATAACCTGCAAGGTGGGCTAAAAAGTTGAGATCATGGTTACCGAGGACCGTAATCGCATTATCACCAAGATCGCGAACCCAACGTAATGTTGCTAATGAGTCGGGCCCGCGCGCGATTAAATCACCACAAAACCAGAGTTGATCACGGTCGGCACGGAAGTTAATTTTTTCAACAAGTTGCTGAAGCTCGGCAAAGCAACCTTGTACGTCACCAATGGCATAGATTGCCACTAATTTAACACTCCAGCTTTTGCTAGACGAAACAGTGGGATAGGTGCTTGGAATTCTTCCCCACCGATGGTCTGCATTACATAATACCCTTGCATGGTACCCACAGGTGTTTCCAGTACACAACCGGAGGTATATTGATAACGCGCATTGGGCGCCAGCAAAGGCTGTTCGCCAACCACACCATCACCTTCTACTTCAGTATGTTTGCCATTCCCATCATGGATAGACCAATAGCGCCGCAGCAACTGAACTGTTTGTGCACTTTGGTTATGAATTTCAATGTGATAAGCAAATACAAACCGGTGTTGAGGTTCATCCGATTGGCTGGGAATAAATTGGGTGTCGACCTTGATGGCAATCGTTGGCGTTGTCATGATTATTCCTTTTCCGCATCATCAGTCACATCATGCTCGGCGGCGAGTGGCGTTGCAAACGTATTGGCATCTGGACGCTGTGCCAACCAAGCGGCAACACGAATAAATTCACTCACGGGCAATTGTTCGGG
>JACCDR011127865.1_pt1 | contig 25878 bp, 20 predicted proteins | sample 7446431 | NCBI WGS metagenome assembly JACCDR01 (sample SAMN15323443, study PRJNA562643) | freshwater metagenome | isolation source: river surface water | place: USA:Blue River Watershed | collected 2017-08-17 | reverse complement strand
TATAAATTACTAATTTTTTCTTGGAAAAAGCCACAACCCATGGAGTTGTGGCAAAATCATGGAGCACATGACGGCATAAGTTTACTTCTAGGGTAGAATGTCAAACGATAGGTGCGTTACTTGTTTACTAGGGTTTAAGGCTTTCTCGTTTTCATGGGTGTAAAATCTTTCTGCTCATTGATTTTACCTTTTGACGATAACCAACACGAAAAGTCACTGTTCCGCAATAATTTTTTTACAAATTTTTAATTTCTTCGACACTTAGCCCTGTGGTTAGAGCGATGAGGATATAATATTTGCTTAAATCGCAATAGCACACCGTTATATATCAATAAGTGGGCGTATGTAAATTTGGCAATTTTGGCTGATAATTAGGCATTTACACATCAATATACAACTTTTTATCTTGAAAACAAAGTGATATTCTCAAAACTTTTTAGGGTCAGCACCTCTTGTTTATCAAGAGTATTCCATACTGGAATCTTATAGAATCAGAAGCATTGAAAAGCTGTTATCTGTCCATTTCAGGGCACCGTTTAATTGTCTAATTGACTATTAGAACAGGCTGATAAGAGCAATTGTTGGCTAGACGTGATAAGGTTGTATGCTATGCAAAAAGCTACACAAAACATATAAAAAGCAAAAAGGCTGCCTTGTTAAGGCAGCCTTTTTGCTTTTTATATTATTAGTATTCCCAAAGGTTATGTTCCTTTTCAAGCAACATATATTCAAGTTGTTGAGACATCATCAATCCTTGTTTTTCTCCGCCATAAATATCTTGCAACAATTTATCTTCGGCGTTGCCCTTTTTCACCAAACGAGCGTGGAATAATCGTAAGTCGAAGGCATCTGCCATATTTTTATGTTGTGCTTCATTTTGGGCATTGTAATAGATACAATTAGGATTACTACGGAAAAGTTTATCCAAATCCTTGTATCTAAACGAACCAATGATTTTATCAAAACCCTGCTTTGTTTTAGCGGCAGGAATCAGAATTGTAATAGCCTGAATATCAAAATACAAACGAGAACGTTGTCTATCAAAAATGGCATCTTCCCTTATCTCTAATACATCAATGTCTTTGGCAAAGTAATAGAATGCGTCAGTGGTACTAGGCGTGTTAGAGAAACCGTCAGGTTTCGTAGGGGTCTTGGTTGTTCCACCCCAGCCGTCGTCGCTACCACCAGCAGGTTTTTTATCTTTGGAAGCACCACCGCCTCCCCAGCCATCGTCGCTAGAGGATTTATCATTCGCACCACCACCGAAACCTGCTTTCTTCTCTTCTTCACTCAAAGCATTGGCATTGAATTCACCTTCCATTTCAAGGTTTTTCAAAAACTGCTCTTTGGTTAGTTTGCTCGTGAGAGAGTCGTTTTTATAAGCCTGAAGAACCCCACTTTGCACCCATTCAATAATGTATTTTGTAATTTCATTATTTTTAGAGAAAAAAGGACTGTTTTGCTTTTCTTTCAAATCCATTCTTCTCCAAAGACGAGTTTTCCACATAATATTGGAATCGTCGATAGGACGAACAGAATTAGGATTTCTTCCGTAATTATTGTCTCTTTCTTGAGCCGAAGTGAGTGAGCAGGTGGCAACAGTTAACAGCGTAGCTCCTGCAAATTTGATAAAGTTCTTCATTTGATTTAGTCGTTATTAATTGATATAAACGAACAAGCTATACTTTAAACGACAAACAAGCTATAGTAATTTAGTTCAATGGAATATTTTTTACAGAATTATATGGAATATTTTCTATACTTCCTTTGAAATTTCTACGTTGTACGCCTTTTATTTCGATATAGTAACGATCGCCAGGCTGTGCTTGTTGAGCTAATGAGGTTACATTGACACTTCCCTGCCCAGTTACCTCACCAACTTTACGAGTGCCACGAGCAAGTGCTACATAAATATCAGAAACCCGGAATTGTGCATCATCGGGATTAGTAGCTTTAAATGATTCATCAGCAAGAGCTCTTGCTTCGATGGTACGTAAACCAGAAGCACTTGCGCCACGTTTTTCGTCTAATTCGCTGCCATTACCATACACTTTTACATCAGGACGAGGCACTCTTCTTACTTTGAATGATTCTTTTCCTAGCAATGTTCCACCATTAGTTACATTCAAAGTTACAGTAGCAGCACTAGGAACAAGTGTAACTTTGCCTCTATCGCCTGCAATAGCTTCGCCGCCATCAGCCGAGAAAGAAGGATTCCACAAAGAACCTAGGCCTGGACTTACGACGCTTAATTTATTGGCACATCCTAAATACAAAGCAGGGAGTGTTCCTGTTTCGATATTATAAGTAGGTTTTAAGACAAAATATTCTTTTACAATCGACTCAGTTTTAGGTCCTGTAGGACTCATATAAGAGACCGAAGCCGTATAAGATTTTCTTGCTAAACCATTTTTATCATATTCGCCACCAGAAGTTTTAAATTTGATAACCCCTCTTCCATCTTTTACAGGCAAAGAAGAGCCATTGAGACTCATGCGAGGAGAAAAGCCACTAGAAGTAGCAGCAATAAACACCTCTGCTTCATAGTCCATTCCTGCAACAACGGTATTGGCATTGGCTGAAACCTGTGCAAACACTTTATCAAATTTCACCTCTTTTGCACCAACTTTTGCTGCTAGTTGTCCAAGTATTTCGCTTTCGTAGCGTCTTACTTCGGCTTGTTTTTGACTAAGCGTTGCAAGTGCTGCTACTGCGGGTGTCTGAGCAAAATTAAGCTCTGCGAAATCTTTATTTTTTTGATTAGCATCCTTGGCTGCAATAGGGTCTTCACTTGCAGAAAGAGCCAATTGAGGGAACGTTGTACCTTTGTCGGCTAAAGCTGTAATTTTGGAAACATAATCATTTAGGGTGTTGGCTAACTTATAAGCAGCACCATTTTTGCCTGCCCCAATCATCAATTGGAAAACCTTTTCCTCTTCTTTAGGGTTTTTAATTTGACCAGTTTCTGGGTCGATACCTCCGCCGGCCTCGATAATTTTAGCTTTCAAATCTTCTATTTCTGAAACAGCCGCCTGAGCCAATTGGTGAGCTTGATTTGCTTTACTTTTCACATCGGCATAGGCCGCAGGATTAGGCAATTCACTAATTTTATCTTCAATACCTTTCAGTGTTCCTTTATTTTTATCTGACGCTGATTGGTTTGCTGTTTCCAAACTATTATTTAATAATGCAAATTTCTGCAAAAGGGCATCACTCACTTGCAAGGCAAGCATGGCCGTTAGCACCAAATACATCATCCCGATCATCTTCTGCCGGGGCGTTTCTTTTAAACCTGCCATTTTATTTTTGCTTAAAGGGTTTTAACTGTTTAAGAAAATTGTTTCCATATATCTACATAAAGGAATTAATTACCTTTCATCGCAGATAGCATACTTCCATAAATAGTATTTAAAGAAGTAAGGTTGTTAGTCAACTTAGCCAATTCTTGCTTAAACTGTTGTGTATCCTTACTAGCATCAGCCATATTTTCCATGGCAGATGTAAGGTTTGTATAGAACGCATTCATTGCTTTAAGGTGTTTATTTGTATCTTGTAATTCGAGTTCATAAACAGCATTCAAAGCACTCATATTTTGCGTAATTTTCTGGAACTGAGCTCTATAGTCTTTTGCATCTTGGGCAGCACTAGACATCTCATTCATTGCCGTCAATGTAACGCCATAGGCTTTATTCATTTCGCCAATAGCAGTAGCAGCAGCTTTTACATTTTTAGCATATTCTGTTGTCGCTATAGAAGCATCCGAGATTTCTCCTATTTTAGAAACGCTCGCAGTAAGTGACTTCAAGCTTTTACCTAAATTGTCAAATACTTCTGGCGTAATTTTAGCATTAGCTAAAGCCTCATCCATTTTGGCTGTCAAACCACTACCAGTGGAAGTTCCACGAGGAGAAATTTTTGGCAATTCGCCTTGGTATTCAGGCGATAACTCTGGATAAACTTTTTCCCATTCGTACTGTTTTTCTGGTTTTGAAATAGCAGCTAATACCGCAAACAAGATAAAAATGACTGCTTCTGTACCCATACCAATCATTAGCATTTGGTTTGCTCCTTCAAGGTGTAGAATTTTGTACAAAGCTCCTACAATAACTACAGCGGCACCTGCACTGGCAATGATGTTAATAATTTTTTCTAAGCCTTTCATGTGTCTGGAAAGTTAATTTTAATGTGGAATAAAAAGTAACAGTTTCAATTGTTAAATAAATACTAAATGGTAAAATTAAAGGATAACTACATGATACACCCTTTAGATGTATTTGCAGCTATCCTTCTTTTTATTATCTTAAATCTCTGCCAGAGTATTTACCCATATAGGTCATTGCACAGCGGAAGCCAATATAAGAACGCTTACGGTCTTCGTATTCATAAGCTCTTGTACCTGTTTCAAGGTAATAGGCTACGTCTTTCCAAGAACCACCACGAATGATTTTTCTTGGCTCATCTTTATCATCATTTAAGGTATTTAAGTCCCAAGTGATAGCCACAGAGTTATCGGTGTAAGCATCAATACACCATTCAGCTACGTTGCCAGCCATGTTGTATAATCCATAATCATTCGGATTGTACGAGTTGACAGGTGCAGTGTAGGCGTATCCGTCGGCATCGTAATTGCCACGATGAGGCTTGAAGTTTGCTAACAAACAGCCTTTGCCATTAGCTACGTAAGGGTTTCCCCAAGGGTATTTTGCCGATGCTTTTCCGCCTCTTGCAGCCCATTCCCATTCAGCTTCTGTTGGTAGGCGGAAACGAGGATAGATATACATACCCTCTGAAGAGCGATAGTCATTGAGTACTTTGGTACGCCATTCGCAGAAGTATTTGGCGGCTTTCCAGCTTACACCTACTACAGGATAAAGGTCGAAAGCGGCACTAGAGAAGTAATACTCTGTCATAGGGTCGCCGTTGTGATAGGAAAAGTCTTTACTCCATACAGTTGTATCAGGATAATATTCCGACATAATTTTTTCTTCACCCAGTACAGCCACCGAGTCAGATAGCATTATGTCTGTGAATTGACGATATTCGTTGTTGCTAATTTCGGTATCGTCCATGAAAAACTGTGCAACAGAAACACGTTTGTTGAAGTTGATGCCCGAAGCAATCACGTCTTCATCTGCCTGCCCCATCATAAAAGAGCCTGAAGGAATGAGCACCATGCCATAGGGCGTTGTTTGTTTCCAGCCTTTTCTTGCTGTAGCCACAATTTCTCCATTAGCAATCCCAGCATCCTTTTTCTTGCTGTTTCGGCCTTTCTTTCCTTTAGATGCCACAGAACTTCCTCTACTTGCTCGGCTGCTGGTAGATTTTCCTCCTTTAGAACCAGACGAAGAACTACAACCCTCTAACACAAGTATCGGAGCTGCAACAAGAAGTAGTAATAGAATTTTCTTGAAAGTTACACTGTAATTCATATTGATTTTCGCTTTTCGATTGAAACCTCTTACTCTAATAGGTCAATTAATTCTCAAGATTGTAATCGTTTAGATTTTATAATATGGATATATCAAAAAATTACTAAAACAAAAATAAGTAAAATATGCCTAATAACGAAATGTTTAACTGTTACTATCAAACTTTTCTTACAACGTTCTACCAGATAAATTAGTATTCGGTCATTTTTTTTTATTATTCAATTTTTTTTTCCGACAAAAACAACAATATTTTCCGCTTCAAATGATTATTTTCTAAATCGGGGTGTACGTACAGGCGTTTTCTTTCCTGCCAAAAATTTGGGTGCTGGTAAGCTATACGTCAATAATATTTCATGCGAAGTAGGCGATTTTGCGGTAACGCCCATCGTTGTTAAATCTAAAGAATATCCTATTTTTAATGAGTTATTTGATAATAGAGAAATGCCCGCCATCACAATTCCAGCATCATTTAGGCGATAACTTCCTCCGAGCCAGTACTTCTCTAAATATGTAAAAATAGCTCCTCCTTCTAAAACGTTGGTTTGTAAATCGGTTCGGAAAAGAGCCGTAGGCGTAATTTTCACGTCGTCATTTAGGTAGTAATTATAGCCTCCATGTACATAAATAGTCTGTTGCGTTTTATTACCTGCTACATTCAATACTCCAAAATTGTACGTAGGCGTATTTAAGTGATTGAAACTCGCACCGATAAAAAACTCAGGACTGCTATACAAAAAGCCCACATTTACATCGGGTTTCGACTGCACCACTTTGGCCGAAACGGCATCAACAATGGGGTCGTTGGCTTCTCTGGCACGAAAAGCATTATCGAACGACTTTGTGTAAAAACCACCGCCAAGTCCTAATGAAATATAATGACCGTTGTTGAATTTGATTTGATACGAATACGAAAGCTTGATAGATTGATACCCCGCACCTGATGGAGTTTTGTCATTGACAAAGTAAAAGCCAATGCCGCTACTAAGCCCGTTGAGAGGCATGGATGCCGTAAAAATTTGCGTTCCCAACGAGCCAGAACCATCAAAGCTGGTTTGGTAGCCCGTCCATTGATTTCTATAATGTAGCTGAAATTTGGCAACGCCATCCGTTCCTGCGGTGGCAGGATTGATGTATAAAGTATTGAACATATATTGGCTCAACTGGGCATCTTGCTGTGCCAATAGCGGGTTCATACTTGTTGCAAGAATAAGAATTAACAGGAATAATAATTTTTTTTGCATAGTATTAATAATCAACAAGGTCTTCGATGCACTATTGCACCAGAATCAAAGGCTCGTTAGGTTTTGGGCGTTATCTTTCTTGATACATCAACAAGATGCTTACCAAAACTACAAATAAACATTGAATTTGCAAGTTTCTTCAAGCATTAAATCTATTCGTTATTCTGTTAGTAAATCAATAATTTTTGCTGTTGGTCAGCACGAGGATTTTACCTTAACAATAAACGAATATAACGAATGTTTTGTTATACATCTCCGAAGGAAACGCTAAAATTACACCTAACAAACTCATAGTCAAGCTAAAACCTTTTTTTCTTATTTGCCTAGCACCTGTTTTTCTTCACAAAAAACACCTTGTAAAAGGCTATAAAAGCAAAAGCGGTCTGAATTGCCATCCTACTGACTATCCAGACCGCTTTTTTGGTCAAAACGTTTACACGCCATTCACTTTTTTTATATATAGTTCTAAAGCACCCGACATAGAAGGGGCATTTGGCAATGGTGCTTGAATATCTAATATCAAACCAGCATCGGTAACAGCCTTGGCAGTTGTAGGGCCAAAAGCCGCAATGCGTGTTTTGTTTTGTTTAAAATCTGGAAAATTTTCAAACAATGATTTAATACCAGAAGGGCTAAAAAATGCCAGAATATCGTAATAGACATTTTCCAAATCTGATAGATCTGACGAAACCGTTTCGTACATCACCGCTTCGGTCAAATGCAAATCGTTTGTACCCATAAATTCGGGAATATCGTTGCGTCTTTTATCAGAACACGGAAACAAAAACTTTTCTGTTTTGTGCTTTTTAATCAACTCCAACAAATCGGCAGCCGTGCGTTGACCCGTAAAAATTTTACGCTTACGAATCACGATGTATTTCTGTAAATACACAGATGTTTGCTCTGTAATACAGAAGTACTTCATATCGACAGGAACTTCGATGCGAGCTTCTTTACAAATACGAAAAAAGTGGTCAACTGCGTTTCTACTGGTAAAAATAATTGCAGTATGATCTAAAATATTAATTTTTTGTTTACGAAAATCTTTGTACGAAACGCCTTGAATCTCTATAAATGGACGAAAATCTACCTTGATATTGTATCGTTTAGCCAACTCGAAATAGGGAGATTTTTCATCTGTTGGCTTTGCTTGTGAAACTAAAATGCTTGATACTCTGGTTAATCTGTCTGGATGTGCGTTTAGTGTTGGTTCGCTCATGCTCAATGCAGTTAAACTTTAATGGGTGATTACTGAAACTAAACACTGCTTTACAGGGCATATCTGACACCTATAATCAATGGAATAACTTCGACGATGCAAAGATACGAAAATAAATACAGATTTTTTAAAGCTGTCATCTTATTTATCGTAAAGTATATTAGTAGCAATCGTAATAAAAAAAAGACGGCAATCAGCACAATTAAATATGATTGAATATTTGCTAATATAGCCGAATAGGAAACAGAAAACACACTTAACCCTGCCGCAACCAACATAAAAAACAGTCCAGATGCTTGTATTACCTTGAAAAAGTGCATATTAGTAATGTTGTCGAGGCGGTAAAGATTGGTCAAAATCAACAATCCGAGGTATTTTAGCCACATCACAACAAAGATTAGTAGCCCTAGCTCCATAAAATTGCTAAATATTATCAAAAGATTTTCTCCTTCTTGCAAAATAGAACTTACCGAAAACAAATCAGTATCTTGGTGCTGTATCAGCATAAAAATAAATGCCAATGTAAAGCTTAGATTCAAGACAAATAAAATGTTTCCAAAATCAAAAGGCTTGTTTACGATAAAGGAATCATCTCTTGGATTAATCGTCAATAAATCTTTCAAACTAAAATAACGAGCAAAAGCTTTGGGTTGAAAGTTGAACAAAAAAGCATACGAAAATGCCAAGAACAACAATCCAATCACAAAGAAATCGTCGAAAGCTGTAAAATCTCGTGGTGTCACCGTTAGTAATGACTCTGAAATTTGGATACTTTTTTCAACTTTAGAAATAGGATTGCCAATCAGCAACTGAATATCTTCTGGCGACGACTCTTCTCCGTAAAAAGTCAGAAAAAGATTAGGTTTTTGATATACCGCTCGTAGGCTGTCGATGTCTATTAAAACCCATGTTTTCAAAGGCATTTTCCTTTGTAAAGAGGCATTGATAAACAAATAATTTTCTTTTGGCGAAAAATAGAGCAATTTATAGCCTTTGTTATTTTCGGTTGTAAAGAAAATACTAAAGGAGTTATAGTTTTTATGCTCCGACTTAATGTACGGCACATAAGCATCGTAGCGGTCGTCATACACTTGCCAATCGTCGGCAAAAGTATGCACGCTGTAATAATTTTGCTTGGGCCCTATATTCTCGGCTGAGGCTTGCCAGCTTGATGCAACAAGAAGTATGGTTGTTAGGCAACCTATCGTTTTTTTAGAAAAGAAATACAGCAATTGTAAACACAAAAACCTGACAAACCGTAGTTTGTCAGGTTTTAAAGTTGTGTTACTGTATATGTTATTGACTTTTAGCAATCCCTTGTTTTTTTTTACAAAAATACAGGACTAAATACCAAAATCAACGAGGAACAGCACAATTATTTCAAGCCTAGAGCTTTCAACATGGTTGCACCAATATCAGCAGGAGAGTGAACTACGTGGATACCACACTCTTCCATGATTTTCATTTTTGCAGCAGCCGTATCGTCAGCACCACCGATGATAGCACCAGCATGACCCATACGACGACCTTTAGGAGCGGTTTGTCCAGCGATAAAACCAACTACAGGTTTTTTATTGCCCGATTCTTTAATCCAACGAGCAGCGTCAGCTTCCATGCTACCGCCAATTTCGCCAATCATTACAATACCTTCTGTTTCAGGGTCTTCCATCAACAACTCTACGGCTTCTTTCGTAGTTGTTCCGATGATAGGGTCGCCTCCGATACCAATGGCAGTTGTTTGTCCCAAACCAGCTTTGGTCAATTGGTCAACCGCTTCGTAAGTCAATGTACCTGATTTAGAAACGATACCAATTTTTCCTTTTGTAAAGATAAACGCAGGCATGATACCAACCTTACATTCGCCAGCCGTCATTACACCTGGGCAGTTTGGCCCAATCAAACGAGAGTTTTTCGTTTTGATATATTCCTTGGCATAAATCATGTCTTTGGTAGGAATACCTTCAGTGATACAAATAATCACCTTGATACCTGCATCAGCAGCTTCCATAATGGCATCAGCAGCAAACGCTGGTGGAACAAAAATGATAGAAGTATCTGCTCCTGTTGATACTACTGCGTCTAGTACAGTATTGAAAACAGGACGGTCAAGATGCGTGCTACCACCTTTACCTGGCGTAACTCCACCTACGACATTCGAGCCGTATTCAATCATTTGTTGGGCGTGGAAAGTTCCTTCTGAACCCGTAAAACCTTGTACGATTATTTTTGAGTTTTTGTTAACAAGTACACTCATCTTTGTGCCGTTATATATTATTGAAAATGCCTATATATAAGAAAACTTTCGTAAAGGTAAACGCAGAATACGAAAGAGCAAAAAGGATTTCTGTTTTAGGGGGGAAGTTTTCGTTTAACATATTGTAAAATACTGAAAAACAGATACTTAAAAAATATTAATTTCTGCTAATTTTTTATACCTTGCTAAAACAATCGCTTTGTATTATCTTTTAGAAAGAAAACAAACTAAAAAATATGGCATCACGACGAACCTTCCTCAACCGCATGGCGGCCCTTTCAACGGCTGCAAGCTTACCTCTATTTAAAGGCATTGCCGCCATCGACTTAGCTCAAATTCACCAATATAACCCTTTACAAACAGCACGGCAAATTGCGACAGACGAAGATTTTTGGAGTCAAATTCAGCAAGCTTATACTGTTTCGCCACAAATTATCAATCTCAACAACGGAGGCGTTAGCCCTTCGCCTTTGGTCGTGCAAAATGCACAAGACCGCTACAATAAATTGGCCAACGAAGGTCCTAGCTATTTTATGTGGCGTATTCTCGACCAAGGAAGAGAACCACTTCGTGAAAAACTCGCCCTGTTTGCTGGTGTTTCGCCAGAAGAAATCGCCATCAATCGTAACGCAACCGAGGCACTCGACACCGTAATTTTGGGTATGCCCCTGACCCGTGGCGACGAAGTAGTGCTTTGGCGATACGACTATCCGAATATGCTTCATGCTTGGCGACAAAGAGAAATGCGTGAGGGAATTAAGATTAATTATGTCAATCTTGATTTACCCACTGAAAGCCATGATTTAATTGTAGAAAAATACGTAGAACAGATGACCGCTCGTACCAAGGTTGTGCATCTAACGCACCTTATCAATTGGAACGGACAAATCATGCCCGTCAAACGCATTGCAGCAGAAGCACACAAACGAGGAATAGAAGTTGTGATTGATGGGGCTCATTCTTTCGCTCATTTGCAATACAAAATACCAGACTTAGGAGGTGATTATTTTGGAACAAGCCTACACAAATGGCTTTCTGCTCCTATTGGGTCGGGAATGCTTTGGGTCAAAAAAGAAAAAATTAGCAAGATTTATCCTTTAATTCCTAATGACAAACCTACTTCGGATAATATTCGGAAATTTGAAAACCTTGGCACTCGCCCGTTTATGATAGAACAAGCCATTGGGCAGGCTTTACAATTTCAACTAGCCATTGGCAATGCACGCAAAGAAGCACGCTTACATTTTTTGAAAGAATATTGGGCAAAAGAAGCCTCGAAAATCAAAAAAGTAAGACTAAATACTCCTATTCCCTTGAGTCATTCGGGTGCATTGGCACATGTAGGAATTGAAGGAATGGAGGCTGGAAAAATAGAAGGTGAGCTATTTGCAAAATTTAAAATACATACATCGCCCGTCAAATGGGAAAAGCTCGATGGCGTTCGAGTAACACCGCATGTTTATACCAGTTTGCAAGATTTGGATAGGCTTTTGGAGGGATTAGCTTATTTAGCAAAATAAAAAAATGGCAGATGTTTGTTTTCGGCTTCTGCATTTCAACCTAATTTTACAACAAACATCTGCCATCTATATTTTTTAGCCTACTAATTCTTTCAAATCCTCGTCGTTCAATTGTTTACGCTCATCGGCCATCAACAAGAAACGAGTATAAAGTTTATCTAAATCAGGTTTTTCAAAATTGAAACCTAATAATTGCAAACGGTGACGCAAAGCGGCACGTCCTGAACGAGAAGTCAACACAATTGCCGAAGAAGGCACACCTACATCTTCAGGATTCATGATTTCATAATTTTGGGCGTGTTTCAAGAAGCCATCTTGGTGAATACCAGACGAGTGAGCAAAGGCATTTGCTCCAACCACTGCTTTATTGGCTTGTACAGACATACCCATCAAGTTTGAAACCAATTGCGAGGTAGGATATAAATGTTTAGGATTGATATTGGTATAATAGCCCAAATCTTTGTGTACATTCAAAATCATGGCTACTTCTTCTAAAGACGTATTCCCTGCTCTTTCGCCAATTCCGTTGATTGTCACCTCTACCTGACGAGCACCAGCCTGAATCCCTGCAATGGTATTAGCAGTAGCCAAGCCCAAGTCGTTGTGGTTGTGCATCGAAATAACCGCATTGTCGATGTTTTTCACATTTTCAAAAAGGAAATTGATGCGTTGAAACATTTGGTGTGGCAATAAATAACCCGTTGTATCTGGCAAGTTTACCACAGTTGCACCAGCGGCAATTACGGCTTCGGTCAATTGAGCCAAAAACTCTAAGTCTGCACGACCCGCATCTTCGGCAAAAAACTCCACATCTTCAACAAAGCTTTTGGCATATTTTACTGCCCAAACACCTTGCTCAATCATTTTTTCACGGGTAGAGTTGAATTTGTATTTAATATGTACATCAGACGAGCCTAAACCTGTATGAATACGAGGATGTTTGGCGTGCTTGAGTGCCGCCGCCGCCGCATCTATATCTTCTTTCTTGGCACGAGTCAAACCACATACGGTGGCGTTCTTCACAAGCTTGGCAATTTCTTCTACCGAACGAAAATCACCTGGAGAAGAAATGGGAAAGCCCGCTTCGATAATATCAACACCTAGTAATTCTAATTGTTCGGCAACTTGCAATTTTTCTTCTGTGTTCAATTGACAGCCAGGTACTTGCTCGCCATCACGCAAGGTTGTGTCGAAAATTTGAATTCTTTGACTCATGATTTACAAAAATTTTGAGATGAATAATTTTTTTGGTAACAAATATTAGTTGCAATGGGGTTTTCACAAAAAAGCCTTTTCTCTTGATATTTTACAGAGAAAAGGCTTTTGTAAGGCACAAAAGACTTTCTCAGACTGTTTGGAGCAGTTGGCTAAGTGTATTTTTCTTTTTTGTGCGCTTGTTTTCCATGAATCAAAAATACACATTTTTTCATTTTTTACAAAAAATACAAGTACCATCAAACAAAAAAAGAAGGCATTTTTTAAATGTTTTTTAGATTTTTTTTCTAGTAAATAGGGATAAAAGCACCTATAGTTAGAATAAAATTCTTCATTATCTTAGATTAAAAGGCTATAGATTGTTTTAAAATAAGATTTTTTTTCGATTGATAAAAAAATGTATTAAATGGTAATTTTGCAAGAGCATAGCTATACGACAGGCACTTACAAAAAACAACGATAAGACAACATTTTATGATGAAACATAATCCCTATTTCTCTTTACTCAAAACCGCTTGGCAATATGCAAGGCACGAAAAAAAGCAATTTGTCTTGGTATATGCCATGTTTGGCGTTGCCAACATCATTTTTTCGCTCAATCCACTTTGGTATGGATGGTTTATAGATAATATTCAAAAAAATGGCATCAACGTGCCACATCATGCGTGGATTTACGGCTTAGGTTTTGTGGGTTTGCGTTTTACAGAATGGCTATTTCATGGCGTTGCTCGGGTTATGGAACGCAGTTTGGCATTTAATTTAAGCAGAAATTTTTTACAAGAACTCTACCATCAAACCTTGCATTTGCCCGTCAAATGGCACCAAGACAACCACAGTGGAGCTACCATCAACCGCATTCGGAAGGCATACGAAGCACTCAAAACTTTTTTTCAAGACGGCTTTATGTATCTGCACGCTTTTTCAAAGTTCTTCTTTTCGTTCATCGCAATGCTCTACTTTTCGCCCTTATTTGGCAGCATTGGCATTGCACTAGGGCTGGTTACGATTTGGGTCATTACACAATTCGACAAACCTTTTATCAAAGCCCTCGACGAAACCAACGAGCGAGAACACGTGGTTTCTTCTACGCTATTCGATAGCCTTTCAAACATTATTACCGTTATTACGCTCCGCCTCGAACAACGCATGGAAAAAAGTTTAGCTGATAAAATCGCCTTTGTGTTCAAGCCTTTTCGTAAACAAGTCGTTGTTAATGAATGGAAATGGTTTGTGGCCGATATGCTCGTAGCGATTATCTATGTAGTCATTACGCTCGGATATGTTTATCAACATTGGGAAGTTGGGAAGGTATTTTTGGTAGGAGGTTTGGTTACATTGCTGGGGTATGTCAATAATTTCACGAGTGTGTTTCATGATGTAGCTTGGCTTTATACCCAAATCATTCAGCACAATACCGACGTACAAACCGCCCGCAGTATTGCCGAAGCCTATCAAGCTCATCATAGAGCCGAAGCCGTAGAAGCATTACCCGAAAATTGGCAAACACTTGTTATCAAAAACCTTAACTTTTCCCATCAAGAAGTATATCAGGCTCAAAGTCAATCTCAAGCATTACATCAACTCGAATTACAAATTCAAAAAGGAAAACGCATTGCATTTATTGGAGAAAGTGGCTCTGGGAAAAGTACTTTATTAGCCTTATTACGAGGGCTTTACGAAGCAGAAGCGGGGGCAACAATTACCTTGGATGATAAAAATATAAGTGATTGGGGAACAATCGCCCAATCTGTCACCTTATTCCCACAAGAACCTGAAATTTTTGAAAATACCATTGCCTACAACATTACATTGGGTTTACCATTTGACGAAAACGACATACAAGAAGTATGTAATATTGCTCATTTTTCTGATGTTGTAGCTCAACTTCCCAACGGATTGCAGTCGAACATCCAAGAAAAAGGGGTCAATTTATCGGGCGGACAAAAGCAACGTTTGGCACTGGCTAGGGGTGTTTTGGCAGCCAGAAGTGCACAAATTATCTTGCTAGACGAGCCAACCAGTAGCGTTGACCCCAAAACAGAACTGCTGATTTATCAAAAAATGTTTGAAGCTTTTGCAGGAAAAGCAATCCTTTCTACGCTGCATCGCCTACATTTATTGACCTACTTCGATTATGTGTATGTACTACAAAAAGGCCGTATTGTTGCTCAAGGTAGTTTTGAAGAACTCTTAGAACAAAGCACTGTTTTTCAAGAACTTTGGCAACATCAAAAGACCCAACATAGCCAACAAGACGACCAGTAAAGAGGCACAATAAGTATGCTTGCGGAGTTGTGAATCTAACATATTTTTTTTCAGGAACTTACACCTAATTTTGGTTAAAACAAATAGTAAGTTTTTGAAAATCAAAACATTAATTCACAATTCTGCATTATGACTTAATTGAAAATTTGTAAAAAATTACTCCTAATGACTTTTCGTATGAGGTTTTTACTGAATAATTTTATACCGATTTTTTGCCTGTTTTCTTGAGATTGCATTGAAATGCCACCATTCAAAATCAATCGGCATAAAACCTGCTTGCTGCATCACAGAGCGTAAAATTTGGCGATTAGCCACTTGCTTGGCTGTTAGTTTTCCTTGTTTTAAAAACCTTTTTTCGTATTTAGGATAAGCCAATTCTCCAAAATAATCATACGGTGTTCCCATATCGAGAGGAACGCCCTGTGCTGTAGCAACCGTCAAATCTACAGCACAACCATAATTGTGAATAGACCCCTCTGCTGGATTTGCCACGTATTTTTGTCGTTCTTTGGGCGGGTATTGCGTTAACGTATGCCAGAGTATTTTTTGGATACTTGCCGGACGACCACCATCGTAAACCAATAAGCGATAATTGGGATGCTTTTTTTTCAGCATTGCATGGGCTTTTACCAACATTTCGGCTGCTTTTTTTTGCATAAAACAATGTGTGATACAATCATATACATCTTTTTTCATAAAATTATCCGTCGTCGAATATTTTAATAAAACCAACAGACTCGCATCCAATTTTTGAATATCTACTAATCCTTGTTTTTGCATTTTTTCTTCATAATGACAAGGTTTTTTAGCCTTTTGAGCCAAAGCATTTAGTGTAAATAATTGTATTAAACAAAGAAAGGTAATAAAAGGATTTTTCATCACAAAGTTTGTTTTTGGTCAAAAATAAAGGTTAAATTTAAGGGAAAAACGCATATTAATTGACCAGTATCTCTCTTGATAGAGGTCTTTTTAAGTAAATCATAACCTAAAACGATACGATAAATTCCCTAAAATATGGCATTAAATTACCTTTGGATAGCCTTTTTCTTGATAGCCTTTGTAGTGGCACTCATCAAATTGATTGTATTTGGTGATACCGAAATATTCAAACTAATCATTGATGGTATGTTTGAGTCGTCTGAAAATTCAGTGATGAAAATTGCCCTTCCTTTGGCAGGTGTGATGACTTTTTTTATGGGATTACTCAATATTGGCGAAAAAGCGGGGGCTATCAACTTACTGGCTCGCATTGTGGGGCCTTTTTTCAATCGGCTTTTTCCCGAAATCCCTGCCAATCATCCAGCCAGCGGACAAATGATTATGAACTTTTCAGCCAATATGTTGGGATTAGATAACGCCGCCACGCCTTTTGGCCTTAAAGCCATGCAAAGTTTGCAAGAACTGAATCCGCATAAATCGGTAGCCTCCAATGCCCAAATCATGTTTTTGGTTTTACATAGTGCTGGGCCTGTGCTGATACCCCTGAGTATCATGGCACAACGAGCCATTTACGGAGCAGCCGATGCGTCAGATATATTTATTCCCTGTCTGATTGCTACCTATGTAGCCACTGTAACGGGCTTGTTGTTTGTCGCTATCAAACAAAAAATCAATCTTCTCGACAGGGTTATTTTAACTTGGCTCGGAGGCATAACGGCTACTATTGGCTTATTGCTTTGGTATTTGTCAAGTATTCCGAAAGAGGCAATAGAAGTTTTTTCTAAGGTGTTGAGCAACGTATTATTGTTTAGTATTATTATTGCTTTTTTAGTTGGTGCATTTTGGAAAAAGGTCGATATATTCGATGCTTTTGTAGAAGGTGCTAAAGGTGGTTTTGAAACATCGGTAAAAATTATTCCTTATTTGGTGGCTATGTTGGTTGCTATTGGAGCGTTGCGTAATTCGGGAGCACTCAATTGGGTTGTTGACGGAATGAAATATCTCTTTGCCCTAACAGGCATGAATACCGATTTTACCGCCGCTTTGCCTACGGCATTGATGCACCCTTTGAGTGGCGGTGGGTCGAGAGCGATGATGATTGATACCATGAAAACTTTCGGGGCAGATTCATTCGCTGGGCGTTTGGCTTGTGTATTTCAAGGCTCTGCCGATACCATTTTTTATGTCATTGCCTTGTATTTTGGTTCTGTAAACATCAAACAAACCCGTTATACACTCTGGGCTGGGCTCACAGCCGACCTCGCAGGGATTATTACAGCGATTCTGGTAAGTTATTTGTTTTTTCATTAGTTTTTGTTTTTCAATACGTATAACCTTCGGCACAACCTAGTTCAAAAGGATTCTTTTAAACTAGGTTTTTTTTTATTTTTTTTTCGCTCTCTTGTGACTTTTCTCTTAGGCTGTCGTCTAAATCAATAAAAACAGCCATTCGTATGCAGATTGCCATTATTGGGCTAGGGTATGTAGGCTTACCTTTAGCCGTAGCATTTGGAAAGAAATATCAAGTATGGGGATTTGACATCAACCCTCACAGAATCAACGAGCTAGAAAGTGGCTACGACCGCACCCACGAGGTGAGCAACGAAACGCTACAGCAGGCACAGTTCTTGCAGTTTACCGCCGACTATAGCGATTTGAAGGCTTGTCAGGTTTTTGTCATCACTGTTCCTACGCCGATTGATGCTTTTAAAAAGCCCGATTTAAAACCTTTACTGCAAGCTAGTCAAATGGTGGGTGGTTTGTTGAAAAAAGGCGATATAGTGATTTATGAATCAACGGTATATCCAGGCTGTACCGAAGAAGATTGCGTTCCTGTGTTGGCGGCAGCCAGTGGGCTGACCTATAACCAAGACTTTTTTTGTGGCTATTCGCCCGAACGCATCAACCCTGGCGACCGCCATAATACGCTTACGTCTATTCAAAAAGTTACGTCTGGCTCAACGCCCGAAACGGCTCTTTTCATCGACCAACTTTATGCTTCAATAATTGAAGCAGGCACTTGCTGCGTAAGTTCTATCAAAGTTGCCGAAGCTACCAAAGCCATCGAAAATGCCCAGCGAGATGTAAACATTTCGTTTGTGAATGAATTAGCTCTTATTTTCGACAAAATGGGTATTGATACCACCGAAGTACTCGAAGCAGCTAGTACCAAATGGAATTTTTTGCCTTTCAAACCAGGTTTGGTTGGCGGTCATTGCATTGGCGTTGACCCCTATTATTTGGTGTATAAGTCTGAAAGTTTGGGCTATTATCCGCAAGTCATTTTATCGGGAAGGCGAGTAAACGACAATATGGGCATTTTTGTAGCAAATAATTTGGTCAAACTTTTGATTAAAAAAGGCCATAAAATTGATGGCTGCAAGGTATTACTCATGGGGATTACGTTCAAAGAGAATTGTCCGGATATTCGTAATTCGAGGGTTATAGATGTATATAAAGAACTGATAGCATACGGCATAGACGTTGGCGTATTCGACCCTTGGGCCAACAAACAAGAAGTACAACACGAATACGGCATCCATTTATTAGACACGCCCGAAACGACTTATGCAGGCATTTTGCTTTGTGTAGCACACGATGCTTTTAGAAATATTTGTGTAAAATCGTTACAAAGCGAAAATGCCGTTTTGTATGACATCAAGGCATTTTGGGATAAATCTTTTTCAGATGCAAGGCTTTAGGCTAAAATAATCATACAATCATGTGACTTTAGCCTTTGTTGTTCGTCTAAACACTTGTATAAAATAGAACCAATATGACACCTTCTACCCAAACAATTAGCATAACTGGTGCAAGTGGATTTATCGGAAAACACCTTACAGCGTATCTACAAGCACGCTATCGTATCCAGTCAATTGATTGTCGTACAGCATCATACCCAACTATCGAAGGTGGCACTTGCGTACATTTGGCTGGCATAGCCCAAGATTCTCGCTGGATTTCGGCCAAAGAATATATCCAAGTAAATTACCACCAAACAGCCGATTTGTATGATATTTTTTTACAAACACCTCATGCAAAAAAGTTTATTTTTATGAGTAGCCTCAAGGCTACTCAAGCAACGGTTCGTTCTTCCTACGTGGCTTCAAAGCAAATGGCAGAGGCTTCGATTCTGAACAAAACCCTTCCGTCTGATAAATCTTATTACATTCTAAGACCTAGTATTGTCTATGGAAAAGGGTGTAAAAATAAATTGAAATACCTCGCTTGGTGGGGAAAAATGGGTTTGCCCTGGATATTTGATAACCCTATTTATGCCGTCTTGTATGTAGAAAATTTGTGCTGGTTTATCCAATACATCGTCGAGCACGATATGCCTTCTGGTACTTACGCCATCGCCGATGAACAAGCAATTTGTTTAGGTGATTTTGTGCGTGCTTGGCAAGTCAATCCAAGGAATTGGATGCAAAAATTAAGCAAAAAATTTCGGATAAACTTGGGCATCGAAGAGCAAAAAATAGACACACAGTATTTAGCAAATCACCTTACCCAACCTTTGCCTTTTACCACGTTAGAGGCCATAGCACACTTGCGTAATTCATGATACAAATACTTGGAGAAATATTGATTTGTTGGGGTTTGACGCATGGCTATTGTCATTTGGCTCGAAAATACAAGATTTATGACCAACCCAACCATAGAAGTTCGCACCTCCAGCCGACCATCAGAGGTGCTGGCATTGTGATAGCCTTTGCTATCAGTTTTACATTAGGGTATTATCAGCAGGCTTGGCTCAGTGTAGGAGGCTTGGTTGTGTTGAGCATTTGTAGTTATTGGGACGACCTACAAAGCTTACCCGCAGCCTTACGCTTGGGGGTTCAGACCTTAGCAATTGCCTTGGTAATGTATTCACAAACAACCCTTCCTTGGGCATATATGTTGGGTTGCACCTTAATTGGTGTTTTCTTGCTAAACACTTATAATTTTATGGATGGCATCAATGGCATGATGGGCAGCAATAGCCTACTTACACTGCTTTGTTGCTGGTATGTCAATACCTTCATCACACAAGTAGTATCACCCGACTTATTTCATCCTGTAGTGGCAGCCTTGCTTGTATTTTTAGGCTATAATTTTCGAGAAAAAGCCCTCTGCTTTGCAGGCGATATAGGCAGTATCAGTGTAGGCTTTTTGGTTGTGTTTATTCTGTTGAAATTCATTTTAATAGTAAATATCTACTTTATCTTTTTTGCTGGTATTTTTTTACTAGATACAACTGCTACCCTCCTTCAAAGGTATTATCATGGGCAAGCCCTGTGGCAGGCACATCGCTGGCATTTGTATCAAAAGTTATTAGATGTGTATAAGGTACATCCCTTGTGGATTAGCACGTGGTATGTACTGGCACAAACGGGAATTAATGTAGGACTGCTTCTAAGCCATGTCCTATTTCCTAAGGCTCCACTAGTTATCATTGTTTATTTATTTGTGTTAGGAGTTACTGTTTATTTGCTTCTGAAACATAAAATAAGTAGGCATATCCAGTAAACGTTAGGCTCGCTTGAGCCTAACGTTTCTTTCTATAACTGTCAAACCAATACACAAAATACTAATAATCAAAAAGTTAAAATAATTTTAATTTAAAAAACAATTCAGCACTTATCATTTATGGCTATGTATTTTTCAACGATTCTACCCTTTTTTGTTGCCTTTTACTATCGGCTTGTGCGTCGTCAGCCTAAAGTACTTTCGCCAGAAGCCATAGCCACGGCTCTTTTTCCGAACAAGGCATTAGCACCAATTACCCTCGAAACAATAGCACTTTTTCGCCACAAAACCGTTTTGATTACAGGTGCGGCGGGTAGTATTGGCAGCGAACTGGTCAAGCAAATGGTACATTTTCACCCACAACAACTGATTCTAGTTGACCAAGCCGAATCACCCTTGTTCGATTTACTACAAGCTTTACCCCATGATACGGCCGTTCGTATCGTCCCTTATATTGCCGACATAGCCGATACCCAACGCATGAACGATATTTTTGAACGCCATCAACCGCATTTTGTACTACATGCTGCTGCTTACAAGCACGTTCCGATGATGGAACAACATCCTTACGAGGCTATCAAAACCAATATTTTGGGTACAAAAAACCTCATAGAGCTTTCTTGTGCGTGGGCTACAGAGCAGTTTTTACTCATTTCTACCGATAAAGCTGTAGAAGCTCAAAGCATCATGGGCATGAGCAAACGCCTAGCTGAATTGTACTTATTGGCCCGACAAACCACACAAACCAATACTCGTTCGGCTATCATTCGTTTTGGCAACGTCATTGGTTCAAATGGTTCGGTGATTCCTTTGTTTTGCAAACAAATTGCTCAAGGTGGCCCCGTCACGGTGACGCACCCTGCTTGTACCCGCTATTTTATGAGCGTTCAAGAAGCTTGTAGGCTGGTCTTTGAAAGTTGTGCCTTGAATAATGGCGGAGAAATATTTACCTTCGATATGGCTCAACCCGTGTCTATCCTCGACCTAGCCAAGCGGCTTATTTGCTTGTTGGGTTTACGTCCTTACAGAGATATTCCAATTATTTTTACAGGTTTAAGGGCTGGCGAGCGTTTGCATGAACAACTTTGGCACAGCTACGAAATTGGCGAGCCAACCCAACATTCGGCTATTTTCAACATAAAGCCATTGACGCATGATACCGAAATTGTGTCTTTTGTAGAAACATTAGAGCAAGATTTCTATAAAAGACAAAAACACGATTGGGCAGCACGTTTAAGAAGTTATTTTTTGCGTGAAATTCATTTAAAAACCACCCAAAAAGATTGCCAAAATGCCGTTTGATAAATTATCAAGAAAAAGCATGGGATTTCAGCGTTTACTTTTTTTTTTTGTTCTGAAAAAACCTAGTTTTATAGGCTAATCTAATGTAGTAGCCAAGAACCCCTTTAACGCTATATCGTCCTATGTGCTTGATTCGTGTATTTATTGCCTGCATTTTTGCCTTTTGTACCACACCTGCTCTTCTGGCACAGGACTATGATGCGTATAAGTTTCTTTCTTATGGTGCTTTGCCCACGTGGTCGGCGGTGGCGATAGACTGGCAAACATCGCCCAAAGCCTATATCTACGATGCCAACGAAACCCGTGGCCATGCCGAGTTTGTCAAAAGTAAACTAGGCAGAGCTATTACCTTTCAGACGTTCAAAGAGCTATCGGGCAATTCAGCCAAGCGGCAATATATGCCTTTTTTTATTTATGACTTACGGCTAAAACCCATCATTATCAATAAGATTCCTTTCGATTATGCTGTAAGGCTCGAAGATTATGAGTACGACGATTCTCCAGAAATGATGTCGTTGCAGGTGTATAAATTGATGAAATTGGTCGGTAATATTCCTTTTTTACAAAATAAAAAAGGCCTGATTGTGGTCGGACAACGCCACAACGACCCGCTCAACGTCAATGCCATCAGCAAATATTTACAAGCCAGAGATGTGGCTTATACTACGCTCAATCAGCTCATCAAGCACGTTGGAGGTAAAAAAATGGAGGTTTTGAATGGCGTTAAAGCCGTTGGACATCTAGTAAAAGTACAATCTGAGGCTGAAATGGCTACGCTCAACGCCCACGATATTGCTATTTTTAGCTTTACGCCCAAACGTATTCCTCCGTTGGCAGGTATCATTACTCTTGTGCCACAAACGCCACTTTCGCATATTAATTTATTGGCAAAAAATCGTAATACGCTCAATATGTATGTTACGAATTTGTCGTTTGTACCAGAATTGACTAAATACCTAGGAAAAGATGTAGAAATTAATCCGCTTTTTCAAAAACTGACGATTAAGCCTGTTTCTCAAAAATATGTGGCATCGGTCAAAACCAACCATCCTGCCCAAGCCCTGCAACTTGTGCAACCTCAAGCAGATTTTGAGTCGGTTATCCCTTTAACGCCAGCCTTTAAAAATTACCAGCAAGTGAAATTTATTGGTGCAAAGGCGACCAATTACGCTTTGATGTATGAGATTCTGGGCGAAAAACTGGTGCATCAAGGCTATGCCTTGGGTTTTGGTCCTTACTTAGAAGTATTATCGAAAGGAGCAAATAAAGAAATTCATTTCTTTTTAAGTAAGAAAAGTACCCTGAATTACCAACAAAAAAAGCAAGCGCTTGCTCGTATCCGACAGGTCATTTTACAAGCGAGTATTCCTGCCAAAACACTTGCCTCTATTCGTACTGTGGTAGAAACGCATTTCCCTAAAGGCAAAGTTAAGCTCCGTAGCTCGACCAATTGCGAGGATTTACCTACATTCAATGGGGCTGGCTTATACGACTCTAAAGGCTTCAAAACCCAAGAAAGTGACGTGGTTTTGAATAAAAAATTATTACAGGTTTACGCTTCTTTATGGAACGACGAAGCTTTTGAGGAAAGAGAACATTTCGGTATGAATCACGAACAAGCGGCGATGGCGGTGCTTATTAGCCCAGCTTTTGTTGGCGAGTATGCCAATGGCGTTATTTTGGCAACGCCCAACGGCACAAAACCTTTGCGTATTTTGGTCAATGCCCAAATCGGTGAACATGAAGTAACTAATCCTAAAAAAGGCGAAATTCCAGAAGCATTTTTGGTCGGAGCAAAAGGAGGTATGGAAAAAATGTACAGCCGTTCAAACGTAGGTAAAGTGTTTGTCGGCAATGTCAAAGCCACAGCTTTACTCAAAAGTCTGCGTGAAAATACGCTCAAAATTCACGAAGCCCTCAGCAAAAGACAAAAGGCTTTAGGCGGTAAAAACACTTACAGTACTGATATTGAATTTAAGATTGTGAAGGATAAAAATCAGCAATATTTTTTGTACTTCAAACAAGCTCGTTTGCTCAAAAGTAAAATTTTACCCGAGTAAAGATTCGTAAGTACCAATATGAAATTAGTGAGCATAATATCCATGGCATGCCTGAAAATAATTTACTCATTATCAGTAATTTATGGTTTGAGTCATGCCATGAATAAATTTGTCTAAGCACTTAAAATTAAATAGTTTTCATTCTGATTAAAAGATAAAAGGCTGCATAACGCTTGTGGTTATTCAGCCTTTTATTTTGGTCAACTATACATCACAAATCAAAATTCCTTCACGCAAGGAAGCAATTTTGTCTTGACGTTTAGGAATAAATTCTTGTCCTACAAATCCTTTATATCCTGTGTCGATAATTGCTTTCATAATCGCTGGATAATTAAGTTCTTGCGAGTCGTTGATTTCGTTACGTCCTGGCACACCCCCTGTGTGGTAATGCGAAATGTATTGGTGGTATTTACGGATGGTCGCAATTACGTCGCCCTCCATAATTTGCATGTGATAAATATCATACAACAGCTTAAACTTCTCAGAACCAACCATTTCGCAAAGCTCTACACCCCATTCGGTGCGGTCGCATTGGTAATCTTTGTGGTTCACTTTCGAGTTGAGCAATTCCATCGACAACGTTACATCGTATTTTTCGGCGGTTTTCATGATACGTTGCAAGGCTTTTTTACAGTTCAAAAGACCCTGAGCATCACTTAATCCATTACGGTTTCCTGAAAAGCAAATGATATTTTTGATACCCGCTTTTGCTGCTTCTGGAATCAAATAATCGTTATAAAAATTTACGAGTAAGTCATGATTTTGAGGATTGTTGAAAAAACTGCCAAGTCCTGTTTTTTCTGGCCATTTACCCCAGCCAATACCCGCCGTGAGGTCGTATTTTTTCATGATTTCCCATTCTTCTGGGCCCGTTAATTCGATAGATTTCATGCCAATTTCTTTGGCCGATTTGCATAAATCTTCAAACGGAATCGACTCGTAGCACCAGCGGCAAGCCGAGTGGTTGATTCTTCCTTTGAGAGCCGCACCCATTTGAGTATCGGCGGCCTCAATACGATTGTTGAGCGAAGTACTGAGCATGGCTGCGGTGGTGGCTAAAGCTGTTTTTTGTAAAACAGAACGACGAGAAATTGTATTTTCCATGAATAATTTATAATATTTTTATTGTGAATGTTCAGGATGTGATAACGAAAATTCCTTAGAAATATACAATATTTTTTTTATAAATTTATGTGTAACTATCATTTCTCTCTTTTCTGTTGCTTCATGCCTAACGTTTGTACAAAGCCACTGTTTGTAAGGTATCGTAAGCAACTTGTTGATTGTACTCAAAAGTTAAGCTTTTGTAGTTGACCAAATCAACGATTGTCCCAATCATACACAAGCCCCCCGTAAAGAAATAGAGTAGCCCCATCCCTATTTTATCGGTCAAAAAACGTTGGATTCCAGCAAAGCCCACAAAGCCTAATATCGTGGTAATCAGAATCAAAAGGCTATCTCTGCGTTTGTTTTGATAAATCATCAAAAAGCTTTTGAGTTCATCTTCGGTAAGCTCTTTGGTGATATGTTGGATAAATGCACTTTCTTGTGCATCAAAGTTGGCGGTCATGTAAGCGAAGTTGGTGTTCATGGCTGTAAGTATTGGGTTAAAGTTTGATTACGATTTTGAGCAAACGTTTGAGCAAAATAAGCTTTTGGCGAGTTCGTAGATGCGTTTGGCAATGACCAACAAGGCAAAAATACCCAATGGATGATACGCCCAAGCTTGCTGCCAATTGCCCTGCAAGACACTAGCGATAGAGCGACCAATACCGCAACCCGGACAGTGCGTCCAACCGAGTAAAGCCCAAGGACATAAAGTATAGTGTTGAGCTGAGAGGTTGCTCAAGCCTAGTGCGATTAGACTCCCCACCCAAAACCATAACTCTATGTGTTTGTGACGTTTGTTCATGGATTAAAGATGG
>JACCDR011561168.1_pt1 | contig 25890 bp, 36 predicted proteins | sample 7446431 | NCBI WGS metagenome assembly JACCDR01 (sample SAMN15323443, study PRJNA562643) | freshwater metagenome | isolation source: river surface water | place: USA:Blue River Watershed | collected 2017-08-17 | reverse complement strand
GGGAACTGCGGCGGGAACCACGGGGGCTTATATCTACGAATTTTCTGATGTAGAAAACATTCGTTCGACTGTAGGTGTTGGCCCGGGGGCAGAACTTTGCGCGCAGATCGTTAGTTCTGGTGCAAACCGTGTATTCTTCTGTAAAACTGGGTCAACAACTGCAGCAGTAACTTCGGCCGTTACTTCTTCAGGATCGACACCACCATTGGTAACTGTTTCAGGGACACCCAACGACAGTTATTTAGTTAGGGTGGAAGTAACAACTGCGGGTTCGCAAACAACCTGTAAATTGCGCTACTCGCTGGACGACGGGATCACGTGGGTGGAAACAGTGACAGGTGCAGCAAGTGTTGTTCTGTATTGCTACGACCCTAAAAATTCAGCATCCAAACGTCAATCTACAGGTCTAACGTTGGCGCTACCTGTTGGAAGCTATAGCGCAGACAATGTTTACAAGTTCTACACACATGCAGGTTGCCCGGATTCTACCAATCTTTCTGCAGCATTTACATTAGCTGTCGGGGATCCACGTAAATGGGGAGTGGTTATTTTAGCGAATAGCCCCAATGGTGCTGTTTCGGATGCTGCAAATCTTGGCGCTGCAAACACGTTGCTTGCAGCATTTAGTACAGGGATGGGGCAACTTCAAAACGCATATAAGTTCGCGCGCGGATTGGGCGAACTACCCAATACGTATCAATATGGTGCGCAAGACTCCACATGGGAAGCTGCTGTTATTACAGCACTTACGGTGTCTAGTGATCGTTTGACAGTAGCATGCGGACATGCATTGATGTCGTCGTCGTTAACGATTGGCAACCATTGGCGTGCTGTCTCGTTTTTCGCCGCACAACGAATGTCCAACGTTGTAAGAATCAGTCAGAAGATTTCAGCGGTTGCAGCGGGTGGACTGCCTGTGATTCAGCCCGGTTCCGCGCAAACAACCAACGTGTTGACATACGTGGGTAATATTGCACGCGGTGTAACACGCGACGAGGTTTCTGGTACAACAATGACAGGATTCTTGACGTTGCGAACGCGGGCTGAAAAGAATGACAGATTGTTCTATTTTTCTAGTGATTCAACCAAAACAGACCCTACATCTGATTTCAAATTTTTGGTGTTTGGCAGGATTATGGATCTGTTTACAGACACCGTAGTAGAAGCAGCAGCAGATTACGTTGATGCAGAAATAGAAGCGTTTAGCGCAACGGGGAAGATTACAGAAAAACAGGCGCAATTGATAGAAGGAGCGATTGCAGGCAAAGTCTCTGACAGGATGTTGAATAACGCGTACGTGATGCCACCAACAGAAACCACTCCTTTCATTACGGTTAATCGATCCAATAACATTATATCCACGGGTGAATTGCGTTTGACCTGTAGATGCACCCCACCAGGATATGCAACGTCGATAGCTGTTGATTTAGGATTTAATGTAATAGGAAAGGGCGTGTAATGGCAGCAATAATCATAAACGGGGCAATATTTGATAGTTCGTCTGTCGAAATCAGAATTGATCGAACATTTCTGTTAAATGGCGTTCAAACTTTGGATCATGACGAAGGGTTGGAAGGTGCGAAAGAGGTTTACCAAGTAGGGGATGTTGCGTGTATCGGAACAACTACTGGTAAATATAAAGCAGCCGGAAAGATCGAAATTTTGGCAGAAATGGCAAATGATTTCGAACGATATTTAACTGGCAAAGCTACTGGTTTGAAGGGTGGCTATGCACAAGTTAAATTCGACCTAACGTACGTAATGTCACGACCGGATAAAACCATGCATGTTGTCCTGAAGGGTGTCCGTGCGATCAAACGAAGTTCGTCTACTGGTTCAGCAGACGGAGGTGACCCGTTGAAACGCTCCTATGACCTCATGGTTATGATGGTTTCGCCCGACGGAAGAGACGACGTGCCGTCTCGCGTTGTTGTGTGATCCCGTTTTTACTCCCACAGCGATTTACGCTTGTTTTTACGGTGTGAAGCCGCTGTTTTTACACTACAGCAGAGTCTAGTATGACCGCTATAGAAGAAAAGATACCAGACTACCAGACCAAGGAAACCTACAGTGGCAGATACGTACGAACTAGAAGTGAATGTGGAGACAAGCCCGGCGGAAAAGGCATTGGTTCGACTGGCTGGTCAACTGGGTAAAGTTATCGAACAGGCAACAAAGTCAATAGGAACGACAGGAATCGAAAAGGAAGCTAAGAAGGTACCGTCAACCCTGCAGAAGATTGTCGCTTCGTTAAAAGCCGTCCAAGGTCAGGGGAAAGGTGTCGGCGTGGGCATGATGCAAGTGTTCCAAGGAGCGATTGGACAGTTTCGTCAATTGTTCGAAGTGGCGCGATCTATTCAGGACATGTACAACGCATGGAAAGACCACAACGATGAAATCAAACGTTTGCAGAAACTAACGGGTGAATTGAACCTTGATACATGGTTGTCAGAATTGTCGAATAGAACAAGAATCGCGAAAGATGAATTGTTAGGGTTGTATAGTTCGTTTGCAGATCTAGGTGTGTCTGCAGCACGTGCAAGAAACGAAATAGCAAAGTATGCAATGCTGTCAAAGACTTTGGGTAAAGATGCTGCCAAAGGCATGGCAGGATTGTCGGAAGAACTGATAAAACAAGCAGCAACTGTAAATAAATCAGGAATGGTATTTAGGATATCAGGTGCAGAATTATTGGAAAAAGTAGCCGCAACAGGGAACGATCAATTGATACGTGCTGCAATGGATTTGGTAGATCGTAATAAGGTTTATGACGAAGCTGTCATTAATAAATTAGATCAGATTGCACTAAAAGCAGCGGGTGGGGAAGAAGCTGCAGAAGCAGCAATAGGTCCGAAAACGTTTAGCTGGCTAGATGCTGCAAATAAATTGTGGCTGGAATTATCGAAAGGTGTAGCGGATGTATTCGATGAATTTGCCTCTATGGGTCGAATGCTGGGATTGACCGGTGGGATAATGAACGCATTTAATGGAAAAAACAACACATTATTATTAGGATTTAAAACATTGGGGCAAATCATCGGGGCGTTAGGCGTTGTAATTATAGGTGCTTTAGGGTTGATTGTTGGTGCTGTTGGGTTGATAGGTGCTGCAATTTATGGTGTAGGGTTGTTGTTTTACAAAGCGTTTGAAGGAATCGCGTTTCTGTTTGGATATGTTTATGAAAATTGGACAGCAGGATGGAAAAAAGTTGAATCCTGGTTATCCGGAATATGGACTTGGTTAGTGGATACGTTTTCACAGATTGGAAAAGATATCTGGGAAGGACTTTGGGGAAGTTTTTATAAAGGTATTACAAGTTCAGCAAGTGCAATAAAAGATGCAGTAGGAACATTCCCCGACACCGTGAAAAAAGCATTAGGAATCGCGTCCCCTTCTAAGGTCATGATGGAACTAGGGAAGTTCACCGCGCAAGGTTTCGAAAAAGGGTATGTGGATCACAATCCAGTGATTCCAGTTCCACAAGTCGCAGAATCGAATAGTAGTTCGATAACGTTTTCCCCTTCTGTATCTGTTCAAAATTCGCAAGCATCCGCACAAGATATTACGAATCAAATCGAAGCTATGTTTCGAACCGTGCTAATCGAAGGAGGGTTTTTGTAATGGCAAACGGAATTGTGCAATTGCAACCAGCAGGGTTTAAGCCTATTCCTGCAACCAAAAACAATCCTAAAATAGTTCCATTGCCCCCTCCTGAAATTTCTAAAAAGTCAGCTAAAAAAGTAACAGAAGGGTTGCAAGATTGGCGTGTTTACCTGAACGGATCTCCTGTTAGGTATTGTGCTGCAAAGATCACAAACCTAAATTTGACTAGCAAATTGGAACTAAATACTGGGTATCTATCCAATTTAACGGTTTGCGTTTTTACTGGGTATGGTCCTTCAACGTGCAATTTGGTTCTGGAAGGATTTGATTCAGACCCCCGGTCGATTGAAGAAATTGATACAATCCTAAAAAAAATTCGACCCAAATTTGACGGGGTTAGAACTAGGGTACCTGATAAATTAGTAGTCGAACATCCCAGTGTTTCGAAATATGGTCTAAAGACATTTGCTGTACAATCGATTGCAGATGCAGAATTTGATGATAGTCGATTGTACGTTGCAACGATTGGGTTAGTAGCGTATAATGCACCTAAACCGCTAGGGGATGCGAAGAAGATTTACCAGGAAGGTAAGGATAAAGTTAATAATCCCAAGGTGGTTTTACCGGGTGCGGAATGATAAAAATTGATGGATGGAACCTTTCATACGCTGAAATCCTGATACCAGAACGCGGATTCTGGACGCTTCGATGCCTTCCTTTTTGGGGGAAAGTATTGACCCAAAGCTGCAAGATTACGATCGAAAACCAAACAGATAACAGCAAGATTTCTGTGGATGGTTATTCGATTTTTCCGCATGCGGATGGTCAAAGTTATGTAGCGATTGCTAAAACATCCTATCAGCTAAATCAAAAAAAACAGTCAGTTGCATCTAATACTTCCCTGAAAAAACTTCTAGATAGCGCGGGGATTCAGAACAATTTTCTGTCCACCAGTAACCAAAAAATCCTGTTTTCGAATCAGTTCCCGTGGTGCGGAGAGATGTTGAAGTACAACCCAAATTATCGGGTGAATCTGAATGGGGTAGTTACAGATAAACCTTCTGATAAGAAATATGAACCATTGGTGCTAGCAAGAAACCAGGGTGATAGGTTGCTGATTGTAGATGGTGGACCTTATGAACCTGGGTGCAAAATCGTTTATCAATCCCAGACCTATACCTGCAAGCATTCCAGGTTAATCCAAAAAAACAACGATTTTCAGTCAGAAGTGTGGTACTAAAAATCATGACGTGGATAACGGAAACATTCCGAAAGTTTGAAAAAAGAGCGATTGATAGGGGTCAAATATATCAAGGAGAAGTTGTTTCACATGATGGATCTTCTTCTATAAAAGTAAAATATGAAGGTTCTTCTGATTCTGTAGATGTTGATTTTATTCTTCCTGGTGGATCTTTTCCTACTATAAAAGCAGGTACCAAGGTGTTCATACAACACGATAAAGTTGTGGGATTTGGGTTGGAAGATTCCGAAATATTGAAGTTATGTTCTCCTTCTGCAAGTCGTTCGGCGGCGATTGGAGAAGAGGTTTTGAAAGTTTTACAATCAATCGAACAGAAAATTTTGCTACATATTCACCCCACACCAACGGGGCCTTCTAGTCCGCCAACTGGATATTTACCCGAAACGAATCTTGCATCCATCCTATCACAGAAGGTGAAAATACCATGACTGATTTCCGTTTAATCAATAACGATTTGGACCCATTTGGAACCGAATGTGACGGACAGCTGGAGATCGCGCAACGGGTTCACCATTGTTTGATAGCGCAAAATGGTTCATTGTGGTGGCTTCCAGAGGCTGGTGCAAGTGTGGTTGACCGCATAGATTCAGAGCAAACTTCCCCCGATCGACTAGCAGCAGAATGCGAAGAGCAGGCATTGCTAGACCCTGAAATCGAATCAGCAGAATCGATCCTAATCGATGGTAAAATTTATTTAAATTTGAATCAACAAATCCAAATTCAGGTAGGTGAATAACATGGTGGACATAGTACCGCTAACAGAAGAAGAAGTTCTAGAAACCCAAAAAAGTTACCTTCGTACCCTAGGGATACCTGTAGATTCGTGGGTGGAAACGGGTCTTCATTACAGCTTAATGCGAGGGAATGCTGTATCTGTTTCATCTGTTACAGACAACCTAAAAACGTTTCAAGATTCTCTATTTTTAGATACAGCAAAAGGGGATTCGCTCACCAAGCTTGCATTTAACTGGTATCAGATCCAGCGGTTGCAATCCCAACGTGCAGAAGGGAAGTTATTCGTTTATAATCCTTCCAGTTCCCCCCTAACAACAGCAATTGAAATCACCCATAGTTCTGGGATTAAATTTTTATCAGAAGCAGCTACCTACCCAGCGAAAACTTCGGTAGAAACAAGTTTTTGGGCTGAATCAGATGGACCAGAATATAACGTGGGATTTGAATCATTGATAGCCCCAAACACGGTAACGATTAGTCGTTCTGAATGGCTGTCACAATATGGTAGAAACGAAGAAACAGACAATCAGCTAGCATCTAGATGCCGAAATCGTTGGTCTGAAAACAGTTTAGTAGGAGGGCCTGAAAAGATAGAATATAGGATTCAATCCCAGTTTGCAGGGTTAGTTGATAGGGTAAAAGTGGTAAAAAAATGGGGTGGAAAGTATTCGGTTACAACAGATGATTTCGTTGTTCCTGTATTTGGATCGACAGTATTGATACGTGTAAAAACAGCATATTTTAGTGTATCTGATTACATCATGATTGGGGGATCAGCATTATATGAGATCGTAGGCGCAAGTAGTGGTGGAACTCTTCTAAGTTGCAAAAACTTAGATTCAGCATCAGTCGGAACAACAATCCCAGCGGGGTCTTCGGTTGATAAATTTTGGACATCAACCGATACAGGTATATTTATATCTGTGTTTGGCAATAATGGTCCAATCGATTCAAGTTTACTATCAGATATCGAAACAGACCTAACGAATCAGTTAGATTTAGCATCATTTACGGTTGATAATGCGGTAGAAACAGGCTGCACAATTACAGGCCAAATAATTTTTAGGGGGGCATCAAACCTTGAAAAAAACCAAATATATCAAGAATGGGTGCAGGAATTAAACAAGTACGAGATTGGTGTTATAAAAAACCATATTGATATCGTTCAAACATTGAATTTGGTGGATAAACTAAACCGTGTTGCATATCCTGATTTGATTATCAATGGGTCTAGGTTCAACCCAAATCAACCTATAAACCTATCCGAAAACGAAGTTTATGTGTTCAACACTTCGGGTGTGGCGCTAGCATGACACAGTATGTTGAAACGCAACCTGATATTTATCCAGGTGATTTGCAGGGGGAAATTGCTAGGAAGATAACATCTTCATACGCGGTTCTGAATGATATTTGTTATGATTTAGCGCGTAAGGTACGTGATGATCAGCGGATAAATCAAAGTGAAGTTTTGGACCGGTTAGGGGATAATTTTGGGCTAAAAAGGACGAGTGGTGTAACTGATAAATTCTTTAGGAAGTGCTTACAATTTGCGCGCGGACTGCATGAAACTAGGGGGTCATTAGTCGGAATAAATTACGGGTTGGCGCTGCTGGGGGATACATATTGGGGTGAAGGTGTTGGGGTAATAACAGCGTCAAAAAGAGCTCAAGAGAACTATTCGAACCCTAAATGCTTTGCTTTGGATATCAACATATTTACACCTGAATATGGCTTTTACATACCAGATCAGGAACAGGGGACGGTTACTGTAGGAAAGATGAAAGGGCCCTATGATAGCTTTTACACTGATATGATTTGGATACTAAAATTTATGGCAGGAATTGAACAAACCATTTACGAAGTTAGGGTTTATGGTATGATTGGTCCTACTGAAAAAGAGGTTTGGTTACCGGTTGATATAACAAAATTCCACGGGGGTTGATATGCCAAAAGAGGCGGTTGTTGAAGGGACGGAATGGGCCCCAACGGTTTACACATTAGCGGATGGTGATACGTTATCTAAATCTAATTTATCGTATTTCGTTCAACCACTAACCGATCGCACGAACTATCTCTATCGGCAAACGATTGCAGATGGACGGATTGTAACCGTATCAGACGTAACAGCGTTAGAAAACGATACAGATACGCGTTTAGGGCAAGTTCGTTGCCTTGCTTCAACCAACGATTTTTATGTATGGGATCCTAGTGCAGAAGCGCCGCAAACATCACATTTGGGGGCTGTAAAGTCCAATGTATCTGCAACAGGTACTTGGGTTAGATTGCATAAATTTAGTACTAGTTTGGATTCTAAGATCCCCCACGGTAACGTGCAGAAAGATTATTTAGGGTATATTCGTGGGGTGTCACGTAGGTTTTCGATCGCAGAAGGGTATTTTTATTATCCAAATGTGAACTTTGCGGATGTTAGCTTTACAGGTACGTCTGAAATAAATTGCACGGTGGACGTTGAAGTGGGTCAAGTCGTCGAGTTTGAGGTAATGGTTGATCCGTTAGAACCTTTATCTATTTATTGTTTTCTGGATGGGCTCGAAAAGACTGCATGGGCTGGGGTTGTTATTGGTGTAGAGTTTAGACCATCTGGGTTAATAAAGACCGCGATATTTGTAGAAGAAACAAAAGCAAATGCGGTTATTGGTATGCGGTTTAAGTTAAACGGTCAAAGCTATCAGCCAAACATTTTATTCGCCAGATGGCAAATAAAATACAGTAAATTTAGTATTTTTAACGGTTCAGGTTTAACAGATCCAACAATGGGGATACGGTAATGTCTTTATTTGATAAATATTTAAGATTTGGCACGCAATATAAATACCTAACACCGTCTTCTGGTGATATCGTTACAGGGTTACCAGCGGGTGCAGAAGCGGCGAAAGTAATCGTTATTGAATCAGCAACCACGGAACCTTCAACGTTACAGTTGATTCTAACTGCGGTAGATGGTGCTGATTATGTGATAAAAAACACTCTATCCATCGATATATCTGTTGCTGTATCCCCAGGCGTTGGTGCTGTATCAATTCCTGCAACATCAAATAGTTTTATCACTAGGATCGATGGGGGATGGGAAACTATAGACACAAATGCGATTGATCTGGATATAACAGCCCTAACATCGTTAGGAAGTGAACCGGATGGCGGGGATTTATTCGTTATTTACGATGATTCAGCGGGTGTGAATAAGTCTGTTAGTTATAGCGATTTGCAGATAGCATTATCAACATTGGGGGGGGATGTTACAGGTGAACCAGGATCAAACACTGTTAATTCTATCCAAAACAATGCAGTTTCATCAACTTCACCCACAGACACGCAAGTGCTTACGTGGTCAACTTCAAACAATCAATGGGAACCCCAAGCTGTTACTTTATCGATCCCCGGGTTAACTGCTGCAAATCCCGCATTGATTGATACATTAGCCTTTTATAAATCAGCAACAGGTAATCGTAAAACAACTATTTCAAACTTTTTTAGTACATTGTTCCCTGTTGGTGGGACTGGTGATGTTCGATTTGATGGGACGAATTTAACCCTAAAAAGTGTTGCAGGAGCATCCGCTGTTGTTGTTGAGGCATCTGGGTTTGATTTCAAAAATGCGTTTTTATATAACACCTATGGATCTTTGGTTGTATCTTCTGCTAGTAATACAGCAGCAACTTATACCAAGTTAGGTGGTAGTCAAACATGGGGTAATAGCACGATTATATCCAATGGTGCATCCCATGATGCAATGATTTTTGCATCATCCACAGGGGGGACGCATAGATATATAAAGATCGGACCGTTTGATCCTACAACTTCCTATTTACCTGGGTTTTCTAACGTTGCTTCGACTGCAAATGTTATCCAGTGGACGACAACATCCGGGGTTCCTTCTGACTTTCATTTAGCTTCATCCACTGCCCCAATTTATGGTCAGAACAATACAGTGGGGGAATGGCGATTGTCCGAACATGCAGTAAGATATAGCAATGTGATATCAGAACAGATCACCGCAGGAACAACCAGGTTGCTAACGGTTGGATATCAATCCACAACAGCAAATTTCGTTAGGCATATGTATTTCCGTATTAAGTGCATATTTACGGGGATTTGGGGGTCGAACCTAACCATAGTTTACAATCTTGAAGGATATCTATCCAATACGCATTTGGGGCCAGGATTTGGTGTTTTTACGGTGATGAATGGGACGACGTTATACAACGGTCCGGGTGCATCAATCACGTTCCCTACCCCGTTAGCAACGTCTCCCAGTGCTGAAACGATAACAGTTACAGCACCTTCTGTATCGCTTTCGCTGTTTGCTACATACATTATCGAATCTTGGGCTATATCAAACAAGGAGGGATTCTGATGCAATATCTAATGGGTTTTATTGGTGTATCCGTTGCAATTATTGCACATATCGTTTCTAGTGTGTTTTTCTTGGGGAGGCAGGCAGAACGCATTTCCAATTTTAAAGTAAATTTGGATGATAAGGTAAATGAAATACAGCGAAGGATGGAGATTGTTTTTGTGGAGATATCACGTCATCAAGAACAATTAGAAAGGATTGCGCGGATGGAAACCAAACTTGAATACATAACGAAAAAACTGGATAGGTGCGAAAAATGTTAGCAGGTATTGGGATAGGTACCAGCTTTATATACGGTGGTTATACAGGTTTGGATGCATTGCCTGGTTTGGTGCATTGGCTAAATGTGGAAGATTTGGGCGCGATCACAGTTCAGAATACTGCTGTAACAGCAGCAACGGCTACAGGTGGCACGATTGTAGGATCGACATTTACCGAAAACGCAGCAACATCAAACCATTACGTTGCCCCCGACACAGGGCCCGCATGTTTTTTAACAGACCAAACGTACACGATGACCAAGGCCGGAACAGGTACTATTGCCACTGTTGGCCATAGAGCTACCGCTTATTTGTTGGACGCGGAACATGATTATACTAATTTTGTTGGAGCAGGAGCTGGTCATTTATCGAGGACTATAACAGGTAACGGGACCCAAGCAACAGTCATGGTTAGGTCTGTATCTGACAATCCTGCCGCCGTGACACCGTCCCAAAACAAACCATCCGTGTCATATGTTGGAACCGGTACCGATGCTGTCACTATTAACAGCCATAGTTATTACAACGAACGTTACACAACTGCATGGGTCCAGCGAAAAGGCGGAGTGAGTTTTGGATTAGTAAATCAGGCTAGATGCGCTGCTTTTTCCCTCAAAGATAACATGTGGTCATCTCAGCTAGGTAAGAAATGTTTCACTTCTGCGGTAACGTTACCGCTTCGCGGCCCTGTGGGGGCGTGGTCTATTTTACATCAATTATCAAACACTGTTGTTTTTGCGATATATCAGCATCTAACCAATCCGTGCATTAATGATTCCCAGGGCGCGTCTGTGCTGGTCACGTTTACAGGTGCGTCTATTAATCCCGGGGTTTCTGTTCGCGTTCCAAACAGTGGAAACGTAATAACCACGATTGGAAACGGATCCACCGCTTTTTCTCAAACATGTTCGCGCGGGACAGCGACGCCGTTTACGGTGGTAACGGTATCAACAGAGGTTATTGATGCATCCACAATCCGCAAAATCACCCGTGTTTATAGCAATAGTACTGTTCCTGTGGTAACAGATTCCGGGCCTGTTGCGTTTGCAGTGACAGCAAACGTAGGATCTAATACGGATCTTTTGGTTAACTATAACTACAGTTTTATGCAGCCGTTTGAATATGGTATTTATGATAGGGTTTTATCAGCCGCGGAATGCGATTTCGTTGCTGGTGGATTATTAACTAAATGGGGGTAAATATGATTAGTGATTTGGTAAATTCAATTATTGCTAAAAAAACAGAGTATGCAGCGGTTAAATCCGCGGTTGTGTGGGCACCAACGTTGCAAGCGATCGAAAATTTTTTGGTTGCAAATAAGGCGGCATTTATCGATGTAGGTAATGTTATTAAATTCCAGTCATTTACATTTAACACATCCACTAGGGGGTGGGGGGGGATACCGCCAGCGTTAGATCAATTGGATGAATTAACGAACCAAATAAATCAATATGCTGTCGCAAGATTACAATTGTTGCAACGACAGATCGATGAGAAAAATACGGTTTACGATTGGACAAGACCTTCACCATGATTGAAGGATTAGATTGTCATTATGCGATCCCACCTTCGGGGTGGGATTGTGTTCAAAAAGCTGGGTTGAAGTTTGCTTTTTTCAATCTTCGCGAAACTGAAAACTATAAAAAAAACATCCCAGAAGCCCGGGGTAGGGGTATCAAATTTGGGTTTTATTATTTTGCGTATCCACTACTTCATTCCGCTGAAGCGATGGCCAGGCAGTTGGTACAAGCAGAAAAAGAACATGGGGCTGATTTGGTTTCTGCTTTAGATCTAGAAAATCCGGTGAAGATTCTTCCCAATCGGAAGAAATTTCTTTGGGATTGGATCCAGGAATTCGTAAACGTTTATGGGGTGCTAACAGATAATAAGTGCCTGATTTATTCCGCACCATGGTGGTTAACACAGCTTCGCACGTTGCCGTTAGATGGACATCCCTATTGGATCGCACAGTATCCCGTGGTCCCAAATACCTGGCCTCTTCCAACTCTTCCATTCGAAAAAGTGGACATCTGGCAGTACAGGGGAAATGCATTGGGGGCTGTACCTGGTGGAAGGATCCCAGGGATAAACCACGATGTTGACCTAAATAAATTCAGGGGAACACCCGAAGATTTATGTTTGCTAGGTAGGGGATAGCAATGGTTTTAGATAAAAAACGGATGGATTTAATCCTAGATTGCATCAACGGGGTGGCTACTGATTTCGATCAGATCTTCCTGAAAGATGTTCAAATTAAAGAAGTGAACCATAATATATTTGGGGAAATAGCTTCGTTCAATTTCGGACTTTTGGGCAGCGATGCAGTTGCAGCAGCAGGGGTTCTGGAAAACTTTTTCGTTGATGTTTTTAGAAACCAGCAGGGGAGAATTATCCTTTGCGGTGGTGCAAGGTTAGGATTGCGAAGGTTCTTTGATGATGTTTTTGGTCAATCGTTTGGATCCGGAAGACTAATCGAAGAAGGAGAGCATGCGACCAAACCATGGGGGTTTGCTGTTGATAAGTATACCGTGGCGACGAACGAACCCGTTATCAGACCTAAAAAATTCATCCCATTGGACCGCCAGAGGGTTGAATGTTTACTATCCACATCCAAAAAGTTAGCACAGGGAACGGATTGGGAAAGACATCAAGTCAAGCAACAGAACTGGGGAGATCGCGCGTTGGAGATGTTAGAATGTTGGATATCAAACCCACAACAGAACCCCAAGGTGTCCGCACATGGTTTGATAAGTTTTGCGGATCCTGATAAATCTGCAAACACTACAATCAATCAACGTAAGGTACGTTTGGCGTTAGCTGAAGCTGGTTGGATAAGCAAACGTGTTAACCAAGCTGTATTTTTCTATCCACCGTTTTGGCGTTGGTCTGTGCGCTGCCCCCATAAAGTTGAATACGAACGCGAAAAAACGAAATGGATTTTACAGCAAGAAAGTGCTAAGCAATTATCATGATTTATACTCCAAATTTTGAAAAATTCCGTACAGCAATCGAACGAACTAGTACACAGGTAGAAGAAAAACCAACGTTGGGGTTGCATCTAATATCTAAAAAATTTGATGTAGCAACATTGCTTCGTCAATACGCCCCACACGTCAAAACGATCGTTTTAGGACTAACACACGAACCTATTGGTGCTGATTTTCTTGCAGGTTTACGGGGGGGATTGAACTGCAAACTGATTGTTTTACAACCTGATACATTTGCTGATTTGCTAGATCCAGAAGGTTATTTGATGGATTTTGCAACAGCACGTAACCGTTGTTTATCCCAACTAGATACTGATTATGCAACGTGGGTTGATAGCGATGATGAAGTGGAAAACGTTCGTGGACTTACAGAATTTGCAAACGGTGAAGTGGTTTACTTCCCATACAAATGCAAAAATTCTGTATTTTACCGCGAAAGAATCTTCCCAACATCCTGCAAGTGGGAAGGTAAAATCCATGAAAGAATAATCCCCCCCAAAGGAAGTAAAGTAAGAAAAAGCGAAGATGTGGGATTTATCCACCAAGGGGAATCAGCAAATCACACAAGGAATTTACGTATTCTTTTCAAACTTCCCCCAACACCAGAAAACAAATTTTGGATTGCTAGAGAAAGAGATGCTGCTTGTGAAACACCTATAGATAGTCTGATTGAAGATTACAGAAAGCTAATTGATTGTCATGATTTGCATCAAGCCAACCGAATAGAATGCGGTATTAGGTTATGTCAGCTTTTAGCGGTTAAACAGCTAGAAATCTGCGAAGTATTGGGAAAGTTTGAAAACCAAGAGTTAATGGCAATTAAAGACTATGCTGAACATATTGCAATCGATGATTTGTATGATCCAGATGGTAAAAATAATAGACTTTTTATGCATCAATGATTATATTGTCACTATCAAATACATTTTTGACAATCAACGATAGGAAAAAGAAAATGGCAAAAACGGCAGGTGAAACAGTATTGTTCGAAGTAAAAAATAAAGACAGAAGTGTCGTGATTCAGAAGGGGTCTATTGACCAACTGAAGACGATCGCAAAGTCCCCAGACGTTCGTTCTGTTACAACATTCTTTCAGCAATTATCCTATAACCGCGCTGATTTGAACAGGATCAAACAGGAAGCAAAGGACGAAACCAATGCAAAACGTCGGGAAGCCCGCGCACAGAAAAAAGCAGGACAAGCTGGGGTAGCTGAAGATGCCGGTTGAAGAAAAAACCGCGGACCAGATGCTAGCGGAAATCATAAAAGATAGACTTCCGTTAGAATGGTTAACCTATTTAGTCCACGGGGAAACCAAATGCGATAATGAAATTTTGATCGAATCCCCCATGAATCAGTACAAGCAATGGCGTGTTCGGGTTCCTTTTCCGTATGATTCTTGCGCGATTGAATCCACGTCTAGGGGCAAAGTTAGTTTACTGAAAACAGAGCGAACCCCCTATGAAATCCGTCAACGTTGTGTGAAGTTTTTCGAAGATGAGACAGGGGAGAAGGTTCCTGAAGCAGACATCAAGATCGAAATTAAAAAGGCCCCTGTGCCTAAATCTTTGCAGAAAAAGGCTGTCAAATGAGGCTAACCTGTCGCAAATTCACATTAGAGGAATTCAAAGTTTACCAAGAAAAAGTCCTAAAAGTCCTACTGAAAAAGTCGGCCAAGATTATTTCGGATTTGCAGGAAGAGGAGTTTTTTCGACATTTGGAGAGCCCGAAAGCTGAAACAATTATGGACCTTTCGGATTCAGATCCCTACTTTTTACGCAAACTAGTAGACGCGTGGTGGACTAGTTTAGAACCTAACCAAGATTTGATTGATTCGATTTCGGTATCTAAACCCACACGTTTGGATGCACAGAAGATCGTCAAACTCCTTCAGCAAGGAGAAGTTACTCCTAAACAAATTATCGAGGAGAGGTACACTTTTATAAAGAAATACTCTTCATGTTCCGATGATTTATTGGAAGAAACTCCACTCCTTTTTGATAAAGTTTTAGAAAAGATCGAGGAGAAGTCACGGGTTGTTGTGGAAGAATTTGAGTTTGAAGTAAAAAAAAATTGAGTGATTTGGAACGGGGTAACATCCAAGTTTTAGGGGATGGATTGTTAGATCTTTTAGGGATTGACGATCCTTCTCCTAATCAAGTTTTAGCTTCTGGTGCGATCGCGGAGGCTATTTTTATTTTCAAAAAGATTCACACAAAGCAACCAAGGAATGGAAGATGAAGGCGTTTTTATCAGGAAACAAGGCTAGATATTACAACGATTGGGGGCTAGTGAACCTTCAGTTTACGGGTGAAATATCAGGCTGGGTGGATGCGCAGTCGTTGGATTTGGCGGCTTGGGCTGCAATAAAAGGCAACGATGATTTGGAAGTTTTTGGCGTGGAAGATACTTTTTATCTGTATAAATTCCGCCTATGTTTTCTTCAACCTGGGATAACAACACCGCCTGAAATAAACCTGTATCCCCGTGCATTTTTCGCTTTTTCAGAAAAAGCGGTATGGTTATATCGAAATCCCATTGTTTACTTCAAACAGGGATTTGTTTGGTCCGAAGGTGCGGGGGAAGTCCGCATGCACGTAGAAGAAGATGTGGATGAAACTCTTTCTGGTGCGATTCCTTCGAAAATCATTCGGGTGTGCGATGATGTTCAACTTCTAACGAACGATGATTCGGATACGCAAATCAGGGGATTGCAATACTCTGCTTTTAGTTTTTTGTTTGATTTAGATCCGCCGCAATCATTGCCGTTTGATCCAAAAACATTGCCTGTAGACGGTTGGTATCAAGTGGATCAGCCGTTGCAAATAGCCCGTAGTTTACGTGCGAAACTAGTAGATGGACCTATAACGGTTGCGCGCGTTGGGCATCATTTAGTTGTTTCGGGTGTAAATTTGGAAGCTAAAAATGAAGTGGAAGGTCCACTGAACGAATCATTTTCTAGGAAGTTTTTAGATAAAACCCAGCTTGCAGAAGCATTTAATTTAGGGGAAGATCTGGAAGTTTTACCTATAGAAGATTATATTTTTTTTCGGGCGGGGGGGAAAGTCATGAGGATAGAATGTTAAAAAAGTGGTTGGTTCTTATATTGTTTTTCCTTCCTTCCTTAGTTTTTCTTCTTCCGTGTGTTCGGATTCCTGTAGCAGAAGGACCGAAAGAAGATCTTGACTTGACACCATTGATTGTTGCGGAAGTCTCTGTTTTCGATATCCCAGAAGTTGGAGAAGTTGGTCTTTTTTTATCAATTGTGGGGGGTGAAATAGCGGTTATCCCTATAGGGGTAGCTGATAAAAACAGGGTCATGATCAATCCATTGCAGATAGATACGCGGGTTGAAGTTGTTGTTAACCGGGAAAAAACACCCATCCAAACGGTCACTTCTGCAACTATTTACACTAAGGTAGAGGACGAAATCTTATCGTTTCCCCTACCCCCCGATACCAGAAAAGTGATCCTAAAAGAACCGAATTTCGGGTTGTATATCCATCCCGAATTTTTAATTGGGTTGGGATATAACTTCGATTCGGTTGGCATAGGGATTGGGGTTAACTGGTTGAACTTGGGGAAGTATAACCAAGAGGGTTTTCGGTTCTTATCCCCTAGGATTGGTGTTCAAAAAATAGAGAATCCACAACTTTTTATAGGTGTGGATTTGGTGGGTTATCGATATAAAAACGTTTATCTAGGGATGGGTGGTCAGACGAACTTTATGTCTTTTTCTCCTTCCGTTTATTTGGGGATTGTGTTCTGAAATCGTTGGATGGTTGCAGGTTCGAACTGCGGTGCAGGTACGTAATCCAACAGCATGACAATGAGGTCTTTTTTTTCTTCTAGCGTTGAACGTAGGAAATGATTCAATTCTATGCATCCAGTATCAACACGTATCACTGGAAGATTCTTGTCTGTGCATAACAGTAAATAGTTGTAGCACTTTTCTAAATCCCCAATGACATTGGACTTGTGTGGATATCGCCAGAAATATTTGACAGCGTTTCCTGCAGCAAAGTCTAGATTATGTTCTAGTATCAAATCGATGCATTCGATATTTAGTTTTTTATAATGTTTCATTTTGATTCATTATTCCCATTCGTATTTTCACTTGGAAACCATTGGGACCATACAAGGTCACCTGATTTGTTGTATTTGAACACTGCAGCCCCTTTGTTGTTCATTATTTTGTCCTTTATTATTGTATCGTCTATTTTATCCATTACATCTTTAGGTGCGTCTAACACTTTGCGCATAGTTCACCCCAAACAATTTCTGATAAACCCGTACCCCATAGTAGTGGGGATGGCGGAATATGTAGCATTTTCGTGTTGTTCGTGTAGATAACACCTGGTTTAGTGTTTAGTGTGACAGCTTTTAGTATGTCTGTTATGGTTGTTTCAAAACACCATTTAGACTTTTCGAATATGATGAAACCGCAAAAACCATAGGTTCTGAATGTGTCGAAATATTTGATTTGGCTATCAGAAAGCTTTCCAGACTTCGATTTGACTTCGATGGGTATAAACTTATAGTCATACACCAATATCAAATCAGGACCACCAGGACCACCTAAACCACTTCGAATAAACCGATCACCAACATGATAGGAACCGGTTTGGTTTCTGAACAATAGACAGTTTGATATCTTGCTAGCCTGTTTTTGCAAACTAGCTAAAAGGTCGGCTTCTGACATTTAAAAATTCACCATCATTTTGAAGTTTAGTTTTTTATAATGCCTTCGCAACGCGTTCACTACCACTTCGTGCTGGCTTTTCAGTTCTTCTATCGTTTTAGCGATATCATCTAGATCCACCAGTGCGATACTTTTTATTTCACCGTGCAGATCGTAGCAATCCACTTTCATGGATAAAAACCATGTTTCGTCCTTTTTCTTGATTGTAAAACAATCCACGCTGAACCCATTACATTCGGGTGAATCAATCATGTATCTGAATATTTTTTCTGCAATGTTCATTCAAACCTTCCTTTCGTTTTCGCAAATATGTTACCACAGGGGGATATAATACCACGGATCGTTTCTTTTTTACAATCACAGGTTTCCCCTTTCTTGTTCACCAATTTACATTGTTTACCTTTATTGGTGTACTTTTCTTCAAACAGATTATAATTGTCGTGCTTTACACACACGTGTTTTACTGCATGACTGAATCCTGACAGTTTGATGAATTCTTCTGTTGTCATAGGATGTGCCGGGCCAGTCGTGTATAATTGCACGTTTTAGCTACTGAAAACATGCTATCAATCAATGGTTTATTATCGAAATAAAATTTGACAGCATTATGCGTGTAGTTCTTCCAACGTTCGCGAAGTTCTAGCACTTCAAACTTTGGGAACCATTGCATAGTGTTTTTATGCACGTTTTCGATGTCTTCAAACAATGGGATGCATCCATTAGCTAGTATTTCGTAGTGTCGTAAACAATCGGAACCAGATTTGATTCTGGTATGACCAAACCAGCTATATAGATAATCATCATAATAGTCTGATTCGTTCATAAATGTTGTACGTGGTGACAGTGACATTAGTTGATTCTTTCCCGCTGGATTTATACCTAAATATAAATCGTCGGGGAGGCAGTAGTTTATCGCATTGATCCCCCTGTGATCGTCCTGTAATTCCCTTTTATAATATCTACCACGACCTACCAACTCTTTTCGGATTGCAGGTTCGTCTATTCCATCAATGAAAACTAAATTGGAACTTGTGCATATTTCATTGGGATTGAATTGCCACACGTTTCCAATTACGACCCTATCGAATAATGTTGTGTCGTCATCCACTAGTACAGTATCTAATGGATTCCATCTTCGATAAATTGTGAATCCTTTACCGTGGATGTTGCGTAATTCTTCCGGTTTTGTATTTTTATCAAACCGTTTTAGATGTTCGGTTTGATCGTAATTAACATGCAGATAGATGTTATTTCTCTCCGCTTCTTCAAGCAATGCGCCGAAAACCATATCTTGCATAAATTGGGGTCCATCCCCAAATGTAAATTTTATATGTTTCATGTTTTCCTGCTCTCCATCTGATACATTTCATGTAATTTATTCAGTGTTTGCGCAACGTAATCCCGTACAATTTCATCCAAAACACCGGGGTGCATGCTGTACGCCTGGGCGTGTGTGAACGATATGGAATTTGTTCCGTACTGTTGGAATAACGTTATTTTCCAATTCCCCTCGGTGTATTCTACTAAAAAATTGTAGAACGATTCTTTATGATAGTTTCTGCTTTGGATTTTCGATATGATGGGGTCTGCTATTAAATATGCTAAATGTTTCATTTGGTCGCCTTCTCAATCTTCTTCATGTAGTCTCTTCTTACGCCCATAATCATAGCCGTGCAGTTTTTATATTCTATTACAACCTGATCGCCATTAATTTCAGTTTCGACCTTTTTCGATATTTTTATCATGGGGAATTCCCATAGCGCATCAACCAAATAATTGATGTTTACGAAAATGTCGAATGGTTCCCCTGATTGTTCCCAATAGATAGACTGGTTATAATGTTCTGTTTTTATGGTGATTGTGTTGGGTTGTTCACCAAACGATAAGATCACCCAGCTATCTTTTTTAGCTAGTTTTTTAGCTTTTTTTAATCCATTTATTAGTTCTGTGGTGTCTTGAATAACCGTTTGGTTGGTTGGGATAAAAGCATTTAGCACATTTTCAAATGGCGGATAGGGTTCTGATATTACAGGATAATGGACTCCGTGGTCTGGTTTATCAACACTTGATTTATTGATTACGACAGTGTTTTTTAGGGTAGTAAACGCTGCGGGGTGAACCCTAAAATCGGGCAGATTATATTCAGTTCCTGCTGATTGTTTAACTATGTGCATCCTGTGGCCATCAAGGCCTAATTGGCATTCCTTTGATATATAAACGCCGAATGTTGTGGGGCTTGTTGTATCTGTCCCTGCAGCTTTTTTCACCCATTCGATATCAGTTCCTAAACATAATTGGAACCCTTTCCCTGTATCAATAGGCAAACAAGGAGGTGGTCCAAACGTTTGCAATATTGCACTTCCAAGATGTAATTTACCGTTTATTATCCTCCCTTGTTCAGGGATTGCAGCGATTAGTTCTTCCAGATTTACCACGCAATCAGGAAGATTTATGCAGCACCAACGGACTACTGATTTCGAATCAACAGTCCACGCGATTCCATCTTTTATATTTACGCGTGCTGCTTTACCCGCACCACGTAAACTGGTTAGGTTGGGTTTAGTTATCATTATCATCCCCTGTTTCTTCTAACAACTTGGTCGTTAGTTCTATGTCCTCAATGAACTGCTCTGCTTCTTCTTTGGTTTCGAAGAAATCCAGAATTAGGCTTTCGGAAACTAAATCAGATTGATAGTCGCGTGCATGTGCAACGAACATTTCACCTTGGTTGTCTACAACGCACCATTGAAACGGTGTCTTCCCTTCCATCCATGGTTTTATGTTCTGGATGCGTTGATCGTTGTTGAAGTCTGCGTTCATTGCGGGCCTTTCTTTCGGATATTTGCCTGCACTTCTAGGTAGTTGCGGAATTCTTCGCTGAACGCAATCTTTCCCTTAGTTGCCGAATCTTCGACGTAGTTACGGAATGCAAACAGCGCGTTGTCTGGTGTTTCTTCCAATAGTTGCATGATTGCAGACTCTTTTTCTGATTGACCCAGTTGTGATCCAAGGATTTCTTGAATCTTTGATTTCTTTTTAGGCTGTGGTTCTGGTTGTGGTTCTGGTTCTGGTTCAGAAACGGAAACGCTGTTCCCATCGTCATCCCCTGCAGCAATCCCTAACACCGCTGACATGATATATCTTCGCAAATATGTGACCATTGACCCAATCATTTGCGCATCGCCGGTGATTAATTCACCTGATTTTTTGGATGTTTGATAAGGAGCAAATAGGCTGGTTGTGGATTCAATCCACTGCCCCGAATTGTGCATTAAAAGGCCGGTGACTGATACTTTTACGCCTTTTTCGTTTCGTTCTGGTTCACATATTAGTGAACAGAATGATAGGCCTTCATTACCCAGTTCTGGCTGCACGACATCCATGATGGATGCTAAGTCTGCATACTTGGACCCGTGGATGGGGTTCCAAGCATCTTTTTTCACCCTGTTAATCTTTGCCTGAAATTTGGCTAATGAAATAGCCAGTTCGTTTATTTTTTCAGAAGTATTCATTGTTTTTTCATTCCGGCCCGTTTGCCTGTCCTGGTTGTATCTGTAAAAGTATGATTGTCAAACACTTATTTTTATAGGTTAAATCGTCATGATGATTTGGTAATATGGTCAGGATTAACCAGTACATCCGTGCGAATGGGTTCCCTGTTTGTTCCCCTGGTAGTGGATATCCCCGTATAAAATCCCAAGATTTGCTTGGGAAGTTCCCCATGATTTATTGCTGCTATAGGTATCAAGTGGATCAGTTCCTAATCTAGTAAGTTCGCATATCACGATGGAAGATTCGCATAACCCTGTGCCTGGGATGATAAACCCGTTGATTAGCGTGTTTTTTCCATTGTCTGATAGTTCAATTTGGTAGGTGGTATTGATTGCATTCCAATTTGCGTACGCTGCTACGACGGTACCTATTTCACCAGCCCAATACCGCAAACTAAACCTGATATTTCCAGCTAATGTTCCTGCTGGTAGTGCATGAAGATGGAAGTGTAAATCAGTGGTTGGTTTATAAAAGTGTGGTAACTGAAAGACCCAAGAGATGGAATCGTCCTGATCATGCCGAAAAAATGGCGTTGCGTGTACTGCACCTGATACCACTGGATCGATGCTAAGTGCTGCAAGTCCAGAAGCAGAAGTCGCTGGCCCCAATATATCGTTGTAGAGCAAATAGTCATCATAAAGTCGGTTATTGTGGGAAGGAAGTACAGCAACTTGGTTACCTTTGATTTCCACAATCTGTCCAGCGGGGGTTCCTGTGTTTTCAAATGTGACAGTATTAGCATTCCACACGAATGCGGTTTTTCCTATCGATGCAGGGGAAACAGCATCTTTGCATGGGATAAACACAGCTTCTCTTTCGATGGTTATTAGGTCTTTTTCTTTGGCTGGCAGAATGTTGGGTGAACCATGTTTTTTACCTAAATAAAAACCAGCAACGTCTGCAAAGCTGTCTTTATTTGCAGGTTCTACTAACCCTAATTTATTGAAAACAACCATTTGGCCTTGATTTATAGTGGTTCCGGCAATGCACCCTGTTAAATTGAAATCTGATTTCATTTGTTTCCTTCAATTCTTGATTTAATTGTTGCGCAATAGTCTGGATCAGTTTCGTACACGTCCACCTGTTCCGCACCAGACAGCACAGATCCTAATGCACAAGCCCCGGACCCCCCGAAACAATCAATTACTTTTTTCGGGTGAAATGGGGATAGCACAGCGCGGATTAGTTCTACTGGCTTTTCGTGGGGGTGCTGCTTATCCATTTGCGAACGCATTTGCACATAAGTGCTCATCTTGGTCGAACATTTTTCTGCAGATAGATATTCCCCCATTGGGTTCGATGTCTTCCTTGATTTTCTGAACTTCCCGTCAAAGTATTCTGAAGCAGAAAAGTCATATTTTAGCGTAGAAAACACGTGAATCAAGTTAGTGCGCATGAGGATTTGAGAAGGTGTATACCAGCTAGATACGCAATCCCATGTGATTGTATGCTTGAATTCATTCCATCCTGATTTCTCAGCGCCCATTATTGCATCTCGCACTGTTTTTGGTGAAGAAAACACAATCAATGTTTTATTGGTATCTTTTTTCTATCCACCATGGTAAGGGGGATCGAAAATGATCGTGTCGTACACGTCAAAATCAGCAGACGCGAACGTGTGGTTGTTTACGTTTATCATCTGGCAATATTAGCATGATTTGACTTATGTATCAATTACGTTTAGGTAGTTTCCAACGAAGGAGAGAAAAAGACATGTATTTATCAGGTAGATCAATCGTAAAGTTGTGCGGACTGGATGCTGAAGAGGTCCAAATACAACCCAACAGTGTGGATTTGACGCTTGGTTCACATTTCTGGATCCCCAGCGAATGGGATTCAACAATCGTAATGGACACGACCAGAATCGCTCACAATTGTGGAATTGCAGGTGAAATGGGTTTGATGCTGACTGAAAAAGAGTACGCACATCCCCAGTACGAATCAGGAAATCCAGCAAAGATTAGGAAAGGTCTAATTATCGAACCCCAAGAGAACATTATTATGTCAACTAGGGAGAAGGTGAAGATCCCTAAAGGCTACATTGGTATTGTGGATGGAAGGTCGTCTATCGGTAGGTGGTTTATATCCATCCATTGTACTGCAGGGTTTATCGATCAAGGATTTGAAGGAAATGTAACGTTAGAAGTTACCAACCACAGCAATCAACGACTTGCTGTTTGGGAAGGTCAACGTATCTGTCAATTGCGGGTGGCAATCGCTGAAGAGTCACACCAGTATTATGGTGTCTATCAGTACCAGAACTATCCCTGTCCGTCGAAAGGTGCAAGATGAACGAAATCATTGAAATAACTCTCCGATGTAAAAAATGACATGAAAGATGGCCCTACGGGGCCTTTTTTTATTTTTGGTGAATGCGCAAATTGCGTTTGGGATAGGTAAAACCACATTGGATGATTGAAAACGCGTTTAAATCGAAAAGTATTTATCCATGTTTTTACGACTAATCAGAAGATGATGTTAACTTGCGTGGACTGTGTGATGCAACGAACGTTTGCATGGTGCAATTTTCCAATGCTGATACTGCCGCATCTACTGCGTCATCCTTGTTTCTAGGGTTCCCATTGAAGTGTTTGATTTGATACAGGAAGTCTTCGGAGACTTGTGGACCAACTAAAACACGTCCTTCGTTCCATTCCCGGATCATGTCCTGTGCTGCTAGTACTTTATCGGATTTATGCAGGTTAGTAAGCTTGATGCCTGCCTCTTTTAGCGCAACATACACTTTGAATTCGTTATCCCCCAGTTTCCCGTGGCAGGTTTTTATCCCAAGAGCTTTCAGTTTATCGATAAATTTATCAAGGGGTGTTTTTACTAATTCCCCCCTTATGATGTAGTACCTAACGCCATCAAATCCTATTTGGCAGATTGCGCAGAAATCAGCATAACGTGCTTGACTGTATGCAAAGTCTAGTCCCCATCCAACATGGGTGATCGATTGGGGGATTGCATGGATGCGATTGTCCACTTTGATAAAGAGATCTCTTTCCTTATCGTGTGGGTTCCCTTCATATAAAGATAACCAGTCTTGTGCAGATACTTGTTCCCTAGCCTTCAACAAAAACTTCAGCGGTTTCCGCGAAGGCCAGTAACTTTTTCCTTTCTGGGTTGCGACATTCACCCAATCGTGTGGTTCAGTATTGTCCGGAACTCCTTCGATCGCCTTGATATTGATGTATCTCCATCCCTTATTGATCAACCTTGCAGCAAGATCGTCTGTATGCCACCTTGTCATAACTAGGATTTTCGCCGCTTCATAATGCACACGTGTAAATGCTACCGAACTATACCATTCCCAAATCTTTCTTCGTGTGACGTTACTGTCTGCCTCTTCGCGGTTTTTGATGGGGTCATCTATAATCAACATGGCAGAAGCAGGCAGGCCTGTGGCAGCACCATCAACAGACGCAAATAAAACAGAGGCCCCAGAAGATGACATCGTGACAAGGCATCCATCCTGAACTTCATATCGAACCCTATGCAAATCCAGAATTTTCTGGAAGTTGTCACATTCAATTTTAGCTTTGAACGCGTTGTATGTCGCAAAGATAAATGATTCACGCTTACTAACATTGCTAGCAATAAATGACAGTAATGCTAGTATCAGGGATGTTTTTCCCGATTGTGGTGGAACGGATATGACGACTTCCAAATCGTAAAATTGGTTTTTATCAAACGATCGTATGATAGGTGAAAGATGTTGTGGGTATTCGTAGTCGGGATAGGTATTTGACCAATATTCCTTAAATTCCATGATTTACTTTCTTTCCAGATTTTCCATATTTCATTTTTTGTACCGAATCCAATAATGAATTTACCTCCCTAACCAGTCCACCCGCTACAGATGAGACACACTCTAAATAGAAATACGCTTGGTTTTACGATGTGAAACTCACTTTTCAGTCTTACAGATGAGCTGCAGATTAGGTCTGGGAATCTTTTTTATTTCGACGAGAAGGTACCCTTGCAGAACGAACTTCCAACGCTTTCATGTTCGCAAGTGGTGAATGGTCTGCAGGTTCGTTGATCTGTTCAGCAAACGGACGAGTATCCCAACAGTACTGTTGTGTCTGTCGCCTGTGGGCCCTCGCGCGGTGACGCGATCTGTTGGGAAGGGACTGAAGAAGAGAAAGAGTGTTGGTCTGGAAGTCTACCTGATTGTCTGTCGCCAAACCGCATGCAGTCGGTATCACCCTGTGCCTACTGTCGCGTTCGGCTAGGTCAACAGATACCCAGCGCAATAGGGTCCGTAAGTAGCGTTTGCTTAGGTTGCTGTATAAATGATCTTTATCGCCCAATAGCCTGATGCACGCCTCTTGTACCACATCTTGCGTATAGGTGCGTCCTAGCTGCCGCAACCGTGAAATATTATCCACCCCCCCCTGTCCAGAAGCCAG
>JACCDR011206116.1_pt1 | contig 25898 bp, 46 predicted proteins | sample 7446431 | NCBI WGS metagenome assembly JACCDR01 (sample SAMN15323443, study PRJNA562643) | freshwater metagenome | isolation source: river surface water | place: USA:Blue River Watershed | collected 2017-08-17 | reverse complement strand
TCGCGCTGTTTGGGCTGCTCTCGTTCGAGGACGAGCAGCCCGTTTGCGTCGCGCTCTGTCTGCGTGTTGCCGTGGCCTCCGACGTCATAGCGCTCAGGAGCGAGCTCGTGCCTGACGTCTGCGATCTAGCCGTCGCGCTGTCTCCCGATGTTGTCGGAGTGTCGTGCAGTTTGGTTGCTGACGTCGAGACGCTATTGGCTGAAGTACCCCAAGACGTCGTTGCCCTGAAGGCAGAGGTTCCTGCTGACGCGGTGGCACTTGCTGTCTTGGTTGAGGACTGCGGTTGCTGATCGCTACTCCGCCGATCTTCAGCGGGAGGCCGGCGGCCTAGTCGGTGGCTTCCAACTGAGCAATGTGCGCTTGCTCATCAGCTTCCATCTTTCGAAACTGAGCTCTTAGCCAGAGAGACGCTGCGCGCATCGGAACATCAGTCCCTTCGCCAGTCGCCTCATCGTACGCACGCAACTCGCCTTCGAGCTGCTTCATTGCATCCATGACGCGGTACAGGTTGACCGTCGCCTTGTTCATTCTTCGTTTCCCTTTCGCCCGGTGGCTTCGGCTACCGGGCTTTTCGTCATTTTCACAAAGCGACGCAACTGGATCGGTCGGTGGGTGATAGAGAGGCATGAACCTCGACGACGAACCGACCGAGCTCGACCTCAACCCGTGGCACCTTGAGACGGAAGAGAAGCAAATTCAGCCCTCTCCAATTACTTCCCACTCGGCCTCGCCAAAGACCTTCTAGACGTATTCCCGCGGCGGCAACCGCACGTCCGGATGCCACGCGTCGTAGACGAGTCCACCTAGCACGAGCGCGGCGTGATACTTCCAGCGCGCGTTTGGTTGGTCGACATAGAGAACCTTTCCGCTTGGATGCTGGTGCAGCAGATGATCCACGAGTTCGAGACACCAGCCATCCCACTCTTGGAGTGCGGCGCCTGAAGGGAGCTCGACCTGGTTGGCCTCGTTCATCTCGTTCTCCTTCGCTTGATCATCTGCTCGAGCACCTGGCTCACGGTGATGTCCTTAGCCTCAGCCTGCGTCTGTAGCCACGCGATCGATTCTGGCGACAGGTTGACGTAGAGCGCGGTGGACTCTTGGCGCTCGCGGCTTGCTGCTCCCCGGTCTTCCGCCGGCAGACGAGCTCGCCCGAAGTCGGGCTCTGCTCCACCTCGACGAAGAATCGATACCACGCGCCAGGCTTCGGCCTTGGCTGCTTCTCGCGCTTCCTCGTAGCTGGAGCCACTGCGAGTCATCCGCTTGTGCACGCGCTGCCAGGCGCGCTCCCAGGCCCCGCGCTCGGCGTCGGTCAGTGGTTGGCGGGCGGTGGGCATGCGTGGTGGTCATTCCTCCGGGTCTTCGCTCTCAAAGCGAGCCTGCAAGGACTGCAGCGCCTCACCGAATGCGACGAACTGCGCAGGATCACAATGGTGCAGCCGAATCGGTGTTTGGCCGTTCGGATCGCCATCGGAGAAGGGAAATTCGCCGTTGTGCCAGACGTAAACGTCGAAGCACGAGTCCGAATCTTTGTGCATGCGCGCGACAGATCGGCCGACATATCCACCCATCTGCGGGTACCAGCACGCCATGGCTATTGTGTGCTCGTCCTCGGCGACGATGGCATTTGCTGAGCACTGCTCCGAGGTAGGCTCGGGCGGGGTTTCGTTGGTCATCGCTTCAGTATCCCTTCTCGAGCCTTGGTTCCCTCAGCCTTCAACCTGTCGACAGTCTTGTGCATGTCCATCGCATCCCGCAGCGCATCCTGGACCACCGCCGACTGCGACTCGCCGCGCCTTGCAGACTCGGTCTCGATCCAGTCAAGCACGTCGGCATCAAGGGTGAAGCGCTTGTCGCGGCGAGAGCGCGAACGCTGTGAGACGTCAGGCCTGATTCGACCGTCCCAAAGACACGCAACGATCAGCGGCTCGCCTCGCGGCTCTAGCGTGTCGCTGTAGTCCTTAATCCTCTGACGTAGGGGCGTCGCATTGGCGTCGGTGTCGAGCCTTCGAAGGATGCGTTCCAACGTCTTGGGTTCGCTGTCGGGCGCCTCAATCACGCGGGCTTGGCCGTGGCTCAGGATAGCAACGAAAACGCGCAGGTCGCGCTCATGGCAGGCACGGCGAATGTCTTCGGCTATGTCGCTGTGGGGGGCGTCGCATTCGTCGGTGGTCCGCGCCTCGGGCCAGCGCGAGAGCAGGCCCGGCGGCAGGTCAACGAGGCGGCGGTAGAGGGTGGCGGTCACGTGTGGCTCGCCTGGTATCCCGCGTCCGATTCAGCCTGAGCGGCCTCTGTTTGGCTCGTGAGGAACTCAAAATATTCAACAGTCGCCGGACCACCATCGAGCACAGCAAGCGCCGAGGGCGGCAGGAATTCTCGTCCAATTGAGAGGATGGCGTTCTCCTCGGCTATTACGTCAGTTCCAATCGCGTCGCAAAGCACAGCGTAAGCCGCTCGCGCTTCTGCAACGCTGGCAGGCTCTGCGTTGTTGGCTGAAATGCTAGCAGCGGCGGTCTTGATGGAGTCAATTCGGTTCATGTTTCGGTCCTGTCGTCAGGGGTCCAGCTCGGCTCAAGTGCCGACCACAGCGCCCCTCGTGAGAGGCGCTGTCCGTCGATTCTTCAGCCCATTCGCAGGCTGGCAATGTCACACGGCGTCCTGATCTCGCCATCCCAGGCCACAACTGCAACGCCATCTGTGACAGAGACCACCGTTCCAGCATCTTCATCCTCGGTGCCAGGCTCGCCGCCCTCAACTCTCTCGCCAACCAACTCGTCGCGAGCTGCAAGGAACTCTGCATCAGACAGAACAGGCGAGCACGAGCCGCCCTCCGTCAATCGCATGCCCTCGATGGCGCAAGCGATAGCAAGGTCGCGATCCGTCTCAGCGTCCACGCGCTGACAGAACTCCGAGTAGTCGATCTCGTCCTCGATCGCATCCACGTCAGCGGCGACGTAGGCAAACGCGGCCGATCCGCCGAACTTTCGGCCAAAGCCCATTTCGCCCGTGCTGGTGGTTACGTAGTAGGTCTCGCCGTCGTGCTCGAGCGTTACGTAGTTGATGTTGAGACGGTCAAGGATGTTCTGGTTCATGGTTCTAGGTCCTGTCTTCAGGGGTCCGTTGTCTCGGCGGTGCTCATCACCGCGTCGACTCCCTATGTATATTCGCTAGTAGCCACTAGCGCAAGTGGCTTGATGTCGATTGTTGAAAATAGTTTGGAGCAAGTGGTTTTGCCCGGGACTTGGCCCGTTGTCAGGCGCGGTCGTATTTGTTGCGCGTGGCACGCGGGGAACGTCGGCGACGCGGCAGCAACGGAGACCGACCAAGTCAAGATCAGGTCTGCAAGGTGCTCGCTGAGCACAAGTCCGTCGACGTTACCGTCAAGGAATGGCTTGGCGATCCAAGCCCCAGGGGGAAACGCGGGCTTTGGGTCATCGAGGGGTCTCGAACCGACAACTTCCTCAACGTCAAATTCAAGATGAACGACTACCCGATCCTTGGTCTTGAGTATCACCGAGCACGTTGCAGAGACATTGAAGGCGGCATCATTCCAGGTGGCTGGTATCACGTGGATCTTCATTATCCTTTTGTGCCTGTGGACGCGTTCGACGCTCGGGTGCGGTGTTTCCAGGTCACCAACGTGCTACACGCTGAATGGTCGGTCCTCGACTGGATCGAGTCTGTTCTGCGGATAACATTCGAACCAGGTCAGGAGGTCTTTGGTGAACTGGCGCGACGATGAAGGGCTGCGATCGCGCATGGGCGCGTTCCTCACCTCGAGCTCCCTCGTGAAGGACTCGGTGGTTGGCTCTGGCGTCTTCAATCATCGTGGCATCGAGATCGCCGCACACGTCGAATGGGTCCAGCCGGACTTGGTCGAAGTTACCGACAGCTCCGAAGGGTGGACGGCACTTTGGGCGGAAGGTCTTGTGCGCACGAACCCAACAGCAACTGAGCTTGAGCGATTTGAAGCCGTTGCGAAGCGCATGCGCATTGGGTTCGACCGAAAGCGAAAGTGCTTCTCTCACATCTGTGAACTCAAGGACCTCGGCGACGTTGTGACCCGCGTTGCTGTGGCCTCGACCATTGTCTCCGGTTGGACGTTTGTTCTCATGCCGCATCGAGACACGTCCGCGATGGCAGGAACGACTCGAATCATTGAGCAGGTTGAGCGACTCGGACACAAGCAGTGGCGAACAGAGCAGAACGTTCGAATCGCGGCGAAAGACATGGCGTTTCTAGCTCGAGCTACTCTCTTGCCCAAAGGCGCGCCCGAACGACTTCAGCCGGTCGCTGTCGTTCCTCTTTCAGACGACGCGGAGGACGTGAAGCCACGGATCTGCGCGTGGCTTTACACGACTTCTGTGCCCATCGTTTTCCTCGCGACTCCGAGAAACTACGAGGAGGCGGCGAACGATATCGCGGACAAGCCCAAGGCGCGCGTGGTGAGGCGCGCCCGGGTGAATGACACTGCGAAAGCGCTGCTCGAGTCTGCGGAAGCCGTGGTCGAGCGCATCGCTTCCTGATCGCTTCGCCAGCCCCACGCCGGCGCCGCCTACTCTTCTGGGTTCACTTCGGACAAGGAACAGGGCTTACCGCTCGGCGCGCCTGCAACTCGGCCAATGCGCTCTTCTGGTCCTCGGGTTCTCCGCCGAATGTGCCAGCCATCAACTCGGCAACGCTCAAGCCTTCGGGCAGCAAATCGTCAAGCGCGAGCATACCAGGGACCTTCTCGCCATCGAGCTCAGTTTGAACGCGGATGTACAAGTGCGGGACGCCGGCATGATCAATGACGACCTGCCACGAGCCATCCTCGGTACGAACGAAGCCTTGTGCGTCTGAATCTTTGAGACGACCAATCGTGATGTTGTTCATGGTGGGAAACCTTTCGTTGAAGGCTTGGCCATCCACCAAGTGCTCCAACTCTAGCACAACCCATTGACGCCAGCAGGTACGCGCTAAGCCTCAACCTTGATCGACGCGATAGCCGCTTAATTGGCTGGAATTGCGACGAACGCCAGGGGCCTGCGCTCGCGCAGTCGAGCCACCGCCAGACCAACATGAATGACTCGCAGCACGAAGAGCGCAAGGCGCCACCGAACGCGGAAGCCTACCAAGCGCCAAGCTTCCTGTTTGCCAAACGGCCATTCGCGACGGCGACGCCGCTGCTCGGCGGCGCGCTCCTGTCTAGCCAGTCGAAGCACCTTGAAGTAGTCGGGCGAATTCATTTTCGCATCTCGAACTGAACCAACGGCGTGTCGTAGGCCAGCATCAACGGGTGACGCGGATGGCCGTCTTTGGTGACGCCGAAGCACCACAACTTGTGCCCCATCCCGTGAACGAGTTGCGCAACCTCGTGAGCTCGAGCCTTGATGAGACGTTGCAGCGGCTTGGTTCCATGAGGTCCACCCCACGCCGCAATCACTGTGACGGCGCTTGAATCGTCTCCAATGAAGCGACACAGATCCCAATCACTCGACGCAATGTTGTGGCCTGCAAGGTGCGCTTCAAGAAGGCCTGCCGGCTTGGTCGAAACCCAATCGAAGAGATTCACCACAACGAACCCGGGCCGGCGAAGAACGATCCTGCGCCTTCCGCACGCGCTGAACGTTGCGTCGTACACGCCAAAGACCGGCGGGTTGGGCAGGCGACTGCGAAAGCCAATGCACTTGGTCACGGTCGGATCGGACTGGTCTGCATTGGCGATGCTCGGGTTGAGCATGATGAAGACAACGCTCATCGCAAACTCACCACAGCGGGATTCCTCGGTTGCGAACGGATTGCCGCGCCTCTCGGCGAGGTGACACCGGCCGATTGCGATCCATCTCACTGCGCCAGCACTGGCGGCACAGGTCGTGGTCCTTGTCGGCTTTCACGCGTCCGCCTCTAACGCGAAATGTCGCTGCTCTGTTGCACCCTCGGCTTCGGCACGGAGTCATGATTCACCCCTTCGTTGGGACGCTTGTTCGCTCGCCGCAGCGCTCTGTCGGTGAGTCGCTCAGCTCAAGAGCCGACCCTAGCACGCACCTCAAAAGGTTCACAGTGTGAACGTTCCATGTCAGCACCTCCTGGGGCAAACGGCCGTGGAATCAAGCCGATCGAACAGCCGGAAAAATTCAGCGTCGCTTTTTGGTGCCCAGCGTCTCGTCGAGTTCACGAACACGGGCCCGCGCCATCGCCAAAAGCTCCGCCGGAGCCAACGTCGAATGCCTTGCGCCAAGCGCTTCGACCTGCGCAATGACAGCCAAATCCTCGGCTCGCGCGCGCAGGTGAGCCACGAGTTCGACCAAGGCGGCGTTCGGCCCAGGGGGCGCCACGGGGCTTGGCTGATGGGCCGGACTGAGCAGAGCATCGAGCGAAAGGTCGCCCTGCAGGTATCGGACGAACGGTTCGAGCCCAACTTCGAGCGCGCCGGCCAATTTGACCACCGCCGCCAGGGTCTCAAGCTTGTCCAAACCGCTCTCCATCTTCGAGATGCGCTCGCGTTTGACAGCCATTTTCTCGGCGATTGCGTCTTGTGTGACCCCACGCGCAGCACGCAAGGCACGCACGCGCGCCCCACGTTCTCGGTCTTGATCGGTCACACCACGGTCGGCCATCTGCACACCCTACGAGCCTCGTGGGAAACCTCAAGTTTCCCAAACAGAACGTTCACACTCGACACGTGCTAACTATGAACCTATAGTGAGCGGATGGACGAGACGATCAACGACCGCATCCGCCTGCTCCGTCAGCGGCTGCGTCTCTCGCAACGCGACGTTGCGACCGCCGCCGGCAAGCCGCGCGAGTGGATGGTCAAGCTCGAGAACGCGTACAGCGTGCCCAGCCACGCCAGCACCCAAGAGGCCCTCGCCAAAGGTTTTGGCGTGCCCTTCGTGGAGTTCCGTCTCTACCTCGCAGGCGATCTCACGCTCGACGCGACCGCCAAACTTTGCGCCCCGTCGCAAGCCATCAATCAACGTCCCTCGCGGGCCCTGACGAAGGCTCAATAGATGAGCGCTTGTGTTGTCGCTGGATCTGCGGAGACCACCAAGGACGTGCTCGTCACGCCGTCGATGGGTGGCACAACTGTCCTTCGCGTGGCTTCGAGCGTTCCCCTTTGCGCGTGCGGCTCGGAAGCGACGTCGCGTTGCGCTGCTGAATTCCAGGGTCGGCAAACGGGTCTGCCGTGCCGAAAACCCCTTTGCTCGTGCTGTGCGGTTCGGGTGTGTGGTCAATCTCTGTGCGCTACCCATGCGCGGATCGGACGTGCGCGATGAACTCAATTGCCAAGCCCTCGGTCAACGCCGTTGCTCCCAGCGCCATGCGGCCTGGGCTCGCCAAGTGCGGCTCCTCTTCGCGTGAGCCATTGACGGTTAACAAGCCCGGTCTTGCGCGTAGCGAACCCGAGCGTCACCGGCTTACGGTGGTATCGGTCAACTGGTTCCGCGATTGGTGTTTTCATCGCGGGATCTCGGTTCGCGATCTGCAGGCGCTCCTGAAGCTCCGAAGCATCGCGACTGCCGAGAAAAAGCTCAACGGCGAGAGCGTTCTCACGCTCGTCGACATCGCTTGTTTCCCCGATCGGTTCCGCCACGAGCTGACCTCGATGTGGCTCTGCGAATGCGACAAGGCGCGCGTCGCCTAACCGCCAATCGAAGGCCCATCCAACCTCACTGCTCGAATTGCCCTTAGCCACAGCACTACCATGACGCACCGCACGTTCGTTTTTCTACCTCCCAATCGCGTTCAGCGGTCTGTCCAGCGGACACCTCCGATAGCTCCGCCGCTCCCTCCGTGCCGCGTTCAAGATCTGGACTGGGGTGAGCCCTCGGAAGCGGACACTCTGCCGGGGTTTCTTCCGAGCCACGCCAAGGCCATCCGAAGCCCGTCTCTCACCGACGAGTACTGGTCGTGATGGTCGTTGCAGAGTCGCAAAGTCTGACCCTGCTGGCGGCTGCCTACGCGCACCGGACGGCCGTGCTCGCCGACACCGACGAGGAGCTTGCGCTCGAGACGCTGACCGGCTCGAAGCTGTCGGCTAGGGCGCTGGAATTGCTGCGCATTCGGGGGGAAGCCCAAGCGGAACTCGACTCGGCAAGGGCTCTCGTCAAGCGAGCTTGGGCTGAGGGGGAAGAGCGCAGGGCGGCTAATCGTCTGACGCGCGCGCGCATGAAACCAAGAAAATCAAGACGTTGGCAACGATAGTTCACGTGTCACATTAGCAAAGGAGTCTGTCCAATGAAGCCCTACAACGCAAACGTTCCCGCCTACACCGTCAATGACGAGCGCCTGCTGACAATGCTGCTTCGCCGTGGTCGGCCGGCGGTCATGGCGGGTGCCGATCGAAGGTGTGCCGCGAAGCTCGCGAAGCTTGGGCTCGTGGACTACGACCAGACCAACGCGAGTCTCACGCCCGAAGGGATCGAGGTCGCCAAGCACCTCGAGCTCGGCGGCAGACCCACGCGCCAGGTGGTTCGGTATTCGACCCACGACGAGAAGGTGAAACCCATCCGGCGAGACCCCAACATCGAGACGTTTGGATTCATCGCGCCTTCGCTTGGGAGAACCGGCTGATGACGCTTGTCGAGTGGACGTTGGCAGCGCTCTTGAACTTCGCGCCGCCCGAGCAGCACGACGGAACCGCTTGGGCCGATGCCTCGCGTGAAGCCGCTATCGAGCGCTACGTTGGTATCAGCGAGGCCATCACCTCGCAGTGCACCACGCGCTCGTGCGCTGCGCTGCTTGTCGCCATCGCTGTTGGCGAAACGGGTCTTGCGAAAGACGCGGACGTCGGGCCCTGCCATCGCAAGGGCGGCTACAAGAAACGCTGCGACAGCGGCTTGGCTGCGAGCGTTTGGCAGACGCACGCGTTCGGGCTCGACAAGGACGGCGAGCCGATCACGGTCGAGCGCTTGTTTGCCGACCGAAAGCTTGCGGCTTGGGTTGTGGTCCGCGTGGCTCGCGGATCGCTTCAGCGCTGCAAGCATCTGCCACGGGAAGACCGCCTTGCGGGGCTTGGCGGTGGGCACTGCAAGCCGTCCGAGAGTGCTCGAGCTCGTTGGCGTCTTTGGCAATCGGTCGAGTCGTGGAACCCGAAGGAGAAGGCGTGATGGCCTCAGCGCTCTCTGTCTACGTCGCAGGTTCGTCGAACGAGCGCCCTCGTGTGCGGCACGCGATGGACCTGGTCAAGAAGTCGTCGGCTTACTCGCTGACCCATGACTGGCTAGCGGTCATGGAAGCAAGCAAGCCCGACTACGAGCTATCGGCGAGCGAGCTTGAGGCCGCCGCTATCGACGATGTGAACGGCATCTACCAAGCTTCAGTGTTCTGGTTCTTGCTGCCCTATGGGCCAAGCGCTGGGGCGTGGTTCGAGCTTGGGTATTTCGCGCGAATGTTTCGCTACGCTGGATTGAAGCACCGGCTCATCATTAGCGGGTCTGGGCTCGACTCGGTCTTTGTTGCGTGGCTGCGATCGATTGGCGCTGAGCGCTACGAGACGGACGAGGAAGCGGTCAATGCGCTTCAGCTTGGGGGCGACCATGCTTGAACTGTTCTTGTGGGCGGCGCTGATTCTCGTCGCGATCGCCAAGGTCTCGTACGAGTTGTGGTCTTACCTCGAGGAGTCGGAGCGATGAGCGGCGACGCCAAAGCAGAAGCGTGCGCGTTCTTCGCGAAGGTCTTCCATGGCTCACACCATCACGGCAAGTTCCGCCAAGGGCTTGGCCACTACCAGGTTAGCTGCCACGTTGGAGAGGCTGGGGCGGCGACCTACAACAATGATGTTTTGACGCGCTTCGTTCTGCTTTGCCATCAAGAGTGTTGGCGTGGAGCTGTGCGCAATGGCGGGCCCGGCGCGCTGGTCTTCATGATCACCAAGCGAGCGCGTATCGAAGACCGCCCCAACGAAGAGATGTCGGCGGTGCACCCCACGCTTCAACAGGCTGTCGAGTGCTTGGCCGAGGGCGGGCACTGGGGCACGTATTGGCGTGCACGAAAGGAAGCTCCGGCGCCGACTGTGGTGGAGATCGCCAACCCCGAGGCATGGGCGAAGACGTGGGACGAGGTGCTGCCGTGATCAAGATCACTCGCAACGCGATCCGCTGCCTGAAGTGCAACACCGTGATCGAGTCAAAGCACGTCCACGACTTCGTTCGCTGCCCGTGCAAAGCGTGCTTCGTTGACGGCGGTCACGACTACCTTCGGCGAGGCTTCAATGGTCCGCAAGAGGAAGCCTTCGAGGAACTAGCTGAGCACGAAGGCGGCTCGCGCGATGACCTTTGCAACCTATGGACGGAGAAGGACGACCAATGAGTAGCGACGCCATTGAAGAGTTGTTCGGCGAATACCCGCGCGTCGCCGCCGGTGACCAGCCGAGCTTTTGGACGCTCCATCGGGCGCAGGTTCAACACCGAGCCAACCTCAAGACGATTGCGGCGTTGCGCAAGGAACGCGACGAGTTCAAGGCGGAGCTCGAGCGCATAACGGCGCGCGCTCAACTCCTTGGCTTGGCGGATGACCTACGGCCGTACACGCCAGAAGAGCTAGCGACCACCCCCGAAGAAGGACTCGCTCAATGGCGCGCTTGGGGGCGAGCTGTGATGACGCCCCCAAAGGAAACCATGCAACGCGTTCAATTGGCCCTTGGGATCTCGTGCCTTGAAACTGTCGAGTTCAGCGATGCGCCAACGACCTCGAACGGAAGGGTTGTGATCACTATCGCTGGTGAACAATTCGAGGTTCCAACGCAGATAGGCACTGACCTGCGCAAGGTGCTCAACGATCGGTTTGGGGTCGAGCCGAATTCAGAAGTCAAAGAACTCGCTCTTGCTGTTCTGTCCAAGGGTGGCCAATGAGCGGTTTCATCCGAGTGAAGGAGTTGCCCACGCGCTTCGAGGTTCGATACCTCGGCTGCTATTCCACATTCTTTGACGCAAAGGATGCCACCGAAGAGCGGAAGCACCTTAAGGAAGTCTACCCAAGTAAGTCGGTTGATTTGGTCACCATCCGCCGTTGGAAGGTGAAGCGGACGAATGTCGTGGAGCAGCGCTACGAGAGCTACACGTCATGGCACGAACTCCTCGACTATGAGCCTTACACGCTCACGCTTGTGACCCCGATCGAGGCAATCCATAGAGCCACGGGGTGGCAACTTTGCCCGCGACCGACAGCTGACCCGCAACCATACGCAGCCCGCGAAGAGGCTGAGCAAGCCGCTCGCAAGTGGCTCCACGCCAACGGCTACCGCGTGAAGGCGGGCACATGATCTCCGCAAAGGAAGCACGCGCTCGCTTGGACCAAGAGGAAGCGGACGCGACCTCGCGAGCCAAGGCACTGGTAAGGCACCAGAACGTCCCTGCGATGGTCGCGGCTTACGAAAGCGCCCGAAGACTCATCATTAGCGGATTCGAGTCGGTGGCCGAGGCGCGCAAAGTCTGGGATGCAACGTTTACCCTGGGTTGCTCGCAGAGCGACTTGCACGTTCGGTGCGGGACCTACTGCCACCGTGCGTTGAATAGCCCCGAAGCCGCTCTGAAGGGGCTTCGAGTCTCGACCTGGCACGTGGTGGTTGATCGAATTGAACTGCGCCAATTCACCAGCCTTGAGCGCTGGGCGAAGATTCAGAAGTCGATCAGCGACGACGAGCTGCCCGAACCGACCGTAGAGACCATCAACGGCTTTCTCGTCGGTCAGTTGAATGACCTTCCCAACATCATGACCGAGAGTGTTCGAGCGGTCTTTGAATTCTTGCGCCCGCGCAACGATCGCTACCTGCGCAACTCCGAGGAGGAAGTTCCGAGGCGCGTCGTTCTTGAGCGTTTCGTCGCAACCAACTTCCTGGATCACACTCGCTTCGAGGTGGCCCACGGATTCGGGCACGGACCCGGGCCGAGTGAAGAGCTGCTAGCGATCGAGCGCGTCTTCAATGCTCTCGATGGTCGCGGAGAGGTCGCCAAGTCGAGCCGTAGCGAGCTTGAGCAAGCGATTCGCGCCTGCACAACCAAGAACAAGTCAGGCGAGACCGACTTGTTTCGCTTCAGCTGCCACAAGAACGGGAACCTGCATCTCGACTTCAAGCGCTTGGACTTGCTCAAGCGTCTCAACGAGATCGCCGGCGGCAAGCGCCTGCGCAAGACCAAGACCAAACCGGCAGACATCGCCGTCGCCTGAAAGGGGGCACCATGAGAACTCCGCTTGCATATCTAAATTGCGCAGCGCCAAACCCAACCACAGGCGCCCCGTGCATTGTGCCCTGCTACGAGCACACGGACCACGAAGACGCCAAGGGCAACAAATGGACGGGTCCGCCCGGGCCGAACTGTAGGCCATACGCTCGGCCCACGAAGGAGCAGCAATGATCTTCGACGCCAACGGTTACCGCATGAAGATCGACGGGCGCGGCCAATGAACATGCACACGTTCACCGGCCAGCCAGATCCGTACGTGGACCACCCCGCTACGTGCAATTGCATCGTTCACGCAACGGTCAGTGGCACCGCATCCGCCGGTACCATCCGATTGAAGAGTTCATTCCCGATCCTCAACCGTCACGAGCGAAGGAAGCTCGCTGCAGAAATGCGCAGCAGGCGTTCTCCTTCCAGGAGGCGAACATGACCGCGCGCATCAAGCCGTATTTCGAGTGCGAGGGCGGGCCGCTCTACGGTTACACCTTCACGTGTCCCGGCTGCAAAGACCGGCACTACATCCCGACTTCGCCCAAGTCCCAATGCCATTGGACCTTCAACGGCTCGGTGGAGCGGCCCACGTTCTCGCCGTCCATACTGGTCAATGAGACCCTTTGGCCAGACGGATCCATTGGGTTCATCCGCTGCCACTTCTTCGTTCGCGACGGGCAGATCGATTTCTGCTCGGACAGCAAACACGAGATGGCGGGAAAGACGGTGGAGCTGCCGGAAATCGAACCATCCGGGAATCCCGGACAGTTGGAGGAAGCATGAGCGCTTGCAAAACAATCAAGGCCCTTGGTTGGAAAGAGTATGAGCATAACGCGGAGGGCTTTGAGTTCTATGAGCAAGCCGATCATGATCGGCGAGAGAAACCTTGCGCTGACTGCAGCTGCGTTCGAGAGCTACTCGGACACGCTAGATGTGCCAATTGCGAGCACAAGATGCGGCAATCTGGCAGCAAGCAGCACGCAGTAAACGCTGTGCACCGAGACCGGTCTCGCCCTCAAGCTTGGCCGTGTCAAGACTGCAACGGGTTCGCGATGATGGGATCCATTCGTTGCTTTCGTTGCAAGCTTGCGCACGAGTCAAAGCAGAGCAACTCGGCACCAAAGCAGTGGGTCGACGAAACCGCCGAGTTCTTTCGAGCGACCGAGCTAGCGCGCATGGCGAACGAAGACAGGAAGCTTAACGAGGCGATCCTTCAAGGTCGCTATGACCCAAACGATCCGGTGAACGTTCAACACCAAGAGCGAGAGCGCGAGGCCACCGATCGAAAGCGTCGCGAGTTAGAGCTCGAGCACCTTCGCAACAGTCCGCCCGTTAACGTTGATTGCGAGAAGTGCAAAATCGGAGACTGGCTGACTCGGCCCAATGCCCAGGGCGTGAGGTTCGTCTGCACAAGCTGTGACCGAGCGCGCCAAGCTGCTGAACAAGAAGCGAAGCGCCGATTGGAAGAAGAGGCTGACGCGGAGTTTGCGAAGGTCAACGTTGGAGGTAGTACGTATTGGCCCAAGTACGCAGACTTGAGACGCAATATCGCTGCGGATGCCATTCAAGAGATGGATGGAGCGATCGCCAAGGCCATTCTCGGCAGCCAAGCGACCGCTTACTTTCAAGGGGTCGACATCGCCAAAGGGCGCGACTCGTCTTCAACCGTCGTATTCGAAAAAACGGTCAAGCCGTTCGTGCCCTATTGGCCAGAGGACGCCAAGCCCACGGCGCCCGCAAAGCCCGAGTCGCCGGTGCCCTACACGAATGACGCCGAAGCGCGTGCTCGGGCTGAGTTTGCTTGGCAGGCTCTTCAGGCGTGGGGAGACGAGCCAGGAAGGGCGCTTGGTCACTACGTTCGCAAGGACTTCAGGCGCTACATCCTTGCGATCTGGGATACCTCCGACGCCGGTACAACGGCATGGGATCGATTGCTGCCCTTGGTCCACAGCGGTACGGACGAGGTGATAGCCAAGCAAGTGCTGCGCGCCTATCAGGGCTGGACGCCATGAGCAGCGGTGGGACTTGCGAGAATCGCGAAAGGAACGAGAACGGGGAGCAGGCGTGGTGCTTCTCAATGCCACTTCAGGCGGTGATGGCTGTGGCTACTGCGACAATCAGGACCAGGCGTGAGTGGAGAATCAAAGGTTGGGACGTGCCTACCTATGAGTCGGCTTCGTATTGCCAGCCCTGCGGCAGTAGCGCGGCGTGCGCGCTGACCTACGTCCAAACCGCTGTTGAAAGCTGCGAGGTGGCGTCGTGAAGCGCTTCTGCGACGACTGCGGCGATCCCGTTGTTGGCCGACCGGGCGATCATGCCCACTACTGCTACGACTGCGGCCGAGCTCGCGTTGCTTACCGCGACGCTCTTGGCTTCGATGTTGCGGCCTCGTGGGAGGAGATCGCCGCCGAGCTCGGGGTCACTCGCCAGCGGGTTCAGCAGATCTACGCTGGGGCCTTGGCGAAGCTAAAGAAGCTTCACGGGGTCGAGCTTCGCCACGTGCTTGTGGCCATGAAGCAAGTCGAGCCCAAGGGGCACATTGGCCAAATTCGTGGCGTCTATCGGCCATTCGATAGCTTGGACATTGGGAATGCTGCTTGACGTCTCGCTCCTTCGCCGAGCCAAGCTCGAGAACCTTGAGCGGTTGGCCAAGGCGATCGGGGTTGCGCTCCCAAGGCGCAAGCGCGATGCGCTCTACGAGCGACAACTCGTCAAAGCGATCGCCGCAAAGATTCAGAAAGACGCGATGATCGACGAATTCAGGCGTCTGACCTTTTTGGACTGAGAGACACGATGAAAAAAACCTGGGACAGGGACACGATTCTCGTCACCGGCTCGCGCGACTTCCGCGACGTCCAACTCATTCACCGCGAGGTGGAGATGTGCGCGAAGGAACTGTTCCTGATGGCCAACCATCCGTTGGCAATGCCCTCGACGTTCGCCCCTCGCGTTGTTCACGGTGGCTGCCCAACCGGAGCCGACAGCATTGCGACCAGCGTTGCTCGAACGCTTGGCTTCGAGCTCAAGGTCTACCCCGTCGACCACGCGCTTGATGGTCCTTGGCCGGCGGCGGGCCCCCGGCGGAATCAGCGCATGCTCGATCTCGAGTCCGAGCGCATTGGCATCGTGCTGGCTTTCACCTCGGCGCCCGATGGGCAGCTCACGCGCGGAACAGCCGACTGCGTTCGGCGAGCCCTGGCGATGAAGCTTCCCGTGCGCGCCGGGCCTGTGTGGATTCGAACGCACCCACCTTCCGCGTGAGACACATTTGACACCGTCAACAGAGCCTGTACGTTGAGCCTGGGTCTAATCCCGGGAGGTCTTCGTATGGGGGCCGGTAGGTGAGCCTCGGAAGCGATTCCGGGGCTTGCTACTTTTGTTCGTGCGTGAGCACCTGGCACGCAGCGAAGCTTCAGGCGCGGCGAATCAGTTGACCGCGAGGTCGACCGGAATCCCGAAGTTGGGCTTGTCTTCGGCGGCCAACAAATACCCATTCTCGCCGTCGAGATTCGCCGGCAAAGCCTTCCGCACGTTGCAGGTGGGGCCGAGCAGCCACGAAGCAAGCAGCGCTTGGCCGTGCGACCGGCAGAAGAACACCGTGAGACTTCGCTCGCCCTCGACGGCCCAAGCCTGAGCCCACCACCCGCACGGGCCCGGCATGTCAGCGGCCAACCGCCGGACGCCTTTCAAGCGCTCGATCTCGGCGGCGACGGTCGGAAGTTCAACAAGAGCGGTTTCGCGATCTTCAGGCTTGGTCATGCCCCTCACACGCCCAGCCGAGCAAGCCTCTGACACGAATTCGCCGATCGCCTTACGTTGCTGTAATCATTAAATAATTGCAACAATTGGCCGGTTTTGGCGATCGCCCCCCTTAGACCCGCATCGGCATGATGACGCCCACGAAAGACCCCGCGTCGTCGCTGCGCGTGACCGTGATCGGGTCGAGCTCGCCCGACAGCCCCAAGGCGATCTGCTCCGAGTCGAGCGCGCCAAGGAAGTCGAGCAGGTACTTGTAGTTCACGGCCGTTGTCTTGTCGGCGCCCCCGAACTTGACCGGGATCTCGTCAAAGCCCGTGCCCTTGTTGGATCCGCTGCCCTCGAGCTTGAGCGTGCCACCGCCAAGCGTCAGCTTCACGCCTTGGTGCTCAGACGCCAGGCACACGGCGCTCACCGAGTCGGCCAACGCAGCCCGGGGAACGTCCACGGTCTTTTTGATCTTGGGGATCACCGCGTCGCAGTTGGGGAAGCTCTTGGCATCGTGGACTCGAAACGAGAACTCGACCGCCCCAAAAGTGAAAAAGACGGTCTCTCGAACGAGACGAATCTCTACCGAGTCCACGCCCTCGAGCAGCTTGCGCAACTTGCGAATCGCCGCCACTGGGATGAGCGCCGTCAGCGGGGTCTCGCTCTCCAGGGGGGCCTCAGCCCTCGCCAGCCGATGCCCGTCCGTCGCCGTCAGGCGCAAGGTGCTCGCGCTCTGCTCGAACAGCGTGCCCGAGATGTTGAGCCGCGTTTCGTCCAGGCACATGGCGTGCTGCGTGTTGCGAATCAACTCGAGCAAGACCGAGGTCGGGACCGTCAAGGCCGGCGTCTCCCGGCTCGCTGTGGGGATCGCTGGCGCATCGTCCGCCGGGTGCGTGTGCAGCGTAAACCGCCGGTTGGCCTTGTGCGCCTTGAGCGTAATCGTCTGAGCCCGCGAGTCGGCGGTCAGCGAGATCAAGCCGTCCGGCATCGCCTTGGCCCGCTCGCCAAGCTCGGCGGCCGAAACCAAAACCGACCCGGCCGTCTCGATGAAGTCGGCCTCGAGCTCGATCGAATCCCGAAGGGACATGAACGTGTTGGTTGCGCTCACCGCGAGGGTTTGCCCCTGGGCCACGAGCATCAAGCACGAGAGCAGCGGCATGGCGCTCTTCGGATCGGCTACCCCGTGGCAACGAGACACGAGGGCAAGCAGGTCCTTTTTCGAGATCGTCAATTGCATAGAAACCCCTTCGGCTACGCGAGCCTTGGCTGTGGAAAACCTGTGAGAACCGAAGCGGCTAGGGCTCGGTCAACGCTTGCAAAATCTGGCGCAGTCGCATTTGGCGAAACCGTCGAAGCTTGCGCATGGCCGACTGCTCGCAGTCGTCGACGGCCTGTCTCGAGATCCCCAGCTCCTCGGCGACCTCGGCCTGTGTCCGAACGCAGAACTGCTCGTAGTCCCGCCCCTCTCGACGCGGACCCCTAAGGCTCACGGCTGGCCCTCCTGGCGGCTTGCTCCGCCGCGATGACCTCGGACTGGCCGCGACTTCGCCCGCTGTCCTGGACGATGGCAGCCCGCTCGCAGTGCTCGCATGCGCAGTCCCCGGGTGACCGAAGGTGCCCCAGGACAACCGCAAAGCTCGATTGCGATTGCTGGCTCACGTTGCCACCTTGCGCGCGTTTTGGGTTTCGATGGCTAGGGGTCTAGCTAAGCCATGCCAAAGGAGCGCCAGAATCAAAGCGCGATGGGTTGCTGACGGGTTTTGCCCGCTACCATTCCGATAGGGGTGGAGTTGGGGGCTAAGCATCGTCAGCCTCCGTCCCGCAAGTGTCCCGGAAAGGGCTATTAAGGGTATTCTCTAATAGACCTTTCCGGGACACCTCGGGCCATGAGAGACCGCTCGCCGCTGCGAGCTCGAACAAAGCCCTCACAACTTCGGTCGGCGGCCTCGCCTCTTTCGACACCCATCGGTTCACGGAGCTGCGCGCCATGCCGAGCTGCTTCGCCACGAGCGTCGCGCCCCCAAGGTGCTTGATCAGCTCCCCGATTTGCTCGACCTCGACGCCCCTCGGACGGCCATCGGCGGCTTCGACGACGCGCACCCTATCGCCCCAGCCAGCGGGTACAATCGTGCCCACGTGGGCTTGGCGGGCAGGGTACTTGCGGTGAACGGTACGAAGCCGCCCATGGGCCTGCTCGAGCTCGGCTGCAGCGTGTTGCCTCGCCCAATCCTCGGGGGGAGCTATCGCGACGGTTCCTCGTCGAACCCATGCCGCTTGCCGTTCGAGCACCCCAATGTTCGGGATGGGATCGCCCAAGGTCCCAAGGGCCTCGAGCTCCTTCCACTCATCGAGCCCCCGCAGCGCGCCGTAGTGCCCCAGCACGATGCCCTTCGGGCAACGGCTGAACTCCTCGGCGGCGGCTTTGGCAAAGGCCGTCTTCTGCTCGCGCAGCTCAAGCTCGATCGCTTGGTAGGTCACCACCGCAAGCGGCAAGATGGTGCTCCCCTCAAGGAACCAATCCACAAGCGCTCGAATCGAGCGAAGGATCGGCGCCGCTTGCAGCTCGTCCCCAAGCCAGCCTTTGCGGTTCGCCCCAGGCGTTCGGATCAGTGTCCGCTGAACAGGAACCTCGGCGGCTCGAAAGACCGCCATGGGCGGGTCATAGCCAATCGTACGAGCGACCAGCGACCGCGAAACGTCCGCGTCGGCCGCAACAACCACCGTCGCACCCTCGCGCCGTAGCGCTCGCTGCATTCGCTTCTCGGCGGTCACCAAGACGAGCTTGCGCATCGTCTCGCCACCCTTGGCCGGCAAGTCCTCGACGCTCACCGAGACGTCCTCGTGAGAGAGCACCGCTCGGCGAATGAGCGACAGGACGAAGGCGGCATCCCCAGCCGCTCGCGCGCTTCGATGGTCAAGCCTCAACTCGGCTCGGACGCTTTCTCGAATCGGAGGGGCATCCCCTCGGCGAATCCCCATCGCAGCTTCCGCCCACTCGACTGCGGTGATGGCTCCGGTCAACTCGAAGGCATCGCTCTCGAGCTGGGGATCGATCGCCGTGAGACCCCGAAGAATCGACCCGCTTTCAAGATCGGTTCCGCGTTCGATCCAGCGCTCCACCCCATCGAGAATGGGAGCCATGCAAGCGCCATAGTTGGCGTCGAACCAGCGAAGCTCCTGGCGGGCGCGCCGCACGTCATCGAGCGTGAGCGTCTCGATCGTCAAAAGCGGAGGCGGCTCATCGACGCCCAAAAGCCCGGTCTTGCCTGCGTGCTCGGCGAGCTCCGCCACGAGCGCATGGGGCCCAACCGCAACCTTCGCATCGAGCGGCCCGTCGACACCATCTCGCGCCTTGCACGACTCACGGTGGTCGCACCCTCGGCAAAGCACCGTTGCGACCGACAGGCCACCTCGGGCAAGCGCAGCGCCAGCCGTCGAATACTTGCACTCCTTGCCCTTGTGAGGGCCCGGCATCGACAATGGGCCAAAGACCCGCATGCAAGGCACGCCAGCAGCAGCAAGATCACGCTGCACCTGCTCGGCAAGCTTCGTTGTCGGTACGCTGATCGCTGTCTTCGAGCCGAGCTTCTTCACTTGCTCCGCTCGCTGCTTGGCGATGACCCGAAGCGCGTAGGTCTTGCCAAGCCCACACTGGGCCTTGACCAAAGTGACGCCATCGGTGGCCGTCCGAATGGTCTCCTGCAGCTTGGCCGAGACCACCTCGACGGGTTCGGTTGCGGTCATGGCGGTCTCGTAGGAGACCCCGCCAAAGAGTTCGTCGACCGTGCGCCCCACGCCCTCGAACTCAGAAACGTCCGAGTCGATCGGAAGCCGGCTCATGTACCGCCGGCACGTGTCCCGAGCGACCGTGAGACGGTCCGTCATCTCGGAGTCTCCCCGAAGGACGCAAGCGATCATGCTGGGTACGTATTCAGCGCGCACGCCTTTGCGACAGAGCAGCCCGCTAAGCTTCAATGCAAGCGCGTGCCAACTGAGGTCCATCGATAGCGGGGCAACGACCTCGAACAACCGATCCGAGGCGCGCTCAAGCTCGGGCGGAAGGTCGGCTAGGAAGTTCAAGTCGACCAAGCGCCCCGTCGCTAATCGCCTACGTCGGGCAATGCCCAGTCCCACCGGCGGCGGGATCTCCTGACAGGAGCGAATGACGGCCGGCGAGGTATACGCTTTGCCGTCACGGCGGACGTGAGGGGCTCGATAGTGGCGCGTCCAATCCAGACAGCCGGTATCGGCTTGGATGCCTCGTCGCAATAGCTCGGCAAGCCACGCCGCAACGGCGGGCTCAAACTCTTCAGGCGAGAGTGCACGAGTTATCGGTTGCACGATTCGCATTCCACCAGCAGTCGCGTAGACAGCAGCTGTGGGCACCAACTTAGCGACCCGGTCAACTGCAGCTATCGCTTCTGTATGCGCCAACCAACGCTTGTGATCAAGGTTATCGACGTCGGCAACCAAAACACTCAACTTAACAATCAACCCCCGCTCTCGAATCAGGGCCAAACCCTCCTTGTTGATGCGCGGTTGCTTGGGAAGCGGGCCCTTGTCGTCGTGCACCACATAGGCCACGAAATGAGCGTCGGAATCGAACACGGTCTTGCGGTCGAGCAAGGTGTCGATATGCGTTAGAACGTATACGCTCGGCGCTTCGAGTTGGCCCTTGGCCGCGTCGATGCCCTTGTTCGTCTTGGTCGGAGCCACGCTTACGAGCAACGGCCGCCTTTGGGGGTTACAATGACGGACACGCCCTCTTGATCGAGCGTCCACGGACGGCCTAGCGCATTGAGGTCGAAGGCTTCCCACGTGACCTTGGTGACGTGTTTGAGATTGTCGTCCTTCAGGACCTTCGCCTTTACGAGGGCGTCTTCAATCCCCTTGAGGATGTTCGAGCCGTCGCAATCTTTGCGAACTGTGAAGATAGCTACCTCAAGTGCAAAGATTCCCGAGTTGTCCCAGTCCGTCCGAAGCTTCAGTGCCTGCTGAGCTGCTCGAGCAAAGAGTGATTGGTATTGCACTGTTTCACGTGGAGTCGCGGCATAGCCGTTCACCACGCGAACGCGTGCCGTAGGAACCGGCCGGCCGCCCAACGTGACAATGAGCGGCTTCATTCGGCCGCGTCTCGCAGCTGGGCCTGGTCTCGGTCTCGCAGGTAGACCGAACGCGCAGCACGGCAGAGCGGACACCAGCCGCCTTCTCCTCGAGGAAGCCACCCTCCGCAGGCGTCGCACATCCCCGACCGAGGGACCTCGAGCTTGCAGGGATTGGCCATCGCCGGCACCCGCCGGTGAATCTCATTGCGCAGCGCGATCTCAAGCCGGTCACCCTCGGGTCCTTCGGGGACCTGGATGTCACGGGCGAACGATCGAACCCCCTGCTGATAGAGCTCTAGCCAACTCACCATGACGCCCTCCGAAGCGCGGCCACCGAGGTCGCCGAAGGCGCAACCCACGAGCTGGTCATGGGCCCTTCGGGGACTTTAGCCGCAGCAGCATCAATGCGCTCGATGCGCTCGATCTCTTCGGGCAATAGCGTCGGAAGCTTTGCGCCCTTGGGCAAACCACCAAGGCGTGTGCGCTTCTTCCATTCGTGTCGAAGCCAAGCCGGATAGCGCGGGCGACCTTCCGGCTTGGCCATGCGCCGCTCGTTCTCGGAGCGCCAGGCAGCGACAAGCTTCTCCCAGCGTGTCAGCAGCTTTAGTTCATTGTTGAACTCGACAAGCTCCCCGGACTTTTCGACGAGCGGCTTGGCCTTGCGAGGTGGGAATTCAAAGCCGCACCCGGGACAGGTGAGCGCGCCCAGCTCGAGCAGCTCAAAGCATTGGGGGCACTGCTTGGCGCAGTCGTCGCCTTTGCCTTTGCGCTTCTTGGCGACAAGCTCGTACTCAGGCGGATGCTGCGGCATCCCGTGCTCAACAATGCATCCCGCATGGTCCAGGATGATTGCTCCTTCCTTGCCTTCGCAGGGGCGAAGCACACGCCCGACGCATTGGATGTAGAGCGTTTTGCTTTTGGTGGGCCGTGCCATGATGCAGCACGCGACCGAGGGCGAGTCCCAGCCTTCGCAATTGCCCATCACCACGACCTTGCCGCCGCGTCGCGTGATGATGTTCTTGGTGCGCGTCTTTACACACCAGACGCGCTCATCGGTCCAGCCGTCCTCGAATTGAAGCGTTGCGATCTTGGGCCGTGAGCCGTCTCCAAAAGACGGAAACTCGTGGGACTCCCCAACAAGGTCTCGAGCTGGTCGCTTGGTGAAGCCACGGCCACAACGATCGACGTCAGCCTTCCTTGAGAGCATGCCGTGACCTTCGGTCACACGGATGTTGTCGGGTCGGTCCGTCGCCTCATCTGGCCACCAGAAGGAGCCGACCACCATTCGTTCACCCGGTGCTCGGTGCCTTCGAACGATCTCGCTCGGGACCTCAAAGGTCACTTCGCCATCATCCCAATTGGCGACATGATCAGTAGGCTGCATGGTGTCGATCGATCGCCACCCTTCGAGCGTCAGGATCTCCGTCTGTTCGTCGAGACAGAGCACAGCGCAGTTGGCCACGACCTTCGTTTCACCGGTCTTGAGCCGCTCAAGAATCCGCGCCCGCGTCTCGGCGTCCGTCTCACCATCGAGATGTTCGGCAGGAACGCCGGCCGCAACGAAGCGCTCAACAATGTGCTTCGAGTGCGCGACCGAAACCGCAAACGCGACCGTGGGCATGCCGTTGGCCCGCAGCTTCCACGTCTCAACGATGTCGCCGACGAGCCCCGCTTGGTTGCAAGCGTCCGCGAGCTCGCCCTCGTCATAGTCCCCACCGCGCACCTTCACCTTCGACAGGTCGGGCAGAGACTCAGCGGGAACCGTCCATCCTCGAGGACGAACCAGAAAGCCAAGGTCCATTAGCTCCGCCGGCGAAGCCACAACGACGAGCTGGCCATACACGGTTGAGAAATCCCGATTGAACGGCGTCGCCGTCAGCCCAATGACGTTGGCGTCCGGATAGTTCTCGAGCAGCGCTTGGTAGCTAGGCGCGATCGATCGGTGCGCTTCGTCGAGAAAGACCAGCCCAGCTTTCGGTTTTGGCCGATTGCGCAAGGTATCAATCGAAGCCACCTGCATGGGAGCCCACGGACGGCGAGAGGCGTGCCGCCACGGATCGCCGGGCCGAGCACTGGCGGCACCGTTCTCGACTCCGGCAAGGATGACCCCCACGTCTTCGTGGCGTGCGCCTGCTTCGATCAACTTGCGGTAGGTCTGCGCAATGATCTCCCGGCGCGGAGCAACAAAGAGCGACTGAACGCCAAGAGCAAGCGCGCTGGTCATGATCGAGCAAGCGATCACAGTCTTGCCGGCGCCCGTGGCGGCGACTGCAAGCACGCGGTTTTGACCCTGCTCGATGGCATCGCGAATGCGCTGGATGCCTTCGACCTGATAGGGACGTAGGGAGATCATGCCATGACCCTTTCGCTAAGGATGATGAGTTCACGCGCAGGCGCGCGGCTGGCAGCAGAAGCGGCAACGCTTCGCCGTGCGGAGACCTTGATCAGCCGAAAGCCCTTGTAGAGTTCGCGCGTCCGAGGCGTGTCGCTGTTGGACAGAAGCGCCCACACGCCGCGTTTCGAGAGCGCGCGGAACTCGTCGGCAAGTTTGACCTGCTCGGCATCGCCAAAGCCGGCCTTGGTGTAGCCGCTGAAGTTCGTGGCCTGCTCGATAGGAATGTACGGCGGGTCGAGATAGACCACGTCATTGGGCCGGCATTCGGCGAGAGCCGACTCGTAACCAAACGTCCACAGCGTGCTCCGCTGCAATGCCACCGAGGCGTTCGTGATCCGGTCCGAGTCAATGGCCGGCGGATTGACGTGATGACCAAACGAGACGTTGAATTCGCCGTCCGCGTTCTCGCGGTAGAGCCCGTTGAAACACGAGCGATTGAGATAGATGAACAGCGCCGCCTGTTTGATGACGTCCGACGTCCCATCGTTGAACAGCGATCGAGCGCGCTCGAAGTGCAGATGAAGTCCGACTCGTCGGCGGTCCGCCTCAAGTTCGCGCAGCTGCGTGCGAAGAGCTGGCGCAGCATCGCGCACCACGCGATAGGTCTTGATGAGCTTGCGATTAAGGTCCGACAGAAACGAGGTTTCAAGGCGCGGAGCGAGGTGAAAGAAGAGCGCCCCACCGCCAACGAACGGCTCGAAATAGCAGCGCTTCGTCATGTCCTTGGGCACGTAGGAAGCGAGTTGCTCAACGAGTGAGCCTTTCCCCCCTACCCACTTGAGAAACGGCCCTTCGGGCGAATGGCGCTTAGCCACGCGTGACCCCGGAATAGAACTTCTCAAGCCTCTCAAAGACTTCTTCGGGATCGGCCTCGTCAATGAAGGTGATGCCCTGGCTTCGCTCTTGGCGTTGCTCTTGGCGTTGCTTGGCGGTCTCAAGGGCGTAGGACTTGAGAGCCTCGCCACAGAGAGCAGCGATCGTTAGTTGCTTGCGCAACTCGCGCTGGTACTGGGGAATCAGTGCAAGATCGGACGGTGAGCCACAGCGCCGCAACGTGCGCACTTTGCAAAGCGTGCGCTTGGCTTCGATCTCGGCGTAGGTCTGGTAATAGCGGATGTATCCCCACTGTCGTTTGCTGACAGCAACCGTTTGGGCGCCACACCGAGGAATGACCCATAGCCAGTCGCGGCATTCGTCGATCGTGAGCGTTAGCGTCTGCTGGACAGGTGCGCCATTGACCAAGCCGGGCTTTGACCGATCAAGCCGATAGCCGACCTGGACTGACTGAACTGTCCGCTCCTCTGTCCCCTGCGCAGAAATCCCGGCCTGTGCCGAGCGTTGCAACGGCTTCATGCTGTCCTCCATGACGATGGCTCTCCTAGGCGGCCTGCTTGAACGGTTCCGCAATCAGGTCCCAGTAGGACTCATCGATCCCGAGCAGCTTCTTGAGCTTCTTCCGTTGGATCGGGTTGGGCTTGCGCGTCCCGCGAACCCACATCGAGATCGCTTGCCTGGTGACCTTCAGCCGCCGTGCAAGTTCTTTGGCAGACATTCGCGGCGGAGGTGGAACACACGCATCACGCAGCGCCTGTTGCCCCCGCGTCTCTTCTATCAGCATTCCACATTTGTTGACGTTAAGGTTGACGTTGTCAACCTAATTCTCGCAAGTGGTCCACCGGCCGCGCGTTCGATAGGTTTTTGCCGTGGCTAGGCCGAAGGTTTTGAGTGACGAGGTGGTGAACGCGACGCGTGCGCGGCTGCTCGAGGTCTACGACCCGACCAAGACCGAGCCGTCGATGAACGAGATCGCTCGACGGATTCACGACAAGATGAAAGCGACGACGGGCCGCGACGGGCCCAGCTCGCAGGCTTTTCACAAGCTCGTGAAGGAGTTCAAAGCAGGGTCTGAGGTCGTGGAAGCGATCGAGATCTTCTTCGGAGAGAAGCGCGAGACGTGGATAACGAATGCTCAACCCAAGCGATTCGTTGAGAAAGAAGAGCGCTACCCGGCGGTGGCGGAAGCCTTTGCCGACGCTCGCGCCGTTGGAGTTGCGGACGCGATTCTTGACCGAGTGCGAAGCAAGATCGGCGGCGAAGAGGGAGCTGGGCCCACGATCGACGAGGTGAATAAGCTGATCCGAAGCGAGATCGCGCGCCTTGCAAAGCTTCGAGCCTATTTGCTCCCAGACCAAAACCTTGCTGAACTCGACGAAGCGCCGAAGGTGAAGAGGAAGTGATGGATCGAAGGCTGGCGATTGGTGGCGGAGTTTTTGCGGTTTCCGTCTTGGTGAGCGTTGGGCTGATCGCGTATCGACTTGGGACGGGGTCGAACAACAAGAGCCCCGATCTTCACCTCGACGTGAAGCCAGTCCAGGCACTCGACACGAGACCGGCGGCAAATTCGAGCGCACCAAGCGTACCCCAAGCAAGCGCCGGAACGGTCGTGACCGCTGCGCCTGCGCCCATCCAAAAGGGTCCGCTGCCGCTTGATGAGGCGATTGC
>JACCDR012401493.1_pt1 | contig 25905 bp, 16 predicted proteins | sample 7446431 | NCBI WGS metagenome assembly JACCDR01 (sample SAMN15323443, study PRJNA562643) | freshwater metagenome | isolation source: river surface water | place: USA:Blue River Watershed | collected 2017-08-17 | reverse complement strand
GGGGGTGGAGGTGGAGGTAGTGGCTCCCCGTTTGTGCCGTGTGGTGTTGAGGTTTTGCAGCCCCAAGTGAGGGTTGCCCCTGCTGACGCTGACGCGGGTGCGGGTGGCGCAGTGGTGGCCCCGCGTCGGTGCTCGCCGCTGTTTACCGACGCGGACCTTATGGACGCAGAGTCAGGGGACATGGATATTGATTTTTGAGTGTGAATGCATTGAAAGAGGGCGAGGGCAGCGTATGTACAGTGTTGGGGGTGTGAAAGTGGAAGCATAAACAGGGTGGCAGTTCAACCTGGATCCCACAAGTGCTGCGTGCGAAGCTGCGGTTGAGCGACTAAAACACGCAGGCCTAGTTGTGTCGGAAGCTTGGTTACTGAAAAATAACACCGTTGGTGTCTTGCTTGGCACAAGCCAGGTGTCCTTTGAGGCCCTTGTGGAATGTTTAACTGGTTTCCAGGGCCTTGGTGGGGAAATGTGCATTCAGAGCGCAACACTGACGGTGGCGACGCGGGCCCCTCTGGCTCCTCTGGCCCATCTGACAGAGATGTCCCAACCACCGCACCGTCCCTGGACGTTGTGGAATTGGTGGCTGTCGCTGAGTCTGGGAGCGGGATTCTTGTGGGCCGCAGCGTCCATGGCACCGTTTGTGGACAGGGCGGCGGGTCCGCTGCCGGTGTTGGTGCCGGGGCTGGACCAAGTGCTGCACACCCTGCTGCTCAACTTTGTAAACGCCCTCGAACGGTAAGTTCTGACTCTGAGTCGGGGACAGACGACAGTGACGTTGAGCACGTGGCCACACAGCTGCCGGCGTGTCGCTTTCCAAAGTTGGACGGCACAGGGGTGCCACACCTGAGCTTGCCAGAGGTCGCGGACTCGGTGTTCTTGGGGCGGCTGCGGTGGGCCGCGGAAAAGGAGCTTCACTGCGACAGCGAGCTTCTTGTAAAGATGAAAACCTGGGCGGCTAAATTTCGGTTTCGCGGCGCGGTGGTGGACGCGGACGCCATGCGGGTGTGGGTTGCGGGGCTGCACCTGGGGCCAGACCCGGTGCCGGTGGTTGTGAGGCTGGGGGTGCCCAGCTCCAGCGTTTGGCCCGGTCCTGTTGCACGAAGACTGGCGGAGATGGCACCCACGGCACCGTTGGTGGTGGCAACGCTGGAAGCGGTGTTTGGGTGCCCAAGCGTGGTTCGGCAATGGGACCCGGAAGCGGGCCCCGCCGTGGCCCACTTGGCGGTGGGCTGGAGCAGGCTTCAAACCGGTCCCGGTGCCAGCGTGTGTGTGTCGGATTGTTTACCCTTTGCACAGTGCAGTGCGTTGCGCACGCCCAGTGGCGTGTTGCTGGCTTTGGACGCGCAAGTGGTGTGCGAGCAGGGTCCGGGGCAGGACAGGGCTGGGTTTTACTTGGTTACCGTGGTGTTGGCCGGGGCCACTGACGCCCAGGCCGCCGCGGTGAAAGACGCCTGGGTCGCAGCAGTGACCCAGTTACGCGAAAATGTGCACCTGCCACCGCTGGTCGCCACCGCAGTGACGGACATTGACAAAATAACGGCACGTGGCGTAGCTGCAGCCACGGCTACGGCGCGGCTTTTGGACGGTGGTTGCTGGGAGCTGGGGTGTGGCAGGCGTGTTGGGTGTGACCCTGGGGTGGAGGTGTGTCCTCCCACGGGCCCTGGCGTGTCCCACTTTACGCTGTCTTTAGTGGTTCCCCGGGCCGCAACGGGCGCGTGTGTGAGTGTGGCGACACTACACGCGTGTGTGGACGCGCTGGGGCTGCGGTCTGCAAAGGACTGGGTGTGTTGGATTGGCCCCAACGCCCATGGCTGCGTTGGGGTTACATTTCACATGCAAATGCACGTATAGTTTGGCGGTGCGCGTACGTGTGGACTTTTAAAGTCGTGATGGCTGCTGGAGCTGGCAGCGCGAGCAGGCCCGACGAACATATTTTCACTGAAACGGACGCGTTGCGGCTCGCAGTTCAGAGCGGTGTCTGGGCTGCGCACTTTGCAAGTGTGTTTGGAGTGCCGGGGTTCGTTGAGGCATGCGAAAAAATGCGCAAAGACGTTTCGGACTCGGTGTTTGCAAGGACGCACTCCGATGTTGCCGTTCAATCAAACTTAAAAACAATCCACCTTTTGGAGGTAATTGACGAATTTTCGGAGTTTGTTGACCAAGTGGATGTATTGCCGGACGTAATTGATTCGGCGCCACCTGAAGACAAAACGTATCTCGAGGCAAGGATCGTTGATCTTCAAATGAAAATGTGACCTGTAAAGCCGGCAAGGTGGTGTTTGAACATGCACAAAACGCATGCAAGAAGCGACCGCCGTGCGTAAACAGCTTGCAAGGCTTTTGATTGAACAAGTTGAGGTGTCGCCGGCGATCGACACTGTGTTTGGGGACCTCATGGCAAAAGTTGAAAGCGAAAGGAAGTTTGCAAAACACATTGTCGCAGTTGAAATCAGCGGAAAGGATGCTATTGTACATGTGACAAACAAACAAATGGCGGCAATCAAAGCGCGAGCGGGCAAAGGAGGTTTGAGTACGTTCTTGTAGCTTTTTCCCGCTTTTCAAGTGTTGCATTTCTCACGAAAATAAAAGAAAACGATGGCAAGAGAGAAAGAGGAGGGTGGGGGAGGTGAAAAAGAAAGCGGATCCAAAAATCACCACGCAAAATCGGTGGGCATGGGCATGGGCATGGTGGTGCTGGCGGCGTCAAATTCCGGCCTCGCTCCGCTTGTAAACGCAGATGGGGCACCCGCACCCGCGCCCGCACCCGCTGGCGCGCCGCCACCCTCCCCTGTCACCATCGTGCCGCTGGGCTTGCCGGTAACAAAGGTGCCTTCGCGGCGCATGGATGTAGCTTGCTCCACCGCAAGCTCAATGTCTTCCTCGGGCAGGCTGTCCACCTGGTCCAAATCCAGACCTCGGCGCGACTTGGACCCCACACCCACAAACTCCGGGTGTGCGGCCTTCACCAGCGCCAGCTCCGAGAATACATTTTTTACCCCCGGCACGTTGTCCTTCACGTAGGACTTGAACCCGATGCACAGCACCACCCGCTGTCCGGGCAGAAGGGCGTCGACGCCCTCCGGCAAAAACTCCATGCCCTTGGACGTGCGCCGTTTCCAGGGCGCAAAGTCCGGCCGCGCGGCCACTCCACTGGCCAAAAACTCGGTAATGTACGCAATGTACGCTTTGGTCCGGTCCAGCACCGGAAACACCCCCGGGCCCAACAACCGGGCACGCACGTCCGCCTCCACCGCAGCCTTGGACGCGTACGGCTCCTTTTTCTTGGCGACAATGTCCCGGGACACCGTCAGCACGGGCGTGTTGGGCAGCACAACAGTTGCAAGCGCCAGCGCGCGCTCAATGGCGTCCATGGTGTCAAATCCCGTCACCGCGGGGGTTTTGGCGGCGTCGTTCAACTTGGTTGCCATCGCGGCCTGGTGCTCCGTCAAATCATCCAGCTTCAAGGTGCCGTCCTCGTTGCGTCGCACCGGCTTGCCCACAATGGGCACCACGTTGGAAGTGGACTTGGTCAGCGCCATGTACAGCGTGGCGTTGCGCAGCGCGCGTTTCAGCACCGCATCGCCCTGCACAAAGTACTTTTGCGACCCAAAGGGGGTGCGCACAACCTCCACCTTGTTCACGCCTTTGTTGGACACCGGCATCGCCAATGCCGTGGCCAAAATTTGGGAGTAAAACGGATTCCGGCTGGTTATGCCCTCCTCCAGCAACAGCTCCCTGACCTCGGCCGGGTTTCGCACCGGTGGATACAAACTGGGTGGGTATGCTGACAGCACCGGCGTCGACCAAAACGCTTCTTGAACGACCTTCGCTGGCTCCTTGTCCTTAAACACGTCGTTACCAAGTCCCGCGTCGTGTTCCTCTCCCTCTTCCTCCTTCTCTTCGCCGTCGCCGTCGCCGTCTTTGTCTTCGCCCTCTTCTTCCTCCTTTTCTTCGCCTTCCTCGGCTTCCGCTGACGCCGCCTCGTGTTCTTCTTCTTCTTCCGCAACAGCTGCGCGTTTCCCCGCCCTAAGCTTCTTCCGGGACTTGGCTTTGCCGTCTGCGGCCTTGCGCTTGGGCGCTTCCGGCAAAGGTGCCTCCGCAGCAACGGGCTTCAGGGCCTTGATTTTGGTCACAAGGTCATTGATGCGGCCTTCGGAAAGGGCGTCCCCCACACAAGTAGACGCGTACGTGTTGAATGTGTTGGCGTCGCACTCCACAAAGCACTCCCGACCAAGCTCCGCCAAAAACCTCAAAGCCAGCACACCCACAACGTCCACGTTTCCTCCGGGAATGGTCTTGCAACCGTTATGCAGCGGAATGACCTGAACTGAGCTGCGAACCTTGGCTATGGTGTCGGGTGCAATTTTCTTGCGCTTCGGCGGCATGCGGCTGATTTCCTCCGGGGTGTTCGGCACCGGGAACCGGGGCGAAGGTTGCACCACGGTGCCGGGCAGGGTGGTGAACTCCATCTCGTCGTTCACAAACACAAAACTGGCCACAGCCTGGGTTTTCCAAAAGTCGAGGGTGCGAGAAGTTAGTGGCGGCATGAACTGCGCGCCCTTCACAATGGCCACCACCTGCAGCCGCATGTGGTTCCAGTAGCTCAAACTGGGAAGCTTGTTGTGGGTAGAAGACACCACGCCAAACTTGCCGCCGGCCTTGCCTGCGGCACGCAAAACCCCCAGCAGCGCCAACAAGTTGGTGGTGGGCTTCACGCCGTCCTTGAACACGCCGTACGAGTCCGCAGGCTGGCTTTTGGTACCGGCAGCCGCCAAAAACTGCATCACGGCCGGAGTAAGCATCTCTGCAACTTCTTCCGTCAAGGGTTTCTTCAGTCCGCGCTTGACGTTCTCCAGAAAAGTGTCCTCCGGGGCGTCCATGGTGTGTCCTTTTTTCGAGGGAAAGGGTGGCCAGCAAACAAAAAGTGACGGGGAGGGGTTAACAAGAACCACTTATTATTTTTTCCGTGCGTTTCGGACCAACACGGACCAGTTCGTTTTTTTCGACAATCTCACACCCACACAAAATGTGTGTGCCATACACTACGGAGCCGACGCCGCGAAGTGGGTGTTGCTGCCGATTGCGGCGGCGAAATTCAGCATTGTTGTCCAAGCCGCAGTGAGGCCGGGGCTATGTCCCGGTGAAGAACTGACTGGGGTGGGTTTCCCACGGCCGAGCAACGGTCGTGACAGTGTTGCAAAGGTGTTGCCGGGCGCGCCGAACGAGGCTTGGTCCGGGTCTTGGCCCGCGTAAAGTTGGGCGGCGGCTGCCAAGCCGGGGCCCCACACTCGCGCTCCCGCCGCCACGCCACCCGCCAGCTGCATGAACTCCGGGGCGCCGTCCCGGGGCAAATCCGCGCACCACAACGCCGCGGTGGATGCGGCAATGAGCCCCCACGGCCCCAGGTCTGTGGCGGCTTTGGTGGCTGGTGCGGGTTCCGACCCACCTTCTGGGCCGTCCTGGTCCAGCTGCAAAATGAGCAGGGGCAACACCAGTCCCAGCTGCACGCCCCGGGCCACGGCGGTGCACAGCGCTGCAAGGGCCAACACCCAGTCCTGCACACCGCAAAGGGCCCGGGGAGTGGGTTCTCCGGGCGGCACCGCGTTCCAGAAATCGTCGGGTGTGGCTGGGTCTTGGGCCGGAGATGTGGTGTCTTCCCCACCTTTAGACAGGGTTGCTGGCCCGTCGCCGCCAGTCCCGGTTCCGGCTCCTGCACCTGCCCCGGCTTCTTCTTTGTCCGAGGACAGGCGGTGCAGCGCAGCCAACACCACCGACGGTGCCTGGGGCGTGGTTTTGGTCATGGTGTTGGCAAGGTCCGTGGCTATTGTAAAATGCTTAATGGCGCTGTTTGTGGCTGCCGCAATCTTGAACAGCACAGCATCAAGCGTGTTTAACACGTCTTGTTCAACCGCGGGGGCGCTTCCGGTGGAGGCACAATTGTGCTGGATGCACAGCGTTGCGGCTGCCTCGAACACGTTGGTTCCGGGCAGGTGGGTGTGGTGGGGGTTGGTGCCCTGCACCAGCCCGAAGGCCAGCAGGCCCATGCCCGTAGCCAGGTTGTGTTGAATGGCAAGCGCGGTTTTGGTGGCATCCCCCCAGGTTTCACAGGGGTGCACGCCCTCCAGCAACCGCACCGTGGTTTTTGCGTTGGCCACGGCTTGTGCAAAGTACACGTTGGGGTCAATGGGGGGCGTAAGGGTCGGACACCCTGCGCCGCCACCCGCCGCGGGCGGCAGTCCGTGCAGACCACATGCCCACATGGTTGTCACCGAAACGTTCACCGGCGGGGAGCACGGCAGGCCCGTGAATAGCGCTTGGGCTGTTTGCAACAACACCGTGGTGGCGGTGCCCGTGCCCAGCATGGCTGCTTCAAACGCAAAGGAATTTACATTGAGAACGCCTTTGGTGACGCCTTGTTCCCACGCACACACCGCGGGCCAGGTGCCGGATTCTCGATTGCGGGGCGGCACAAACATCCATGACGGGGAACCGGACGCACTGGTTGCCCGAAGTTTTGTCCTGGTTTCCACTTCGGTGTGGGTTTGAGCCACTGCCGCAACCAGCGCAGTTTGTGCGGTTTTGAATAGCTGACTGTTAAAACAAGTGTGCTCACACAACTCAAAGCGGGCTTGGTTGTACATCGCCCACGCCGCGGCGGTGGTTTGGGACAACAGTGGGGTGTCCACGGTTGCAGGGCTTGGGTCGGAGCCGCCCGTCGGCAAAATGCCCACAAGACTGGGGGGGTCAGTGGTTACCACCACCAACTTCCAGCCCGGCCCCGGCGCTTGACCAAAGCGTTGCAACGGGTGTGCCGGCTTTGCGCCCTCCAGCATTTGCGATCCAAGCACAACGGCCCGAGGGGTAATGCCCAGCTCAAGTGCCGCGGCGGTTACGTCCGTGGTCATTTTAATAACGCGTGTGCCGTCCACACGTGCGCACAAAACCGGCCATACTACCGTGTCCACTGATTTATGTGCCCGCCCTTGCTACTGTGTGTTTGTAAAATTCAACGGCTTCCACCGCGGTTGACACGCAAGTTGCAAACTTTTTGCCGTGGGTACATAATTCAGTGGCAAAAGTACAACATTTTTTGATGTAAATTTACTTGCAGATACCTCCCCCCTTATTTTTTTGCATCACGCCCATTCATGCAAGCTGTTTTGGTGGAAGCCCAACTGGTTGTACAAAAAGCTGAAAAGAGCTGCACGGCGGAAGGAATTGCTGATGCGCGGAAGTTCATGGAAGTACTACAGAAGCGTTTTAGCGAATGCTGTGATGCGGAAGCGAATGCCGGGGTACCAGGGGCGACTGCTGCGTGTCGCTCTGCGCGGCGCCAGATGCAGTCGCTTGCGGGGAAACTTGAAACATTACGGACACGGACACCAACACCAGCCGGTGCTGGCATCAGCCAAAGTGTATTTACTCGGTCTTCCAACGACATTTTGCTTGGTGAAGCTCGGCGTCAGGCGGTGGCCACGTCGGGTCAACTACGTCAAGTACGGGCCGAGTTGGAATACACAGTGGACATTGGTCGGGCTTCTCTTGTTGATTTGGACGAGCAAGCTGTCGTGCTGCAACGTGTTAATGTGCATGTGGATGCCGTGGCAACGGAGACGGCCCTTGCTCGCCAACACTTGACACGTTTTGCAAAACGCATGGCAACAGACAAGGTGCTGGTCATTGGCGTGTGCTTGTGCATGTGCATGATTGTGGCTGTGATAACATACCGTTTTGTCGGCAAGTAGTTTGTTTGTCAGTGTGGTGCTGGACTTTTTACGGTAGTGTTTGGTGGTTTCCAGCGTAATTGCGGGTGTCCTTGTCGCTGAATTATTTGCCCATGGCTAAACGCTTGCATGTCACCCGCGTTGGAAGCCATTGAATCATGCAAATACTTGAAGCCAAGGGTGTGCACATGTGGAAACGGTTCAATATTCGATCCCGCCAACGCAATGAAAGCGAAAAGGGGAGGGGCACACACTACACGTGAGAAAATCGCCCTCTGAGCAAAAAAAACACGTCCGTTCCAGGCAACAGGTCGGGCGCTGGCACGCTGCCCCGCAGAAAAATCTTGCCGCAGCTGGTTGTTATTTTTGTGTATTCACCGGTTAAGCCCAGTCCGGGTGGGGGCGCGACGCCGGTTTCCCATCTCGAAAGCGCGGCAACCTCGCGGCACAGCACAAGGTCGTCCACCTCTGGCGCGGGCTTGTCGCGCACACACACCACCGAAAACCGGTACATGCTGGCCAGCGCGTCCATGGTTTCCCGGTCCGCGTACCCGAGGTGAAGAAACGCAAACCCTTTTTTGCCGAACAGAGCCAGCGTCGCTGCACTGGCGCTTGCGCTCGCGCCGTGGGTAGACTGCAGCGTAACGTGGCGCCCACTAATTTTGAACAACGGAAGCATGCAATGTTGTTGTAACTTCACCCCGTGTATTTAAATGGCCATCCCCTCCCCGCTACTCCGCGTGTTTGATGCCGCAGTTACAGGGCTGCATGTTTTTGAGACACATGCTGAGCTGCGCGGCGCCCAACTCCGTGGTTGTGTGTGGCGCGGCCAGCGCCCGCAACGCGTCGCCGGGCGGACACAACAAGGCCGTGACCGTGTTTGTGTCGCACCCAGGGGTAAGCACCACCAACACACTGGTAGAGGTCAGGAACAAAGTGGCGTGTCGGAACGCGGCCCATGTTTCCAAGGCGGGGGTCCAAATGGGGGCAGTCGCGCTGCTGGGAAGCACACGCCCGGGTGAGTGTGGGGCCACCACACCCGCCGGCGGCTCCACCACACACAGCATTACCTGCACTGGTGTCACCAGCGCCTCTGCGCCGCCAACCGCAGCCACGGCGCCCCGGTGACCCACCTGGCACGTGTCGCTGTGCGGCAGCCCCGAAGCCACCTCGGCGCCCGTCACGGGTCTGCACACCCACTCACCCGGTGGCGCTCCGGGCTCCAGCACCGGCGCGGAAAACACCGTGCCCGGGAACGCCTCAAGGGTGGAGGCCACACACGCCCGCACTCGGGCGTGGGCCTCAGATGACCCAATCACCACCACGCACCGAGACACCTCCGCAGGGTGCACGCTCAGCACCCACTGCGGCAACGTGGTTACACACGCCGATACCACCGGGCAGCCCACGGCGCCGCGAGTTACAAACCCGTCAAACGCAGCCCAGGGCGCACGCCCGGGGCCGCACGCCGGCCATTTACACACCGCAAACGCGCGACGCTGCAGAGCCAGCTCCCTTTCCTCAGCAACAAAGACATCTTCGGACGCAGCGTCTGGTGCCGATTCCGGTGTCGGCGCCTCGGGGCCAGGCTTGTGTCCGGGCGCTCGTTTTTTGGGGCGGCCCCGTTGTCGCTGCAGCGCATGCTGCTGCTTGCGCTGTGCACACAGTGCTTCCACTGCCTCGAACCCACCACCGGACAACACCGGGGCGGGCCGCGGCAGCCAAGAACCACCCCGAAAACTGGGTACCGACACCGGCGCCACGCCATTTTTCTTCCACGCGCTGTACCCACTCAGCTGGTTTTCGTCGTACAGCTCGTCGGTGCTGCTGTGATCCGTGTCCGACACGACGTCCTCGGGGTCGGTGCCCCACAGGTGGTGGGTAATGGAGGTGTGCACCAAAGGGGTGCCCCCCACCACACCACCGTGCACAAAGGGGGCCCCCGCGGTGGCGCGTGGCAGCACGCCCCCCACCACCAGCACCGTCTGACGTCGTAACCCGTGCTCGGGCATGTCCTCGGCGCACAGCACAGTGGGTGCCCGACACCCGGGCGCCACGTACGGCGCTGGCACGTCGTCGAACCGGGCCCGGGGTGGCCGCGCCCACGTGTCTGGCCCCGGGCGCCACTTCAGGTCGCTGGCCGGGGCCACGCACCACACGCGGGCCACGGGCCACACCTTGGGCACAACACACAGTCGACACAGCACACCGTGCAGCTCCCGGGGTGCTCCTCGTCGAGCCAACGCCGCTTCGTACGCCACGTCCGCCACACACGCGCGGGGTCCGGCAGGTGTGGTGCCCCGACCCATCCACGCCACCGGTGCCTGCAGCCGCGCCGTGGCCAGGACCTGTGCCCGAAATGTGGTTGGGGAACAGTCCACGGTGCTGGTTTCAGGCCCCGTGTCTGCCCCCAACATCGGTGGTGCGGCCCTGCACACGCGTCGACGGCGTTGCAGCCGCTGCCCCGGAAACTGACACACCGTCGCAAACGTCACACGCGGTAGCCCGGGCACCGCCCCCGTGCCGGGATCCACTCCCGACGCAGCGTCGTTGTCCGGCCAAAACCCGAGTAATCCGCTGTTTGCCCCGTCGACAGAGCTTGCTAACGAGCCAACGCCGCCGCCGTTGCTACCACCACCACACCCCTCGCCCGACCCCGCAGTTGTGTCCACTGGCCGCTCCGTGCCGTGGTGCCCCAGAGAAGGCCATCGCACCTCCGCCAACGCGCGCACCACCGGCCCCGCGCACGGCACACAGCCGTCCCCAGCTCTTGGGGTTACAGTTAAAGCGGCGCTGGCTGCCTCCAGCACCGTGCTGACCGACACACCCGACAAGTGGGCGGAGCACCGCTTGGCAATCGTAATCCAGGCCGCAGCCATGACCGTGGCCTCTGGCAGAGTGGTGGCGTGCAGCTCGGATAGCACCCCCACCACCAAAGTGGGGTTCAAGTGACACACCACGGTGTGTAAACAGGACCACACGCGCGCCACCACGCCCGTCACCCACACGCTTTCCTCCAGTCCCACCTCTGCGGCGGGACCCACCAGGTCCCGCTCCCGCAGCACTGGGGTGCTCACTGTACATATCACCGCCCCTAGTTTACACTGGCCCTCGTTGTCGTAGACGTCGCCGTCCTCCGCTTTGTGTTTTGCCTTTCCCCCCTCCGCGACAGCCACCGCGGCGCCACTGACCTCCACCCCCGAAGCGTGCAGCACCGCGGCGTGCCCACCCGTGGTCAGCTCCTGGGCCAGGGTGGCCGCCAGTCTTGGGGACAGGTTGCACACCGCCACGCCCGCCTGTGTCACCTCCACCCAGTGCGTGTCTTGAATGCGGTCTGGGCGTGCGCGCACCACACCCCCAGCACTTCCCGTGGCCACAAATCGAATCATGAGCTGCGCGGGGTCCCGTGGGGGTGGGTGGGTTGCGGTGCCCCACAAGGGGCTGGTGTACCGCAAGCACACCACCGGGCCCAGCGCACGAGCAGGGCCCAGTACCAACGTCGCCAACGCCAGTCCTCGCAGCAGCACACTGGTGTGCAGTACCCAGGTCACCCCCGTGCCGTCCATCACAGCGCCCTGCAGTCGTTTGGTGTTGACCACCGCGGCCGCGCGGCAGGAGCTGCACGGGTGCTGCTCCGCAACCGCCAGCAAACACGCGGCCAGCGTGGTGAACGCCGGCACGGGGCCTTGGCTCAGCGCGCCGCGGCGCACCAAACCCCCGGTAGTCACGGTGGCACACCCCGGGGGGAGCCCCACTGGCCACTGAGTGCCGCTGGGTCCGGGCAGCAGTGCCGTCCCTAGTGGCGCAGCCCACGTGCCCACGTCAAACACGCGCACACCCGCCGGGTCCTGCACCACGCGCAGCGGCCCCGGGCGCGACACCAAGCACTCGTGAAGCGGGGTGGCCTCGCACACACACCCAACCGGGGCCGACGTGCCGCCGGGGAACCACGGCGCCAGGCGCACCGGCGCACGCCGTGCAAGCGCGGCTGTGGCACGCAGCAGACTCGCGACCTGGGCGCCGACGCCGGGGTCGGCAAACGTGTCCGGTATCTCGGGGTTCACCAACAGGGACTTGTTGCAGCTGCCCAGCCACGCAACCACGTTTGCCACCAGGGGCTGTAAACTCACCCGGGCCACGGCCAGTTGCCGCACCATGGCCGCCGCCTCGGGTGTGGCCATCAGCACCACGCTGGAAAGCAGCAGCAGTTCGCAACACGCGTCGTTGTCCAGCACGCGCCTCAGAGTGAAATGGTCCATGCGGGGGTGCACGCCCATGCCCACCAACCCGTCCTCCGCGGGTTGGTGCTTTCCGTCGGACAGCGCGCCGGGGCCCTCGGTGGCCACCAGCTTGTCCCCTGCTCCGGCTTTCGCGGCGGCCGCCGCCACGGAGATCGCAGCCAGCGTTGCCGGGAACACCACCAACTTAAAATGCAGGCTTTGAAACCGGGGAAGAACTCGCATGGCTGACAATTGTGTGCGCAGCGCGGCCGCGACGTCCGGCGTGCACGCCCCCAACACGTCTTCCGCGTCACGGGCTCGCACCGCGTCCCCGGTCACGGGCACCGCGGCCTGCAACGCGCCGCCCCGCAGCAGCACCCACATGGCTGTCCACGGGTGTGCCACCGGCAGCAGCTGCAGCTGGGAGTCGGCTTCCACCTCTGTGCCGGCGGACAGTCTTGCCACCGCCAGGCCCGTGTCCGTGGTCCAGGCTCGCATCAAGTCAGGGTCCAGTCCCAGGTGTCCGCCCTTGCACAATCCCGCCGCCCGCGCAGCAGCGCTGTCTGCCACCCTAAACCCATCCCCTGGGTTGTCCGTGTTCACTGCAGTCGCAACGACCGCAAACCGTGCCCGCACAACGCGTAACCCGTGGGTGTCCACGCCGACGCAGGTGGCACACAGCATCACCACGGGGCCGGAGGTCATCGTGTAAATATAAGTATTTTTTGGCAGCTTGCGGCTGTGTACTGTACTAAATTTTAGCCGAGGTGTCACGGGTGTCACTTTTTTGCAAACGCACATGGCGACGACCACGTCCACGACCACGTCCACGTCCACGCGGCCGCTGAAGCGAGCGGCCGAAAAGGAGCCGGACAGCGAGGAACCCCTGCCGAACAAGATGTTAGCGGGTTGCGCTGACGGCGTTGCCGACACGGAGTTCTGTGGGTTGTTGTTTGTCGTGTTGTTGGGAGGGGCGACCTTTTCTTTGGACGTTGGACCGTTGGTCACCGTACTGGAGTTGAAGAAGCAGCTGGTGGAGCTGCTGAAGGGTGATTACGGCACAAGGCATCCCGACGTTTCGAGCATGCGTTTGGTGTTTGAGGGGCGTACCTTAAAGGATGACGCAACTCGGCAAGACTGCAAGATTCCGCGCGGCGCAAAGTTGCATTTGCTCAGACGTTTGCACGGGCAACTTTCAACCGACCCAGCCGATTGCGGCGGCCAGTGTTTTGTCAAGACGCTTACGGGCAAGACGCTTACGTTGGACGCGGAGCCCACGGACACCATCGAAGTTTTGAAGAAAAAGATTCAGGCGAAAGAGGGCATTCCGCCGGATCAAATGCGGCTCATTTTTAACGAGAAACAGTTGGAAGACGACCGCACACGGCACTCGTACGGCATTGTTCGTGATGCCACAATGTTTTTGGTGCTGCGACTGCGCGGCGGCGGCGACCCGGTTGAGGAAGCAGCAGAGATATCTGCCGCGTCGTTTTCTTTTGCAACCATGAACAACAACCACATGACACTGAAGGGAACCCGTACCGCAAAGCCAGAAACGCCGAGCTGGAGCTGTTTGGTGGAGGGACTGACCTTACCGGCAAAGTGCTCGAATTGCGAGTGCGCTGCTGCCGGCGTTGAACACTCTGGTCGTGTTTACGTGCGCTTGGGTTTTGGTTTACACGACGTGGGTGCGGTGCTGGCGGACGGCGCCAGGGTGTGTCCTGCTTGCAAAGTTGGCGGAGCCACGTTTGAGATTGAACGGGACGCCATTTTGGCTCACTGTACCATGGTGGTCATCGGCGAGCCAAAGGACAGTGACCACGCAGCGGGCGCCGCCATTGTGAACAAGCGCGTTGTGCCAAAGGGGTCCCAGGCCCATTTTAGGCACGCGCCCAAAGTAAAGTCCAGCGGCGACGTTCGGCCGGGTGCCGAGATGGAATGGGCACGGTTGCTCATTGCCGCTATTCCTCTGGAAGTTGAGGTTCCGGAAGATGCTTCCGTGGTTCAGATCCGGAAACTGGCTCGGAAACACCGCTGAAAACTGTGTGTGTTTGCAAACTTTGTATTTTATTGTCTTGGGGTGGGAGGGGGTTGTTGCGGCGTGTATGGAAATGAAGTCATCCATCACCATTCATCGGTGGTTTGCGAATGGAAACAGTCGCGTGTTTTGGGTGTGGTACCTCGGCCGTGTCAAGGCGCGTGGGGCGTCACGAATACGAAGCCGCGGTGCGGTGCGGGTGTTGGCGACAGGGTCGAGTGGTTTACGACGCTGCGGCGTTGCGGTGTAAATGCGCGCACACCGCGGTGCGAGTGTCGGTGCCGGACTTGCGATGGGTGGAAGATCAGCAGTTGCTGTACGACTCTGACACGGCACTGGTTATTTCTGGGCTGTGTGCCGTGTCCCGTGCACGGTCCCGGGAAACCGCTCCGTCCAAGTGGCCACCCGGGGGCTTCATGGGATTTGCTCGTCGCCAGGCGCAGTTTACACCACTTGGGCCGTGGTTGCACAACGGGTTCGGCACAATTGTGGTGGACTTACTGGCTGCGGGCGGCTTGTGGGGCACAGTCATTTTGGACGTTACGCCCACGTGGACCGCGGTGAACACGTTTGCGTTGACAGGGGACGCGTGCGACCTATCGGATTTATCGCGCACCGCGGTTGTGTTACATTTTGCAGCACAGACAGCCGCGGCATTCGGGCATCTGTGGTTGTACACGGGTTTTTTAACGAGGAGTTGTGTCGGTGACACCTTTAAAACCATGTACCGTGAACTGGCTGAACAGTGGGACCCAGTTGAGTTAGTGTGGACGTCTGTTTTGCCGTCGTCTGTGTAATTGCAAACCTCGGCGCTGCTTATTCCGCGATTGGGGTTGCAGAAACGGGGGGTACGGCACTTTGCGCAACGGCCGGAGTGGGCGCGGGGGCAGGTGCGGGGGCAGGTGCGTGTACGGGCGCACGTGCAACGGCATGGGAAAAAACAGCAGGAAAAGAGGGAGAGGTCAAAGGTGGAGCAAGCAGCGATCCTCCTGGGCTAGAATGGGGTGTTGCGTGTTTTGAAGAGTCGGCGCGTGGCGCGGGTTTGCCCGCGTCGGGGGACCCCGCGTGCGTGTCTGATGCGCAAGTTAAAGAAGATGCCGGCACGCCCATTGCCGCTGCCAACAAAATGCGGCTTCTCATGTCCAACGCAAACTTAATGGTAAAGGGGCCAACATTGGCGGAGTGAGTGTGCAAGTAGCCACACACATTGTACTTAAAAAATTTCAGGCCTTTAATGCCGTGCACCGTCACCTCCATGTTTCCGTGAAACTCGGGCGAGCCTTCGGGAAGCAAGGCACCGGTCAAAAACTTCACCGGCGCAAGATGCGTTTCGCCGTCATTGTCGGGGGTGCGAATAAGGGCGCACAAGCTTTTTGAGTCGGAGTGCTGCAGTTCAAACTGAAGCAAGTGTCCCAACTCAATGTGTACCGCGCCCTTTTCAGACAAATTCAAGTGCACACGGATTGGGTCCGCACCCGGCTCCAACAGTGTGCCGACCAGCAGTTCTGGCGCCGTGCGACCATGCGCAACCACATCCAGCTCCTCAAAACTGAGGGTTTGCACAACAGTGTTGCCCATGAAACCCGCAAACTCTGTTACAGGAATAACAATCACCCCTGTAGCTTTACATACCTAAGCACGTCAATGTTGGTTGCACACATCATCGCGGTGTACAGCCAGCACTACACAAACACCGTGGGGTCCCCACGCTGCGCGCCTTGGTCGCACCGAGTGTGGGCGCACACGGGCGGGCCGTAAAACTCGCACTGCGCCGCCCCGGGGGCGGTTACAGCCTCACTCAAGTGGTTCACCGGCGGCTGCCACGTCCCTGGCGGCGTGGCGGGGATCAGTACCCCCGCCAGGGGCGCCAAAAACGTGGCCGCAGCGCCGCTGCCGTCCAGCAGGCGCACACACACACTGGCGTTGCGCAGCCCGTGCACGGGTGGCCAAAGGGACGTGCCGGGGCCGGGCGCGCCGTCGCTGCGAGTGGCCGGAAAGGCTTCCAGCGCGTCCCACCACAGTCGAGCGTACAGCTGCCAGCCCCGTCTGCCGGGCCCAGCAGCAGCCCACTGCGCAACGCTCGCCAAGGTTCCGCCCACTTCGGTGCAGGCTTCAACGTCTCCCTGCGCGGGTGCAGTGGGCACACCATCGGGGTTCAACACCGTCAGCGGCGCGCGCCCCGCGGCTGCGGCCCGCAACGCGGCCCAGCAAGTGTCCCCGCCCCCGGGATTCACCCGCGCCACGTCCTCGCACGCCGCCACGTAGCCCAGCAGCCGCCCCAACGGCACAAACAGCGCGGGCGCGGCGCCGCCCACACACGGTGGCTCCCCGCCGTGCACCGCGTTTTGGGACGTGCCGGCCCACGCCGGCAGGGGCGGGTGGGCCATGGCACTGGCAGCCACATCCGCCAGCCCCGAAATGTTGGCGTACACGCGGCCCGACGCCACGGACGCGGGCACGGCCTGGGTGCACGCGTCCCCGGTCCACCCCTGAGTGCACGCGCACACCACGGACGTGGTAACCGCGCCGTAGCCGTCACCAAAGGCCGCGGCGTCTTCCGTGGTGGTGTACGGCACGGTGAAACGGGCCCCAGCGGGGGTGGTGGCCACAACCAGGCACGAGCCCCGGGCGGACCCGCCGCACACCGCGCCCCCCGGCGCGGGGCACCCAGTGTCCACCTCGCACAGCGGCCGTCCTGCGCCATCGGGGGGGCCCAACAAGTAACCGCGCGCACACGCAACACACCCTGTGGCCGGGTCCAGGTTCGACCCCGGCCGACACACACACCCGGTCCTGACACTGCAACCACACCACGCGTCGTCGGCGGTTGCGTCGGCGCGACACGCCAGCCACGTGCCAAAGTCCGTGCCGCAGCCCGGCCCCGACTCACACGTGGCCGCGCGGCTGGGGCCGCCGCACACCCGCCCCGCCGCCGGCACTGAGCCCTGCTCCCACGTCCAGTACCAAATGGACCCAGTGGCAGCCACGTCTTGGGCGGGCTGTGTAGCAGCGCCGCCACCCAGCAACGCAACCACCGCGGGCACGCGGGACAGCACCTCTGCCACGGAAGCCGAAGTTGAAGCACGTCTGGACGCGCTGCCGGAACCGCGCGGCGGCGCCTCCGGACCCAAGTCTGTCGCGGCCACAGCTTCAGCCACCCCCCAGCCGGCGGTTGTGGCCATGGTGGTGTTGCCCAGTGCAACCAGGGCAGCTGCGGCCGCTTGCACCACGGTTAAGCCATCCGGCAAATCCCAGTGTTGAGTCCAGGCGATTGTCCACGCGGCCACAACCCCGCTTGGCAACTGGGTGTCGTCGGCGGCGCTTGCGGACACCGCGGCCCAGGTTTCGGGCGCGCCCACGGTGGCTCCCAGGAACCTCCACAGGGAATTGAAAGTGGGCGTGCGCCCACCCACCAGCGCCTCCGTGTTCAGCAACGGCAACCCCAGCAGATTCACGCCCGCCAGAAGGTCGGGGTCGCACACCGAGGTGCGGGCCGTGCCGGGCAACAACCCGCCCAGGGTTCCAGCCAGCAGCAAGCGGTCCGCCGGGCCTGGCACGCTGGCAAACTCCACACCCACCGCCCCGGTGCCTCGCCCCACGGCGGGCGCGGTCCAGTCCGCCCCCCACGTTGCCGACCTGGGAGACGGCCGCCCAGTCACTGCCCAAGGACACCCGGCCTGTGTGCCGGGGGTTAACCCAAGGACCGCCCCCGGGTGGGCGGGCGCGGTCACGGAGTTCCACTCCACGCACGCGGGCAAGCCATCCGACGTCAGATCGCACACCGTGACTCCGCCCGGGGGCAGCAATGTGCCCGCGGGGGTAACCGCCCCCATCCATTTGGCCACGGCAGCATCCACCTCGGCGCGTTCGGTGTCCCCAAAAAATTGGTGCACCAGCGGCCGCAGGTACGCCGCTGCTGCCACCGTGTCTTGGCGCCAGGTGGGGGGCACCCGTGGGTCCTCCGGGCCTGGCACAAACGGCAACGCCAGGGGGGGCGTGTCTGCACCGGACAGCGGCACCGCCACCAGCGCCTCCACCACCGGCTCCAGGATGCGCCACAGAGTAGCAGCGGCTGTGGCGTTGCCTGCAATGGCTGCAGCAGCCAGCGCAGACCCTTCCGCGTCTGTGGCCTGCAGCCACGACAGCCCGGCCCCCACGGAGGTTGTGTCAGCAGGGGCCTCCTCGGTGTCCTCCTGGGAGGTGTTGCCTGCGGGCACCAGCGCGTCCCATTGCACCACCAAGTCCGTAAACCCTGGGAGGTCTGCCACGCCGGACGCAAGGGTGTGTGTCGCGCCGCCGCCGGGCCAGTTGGAAATGTTGGCCGCAATGGGCCCGGGCCTGGCCCAGTGCACCCAGTGGGCACACGGCGTGGGGGCCCACTGGGCCCGGGTGCGCCCCCGAACCCCCGCCCACGGATCCGACCGAAACAACACACCGGTTTTGGCGTTGGCCCAAGCTGCGGCGCTGCGAACCCGGGATGCCGCAACCCCCGCCCACACGCACGTGTCAATGGCCAGCGTTGCGGCAAACGCCAGTCTGGCAGACGAGTTTCCGGCTGAGGGCAGGTCTCCCGCGTAAGTCCAGTTTTGGGGCGGGGACCGGGGCCGGGTCGCGGGCAGCTGCGCCGCGGCCACCGCTAGTTCCGCCACCACAGCCCGCATCACACCAGCCGCCACAAACCCCGCAGTGGCCAGACGCGCGGCTCGCACCCCCTGGCCCACCCACGTCACGGGGTTCGTGTCCACCACAAACTCCCGCATCGCCGCCCGCAGCGCCTGGACCCCGTCTGGTCGCAGCGTCAAAATTTGCCGCGGGGTCGCAATCATAAAGTCAAATGCCCGAACTTCGTCAACGGCCGCGGCGCGTGCCAGCTCCAGCTCGCGGGTTACGTTTTGAAGTCCGGGTGGTGGTTGCTCCGCCGCCGCAATCGCGGCTGTGGTCTCTCGTCCCCACCACTCCTGGTGCGCGCACACTGCAACGCCGCCGGGGGCGCGCCAGGTGTTCACCCACCTCGCCACCTGGCGCGGAGTGCACACCCCCCACCGCACCGGATTCAAAGTGTCCGCAACCACAGTGGGCAAAACCCGACCGCTGGAGTTCACAAGGGACGCCACCTCCTGTCGGAACCTGGACGGGTCGCACACCCACGCCGCACACGTCGCCGCGTCCGAAGACAGCACAGCGGCCGCCAGCCCCGCAGCCGCAACCGCTGTTGGAACGCCCACTCCCTCAACAAGCCAAGGCGCAAGTCCGGCAAGATGCACCGGAACAGACGTGGTGCAGCCGCCGGCCACAGCGGCCTCAGGGGACGCGGCTCCAAGCACAAGCCCCGGCAACGGCGCGGAGATGTTGGTGGACCACCTGGCGCAGGCCGGCCCGGGGGAAACCCTGACGCCGGGCTCCAGCACCCCCAGTGTCCACGGCACGTGCGTGTCGAGAGCGGGAAACCCGGCCGCGACACCCGCGACCACCAGCTGCGACCGCGACACAGACAGCCAACCCCCTGGGCCCAGTCCCGCATCCAGCGCCACACCAACAGCCGAAGCCACAGCCTGCAGCACCGCGCCGCAAGACCCCCCCGGTGGCACGGCAACCTCGGGAGCCCCAGATCCGCATTCCAGCACCTCCGCGGCCGCCGCAAGAAACTCGGGTGTGCTCAGCGGCGCCGCCGCAAGTGCGGCCACACCGGGCGTGCACACCGCCACCAACGGTAAAGACCCGTTGCCTGGCAACACACACGCCGTGGTTGCGTTTGTCCACGCGCCGACAGTGTCTAACCCCCCCAGTCCACACGCAGCGGTTAGAGCCGCCGCGCAGCCCGGGCCGGTCAACACGCCGGGCAGCACCAAGCCCATGGTTTGTGCCACGCGGCCCTGAGGTGTGTCGCAGCACGTGGCAGTGAGGTTGAACAGTCCACTGGATCGCGCCGGGTCCCACACCCGCCTGGGTGCGGGCAGCACGTCGGCCGCGTCGGACACGGACTGGGAGGGCGCCGCGCCGGCACGAGGCACCGCCACGCACGTGCTTGCGCAATCAGGGCCCCACGCCCCGGGCAAACAGGTCGCACAAAAGGGCGGCGCCCAGCCCGGGTCGCACACACACGCGTCGGGAGTCTCCGGGGTCCAGCACGTGCCGTGGCCACTGCAACCCGACCGTCTGTCCACCGGGGTGCCATCCATGGCACCGGCCACCGGGGGCGCGTAGCAGTCCACCCTACGGTTGCCTTGCGGGTCCAGTCCCGTGCAGGCCGCGGCCGCCTCTGCCACACTGGCCCAAGTGGTGCCAGTGGCGCCCTGCCCGGTGGTTACCACCACCCTGCCCGTCCAAGCAGACACGTTGCCGCACGCAGTGACACACCCGGGTGGCCCCAGCCCCGCGCCGCACCACAGCGCGCCCGTCACGGGGTGCGTCCACGGCCGCGGTGCCAAGTTCCAGTTCGGACCAGGAGCGCGTGCAGACCCCGGCCCCCGCAAAAAAGAGCCATTCACGGCGCTGGCTGCTGCGAACGCGGCGTCAGCCACCACCGCAAGCGGGTTTGGCACTGCGCCGCCATTCCACCCCGCGGCCGCGGTGTTAACACGGGTGCAGTTGGCGGTGGGCCCCACAGACGCCCCCGGCATGCTGGACTCGCACAGCCCGGTGCGCCAGCCGTCCTGCAGCTGTGGCGGTAGGCCGTAGGTGCACGCTGCGCCCGGCAAACTGTCGTTGGTGGGTGTGGATGACCCCGGACACACCACCTGCAGCAGGCCCAGCGCGGGGTTGGCCGCGTCGGCGCCACAGGCAAGCCACCCCGGGGTGTTGGCACACAGCGTTAACACCCCCGCGGCGTGAGGGGAGGCTAAACCCCGTCGCAGCCCCGCCACCGCAGCGGTGCCCGCACGCATAAAGGCAATGTCCACCGCAGGGGTGGCCGCCCACAGACCCCAGTCCAACTCCCAGTCACTGGCAAAGGCCGGAGTGCCGACCGGAGACCCCGCAGGAGCGGGAGTGGTGCGCGGCGCCACGTCCGGCCCGAGTGTGTCCACCAAGCGCGCCATGGCCTTTGGGGTAAGAAACCAATGAGGCATAACCGTCACCGCGTGCAGCACGTGGTCCGGACCCGCAGCAGCACCGCTGGGCAGGGTGTGGGCAGTGGATGTCCCCAGCCCCGCCACCGTTGCACCCCACGCGCTGTAAAACTCGGGGGAGTACGGCCCCGGCACCTCGGTGTGGCCCGGCTCCCGTTCGCCGCACTGGTAGTCGCCCCCCGCAAACTCCACGCGCTCGCTGGGGTTGCCGGGCCGGTGCCACCGGTTGTCGTCCCAGGTGCAGGCCCCAACGCCCGTGCCCGGCAGCGGGCCCGTTTCGGTCGCAGCGGCCGCGGCTGCTGCGCCCGCGGTTCCCACCTCGCTTATGGGCACAATGCAGCGATACCAAGCGGGCTGTCCGGACCCCACGGGTGGGTCCGGCACGGTGCGCACCTCCACGGTCCCGGCCGGGGGGCGCGGCCCACTGCCGGCCCAGTACGTGCAGTCCTCGTGCACGTGTATCTTCTCGCGGGCGGTGCCGTCCCAGGGGCGTGGCACCGACAGGGGCCAGCCGTATCGCGTGTGCCACGCGGTGCCAAGGGTGTCCAGCAGGGCGTACGTGGGCCAGGTGTCCATGCGGTCCTGGGTCGCTGCGGAAAGGGGCTGCAGGGGTTTCCACAAACCCGGGGTCGGGGGCAGGTTCACCCACTCGGTGACGCGCACCCCCAGGGTGTCGGTGTCGGCGTGCAGACTCCAGGGTTCCCAAGTGATAACCACGGCCGGCGGCGGGGCGTGCACCCCCTGCGGGCAGCTTTCCGGCTGAGTGAACCGCTGGGCGCAGGCCTGCACGGGGGACGCCAGGGTCGCGCGACGTCTACCCGCCGCGGCCGCCACCGCAGTGGCAACAGCGGACCGCACCAACGCCCACGTGTCTTCCTCGGGCTGGTGGGCCCACGGCCAGGGCGCGTCTCGCTCGGGGTCAATCGCCGCAAACGCGCGGCGCCACACCCGGGCCCGCACCATGTGGGCATTCATCCCCGCGGTGTCTCGCAGGTCGCCAAATCTTCGGCCAACCCAAAAACCGGCCAACACCGTGGCCGTGGCCGCGTTCAGGAAAACGGGGGGTGGCACCCGCGCCGCGTACGCTCGGGTGCCACCAGACGCGCCCCGGGCACTGCTGACGTTCACCCACAACGTGGTGTTCCAGGTGCATGAAGCGCCCGCGACTACCGCGGCTGCGGCATCCAACACCACGCCAGTGTGCATGCTGGTGGCGTCGTCCAGTGCGGAGACAAGACCGGGCGGTGGTGGACCCACGGGACTGTCGCCCGCAAAGGCCCGGTCCCCGGGAGCGTCTGGATTGACACCCCAGTGCCAGGGGTTTCCCGTGGCGGGTCGCGCCGCAAACGCAGTGGCCGGGGCCAGCGGTACCTGCTCAACCCGGTCATCGGGCCCGGGCCCGACCCCGCGCTGCAGCACCGCCATAATCCGCGCCGTGGTGGCGTCCCAGGTGTGGGTAGGGGGCAAGGTGCTACCCCCCGCCCGCTGGTTTTCGAAATCGGTGGCGCCGCGGGCCGCAGCTTGGAAAAATGCGGACGCGCGCCGCGGCGCGGCTTGGATTCCCAACACGCAAACACACAGCACGGCGCACCGCAAAGACACCCCCATGGCTGCGAAGCGGGCTTCACGTGCTGCGGCGGCGGGAATGCGTGCCCTGTAAAGCGGTTTGGGCGCGCAAAACCGGTAAGTGTTTACGGTTACATGGCCGGGCCCACGTTCCGACAACCGCTGCCGGACCAGGGGTTTGTGCGGTGCACGTGCTTTCAAGTCGCCTCAAACTACGCGGTGGAGCAGTTTTACTTGGCGGTGCGGGCGGAGTTGGAGGAGCGGGACAACGGGACGCGGGGCCCAGCCTACTTTCGGGCGCAGTTGAACGAGTTGCTGTGCACCACACGGGCGTGTTGCCAGGCCTTTGAAGCGACCCTGGTGTCGCCGGCCTACTACTTGATGGCGCGATCAGAGGCCAGCACCGTTCCGATACGCATGCACGGGCACGGCTGGGGGTGTTAGGCACGGGGCCTTGCCTATGTTGCGCGGGGGGCGGGAACCAATGGTGTGTGTACGAGCGCGAGTGAGCCGCGCGGAAAAATGAACCCGACCACGGTTGCGGGGGTATTGCTGCTGGTGTGGGTCGCCGCGTGTTTTAAGGCCGCGTGGGACACCGCCAGTGCGGAGTTTGGGGACTCGCACGCGTTTGCGTGTCGACAACTGGGGGCCGGTGGGCCTTGCACCCAACTGCCCGGCGGTTTGCTGGAGGGCGCCGTGTCGGCCATGTGCCACACGTTCCGGGAAACGTGCGCCACGCCTCGGGTGGTGACCCTGACCAAACACACCTTTGCCGCTGTGACCGGAAACGTGTTGCAGCACCTACCTACACATCTTATTGTGGCAGCGGCCGTGGCAGCTACTGTGCTGATGGGCATTTTCAAGTGGTGTACGCGGCGGACACGGGCAATTGCGCCCATGGCAAATCTGCTTGAAGACGCCATGGAGGTTGGGTTTCAGGAGCGCTTGCCGCAAAAACCCGTACCGTGGACCCCCAAACAAGATTGAATGAACCATGTTTGTATTTCAAAGCCACAAACTTTGCAACAAGCACACACACACACACACACACACACACACACACACACACTAATTGGAGGTCGTGATGGTTCGCAACACGCCGTGGATGTTCTCTCGCGCCGCAGACCCCACCATGCCACTGTTGCCAAAAATGTCCGACACCTCCAGGTGGCAGCCGTACGGATGCATGCCTTCTTCCGACGACAGCCTTTCGCCATTGCACATCAGCGAGGCAGACTCCGGCACAATGGTGTACACCTTTTTGGTGCCATGGTTGGTGGTGTACCGCGTTGCGCAAAACTGCATAACGGTCGGATTGGACCCGTCCTCAACGCCGTCCTGATCGACCATGGCAGGGTTCACACCGAGTTTTTGCAAGACCACACTTACAAACTTTGAAACACGGTCTTTGGAAGAACTGTGTTCGTTGATTGAACCTGCGCGACCTTTGGTCGGATCTGCAAACCAGTCCAACTTCGCCATGGAGTCCACACCGCTCAACACGGAAATCGGAATAATGTCCACACTTGTGGACTCTTCCGTGGAATCAAAGGAGTCGCCGTACAAATCGTGCGTTTGCAGGTTCTCCCCGAGCTTACCCGAGTTTAGCTGGGCCTTGGTGGGTAGGTTTACACCCATGCCCGCAGACCCGGGAATCAACACCGCCAGCGGCGCGCGACAGAAGTTGTGTGGGCTGTGCACAAACCCACCAACAAACCAAAAGAGTTGACTAAAAATGTCGGAGGTCTGAGGCCTGCCCGCGGTCTGCTGCCCGGGAGTGGTGGTGTACACCGTTCCGGCCGCGTCGGAAAACCCCATCACCGTGTGCGCCGTGGCCATGCCAGCGGGTCGCACCAACACAATGGGCGCAAGCAACCGGTTGGATTCTGCGGCCATTGTAAACACGTTGACTTCACCAGGTCCAAACACATTTCCGGCGGGAACCTGCAGCGACCTTGCGGTAATAGATCCAATTGGGATTACGTGCATGGCGTTCAAAATTACATCCGGGTGCATGTGCATCAAGTTCTTCGCACGCTGCTTTGATGGTCCGGGGTGCCCAGGAAAATCTGTGGCGCTCGCGGCAGCAAGCCAATCTTTCGCCTTCTTGCCGAAATCTCCGGCCCTGACCCGTGCAAAAAACGTGCTGATCGAACCTTCGGAAGCAACCCCAAACGGACTGTGCGTAAAGTCAAACTTGTCATGGTCGCACACCAGAGTGGGGTCGCTCCGCATGAGCCTGCCCACGTCCAGCACCGGGAATTCGTTACGCCGACCATCAAACACGCGCACCCCGGTGACGTTGTTGGGGATGGTGGTGGTGCCGTCAGCGGGCCTGCCCGAGCCGGGCTTCACCAGCACAAAGCTGCTGGCGTACACGGGGCGGGCCAACACCTGGGTCAACTCCCCGGTGGTGTCCCAGGGCAGCGCCGGGCACTCAATCACCTCCAGGTCCGGGGAGTTGCTGAGGACCTGCCGGGTGTGGTCCGGGTTGATGGCGGACCAGGACGTGCCCGGCACCTCGGGGCGCACCGACCGCAGGGCCGCGGTTTCGGGGCTGACAAGGAGGTACTTGGCGCGCTTTCCGTAAAAGCGGAACATGACGTTGAAGGACTCCACCAGCTCCGACAGGCCACCGGTGCGGCGGTTCAGGATGCCGGACATGATTGTGCCCAGCTTGGAGCTTTCCTCCTCCACGCGCCGCAGACTGGCCTCGGCCAGGTGCACCCGCAGCACCCGGGCCACGTCGTTCTGTACTGCCATCAGCACGCGCATGGCGGTGATGAGCGTGGTGTTGTACACGCTTTGTTCCGCCACTTGTTTCTTCATGCGGGCGTCGGCCATGCCCTCTGCCGTCAACAGTGCGTCGGCGCTGACCCGGAACGCGATAGCCTTGCGCTCCAGGCGCACCTTGAAGGAGTCTTGAGTGGTGCCAAACACGGGTGCGGGGGAGCCGATGGGCACAGAGTCTGCCGCTAGGGCCGAGATGGTGATGTAGTTGCGGAACACAATGGGGGCGCCGGACAGCTGCTTCAAATCTGTGATGGGCATGAGCACCTCCGTGATGCGGTGCGCGGGCTCCGACACCGTGGCAATGATGAACTGCTGCACCGCTTCCGTGAATGGGTTGGATGCAGCGTAGGGAGTGTACAATCCGATGGTCACACCGGTGGGCGGGTTCAGCGACGTGTGGGAGTTCATCATGTAGGGTGCCGGGGGGGCGTTGAATGCCATGACTGCAAAAGGGGGTTTGTTCCATGCCCCCGCCCACCCGTAACTTCCTATAACTT
>JACCDR010506184.1_pt1 | contig 25914 bp, 36 predicted proteins | sample 7446431 | NCBI WGS metagenome assembly JACCDR01 (sample SAMN15323443, study PRJNA562643) | freshwater metagenome | isolation source: river surface water | place: USA:Blue River Watershed | collected 2017-08-17 | reverse complement strand
AGTGATGATCCATACGCCGCTGGCTGTTGCGGCACAGTTGGCCGCAGAGGCAAAGAAGATGGGCATTCACGCCCAAGTCTGCCGCGGCCCGGAAGACTTGATCGACGGCATCAACATCACCAACTATGACCGCCGTCACAAGTTCGATGCATCGGTGTTTGGCGGCGTGGTGCTGGACGAGAGCGGGTGCATCAAGCACCACGACAGCAGGACATTCCAAGACCTGACCGAAGCCTACAGGGACACACCTTTCAAACTTCCCGCCACGGCTACACCAGCGCCAAACGATTGGACAGAGCTGGGCACGCATGCGGAGTTTCTCGGTATCTGTACCCGGGCCGAAATGCTCGCCGAGTATTTCACCCATGACGGAGGCGACACCAGCGTGTGGCGCCTCAAAGGCCATGCGCGTGATGTGTTCTGGCGGTGGGTGGCGAGTTGGGGGGCAATGATCCGCCGCCCGTCTGATCTTGGGTTTGACGATTCCGCCTACAAGCTGCCAGCCCTGCATCTGCATGAGCATCTGGTGGGTTACGAAATGCCACTGAACGGCATGCTCTTCGCCGCCGAGGCGCAGACCCTGAGTGAGCGCAGAGAGGCCCGCCGACAGTCGATTGATGAGCGAGTGAAGGCCTGCGCTGATCGCGTCAACTCAGAGCGTTCAGAGCCATGGGTGGTGTGGTGCGACCTCAACGCCGAAGGCGATGCGCTGGAGGATCAGATTGATGGCGCAGTTCAGATCGCCGGATCTGACCCGGTTGAAGTCAAGGAGAGGCGTCTCATCGACTTCGCGGAAGGCCGCTATCGCGTTCTGGTGAGCAAGCCATCCATCTGTGGGTGGGGCCTGAACTGGCAGCACGCCGCGCGCATGGCCTTCGTGGGCGTCACCGACAGCTATGAGGCGTACTACCAGGCGGTTCGGCGCTGCTATCGGTTCGGGCAGAAACGTGAGCTGCATGTCCACCTCTTCGCAAGCAAGGCCGAGGGTGCAGTGGCGGCCAACCTGCGCCGCAAGGAAGCCGATGCGATCCAGATGGCCGAAGCGCTTAGCGCGGAGACCCGGGCGTCAGTGATGGCCGAGGTGATCGGCCTTGAGCGCCAGACCAATCAACACAACGCCGGGCAGGCAGTGCGCGTCCCGGCTTTCTTGGGGAACTGAATGAACTGCATTGAACAAGTCGTCACCGATTCCTATGCGCTCTACCACGGCGATTGCGTCGAGGTTCTGCGCGGCCTGCCGGATGCATCCGTGGGGTACTCGATTTTCTCGCCTCCCTTTGCTTCGCTTTACACCTACTCCAACAGCCCGCGCGACATGGGCAATGTCCGCAGTGACGAAGAGTTCTTCGAGCACTTCGACTACCTGATTGCCGAGTTGCGCAGGGTGATGAAGCCTGGCCGCAATGTCTCATTCCACTGCATGGACATGCCCAGCAGCAAAGAGCGTGATGGCGTCATCGGTTTGAAGGACTTTCCAGGCGATCTGCTGCGCGCCTTCCAACGCCATGGCTTCATCTTCCACGCCAAGGCCACCATCTGGAAAGACCCTGTGACGGCGATGACCCGCACGAAGGCGCTGGGGTTGCTGCACAAGAGCATCCGTGAGCGCTCCGAAATGACCCGAATGGGCATCCCAGACTACCTCATCACAGTTCGTGCGCCCGGTGAATCAGAGCACGTCACCCACACGGCAGAAGAGTTCCCGGTCTCCCTGTGGCAGCGCATCGCCTCGCCGGTGTGGATGGACATTGACCAGTCCGACACCCTGCAATTCCGGTCGGCGCGCGACCACGACGATGAGCGCCACATCTGCCCGCTGCAACTTGAGGTGATCCGCCGCGGAATCATGCTCTGGACGAATCCGGGCGACATTGTGCTGACGCCCTTCGGTGGGATCGGCAGCGAGCCATACACCGCCGTCGAGATGGGCCGCAAGGCCGTCGCAGTCGAGCTCAAAGCGAGCTACTTCAAGCAGATGGTGGCGAACGTGGCCGCGGCTCAGAAGAAGACCGCAGACCTGTTCGCCGCCGAACCGGAGGCAGCTTGACCCGCAAGCCAGAACCCCGCCGCCGCTTCAAGGTCCGCGGCCAAGACCTGGTAGGCACAGAGATGTGCCGCACCGGTGACCGCATCACGCTGATGTGCGCTGCGCCTGGGTGGCCTTTTGTGACCGAACGGGCCTTCGACCGGGCCGAGTTGGTGCGGCTGGATGGCGGCACGCCGGAGCCTGAGGTGGAGGGTTCGACATGAGGCTCACTCCCCGCAACTGGAGCGACTTCCAGCACTACAAGAACCGCTGCCCGCCGTGGATTCGACTCCACCGCAAGCTTTTGGACAACAAGGACTTTCAGCGTCTTCCCGTGGAAAGCAGGGCCCTGGCCCCCATGCTCTGGCTGCTCGCCAGTGAATCGGTCGATGGCGTCATCGATGCAACCCTGGATGACTTGGCGTTTCGGCTTCGCAGCAGCGAGCCAGAGATAACGCTAGCGCTTCGTCCTCTTGTTGAAAAAGGCTTTTTCAGCATGGATCAAGACGCAAGCAGCGTGCTAGCAACACGCCCGCAATCTGCTGAACCAGAGACAGAGGCAGAGACAGAGGCAGAGAGAGAGGCAGAGAGAGAGGCAGAGGCACAGTTCGGCCAGGCTGCTGCCGCAGCCAAGCCGAAGCGGGCCGGCAAGCCGAAAGCTGAGCCGCCGGCTTCGTCGTTGGTGTGGGTGGCCTATGCAACCGCGTACCGGGACCGTTACGGTGTTGAGCCGGTGAGGAACGCGCCGGTCAATGCCCAGCTTGCGCAAGTCGTCGGCCGAATCCCGGCCTCTGAGGCCCCGTTGATCGCGGCTTGGTACGTTGGCCTTGACGATCGGTTTTACGTCGCTGCAGGGCACTCCACGGCCCTTCTGCTGCGGGATTGCGAGGCCTTGCGCACCCGGTGGGTCACAAACCGGCAGCGGCCGTTTCTGAGCGAGCAGCCGCCACAAACGACGGCCGAATCAGCTCACCAAAGGGGCCAGCGTCAGCGCATGAGTGAGTTCGCTCCGGGCGTTGCCGCCGAGGAGCCTGGCATGCAAAGGGAAATCATCGATGTCACTGCCAACGTCTTGGGTTGATCGGATATTCGAGAAGCTGGCCCTGGTCTATGGCCGGGACTTCACCGACCGCTATTCGGGCCTGAGCCCGGCAGCTGTGAAAGCCGAGTGGGGCCGCGAGCTGGCGCTGTGCGCGAGGCGGCCGGAGTGCATCGCCTACGCGCTCGACAACTTGCCGGTTGGCGCAAAGCCTCCGACAAGCATTGAGTTCCGTGCCCTATGCGCCAAGGCCCCGGTGTACGACGTTCCGAAGCTCGCCGCGCCACGCGCTGATGCCGCGAAGGTGGCAGAGGTGCTGGCCGCGGCGAAGGGTGCGGTAGGCCATGCGGTGATGGCGCACAACGGCTGGGAGCAGCGCCTGGAGGCAAAGGCACTGGCTGGGGAAATCAAGCTCACCCAGGCCCAGAGAGAGGCCATCAGGGCGGCAAAGGCGAGAAGCCAAAGGGAAGGTGGCGAGGAATGAGCAAGAGCACTCCAAGGGCCTGCATGGGCGGCTGGTGCACCTTGAGAGACCACTGCCCGTACTACCACAGCGAAGACTACGGCAAGAGGCCAAGCGAGAGGCTATGCCTGCCTGGGGCTGATGGGGTCAGCGATGTGGTGAGTTTGAGGCTAAGGCCTAAGGCACCGGTGGTGTTGGTGCCGTTGAAAGAGGCGCGGAAGTTTGTGCAGGTGGCTGCGGCATGACGAAACTTGACTATCGGCAAATCTGCATGCGCTGCACCGAAGAGGGCGAGTGCATGTTGTGGCAGCAAGGGGTTAACTCAACCGGCTATCCGATCGCACGGATCGACGGAAAACCGACGCTTGTCGCGCACCACGTTTTCTACAACCTGATGGGGCGGATGAAGCGCAAGGGCTACGTGGTGACGCCGAGGTGCGGCAATCAACTCTGCGTGTCTCAGGAATGCCTGATCGCTCTGACCTACAGCGAAAGGATCAAGCGGACCTATGCATCAGGGGCGCGATCCACTGAAAGAGAGTATTTCAGCCGGGTGAAGCGCATGGTGAACAGCGGGAAAACAAAGCTTGATTTCGACATCGCCGACGACATCCGGGCCAACCGAATGGACGTGCCAAACAGCGCGCTTGCCGCCGAGATGGACTGCCACCCCAAGACCATCTATCAGGTCAAGCGTGGGAAGACTTGGCTGCGCGTTGCTCCCGGCGCTTCGGTGTTCACTCTGGCGGGGGCGGCATGAGCAGACAGAAGCTCTTCACCGACGAACAAGACGAGAAGCTGCTCAAGCACTGGCCAACCATGGGAGCGGCTTGCGTTGTTCACTTCAACGGCGAGAAGACGAAACAGCAGCTTCGGGACCGAGCCAAAAAGCTTGGTGTCAAGAGGGCCGGCCGAAAGATCAAAACACGCAGAGACCAAGAAGAGATTCAGCAGTTCGATGGTGGCGGGCTCGACCTCGGGGATTCCGAAGAGTTGTTCAAGCCGAACCGCCCCGAGGACAAGCGGTGCGGGTTCCTGCGCGGCATCACCTGCAGCTTCGTTTTTGACTTGCCCAGATGGGCCGGTGACTCTGGCGTTCGGCTCGAGCGCACGGCATCGCCTCAAGGCTGTGAGGCCAGGCCATGAACGCAACCATCGCCCTGTGTGTGCTCAATGCCTCCATGAAGACCCTGGAGGAAATCAGGCGCCTCCCACAGCAGACAGAAGAGAGCCTGTTGCTCGCGGTTGAGACCGGGAACCAAGCCATCGAAGCACTGAACGCCTACGCCGCCGCCAAAGAAGCTGAATCACTCATTGAAAGGGCTCGCCATGTCGCTGGATGAGTTTCTCGACGCCACGATGTTTGCATCGATCGTGGTTGTGATAGCCCTTGCTTTCCTTCTTGCCGGTGTTGGCCACTTCGTCGGTGCTGTGTTTCGGCTGCTGGGCGCTTTGGTGAGGGTTGTCTTCACTGCGCCGAGGTGGTGGCTGAAATGACAGAGATCGTTCTGGTGCGCAAGGATGCAGGGCCAATCGCTCAGGCAGATGCAGAGGCGGCAAAGCGCGTGCTCTTCTCGCAGATCGATGGTCTCAGTGAGGCTCACCAAAAGAGCTGGCGCCGCCTGTGGAACTGGTTTCTGACCAAGGCAGAGCCCGGCGAGATGGTGGAGTTCAAGGCCCACCGTGACCGCCTCGGCTGGTATCACCGAAAGCACATGGCGCTGGAACAGCGAGTGTTCGAGGCTCAGGAACGGTTCACGGACTTCGGTCAGTTCCGCAACTGGCTCAAGATCGGCGCAGCGTTTTGCGACTGGGTGCCAGGGCCAAAAGGCGCCATCGTTCCGGTGCCGAAGTCGATCAGCTATTCGGCAATTGGCCAGGACGAAATGGAGGCGTTCCACGATGCCGCTGTTGCGTTCCTGCGTACCCCGCACGCCATCAAGACCCTGTGGCCTCACATGCCAGACCACGAGCGAGAGCTTGCTGTGGAGGCGGTGCTGATCCCATTCGAGGAAGGCGGCCAGCGGTGAGGTGCGTTCGCTGCCACCGCCCGATTGGAAAGGCTGCTGTGACGGCAGGGGCGTATGCCTGGGGGCCGAAATGCGCCCAGGTTGCCGGGCTGGTGAGGCCTGTGGCACGCAAGCGCGCGGTGAAGGTGCCCCCGGTGGCCAGACAGCATGACGAGAGCCAGCTGGCGCTCGACCTTGAAGCCCATGAGTGAGACCAGATGAAGAACTCAAACAATCAGGCCCGACAAGTGCGCTCGCACACGCGGCGGCAAGGCCTCCGCTGGCTGTACTTCACGACTATTTCTGGAGCATTCGGAGCCCGGCAACTCGGCGACGAATGGCTCTGTGTCGTGGATGACTTCGGCGATCTTGTGCCAGTGGAGAGGGCGCAATGAAGCGATCACCCATGAAGCAAAGAAGCGCCCCACTGCGCAGGCCAGACGGCGCCGCGAGGCTCACGATCGAAGTCAAGCGCCGCAAGTGCGCCCACTGCCGCGAGACCTTCGCCCAACTCCGGCCGATGCAAAAGGCCTGCTCTGTGGAGTGCGCGCAGGAGATGGCCAGGAAGGTGCGCGAGAAGAAAGAGGCAGAGCTGGCCAAGCTGAACCGCCAAGAGCTGCGGGAGAGAAAGCTGGCCATGAAGCGCCGGCAGGACTGGGAAGCGGAAGCACAAGCGGCGTTCAATCGCTACATCCGTTTCCGCGACCTCGCCGCTGGGCACGGCTGCATCGACTGCGGGAAGCCCTTCGAGCCGCAGCGACCGGGTGGGTCGGTGGATGCCGGGCACTACCTGAGCAGAGGCAGTGCGCCTCACCTCAAGTTCGATGAGCGGAACTGCTTCGCCCAGCGCAAGAACTGCAACCGGCCCGGGGGCACAACCCGCGAGGCCTTCCGCGCCGGTGTCGTGGCCCGTATCGGCCTGCCTGCCGTCGAAGCCCTGGAATCAGACCAGACGGTGAAGCACTACAGCGTGGAAGACCTCAAGGAAATCAAAGCGAAGTACACGGCCAAGGCCCGCGAAATCGAAAGGAGCATGCGTTGAGCTACTACAAGACCGCCATCGACCGACCGACCCCGCGCGCAGAACAAACCCGCGTACTCCTCTGCGTGTGGACTGCGTTCGAATGCATGTATAAGGCATCCGCAGGGCGCGCGGAGTGGGCTCACCTCGCAGATGCCATCAACATCGTGGAATCGTTGTGCTGCCTGGGGAAGTTCGACCCGAAGCGCGTGATGCCTCATGTGACGGTGGCGCAAGCCGCGATGGTGGAGGCGGTGCAGTGTGAGCCTGGCCCGATGCGGATGAGCGAAACCGGACTGTCAGCACTCGCCGAGGTCTGCACCTTCTACGACAACGCGTTGTTTAAGTTTTCGGTGGGCACGCTGAACCGGGCCCGGGATTACTTCATCGGGGTGCAGGTCAAGCACGCCATCAGCCCCGAAAGCAGCACGTTGATGGTGATGCCGTGACGACGAGCCTCATTGTGGGCCTGGACTACGAGCAGGCCGTGGAAGCGATCAGAGGTGAAGCGGAAAGGCTCGCCGCGCAGTGTGGCGGGGTTGGATGCCACACCGAAGTGGGCGAAGCCTCGGTTTTGGTCGGGCTCTCAACTGTCGGTGGTGAGTCCTGTGTCATCAGCATCGACCGCGCCGAGTATGACGATTTCGGGGGCTTGAAGCTGGCGCAGATCCTTGGCTTTCGACCAGCCGCCCCGCCGAGTGCGCAAGAGGTGGCGGCCCGCCAGGTGCCGGCGCCGAAGAAACGAAGGGTGAAAGAGGCAGCATGAGAGCAACACAGCATCCATCAAACAATCGAGTCCTTGGGGCGCCTGCTGGCTGGGATCAGTCCGAGGTTCCTTGTGGAGCTCTGGCGATCACCGACGTGATTTCTGATGGTGTGCCGGCAGTTTTGTCGTGGTGGGTTCCATCGGCGGAAGAGTTGGCGGCACTCAACGCAGGCGCCCGAGTTTTGCTCCATGTGGCGGGCCGCAACATGCCTCCGGTTTCAATCGGAGTCGACCAATGACGAGCATTGAAGACCGCCCAACAATCGGAGAGCGCTACAGCTCGGCGACCGAATCCAGCAATCTCAAATTCGACACCCAAAAGCGCGGTGACGTTGACTTGCTGATTGCCGCCGGCGCGATAAAAGACGGCCTCGGCGCAAAGCTCTTTCGCCTCTGCGTTGAGTTCGACAAGGCCGACCTCAGAGCCATCAAGCCCGGCAAGCCGGAGCCGATCCCCGACCGCATCCAGCGCCTGGCCAAAGACCGCCCCGAAGAGTTCAAAGCCCAGGCAGCGCTCTGGCATCAAGTGGAGACCGCAAGGCTGGCCAAGGAGCATGCAGCCGCGGTGACAACGGCAAAGGCGCTGGCCATGGTTCACATGCGGACCCTGCCGGCGGCGAGGGAAGAGCTCGGGCGCTATGCCGTGGTGATGGCGACCAAGCAAAGGTTCATGAGGCCCGACGCCGAAGTCTTGAAGCTCGTCGGCCGCGTGCTGGATGTGTTCCTGGACCCGAACTGCCACCACTGCGAGGGGCGCGGTGCGAACGGTGGAGGCCGGCACGAGCACGCCGGGCCGCAGATCATCTGCAGGGCCTGCAAGGGCACCGGTCAGCGGGCGGCAGAGCTGGGCCGGCACGACGACGAAAGGCGCTTCGCCGCCGATCTGCTGGCTGACATGCAGAGCCGTATGACCGATGTGGAATCGGCGATGCAGCGATTCATCTGGGGGTGATGGGATGGCCATTGACTACCCCAAAGGCTGGCGCCTTGCCCCACACATCACCGCAGACAAGCCGGTGATCTACCGCAGCAATGGAAGCTGGGTTTGCCAGTCACTCAACATCTCTGCGACTCGATCTTGCCCACACCTTGCATTCCGCCAGTGGGCGGCGGCCAGGAGGATCAGCAGGCCGACGCCGATGGAGGCGAAACAATGAATAACGGAATTGAGCCGACAAATTACTGTCGCCAAATGACTAAACAATTTGCTGATTGGATAGAAATCCAAGTTCCAGGCAAAGCTAGAGACAGAATGAATTTGGCAATACATCTGGCAAGAGATTCTAAGAAGTTCTTGCTACCAACCGATGGGAAAATTCTTGAAGATGCAGACCTGCGCGCACTGGTTGGGCTGGAAAGATTGCGGCTGCCTTTTCACTGCATAGCAATCGAATTCAAAGCCAGCGAAGGCCGCGCAAACTCAAAGAGCATTATTTTCGCAAGAGAGGTAGAAGAAAAAATCGAAATAGTGCCCGTGATGAACTATCGAGAAAATGGGTACTGGTATGCGGGTCCATCGTGGTCGATCAATACAGCCGATGGGGTTGAGTGGTTAGGGGATGGGAACGGCGTTGGATTTCTATTGGATAGAGAAGATGAGCGACTGACTAGCGATGCTATGTGGGGGCCAACTTTTATAGTTGCTTCGTTGCTAAACGCACTAGCTTGCAGCAATGTCAGAGCTGACGTTTTTTCGCCAATCAAGCAACCAAAGAAGGCGAAAAACGCATTGCCCTTTGACTCCTATCACGTCCTAACGATTGGGGCTAAAAGTGAACGAACGGATGGTGCATTGAGCGGAAGTCATGCGCTTGGCCGCTCGCCTCGAGAACACCTTCGGCGCGGCCACATCCGCCGGTACGAGTCCGGCTTGAGAATTTGGGTGAACGCCACGGTTGTGAATGCCGGGTCTGGTGGAAAGATCACCAAGGACTACAGAGTCCAGAAGGCCGCGCCGTGAGCCAGCCACAAGACGCTCCACCACCCGACTCCACTATAGCGAACAAGGCATTCATCAACTTGCCGGAGGTGCCGCATGTCTGACCTGATCGCAGGTTCATTCTCCAGCCGATATGTCACCAGTCACCAGTGGTTTCGGAGCAAAACAGTGCGCGCCTTCGTCTCCAGCAAATTCGGTGGAGAGGTGGAGTTGTCATGAAACACAACCGACAAACCTACGTTTCCACTGAAGGCCAAGGCGTCTTTGGCATCGTGAAGAAGATACCGGGCCCTGTCGTGGAGCCCATCAACGAAAGGCGCCGCGCCATGACCGACACCGAAATCATCGACTTCATCGAACGCCACAACCTCACGGTAGCCAAGGCAGACGGCGCGGCCGACTACAGGAACACCGTACTGGCCCAGCACGTCGCCAGGGACGGCACCGAAACCGTGGTGGCTGCCCCATCTGTGCGCCAGGCGATCGAGGATCTTGCAAAGGAGATTGAACGGTGACCAAGAAGTTCGACGCCTTCAAGACTGAGCTCGAAGCGCTTTGCAAAAAGCATGATGTGTTGCTCAGCACAAGTCTATACGACACCATCGTGGCATATGACGCAGATCCGCCGCATAGCCCAGCGGGTATTCATTGCGACGCCATCGAAGACGGGACCGAAGAGCCCGCACAGCCACCAGCAGAAGGCCAAGCATGAAAGAACCCGCCGAGGCCAAGGCCGCAGTCGATGCCGCCATCGTCGAAAAGGTTCTCCCCAAGGCCTACTCGCTCATTGACCAACTCATGGGCCAACTCGGCAAGGAAGCCCCAAAGAGCCTGGTTATTGAGGTGGGGCGGTTTCTGCCAAGCCAGTACAAGCACTCATTTTCCAAGGCCAAGAAGTGACAGCGCCGCGTGGAGAATCAATCCCGGGATGGACCACGACTGACTGGCCAGATTGGAATGATGCGGGTCGGCGGGTGGAGATCGAGCTTCGAGACGGATGCGCGTTGATAGGGGAGTTGTTCGTTTCAGACTTCTTCCCCGATGGAGAAGGCGATGAAGTCCCGGTTTTTTGCGTTCGCTCCAGCGATGGAAAAGAGCACAGCTTTGACGAGAACACGCGTTGGCGCTTTCTCTAGGAATCCGAGCCCGCGCACCGGCTGGCCCCCCGGCCTCCTGCAAGACGACTGCAGGGAGTTGAGCCGGTGGTTTGCCAGCAGGGTGGATGCAAGGTGGGTGGTGAGGCGGGTGATGGGGAAGTAAAGACTCTTTACACAAACGCATCAAGCTGTGCCATGATCGCGCCCATCATGAAGACCTCCGAACCACGACCGCGAATCTCTGGGTGTAATGTCAGCCCGGTAGACGGCCGCACTTGGAATGCGGAGGCCGCAGGTTCGAATCCTGCCACCCAGACCACCCCACGATCCCGACTCAGTAGCTCAAGCTATTGACGCTCCGACATGGAGCGGACGCCCATTTGGTAGGGCACGCGGCTGTAACCCGCAGGTCGGCTAGTTCCGTTTTGGTTCGAATCCAGACCGCTCCACCAAGCACACAAGCCCCGCTGGCGGAATGGCATACGCGCTGGTCTTAGAAACCAGATTCTCCGAGTTCGAGTCTCGGGTGGGGCACCAAATCATCACGGGTGGTTGGCAGAACGGCTATTGCACCGGTCTTGAAAACCGAGATGCTGGGAGAACCCCGGCGTGAGGGTTCGAATCCTTCACCACCCGCCATGGAAGGTTGCCGGAGTGGCAACGGGTCGGCTTGCTAAGCCGTAGCCGGTCAGTGATGGCCGCGGAGGTTCGATCCCTCTACCTTCCGCCACAGCTCGGTGTAAAGAATCTTTACCACCCCTGTACACAAAGCCCCCCGAAACCAATAGAATCGCGCGCAACTGAAAGTCGCACGCCAGCCTTGACGCGTTCCGGCTGGTGAATTTGATTCCGGTGGCTCCAGCGACGGGCCCCGCGCACCGAGAGTCAGCTCGGCCACTTCGGTGGATAGGTGCGCGCAGAATTTTCATGTCAGCGGCGGCGTTGAAGGAAACGCAGACTGCCGCGCAAGGCAACCGAAGTAACGCCTGGATCACTGGGCGCGAAAGAACGGGGAACGGCAGCGCGCCTCTCCCAAAGTACACGGGAGCCGGTATCAAGCCCGGCCCGCTGACATGAGAATCAGGGCGGAAGCTCAAAAGAGCGTGGGTTTCGGTTGGGCGCCCTTGGCCTGAAAAGGCGAAGTCTCGAAAGAGGCAGAGTGCCAGAGCAAGACTGGCAAAACCGATGGCAGCCGGAAAGACGGCACCAAACAACGCGGGACGCCCGACGGGTTCGGGACTCAGCCCTCCAAGCTGATGGGCAGGGCTCGATTCCCTGGTTCCGCTCCACAGACACACGGGCTGCGCGCCGGGGCGCAGGAAGGCCCTGCAAGCCATCCCTGGTCGGTTCGACACCGACGCGGTCCACCAAACAGATGCGGCGTAGCGCAGTGGCAGCGCAGCGGGCCCATAACCCGGAAGGTCGCTGGTTCGAGTCCAGCCGCCGCAACCATCCATTGGGAAGTAGCTCAGTCGGTAGAGCGCTGCGCTGTTAACGCAGTGGTCCCTGGTTCGATCCCAGGCCTCCCAGCCAAGTTTGAGCCGGTCAGCCGGCGTGAAGCACCTGCAAGGCATGCCGAGATAGGCCTCGCCTGGTGGTTGAAGACACCCACACAGCAGGCTCCCCACGCCGCCGCTGCCGCCAGGCAGACAGGCTCAATCCTCTAGCCCCCATTCATCCCACAGCCTGAGTGGGCCGCGCAGGGGTAAGTGCGCGGGTCCTCCCACGACTACAAGGCGCGCTCAGTCCGTGCAACTACAGGTAAGAGCGCCCCCGCAGCAGTCCAGCGCCGCCGGCATGTGGGCGTTCGTCGGTATGGGCTGCAACCCCAGGAGAAAACACTATGGCCAGAAAGCCGCCGGCACTGCCGGGCGTGACTCGGCCATTGCCACCAACCAACCTCGCCAGATTCCAGCCGGCAGAAGGTGTCTGGCAGTGGATCGCCGATGAGATCCTCTCCGAGCAGGGAAGGATTCACAACCCGGACCACGCGCACCTCATAGACGCAGACCTCCGCATCCTGTGGGCGCCTTCGGCGTTCTCAAAGCAGATGCGCACGGTCATCGGTCAGGCCGAGCAAGTCATGATCCGCGCCGGTGGCTGGCAGAAGGAACGCCAGGAGCAGCAGCTCCGGGAATGGTTCGGCGACGTGCCGGCCTTCATCATCACCTTGGCCGCCGACTACTGCGCCCAGTGCTCAGATGCCGAGTGGTGCGCTCTCGTGGAGCACGAGCTCTACCACGTCGCCCAGGCGCTGGACGAGTTCAAGAACCCCAAGTTCCGCAAGGACGGTGCCCCGGTGCTCACGATCAGGGGGCATGACGTGGAGGAATTCGTGGGGGTTGTCAGGCGCTACGGGGCCGGCGATCCCGGGGGCGCGATTGCCCGGCTGGCGGCGGCTGCCAGGGGGCAACCAGAGGTCAGCCACTCAAGCGTTGCAGGGGCGTGCGGGACGTGTCTGCTGCGCGCCGCCTGACCTTGACCCCGCATTGACGGGGCCCGGCCTATGGCAACTCTTTCCGAGGACGTGAAGCGCTTCATCGTGCAGGCGCTGGCCTGTTATGACTCGCCGAATCAGGTGGCCGATGCAGTCAAGGATGAGTTCGGGCTCATCGTGCCGAGGCAACAGGTTGAGTTGTACGACCCCACAAAACGCGCTGGCCGCGATCTCAGCAAGAAGTGGCGCGTGCTATTTGAAGCGACCCGGGCCGACTGGCGCAAGGGCGCCACAGAGGTTCCGATTGCCAACCGAGTCCACCGCCTTCGGGTGCTGGATCGTCTCGCCAGCAAGGCCGAGCGGATGAAGAACATGGGCATGGTGGCTCAGTTGCTCGAGCAGGCGGCCAAGGAGGTCGGAGACGCCTACGTGAACCGGCCTCGGGGCGGGAATGCCAACGACGACGGCGATGAACCGGTGCCGACGCGTGTGGAGCGCAGCGTGAAGGACGCGCGGCGGGCGCCGGAATGACAACGGCGAACCCGACGTTCAACGTCCCGCAGAACGCTTTTCTAGACCTGCCTCATAAGTTCAGGGCCTTCGTCGGGGGCTTCGGAAGCGGGAAGACGTGGGTGGGTGGGGCGGCTCAGTGTGAGCACTTCTGGGAGCACCCCAGAGCGAACCTAGGCTACTTCGCGCCGACCTACTCGCAGATCAGAGACATCTACTACCCCACATTTGACGAGGTGGCGCACACCTACGGCATGCGGGCGGTGGTGAACCAGGGGAACCACGAAATCCACGTTCACCGGGGGCGGTGGTATCACGGAACGATCATCTGTCGTTCGATGGAGAAGCCGGAAACGATCATCGGCTTCAAGATCGCACGCGGGCTGATGGATGAGCTGGACGTGATGAAGGTTCCGAAAGCGGAACTTGCATGGCGGAAGGCAATCGCCCGGCTTCGGTTGAAGTTCGACGGCCAGAATGGTCTCGACGTCACGACGACGCCGGAGGGCTTCAAGTTCGTCTATCGCCAATGGGTGAAGGCGATTCGAGAGAAGCCGGAGCTCGCCGCGTTGTATGGGATGGTGCAGGCCAGCACCTTCGACAACGAGCTCAATCTCCCCGAGGATTACATCCCATCGCTCTTGGCCAGCTACCCGCCGCAGTTGATCGCGGCTTACCTCCGCGGGCAGTTTGTCAACCTGGCCAGCGGCAGCATCTACCCGAATTTCGATCGGGTCAAAAACCACACCGACGAGAAGATCAGGCCCGGTGAGGTGCTGCATGTGGGAATGGACTTCAACGTTTTGAACATGACCGCGATCGTCAACGTGATCCGGGATGGCCTGCCGCTGAGCTTGGCCGAGTTGGTGAAGGTCAGGGACACGCCAGCGATGGCAGAGAAGTTGAAGCGGCAGTTCGTGGATGCCGGGCACCAGGTGGTGATCTACCCCGACGCGAGCGGCAAGAACACCTCAACGAAGAACGCCAGCGAATCCGACCTGTCCATTCTTCGGGCCGCCGGCTTCACGGTTGTGGTGGATGACTCAAACCCGGCGGTGAAAGACCGCATCAACGCGGTGGACGCGATGACGCTGAACGCTCAGGGGCAGCGCCGATGGCTCGTGAACACCGACGCCTGCCCAACGCTCACAGAAGCGCAGGAGCAGCAGGCCTGGGACAAGAACGGCGAGCCTGACAAGTCCACCGGCCACGATCACCCGAATGATGCGCAGGGGTACTTCCTCGTGAAGCGCTACCCCATCGCCAAGCCCATCGCATCGGTCGCCCCGCTGCGAGGCTGAAAGACAAGCCTATGACCCAACCCACCGTAGCCACACCGTCGAGCGCCGTGACGGCGATGCAGCCGGACTGGGAGCTTTCGCGCGCCTTGCTGGGCGGCACCAGGGCGATGCGGGCCGCGGGCAAGAAGTTCCTCCCGCAGTGGCCAAACGAAGAAGACGCAGCCTACGCTGCGAGGCTTGGCACTGCCGTGCTGTTCCCGGCCTACAAGCGCACTGTTGAGACCCTGGCAGGCAAGCCGTTTTCGAAGCCTCTCACCCTCGGCGATGACGTGCCGCCGGAGATTGAGGCCTGGGCCGAAGACATCGACCTCGAAGGGAGAAACCTCCACGTCTTCGCGGCCGACCTGATGGAATCCGCGCTGGGATACGGCCTCTGCGGCATCCTGGTGGACTGCCCGAAGGCAGAAGGGATTGCAGCCAACGCGGCCGGCGTGCCGACCAAGGCAGACGAACAGCGCGCCGGGGTGCGGCCCTACTTCGTGCACATCAAGCCGTGGCAGATCCTGGGATGGATCGCCAAGCGAGAGGGCGGTAGCTGGGTGCTCAAGATGCTGCGCCTCATGGAGTGCGTGGAAGAGCCTGATGGCGAGTTCGGCACCAAGGACGTGGAGCAGGTCCGCGTTCTGCGGCCCGGCGCGTTCGATGTCTACCGGAAGCAGAAGGACGCGAACGGGAATGAAACCTGGGCGCTGCAGCCGGAGTTGTCCGGGCTGACCAGCCTGGGCTACATCCCCTTCGCGCCGATGTACGGCAAGCGAACTGGCTACATGATGGCGGAACCGCCGCTCAAGGAAGTGGCGCACCTCAACGTGCAGCACTGGCAGAGCGCGAGCGATCAACAGACCATCCTCCACGTCGCCCGTGTGCCGATCCTGGCGGTGATGGGGGTGGAGGACGGGCTCGACCGAAACGGCAAGCCGATTCCCTGGCAACTGACCATTGGGGCATCTTCGGCGGTGCGACTGCCGAAGGATGGTGACATCAAGTTCGTGGAGCACAGCGGCGCCGCGATCCAAGCCGGGACAGATGACCTCAAGGCTCTGGAAGAGCGCATGCGCCAGGCCGGCGCCGAGTTGCTGGTGATCGACCAGAAGCTCACCGCCACCCAGGTGACCACCGAGAACGCGGTGGGCATGTGCGCACTGCAGAGAATCGTGCAGACCGAAGAGGATGTGATCGACCAGGCGCTGCAGATGATGGCGGATTGGATGGGCCTGCCTGAGGGCGGCCACGTCACCATCTTCAACGACTTCGGCGCGGCGACCCTGGACGACGCCAGCGCGCAGCTCATCGTGACCGCACAACAAGGCGGTCTCATCAGCAAAGAGACCGCCATCAACGAACTGAAGCGCCGCGGCAAGCTGGGCGCCGATGTGGAGCCAGAAGAAGAGGCGGCCAAGATCGCCGAAGAAGGCCCCGCGCTTGGCATGCTGGCAGACCCGCAGCAACAGCAGCAAGACCCCAGCAGCGACCCCAACCCGAACCCGGACCCCACGGCCTGACCTGAGGGCCAGCGATGAACGTCAACGAAAGGCTCAGGGACGCCGCGATCCACCACAGCATCGACTTCTCGCAGTACAGCGCCAGCGTGGCCCAAAGGCTCATTGCGGTTCTGAACCGAGCAGACGCCGAACTCTTCGCCCGCCTGCTGATTGCGTTGGAACAGGTGGATGCCACCACCTTCACAGTCGAGCGCCTGGAGCAGCTGCTGTACTCGGTTCGCACCGTCAACGCCCAGGCCTATGCAGTGCTGGGGCGGGAGTTGACCGACGAGTTGAAACAGGTGTCCGACTATGAGGCCGGGTACCAGTTCCGGTTGTTCACCTCGACCATGCCCGAGGTTGTGATTGCCAAGGTTGGGGTGGCCTCGGTCAACGTGGATCAGGTCTACGCCGCCGCGCTGGCGAGGCCATTCCAGGGCCGGCTCTTGAGCGGGTGGGCCTCAAAGATCGAGGCCGACCGCATGGCGCTGATCCGCGAGGCGGTGCGCCAGGGATTCGTGCAGGGCGAGACAAACGAGGCGATCGTGCGCCGCATCCGCGGCACCCGGGCCCTGCGCTACGAGGATGGGATCGTGAACCGCTCCCGCCGCGAAGTGCAGACCATCGTGCAGACCGCAGTCGCGCACACCGCGGCCGTGGCCAGAGAGCAGTTTTTCGAGGCCAACAGCGACCTCATCACCGCCGAGGTGTGGACATCAACCCTGGACGGGCGCACCAGCGAGATGTGCAGGATTCGGGATCGCCTCAAGTACACGCTCAAGGATCACAAGCCCATCGGCCACGCGGTGCCCTGGCTGCAGGGCCCGGGCCGGCTGCACTTCCGCTGCCGCTCCTGTGCAACCCCGCAGACCAAGACATTCCGCCAGCTCGGCATCCCGATAGACGAGGTGCCGGCGGGGCAAAGGGCCTCGATGGATGGCCCTGTGGATGCCGGGCTCAGCTACGGCGAGTGGTTGCAGAAGCAGAGCGCGGCCCGGCAAGACCAGATCGTGGGCCCGGCGCGCGGGAAGCTGATGCGCGAGGGCAAGATGAAGTTTGACGAGCTCTACACCGACCGCGGAATCCTACTGACGCTGGAAGAGTTGAAGGCGAGGGATGCGGCGGCGTTCAAGAAAGCAGGAATCTAATCATGATCTTCACCACAGAAAACGTGGCCGTCCCGGCGCTGACCTTCCAAATCGGCGAACAGGTGACGAGGATTGATCGGGTCTTGGACATCGACACGGAGGCCGGCGAGGTCACCTGTCTTGACCTGCCGGCGCGCTGTGATGAAAACGGCGCAGTCGTGACACACAAGCTGAAGTTCGACAAGATCCACCCGATCTATGGCGGGCAAAGCAAGCCTGGCCTCTTCCACTGCTACGGCCCAAAGGGAGCTTGAGCCCGGGCACAATCCCGGCATGACCAAACTACGCTTGGTGCCTCCAGCAGAGGCGCCAAAGGCCGAGAAGGTGCGCCAGCGAGTGAAGCGGGCGCCGAAGCCTGCGACGCTGCTGCAGTGCCGCTGCGGCTGCCGGGAGTTGATCGAGACACGAACCGGCGTTGAGTACGCCGACAACCGGCCGCGCGGAGGAACCAAGGCCCTGATCTGCGCGGCTTGCTTCATGCAAGGTCGCCGCGTAGTCGTCGCCTGAACCGCCACCACACCACACAAGCCGCCCACTGAGGCGGCTTTTTCATTTCCGGCCGCCATCAACAGCGGCCACCACCGAAGCCCCACGGAGCAATCCATGGGGCTTTTTTCATGCCCGAGCGGAGGAAACCGCAGAGGCGCACCGCGGCGGATGCCGCACCGAACCGAGGGCGGATGCCCGAAGGAAACAGCAACCATGCCATTCAAGTACGACGCCAACGGGAACATCGTTGTGCAAGAAGTCGGGGGCGCCAAGCTCCCTGTGTTCGTTCACGCTGACGGCCGAGAGGCCCCGTTCGACGCTGATTCAACCGCTGCGACCATCACGCGGCTCAACGGTGAGGCCAAGACCCACCGAGAGGCCAAAGAGGCGGCCGAGGCAAAGCTGAAAGCGTATGACGGCATCGAAGACGGCGAAGCAGCCCGCAAGGCGCTGGAAGTCGTCAAGAACCTCAGCACCGGCGACCTGAAAACCGCGGCCCAGGTCCAAGAGATCAAGGACGCGGCGGCCCAATCTGCCAAGCAAGCGGTTGCGGAAGCGACCCGCGCTGCAGAGGCACGAGAGAAGGCCCTGGCCGAGCAGAACGCCAAGCTGACCACCGACCTGAACAACCGCATTGTCGGCGGCGCCTTCACCGGCTCCAAGTTCATCGGCGAGAAGCTGGCCATCCCCGCGGACATCGCGCAGAAGGTCTTCGGCGACCGCTTCAAGGTTGAGAACGGCCGGATGGTCGCGCTTGACCAGGCCGGAAACCCGATCTTCTCAGCCGTGCGCCACGGAGTACACGCCGACTTTGAAGAGGCGATTTCCATCATGGTCAACCAGTACGCCTACAAGGATTCGATCCTCAAGGGCTCTGGCGCATCTGGTGGTGGCGCCGGTGGCAGCAAGGGTGCTGGCGGAAGCAAGAGCATGACCCGTGCGCAGTTCGAAGCGCTGAGCCCTGCCGACAGGGCCACGGCGATCAAGGACACCCAGATCACCGACTGATCAAGGCCGCGCCCGCGGCCATCGCCGCCGCGCGAGCGGCTTTCCTCCCTCTCATCACCAACCAGAGCCCGCCTTGAGCGGGCTTTTTCATTCCTGAAAGCCCAATCATGGCAAACACTCTCACCGGTCTGATCCCGACCCTGTACGAAGCGCTGAACGTGGTTTCGCGCGAAATGGTGGGGTTCATCCCCGCCGTCACCCGCGACAGCAACGCCGAACGCGCGGCGCTGAACCAAACGGTTCGCGTGCCCATCGCCGAATCCGGCGCGCTGGAAGACATCACCCCGGGCGCGACCCCGGCCGCGAGCGGCGACACCGCGCCGACCTACGCCGACATCGTGATCAACAAGTCGAAGGCGGCGCCGATCCGCTGGAACGGCGAAGAGCAGCGCGCGGTCGGCACCTCTGGCACCTACAACCGCATCCTGGCCGACCAGTTTGCGGACGGCATGCGCAAGATCGTCAACGCGATGGAAGTCGATCTGGCTGTTGCGGCCAAGACCGGCGCCTCCCGCGCCTACGGCACCGCCGGCACCACGCCGCTGGGCACCGCTGGCGACCTGTCTGACCTGGCCGGCGTGGCCCGCATCCTGGACGACAACGGCGCCCCGGTGACCGATCGCCAGATCGTCTTCAACTCGGCCTCGATCGCCAACCTGCGCGGCAAGCAGAACGTGCTGTTCAAGGTCAACGAAGCCGGGTCGAGCGACATGCTGCGCGACGGCATGACCGACCGCCTGCAGAACATGGCGGTTCGCTACTCCGCCGGCATTCAGACCCACGTCAAGGGCACCGGCTCCGGCTACCTGATCAACAACGCCTCGGGCCAAGCAGTCGGCTCGCTGGCGCTGACGGTGGACACCGGCACCGGCACCATCCTGGCGGGCGACATCCTGACCGCTGCGGCCGACACCGTGAACAAGTACGTTGTTGGCACCGCCCTCACCGGTGGCGTGACGGTGACGCTGAACAAGCCTGGCAACCTGATCGCCTTCCCGGACAACAACGCGCTGACGGTCGGCAACAACTACCTCGGCAACTTCGCGTTCTCGCGCAATGCCCTGGTGCTGGCCTGCCGCGCACCGGCCGTGCCGGAAGGTGGCGACTCGGCTGACGACGCCATGATGCTGACCGACCCGCAGACCGGTCTGACCTTCGAGGTGCGGATGTACCGCCAGTACCGCCAGGTCAAGTTCGAGATCTGCATGGCCTGGGGCGCTGCGGCGATCAAGCCGGAGCACATCGCCACCCTGCTGGGCTGATCTTGATTGCCGGGGCCTTCGGGCCTCGGCGTCAACACCCCAAAACCACGAAAGCCAAACAGATGACGAACACCACAGACGTTCTGATGGAGCGCGATGGCGTCCAAACCGAGGTTTGCAACGACGCATCGGTCGGAATCATGGAAGCCCTGGGCTGGGCTCTGGTCGAGAAAGAAGACCAAGCCGCACAAGGCGCCATGAAGGTCGCTGACATCAAGGCGGCGCTCATCGCCAAGGGCATCACCCCGCCCGAAGGCGCCAAGAAGGCCGAACTGCAGGCGCTCCTCGACGCCGCCTGATCCACCCCAACCCCAAGAACAAGCCGCCTCCGGGCGGCTTTTCCATTTCCGAAAGGTGGCGCCATGGCAGCCATGACCGACTTTCTCGAAAACCGACTGGTGGACGGTCTGCTGCGTGGCGGCGCCGTCAACACCTCCGGGACTCTGAACTCTTCCAACGTGGTGACCGGCCTGTGGGCCTCATCCACGGCCTACACCGTGGGGCAGATCGTGGTGCCGGTGGCGAACACCACCGCGGGCGGGAAGTTCCTGCTCTGCACCACTGCTGGCACCTCTGGCGCCACGTTCACCACGGCCCTTGGCAACCCAGGGGCAACCGTGTCTGACAACACCGTGACCTGGACGATTCTTTCAGCCGTCCCGGCGCTGCAGACCTACTACGTGGCGCTGTTCACAGCCAACCCGACCGACACCGGCGGCGGCACCGAGGTGAGCGGCGGCAGCTATGCCCGTGTGGCGCTGACCCTCTCGCTCGCCAACATGGCCGGCACCCAGGCCGCGGCCAGCACCACGGCATCGAGCGGCACCAGCGCGACCACGAGCAACAACAACACCATCACCTTCCCTTCGCCCACTGCGAACTGGGGGACGATCACCGGCATGGCGCTGATGGATGCGGCCACCGGCGGGAACATGCACTTCTTCGCCGCTCTGACCGTGAGCAAGACCGTCAATAACGGCGATGCGGCCCCCACCTTCGCCGCTGCTGCTTTCACCCTGCAGCTCGACAACTGATCCAGCGTAGCCAGCTGGCGCGGCCATGGCAGTTCAATTCGACAGCACCGGGGATCTGCTCTACCTCACCACGGGCACGCCGAACCGCGTCAGCCGCACCATGCTGGCCTGGGTCCGAGTGGACTCAGACCAGAACATCACCTCCACTCAGTTCCTGACCCGATACGGAGACGCCGGCGGCACGGTGCGGCAGGGCCTGGTCTTGAACAACACCGGTTCCGCGGCCCAGCTCGGCATCGTCGGGCAGGGCAGCGGGTCCACGGTCTACGGCATCGATCCCTACACCATCGGGAATTGGTACCCGATGGCCATTGTGACCAAGCAAGGTTCGGGGGTGCTGATCTCCGATGGCTACTCCGGCACGACGGCATCGGACATCACCAACTTCAACTCGGTGTCGAGCGTCGACACCGCTGACACGTCAGCGAGCTTTTCAATCGGGGGTACTGGGGCCGAGAACATCGGCATGAGCGTGGCCTTCTGCCGGATCTGGAATGCAGAGCTGACGCTGGCGGAAATCAAGGCGGAGTTCGGCAGCGCCACCCCGGTGAAGACGGCGAGCCTCTACGCCGATTACCGCTTTGTGAATGGCGCGCTGACCACCGACAGCAGCGGCAACGGCCACACGCTGACGGTCAACGCCACGCCATCATTCACGGCAGACCCGACCATCGGCAGTTCCGGAATGGCGGCGACGCCGGCTGCGGTGGCGACTGCAACAGCGGCCCTGACAACAGCGATCCGGCTGGCGGCTACTCCTGCGGATGTTGTCACCGCTACCGCGGCGCTGACCACGGTCAAGCGCCTCAACGCCACCCCGGCGGCGGTGTGCACGGCAACTGCCGCACTGACAACATCGGTCCGGCTCGCTGCAACACCTGCCGCAGTGGTGACGGCTTCGGCTGCCCTGACCACAAGCCCGGCGGGCGGCCTCGCGGCGACACCACAGGCCCAGGCCACCGCTACGGCCGCGCTGACGACAAGCATTCGGATGGCCTCGGCGCCGCAGGCGGTGGCGACCACCACGGCAGCAGTCATCACCGGCATCAAGCTGGCGGCAGGCCCTGCGGTCTCCTGCACCGCTACCGCATCGCTGACGACTTCGATCCGGCTCGCCGCGGCCCCGCAAGTTGTCGTCACCGCGACCGCCGTGATGCCGGTGTCTGCAAGCCTGGCAGCAGCAGCGCAGGGCCAGTGCACCGCATCTGCCTCGCTGACCACTGGCGCCCTGATCGCGGCCGCGGCGGTTGCAACCGCATCTGCCTCGGCTGCTCTGACAACCCGCATCGCCATGGCGGTGATTGCAAACGCCCAGGCCTCGGCCGCGGCGGCGATGACGACTCAGATCCGCATGCGGGCCACGCTCGCTGCGATCTGCTCTGCATCCATGACCCCGCCACCAGACGCACCGGGCGTGCAGTTCCCGCTTGCAGGCCGAAAGCAGAGCTACCCGCTCGCGGGCCAGAAACAGACCTATCCACTGGGGTGAACTGATGGCACTTGTGACCGAAGACGGCAGCGGCTTGGCAAACGCGGAGGCCTACGTGTCCACCGCCTACGTCGATTCCCACCTCGACTTGCGAGGCAACACCCTCTGGGTGACGCTGACCGAAACGCAGAAAGAGGCGGCGATTCGCCGGGCCACCGACTACCTCGAGCAGACCTATGGGGAGGCCTTCGCCGGCATGCCGGTGAACGACACGCAGGCCCTGAGCTGGCCCCGTGAGTACGCGCCGCGCCAACTTTCCCTCACCAGCACTTCAAGGTACTGGCCGAAGACCGAGGTTCCGGCGCCGCTCAAGAAGGCATGCGCGGAACTCGCGTTCAAGGCCGCCGCCGGTGAACTGGCTCCCGACGTTGGGCAGCAGATCAAGAGCGAGAGCGTGGGGCCAATCTCCACCGTGTACCAAGACGGCAGTTCGTCGGTGGTTCGATACCGCGCCATCGAGAACATCCTGGCCCCGCTGCTCAAGAACGCGGGTTCGTCCATGAGCATTTCGCTGGTGCGCGCATGACAGTCATCGCATTCGACGGCAAGCGGCTCGCGGCTGACAAGCGGGCAACTTCAGGCGGCGGCATCGCCCGCACCGTGACCAAGATTCAGCGCCATGGTGCGGTATTGCTCGGCATTACGGGAGACTGGGATATCGCCGTGGAAATGCGGGAGTGGTTCAAGGCCGGAGCAGAGCCCGGCAAGTTCCCCGATCGGGCGAAGGATGGCGAGTCCACCCTCATCGTGATTCGCCACGGCGGTGTCATTGAGACCTACTGCTCGGGGCCGTATCCGATGCTGATCGAAGAGCCTATGTGCGCTTGGGGTTCTGGGCGCGACTACGCCCAGGCCGCGATGTACCTGGGCCATGACGCCCGCCGGGCGGTTGAGGTTGCATCGGTCTTCCAGACCGACTGCGGGAACGGCATCGACTGCCTGGAGCTTGGCGCATGAGCGACATCTTCGACCGCGCCCGAGCCCTGGCCACAGATGCCCTGGCCAGCCGCGCCAAGGGAGGGAAGGGCGGTGTGATGGTGCTGACCAAGCCCTCAACCCTGCCGCCGATTTACAACCCAGCCACCGGCACCGCTACGCCTGTTTCCCCCGCCACTTACACCGGCTCGGCGGTGCGCTTGCAGTACAGCACCAGAGACATCGACGGCACCCGAATTCGCACCGGCGACGTGAAGCTGCTGGTGTCCCCCGTGCAAGCCGGAGGCGCAAGCCTGCCGACCCCGAAGCCGGGCGATGGTGTCACTTTCGGCGGCATCAGCTACAGCGTCATCGCCTGCCAGCCACTCGACTACACCGGCGACCTGGTGGTGGCCTTTGAAGTGCAGGCCCGGGCATGAGCGGCTTTTCGATCCCACTCGACAAGCTGGCCGCTGCTGCTGGCGCGAGGCTTGAGGACGTGGCCCGCAAGGTGACGTTTGACCTCTTCGCCGAGGTGGTGCGGCGCTCACCGGTCGGCAACCCTGAGTTGTGGATTGCGAACGAATCTCGCGGCGTCGGGAAGTCATCGCGCGATGCCTACGCGCAGGATGCTGCCGCCTACAACGAAGCCAACCCAGGCAAGCGGCGGGCCGGTACTTCAAGGGCCGCCATCGACAAACTCTTCCCACTCGCCGCCGGCAAAGGATACGTGGGCGGAAGGTTCAGAGCGAACTGGAATGTCAGCTTCGGACAAGCCGACGAGACGACAGTCGATGTGACAGACCAAGCCCGCTCACAAGGTGAGTTGCAAAAGGTCTTCACCCTCCCGATTGGTGGCGTGATGTATTTGACGAACTCTCTTCCATACGCCAAGCGGCTGGAAGACGGTTGGTCAACGCAGGCCCCAACCGGCATGGTGAAGCTCTCGGTGCAGAACTTCAACGACCACATCAACAAGGCCTTGCAGAAATGAGCCAGACCCTTGTTAGAGCAGCGTTTGAGCAGCGCCTGGCCACCTGGGCGGCGGCGCAGACAGAGCCCATCCCTGTGGCCTATCAGGGCGTCGAATTCGACCCGCCAGCCGGCCGCTACTTCCGCGCCTTCCTCCTGCCGAACACCACGAACAGCAACACGCTGGACCAGACGCACCGGCAGTTCCGCGGAATCTTTCAGGTCTCCATCGTGATGCCAGCCGGCGCCGGCCTGGGTGGCGCCGAGGCGCTTGTCTCCGCGCTTGACGAACTCTTCACCCTCACCGCCCCGATCACATCAGGCTCTATCAAGGTGGTCATCACCTCCCCCATGAGCGCGGCCACCGCGATCAACGAAGACGGCCGGATGGTTGTCCCCGTCTCCTGCGGCTACCAGGCCGACGTGACCTCTTCCTAACCCTCCCACTCCCCGCCCTTTCAGGGCATCGCAACCAAGCCGCCTTCGGGCGGCTTTTTTCATTCCCGAAAGGCCCATCATGCCACTCACTCTGCCCAACGGTGCGCTTGTCGCCATTGCATCCGGCTACGGCTCTGCGCTCACTGTCACCATCCTCACCAATGCCAACCCGGCAGTTGCCACCTCGACGGCGCACGGCCTCGCGCTTGGCGATTTCGTGGAGGTCACCTCTGGCTGGTCTCGCCTCAACAACAAGATCATGCGCGTCGGCGCCGTCACCTCGAACACCTTTGAGTTGGAAGGCTTCGATTCGAGCTCGACCTCGATCTACCCCGCCGGAACCGGCATCGGCTCTGTGCGCAAGATCAGCGGCTGGACGCAGATCCAGAACATCCTGGGCATTTCGTCGAGCGGTGGAGAACAGCAGTTCCTCGACTTCCAGCTGCTCGAAGCGGATGCCCAGCAGAAGATCCCGACCTTCAAGAACTCGTCCACTCTGACGCTGGAAATCGGCGACGACGCCACGCTGGCGGGCTACATCGCACTGTCGGCCGCGAACGACGACCGCCTGCCGCGCGCTTTCCGCATCACCCTGCCCAGCGCGTCGAAGCTGCTCTACAACGGCTACGCGTCGCTGAACAAGACGCCCAGCATGAACGTCAACCAGCTGATGTCGTGCCAGGCCACCGTGGCGCTGCGGAACGAAGTGGTCCGCTACGCCACCTGATCCGGCTCAACCACGTAACCCAGGCCCGCCACAGCGCGGGCCTTTTCTTTTGGAGAAGACATGGCCACAAAACTGACGCTCAAGGCAAAGCCCACGTTCGCCGCCAAGGTGGAAATCCCCGTACCCGGAGAAGCGCCGGCAGAGCTGACCGTCACCTACAAGCACATGACCCGCGAGGGCCTGGAGGCGTTCAGCACCTCCGAAGCCGGGAAGAAGCGCACCGACGTGGAAACCTTGCTCGAGATCGCCACCGGCTGGGACTTGGACGCTCCATTCAACCCTGAGACGGTCAAAGAGTTCTGCGACAACTACCACGGCGCGGCGCGGGCCATCGTGGCCAAGT
>JACCDR010162187.1_pt1 | contig 25919 bp, 24 predicted proteins | sample 7446431 | NCBI WGS metagenome assembly JACCDR01 (sample SAMN15323443, study PRJNA562643) | freshwater metagenome | isolation source: river surface water | place: USA:Blue River Watershed | collected 2017-08-17 | reverse complement strand
TACTCTTATACAATCATTGTAACGTTCATAGGCTAGCTGTTACTCTGTCATGCAATACGTGCTTACAGTGTCATAATATTGCGCTTAAACGCTACAGCGATTGTATAAGTTGTTATTGTCTAAGTCAGAGTGACAAGCTATTTATTGTTAGCGTTGTGCTTACTTGACTATACCTACAGTATAGCATGTACTATATACATATGTCAATAGGTATTATGTAGTAGTTATCCACAAGCTAACAGATAAGGTATACACCATGCAGCAAAATGCCGCCTAATTATATATACACTACATAACATATATATGAATACATAAGCGAACAGAATACGAACAACAGTAAACCATATGTAAAGATATGCCAAGTATTGCCGCCAAACCCTAGCGATACTATTAAACAGATAAGAGTAGTACATAAGAGTACATAATATAGTACATATACAGTATTCATACACAAACAATAAACACATAGACGTAAAATATATATTGTACGACATAGGTATATAACAGAGGTAATAAACCCCCGTAGGGGGCATATATAGAACGGTACCATACAGTATAATAAGAATATAATGATAGTATATTAATATATAACACCCCCCAATTTCTTACATGTATATACAACCCGTGTGTATGATTTGTGTATAGAACTGTACATACTATACAGGCGTGTGTATAATTATACACATGAAGACTAGATTACAGATTACATTAGAGGACGAGGCAACTAATATACTTAATCAGCAAGAAAACAAAAGTCAGTACATAGAAGAACTTATAGTAAAGGCTGCTAACGCAGACCTGGCCCAGGAGATTAAAAGACTTGCTATGTTAGTAGATGGTCAGATAAATGATATACAGGACATACAGAAGAATGTAGAAACCATTAAACAGAAGATTGATGGCTTGTCGTCTAATGGTAGGACAGCGGACTTTGACTCCGCCAATCTAGGTTCAAGTCCTAGCGAGCCAGCCAAGATAGTTAAAGGAACTGAGTTTGTTCCTAAACCGCCAGACCCAGAGTTAGGCTATCCCTGCTGTCAAGGAACCGCCCCTTGTAAGCATTGGGTGTGGAGCGGAATTGAGGGAGCCTGGAAGAATACATTAACTGGGAAGACAAGAGATGCCTAAGAAACAGAATCCATACAAGCCGAGTAAGGGAGTACGGAAACTTACTGATAAACAGCGAGCTTATGTGAAGTTACGGGTAGAAAACCCGAAGATGACTAAGACCAGGGCAGTGATGCAGGTGTATGATACTGAGCGGCCAACTACGGCAGGCTCTATAGCTAATAGATTGGAAAAGAATGAGGCAGTTCAGTCTGCTCTTATAGCTCACTCTAACTTAGCTGAACAGACAATCGTAAAATCCATTATGGACTATGGCGATTCAGATAAACAGTGGCAGAGAACCCTAGCAGTAGAATCATCTAAATGGGTACACGATAAGATATATGGTAAAGCTATCCAACAGAATGTTAATGTTAATCAGAACTTTAGTGAACAGGCCAAAGAAGAAAGGAATAAGTATGGGCTATGAAAGCTCTCATTTACATACACAAAGATAATGAGCAGTTCTGGGTAAACCTTGAAAATAAGTCGGGTTGGGTTAATATGATAATTGAAGCATTATTAGAAGAAACTAAAAAGGAGTATCTATATGAAAAAGATGAAACAGAAACTACTGAGCCTGAAGTACAAGCTCTGGAAGCCGAAGATGAGGGCGGAGTACCAATTTGGTAGCCCGATAGTTGCTCTCTATGCCTACCAAGACAAAATGGTAGTTGCTACAAAGCTAGATGTTTACATAACCGAAGATGGGTACACCTATGTCAGAGCCGAAAGAAAAAATTAAGTTCTCCTTTAACGCAGATGGCTATAGGCGCTTTATAGAGGATAACTTCACTATTATAGATAAAGACAAACAAGAGGTACCATTTAAGTTAAATAGAGCACAGATACACTTTGTAGAAAACCTCACCGAGCGTAATGTAATCCTCAAGGCTCGTAAAATGGGCTTTAGTTCCGTCCTGCTCGCTATCGCCTGTGTCAAGTTCATTACAGGAGAGAACGAACGCTGTGTTTCTATGTCCTTTGATAAAGAGGCTTCAATCAAACAGCTAGAACGTGCCAAGCACTTTATTAAAAGCTATGAACGTTTAACAGGTAAAAAGATACCACTTAAATACGCCTCAAAGAATGAGCTTGTCTGGGAAGGTAAACGAGAAGACGGCACCACCTACACCAATGCCCTCCGTATTGGTACAGCTAAATCTACAGGCTTTGGTCGTGGTGATGACATTACCTTCCTTCACTTAACAGAAGTCTCTATGGCAGACCACCTAGACCAGCTACTTGCAGGTGTAGGAGAGGCTGTCGTTCGTAATACAATCGTATCCCTAGAAACCACCGCCAATGGCTATAACGAGTTTAAGACCTTCTGGGACGAAGCAAGCGCTGGGGCAAGAGGCTATTCTGCCCTCTTTTATTCTCCTGAGTGGGAATATGATAAAGAGTTTATAGATAGGAAACGTCAAGAACTCGGCAGACTCTTTGACCAAGAGTTCCCAATGACACCCGAACTCGCCTTTATTGCATCAGGTAATCTCTACTTTGATAGAGATGCACTCTCTGACCTACTAAAACTTACCAAGGAAACCAAGACTGTTAATGGCTGGCGTAAGTATAGGGAACCGCAACCAGGTGAGTTCTTTGTTGTCTTTGCCGATACCGCAGCAGGTGGTGGCGACTTTTGTGCCGCCCATTTCCTATCTAAGACTAACTTAGACATACCAATGGTATACCACTCTAAAGTAATCGCTACAGAGATGACCCCCGTCCTCCATACTATGCTAGAGGAGATATATGATAAGACGGGCGTAAAGCCTGTTATAGCCTATGAACGTAATAACGGTGGCTTCTTTGAAATGGATAGACTATCTAGCTTGAATAGACACCAGAAGTACACCATATATAGGGAGAAGACAAATCAGGGGACTAAGTACTCTGATGGACAAGGACCGAAGCTCGGCTGGACTACTAGCTCAGCCACACGTCCTGTTATGCTCCAAATGGCAAAAGAGGCAATAGATAACAAACTTATTACCATCTATGACCGCCCAACCATCAATGAGATGTTTAGTTTTATTGAAGTCCAGACAACAACCATGTGGCGAGCACAGGCCGAGAAGAATGCTCATGACGACCTTGTGATGGCACTCGCAGGCGCATGGCAGTTGTATCAGACGGAAAAACCAAGTAATGTACATAATAAAAGAACGAGGAGGGTAAAACAATATGACCCAGTTACAGGACGGGTATTATCATGAATGAGCCATTTACAACAAGCGATACGAGTCTGGCTGCGTATCTCCATTATAAGAATCACCAGTTTATTGGTATTATGCAGGACCCAAACGATGCTCACCGCAAAGTGTACGTCTTTATAGAGGACACAGAAACAAAAGATTTATCTGATGAGTATCTCAGTGGTACCGTCAGTGTAAATCCAAAACTATATTATAAATCAATACGAATAATGCACCGCATGTTACGAGATGGAAAGGTAATAGAAAAGTGAAAACCAGCCTACACATGATAGTTAAGAACGAAGTAGAGAACGTTAGAAAGATTATTAAACAAGCACACCCTTATTTTGACAAGATATATATCACGGTAAGCGATAGAAATGCCTTTCACTTACTAGAAAAAGAGCCAGCAGTCATAGATTATAGGGAATGGACGGGTAAGTTTGATGAAGCTCGCCAGCACAACTGGGAAAAGGGTGAAAATATGGACTATTCCTTCTGGTTAGATGCTGATGATGCCTTTGATTTTAGTAGAATCCCTGAAATATTTGCACAATTAGAAGAATATGACGCAGTATTCTTGCCATATCACTATAAACATGATGAAAATGGCTTTGTTATTGTAGAGCACCCACGAGAGCGTGCGATTGCAAGGCGCAAAGACTTCTATTGGAAAGGCTGGGTACACGAAAACCTTATCTGTGAAGAAGGCTTTACTAAAACTGACCTATATATTCCTGTTATCCACCAAGATGACGATGACCATGACGCAGAATCCCTTAAAAGAAACCACGACATACTAGAGCAAGCCGTTCAAGAAACCAAAGACCCGAGATATTTGCACTATCTAGGTATCTCTTACTTCACTATGCACGAATACGAGAACGCTATTACTGTCTTAAACGAATATATTAAGGTAGGTGGCTGGGACGAGGAGATATATAGAAGCGTCACTAAGATTTCAGAAGCCTACTTTATGATGGGTGATGTAGATAACGCCATTATGGAGGCACTCAAAGCTACCGCTATCATGCCAGATTATCCTCAAGCCTTCCACTTACTCTGTCATTACGAGAGTCAAGCGAACAACCACGCCCAGGCATTAGAATGGGGACGAGTTGCACTAGCTAAACCAACGCCAAAAGGTGCAAGTATCTACGACCCAACCTCAAATGATAGAACAAAACTTACTATGTCACTCTCTCACTTTGCTTTAGGCGAATATGTAGAAGCCTTCAACCTTATGAAAGGTGTAAAGTCTATAAATACAGGTGATATATATGACAGCTTTAAGTATATGGCGGAAGTTGTAACGCTCAAGAAGGTGCTCCCTGGGCTATATCAGTTCTATGATGACCCAAGTATCCTCTGGGAACAATTATCTGATGACGTAAAATATTTACCAGAACTCCGTAGCGTCCGAGAACAACTCACCACGCCTAAAGTCTGGGAAGATAACTCAATCGTCTTCTTCTGTGGTAAGGGCTATGAGGAATGGGGACCCCACACACTAGATAAAGGTATGGGTGGAAGTGAAGAAGCTATCGTCTACCTTACCCCACAACTCGCTAAACTTGGCTATGCCGTCACCGTCTATGGTGAGATAGATGAACCATTCTCTAAGGACGGTGTTACTTGGCTGCCTTGGAACTATATAGACAAGCGAGATGAGTTCAATACCCTTGTTATCTGGCGTATGCCACAGTTTGTCAGCCAATTTAAGGCGAAGAAACTCTTTGTAGATATGCACGACCAAATGCCAAAAGATGTTGTTAAGCCGTACAAAGATGCTATCTACTTATTTAAGAGTCAGTATCACAAAGACTTCTATCCAAACATAGAGAACTTTGCTGTTATCCCTAACGGCATAGATGTATCTCAGTTCAAAGACACAAAGAAGAAACCATACTCAGTGATTTATCCAAGCGCCTACTACCGAGGACTAGAAACTTTAGTAGACCTCTGGCCTGAAGTAAAGAAACAAGTACCAGAAGCTACCCTAGATATATACTACGGTTGGGAATCTTGGCTTAAATTAGAGGGAGAAAATGCCTTCTATAATCGTATGGTAGAAAAGCTAGAAACCGCCAAAGAACTAGGCGTAACAGAACACGGGAGAGTAGACCACAAGACCCTCGCTAAGAAGTATGCTGAAAGCAAAGTCTGGGCATACCCAACAGAGTTCCCTGAAATCTTCTGTATCACCGCAGTAAAGGCTAACCTTGCAGGCTGTAAACCAGTCATTACTGACGTAGCCGCATTAAAGGAAACAGGTGGCCCACAAGCCAGCGTTATTTCTAGCGACACAATATATAGCAACGAATACGCACGAGAGAAGTTTGTTACTAAACTGGTAGAAGCACTCAAGAGCGAACACGATGCCACCGAACAAAAGAAATGGGCTAAAGCCTATGACTGGTCTAACGTAGCAAAGCTCTGGAAGGAACAAATAGATGCACGAAGTTGAACATCAAGATGAATGTATCTGGAAGCTAAAAGATATTAAAAAGACTAAAGCATGGTGGGACAACTTAGGCTTAAAGAGTTGCCCTGAGTGCGGAGTGGAGATATAACATGGCAGGAATACAACACGAAAAAGACTTCTCAGTAGAAAACTATGAAGGATTCTACGAACACCACTTCTTCCAACCATTACCAGAAGATAGAGCCTTAAACGCTCATAGGATTCTACCACGAGTAGACTGGGCAGTTGATGTGGCTTCACTACGCAACCCTAAATCTGTACTAGACCTTGGTTGTTTAGAGGGGTTTGCTGGACTTACTATCGCTAATAATACGCCAAGCGTCAGACGGCTTGTAGGCGTTGATTTATCTCAAGAGGGTATAGACATAGCTAACAGCCGAAAACACCTGGTAAAGGCCGATGCTGAGTTCATACAGGGGACTATAGAAGACTTCCTATCCACAACTGATGAGAAGTTTGACCTCATAATGCTATTTGAAGTAATAGAGCACGTTAAGGACCCAGTGGCACTTCTCAAGCTCATAGACAGAGTGAAATCTGATGATGGGGTAGTTCTTATATCTACCCCCGACTTTGAGGCACCGACCTACGGAAAGAATGACGTACAGAATAAATGCCACATTCGTCTCTATACAACTAAAGATGAAGACTACGAAGAAATGACCGATGTGCCAGACCCCGATACAGGTAAGCCGTATATGCGTACTGCAACAAGTATGCCAAAACAAATTGGTAAACATCGTATAATAAGTATAGGAACGTATAGCCAACTAATAAATTGTCTTTACAGTTAGGACTCAAAGCATGGAAGCCGACCAACCACTACAAGTAGAAACCACCATCACACCAGAAGACATCGTAGAAGCACGAGTCTTTCCTGAAATGGGGCTAGACAAAGAGCCAATGCCAGAGTTTGCAAGCAACTATCTACCATTAAAAGACTTTTACGGCATTAAAGATATGGACAGAGAATCTCAAGAAAAACTACAGACCGTCTGGGAACACTTTGCCAAAGATGCTAAGACCCCAAGCACCGTCTTAAAGAAGATACGCATAGAGCAGATGAACTTGACACCACCGAACATAGGCGACACATCATTAAATCAGATGTATAATTATATTAAGGTCCTTAGTAACCTTGAAGAAGCTAAAGCGATGCGTGAGGCATACAGAAATGATAGTCCTCGTTAAGTGGCACGAACACGATAGAACGTACACGATAGGCATACAGGCTTTTCTCAAGAAACTAGGCGCAGATGTAGATGATGCAAAAATACAAGAAACCGTTAAAAAGCTCTTAGAGCAAGAGGAAATGGAACGTGGCGAATCCGAACCAGAGCGAAAAGTCTAACGCCCTAGACAGAGAAGAAAACATCACTAAAGGCAACCTTTCAGCCAAAAGGTCAGCACTCTATACTCACGAAACTGGCTCAGATACGCTTCAGCCAATAAATGCCGACAATCCATTACCGATTACGGGAACTATAGAAGCCACCGCAGACCCCAAAGTTGATTCAATCGTAGACGTACAAGCTACCTATATTTATTCAGGTGAAGCGTTGCCTGGCACACTTTCATCAGTTGCCGAGTGGCGCATCTCCCGAACAACCATAGCTACCCTAGAAACTAGGTGGGCTGATGGCGTAGCTAGCTTTACTAAAGAATGGGACGAACGAGAGGGGTACACTTACTAATGGCAACATTTACTATAACTACTACTCAAAACATAGATGAACTAACCTCTAAAGCTGGTGGCGATACTTATAACATCAACGGTGGTACTTTAACTATTGACCAAGACAGCCGTGTTGGATTAAACCAAACCACCTCAGCAACACTTGGCCCAGTGACTTTATCTGCTACTTTGGGTGGAACGCTTAATATAGATGGCTCTGATGTATGGATGATACCGTACACGGGCGGAAGTGGTAACGTGCCAGCTTGGAACACAACAATTACCAACGGTACTGGAACTGGCAAACTTATTGGCGTTCACTCTGCTCTTACCGCAGCATCAACTGCTACAGGCGCAGCGATGCCAGCGTCAGGGTTCATACGAGTGAAACAAAAATCTGGTGCATATACCGCAGGTGCTTTAACTGGTATCACGGCTACAGCTTCAGACGCAGGGCGTGTTGGTTGGATTGAAATAGTAGGTGACGAAGCCTCTACCCTAACAGCTAACCGACTTGGAACGCTTAATATTACTGGCGAATGGTACGAAATCGGCACAACCTCTGGCGCATCTAACCAAACCATGCAGATACCTAACAACGGGCTTCTACGCTACGCAGCAGGAGTGTTCATCGAAACATCCGTTGGCTCTGGTTCTTATGAGTTCTACCCTAACGCAGGGACTACAACCACTACTGGTACAGAAGCATCACGAGGTAAGGTCGTTTGGATAGACAACACTGGACTAGTAAGAATAGGTAACTCTGGTGCAGCTACGAACGGCTATACACCAGTATCAGGGCTTAAAGTGGTAATTGGTAACGTGTTCTTTGAGAACTGTACTACTGCAGCCCGAACAGCTAACGTGATACCAAACGCCACTATCGCAACTCGCTACGACTTTACCACTACTGGTGGTGGTGTAATCAACATAGATAAATGTAATATGGCTTGGTACTTATCCTGTTCTCAGGCCTATTCAGTTAATGTATCTAACTCGGGCTTTGTAGATGCAATTCTACTATCTGAAATTGCCTCACCAATGACATTTACTAAAGTAGGAGTAGGCAATAAACCCACTACCGCTTTGCTCACGAACCCATTAACGATGACCTACTGTTACGCAGGTGGAACATTTACTGATTGTGTCTGGGCGAGGGTTTCAATGGCGGCTTCAGGAGCGCACGTTAATATCCTAACTGACGTAGACGGCTTCACGTTTACAAGAGATACCATACGAGCTAATACTATCAGGGCAAACGCTACAACTTATGGTGTCCTGGCTACTCGTGCAAAAAATATCACTTATGACACTCCAACGGTTATTCAGGGTGGGTTTAACCTTGTTACTTGCGATAACTTTAACACTACTGATGTAAAGTTTATGTCTGCCGTATCAGGAACGACAGTCACCACATATACAGATTATGTATGGAACATAAGCTCTAACACGATTAACTGTACCTTTAGTGGGCTGACCCTACCTGTAACAAGCAACGCACCGTACACAGCACTTCTGATAGCAGCAACGGGCTGTTCAAATATCAAGCTACGGAATATCGGTACATACGCATCACCACTTAGTTTAGATGCTGGTGCTAACGATACAGGACTTATTTATACCTTAGCTACGAACTGCCAGAACTTCTACTTCCAACGCATCTATGTATCAAACACTCGTACTAACACGATGACTGCTGACAACTCTTGTAAGAATATCGTAGAGAAGAACGTCTTTAGTGATTACGCAGATGCACCACTCGCAGCCGTCCTTAACCTAACTCGTTTAGGTGGTGGCTCTACAAACGCTTTAACGGCTCAAACCTCTGTTTACGGTACACACTGGATGGACTACTTCACTTCTACTACCGCAGGGCGTTTGGCGATAATGATGAACGAACCAACCGCTGATACTACCGCACAAGTGACGTTATCAAACGGTGCAGCCTTTACTTCAGCGGGTGGACTGTATATGCCAGTAATCGGACACCAGGCGATATTTGAAACGCCAGACTTTATCATTGGTCACACGGCATTCCAAAACTCTGCTCTTGTGATGGCTGGCGGCACCGCTACGAACTACACCTACCAGTACCAGATTGACACAGGCTCAGGTTATTCAGCATGGAGTTCAGATAAGACCGCTACCACTCTAGGAACGGCACTTAATGGCGAAACGCTTAACGCAGTAACAGGCTTTAAGCTCAAACTCAAGATTACTACCTCGACAACCAACGCAACAGCGATTACTTCTGTTTACTTGCTAACTTCCTCTACGACCACCACACAAGCCTACCAATACCCACTAGACACCATTACTCTTACCATAGACGGCTTTGTTACTGGCTCTGACGTAGTTATTTACGAAGCTGGCACAGAAACCGTACTACAGCAAGAGCAAGATATAAGCGGAACTTCCACCACCTACACCTACGAAACTCCTGAAGATGTTGATATAGGCATCTTCAAAGAGGGGTACAGACCGTTCTACATACGGAGCTACACGCTGGGTAGCAGTGACGGAAGCGTACCTGTTGCACAAACAGTAGACAGAGATTATTTAACTTAATTGAAAGGATTTTATGGCAAAGATTATTGACCCCGATGACCTGGTAGTAAGCTCAACAAGCGGTAACTTGGGTGTAGACGGAAACATCTGGCTAGACACATCAGCAAAGACATTTGAACTAGACCCTTACGGTTCACTTGTAGCTAAAGACGGAGTAACTGGTAACGCTCTATGGGCTAAGTTTGTAGACCTCTGGGCTACTGGAACAACCTATAAACCATACCCATTCCCAATGAACGTACTTGACGCACGTTCAGGGCAGTACGAGTTTGGTGTAGACCCACAAGGTACTTACAACGGTTGGAAACCTGCCAACGACACAACTCGTCAGATGATACGAGATGCTGGTTGGAGTGAATACTCAAATGCTGGCGTACTTAACCGACAATATGTAGGTATCGTAGCTTTAGCATCTGGTTTTGCTTCAGGCGCACAGTTCTACTATCAACGAGCTTCAGGCGGAACGGCTTACAACTTCACCTTTACAGATGCACCGAACGAGGGTATCCAAGTTTACGGTGATGCTTCAAACGGAAACTTTGACAACCGCACTTACTTCAAGATGTTCTTGCGAGAATATAACTACACCTATGATGATGCTGTTTTAACAGATGTTGGTGAAACTGGCACAGGTGCTTATAAAGTGTCACTACCTATATCAGTTGGTTCAGACTTGAAGATTACCGCAGCAGACGGCTCTATGGGTACAGGTGTGTACGCTAACATAGATGTTGAATACTTCGGTACAGACCAAAACAAGACTATCGGTGGTGGTTCTTATCCATTCCGAGTAATCATAGACAACACTACTGCTAACGCAACCTTAGAACAGATTTACACCAAGATACAATACCTACTTCGCCAAAACTCTGACATTGATACTGGCGCAGGAACGGTTACGGGTAAAACGGCTGATTCACTCTGCTACTTTGTTGGCGATACCCTATACACCACTACTGGCGTATTTATAGACGGTGTAATAGCGAACGACCTAAACCGTGTTGTATTCACTGACTACAACGATGTAGAACGAAGCTACCCATACGCAAGCGCAGGTACGCTTACATTCTCTAGCAACCTAACAACTGGTGGCGCAGGTTACTACCGTATGTACTTTACTAACGATGATGCGGGCGCAAACGCTGGTAACGACTACGGAACTTCAGGTGCTATCACGGTAAACGATAACTCAGCTACACCGATTCAAGGTACAATATCAAGCGGTTCTATTTCATTTACTTATGACTATGACGGCAACACACAACGAGGTACAGGCTCTGACGGTGATGATGCACCAGTGACCGTAATTGCAGGTAATCCAGGCTACGCTAAACCAGTTGTAGCAACTGGTACAATAAGTAGAAGTAAAGGTATATCAATCTCACTAAGCGCAGAAACTGACAGGGCTTACCTAGCCTAGAAAGGAACTAACGTGGCTTTATCTTTTGACGGAAGCACAAAGGTAGTAACAATCACTACCGACACCGAACTAGACGTGAAAGACCTCTGGTCACGTTGGGTTGATTGGTTCTTGACTTCTGACAACTCTAAGTATGCTGTCGCTATGTCGCAAGTAGGTGGTAACGATATTGACGTAGTTGCTGGAACTTCTATACCAGTCTATGTATATTTAGAAAATGGCTGGAAAGTTAAACCGAAAGAGGCTAACCATACGCTAACTGTTACTAATGGTATCTTACTTACTTCTGATAGCTCTACTCCATACACAACGACTACGGGCAGCTACAACGTAGTAATTCGTGACCAACAACCAGTACAGGCTATTGGTGTTGCTACGGGTGGTGGGGTATCACCTCAATATTTTGACACCAAAAATAAGAGCGTACTTATACCATTAGAGTAAAGTGATACAATAATAATAGATAATAAGAAAGGTAACACAAAATGAGATTACAAGGCGGAGTAAATCCACAACGAACAAAGAAAATGCAAGTAACGGCAAAGCCACAGAAAACGGCAAAACTACAAGTTACTGGAAAGCCAACATTTTCAACACGACAAATAAATGCAATTAAAGCATCACCAAAAGGTGTTCTACCAAAGTTTGTAGAGAAGATGGCAAAGCCAAAACAACTAAAGCCATCAAAAAACGGGCACAACACACCATTCTCTTATGGAAATGTACCAACTAAAACAACCAGCCCTAGCTTTAAGAGAACGTATAAGAGCTACGGTAGTAAAACGGGGCTATAAAAAGATATAAGGAAAACTAATGGAAAAGAATACACCGCAAGATAGAGCTTCCAAGTGGGAAAAGCGGTTTACTCGTGCAGAAAGCAACCAACAACAGTTATTCAAACGAGTAAGCAAGTACTACGATATTATGTATGCCGTACAAAGCACAGACAATATCGCCCCTTGGAGAGCAAAGATTTATGTGCCAATACTAGCGTCTAAAGCGTGGGACTTAATCGCTCGTCTTAGCGGTGTGTTGCCATACTTTAGAACTAAGATTAACAATGAAATGGAGTTTGACACTGAACTAGGTAGAGTCGTTATTCCAGAAGAAACACGACAGCGCCAAAACAGAATTGACGCTAAACTCCAACAAGATTATCAGTCACCAAAAGGCGAGCCGATGAAGCTACGGGTATCTGACACCATGTTAGACGCAGTTGTAGCTGGTACTGGCTTTGCTAAAGCCTACTGGTGCTATGGTGAAAAGAAAACATACAACCGTATCTATAGCGAAGATGGCTTCGTTAAGGATATGAGCAAAGAGAAAGTTCGTACTGAAAAAGAAGGACACAACGACTTTGAGCCAGTAAACTTCTTTAACGTCTTTATAGGAGATAATGCGACAAGCTATCACAAGGCAAAGTACGTTATTGTCCGCTACTTTAAATCTATTGATGACCTAAAGGCTGACCCGAACCTTAGTAACGTAGATAAACTTGCCAAATCAGCCGATAGAAGCACGTTTGACCAGTACAACCAATCTCGTAACCGTGTCGTTAATGAGAATCGTTCTGATGAGAATGATGAAACAGTACCAACTGCAACCATCTTTGAAGTATACGAACGAACACCAGAAGGTATCATCTGTGGTACATACGGTATTGGCAAGGGTAAGAACGGCTGGGTGGAAATGGAAAAGCCATACAAGAAATACTGGCACGACCAATACCCAATACAACCATTCTATATTAGAAGAAAAACTTACAGCCCTTGGGGTGAAAGTCTCTTTGAGAACAACGCAAGCCTACAGTACGCTACAAACGACCTATTCAACCACTACTTAGACAACTGGAATCTATCTATAGACAGTATGCTTATGTACGAGGACGGCACACTAACCTCTGACTTCATTATTGAACCAGGCGGTGAGATTACCTATACGGGTGAGAAACCAGATGCTTTTAAGTTCCCAGAACCGAACCCAGCACAACTATCTATGATAATAAACGTCATAAATGGTGCTGTTGAAGCTGCCACCGTACCTCAATACCTATCTGGCGTACCAAGTAGTGAGCTAGATAAAACAGCAGGAACCGCCAAGGGTATTACTTCAATAAGTGAAGCCGCCAATGAAAAGATTGGTTATATGCGAGATAACTTCAAGCAGAGCATGGTAACTGTTGGTAAAATCTGGCTATCTAACTTAAAGCAGTTCCAAGACAAAGCTGAAGAAGTCCGCCAAATGGATAAGGGTGAGGAAAAAGCAGACATCATCATGCCATCAGATTATGAAGGTGAAATAGACCTTACTATAGATGACGATAGCCTAGTTCCAATGAGCAAAGACGAAAAGCGAGCAGCATTAGCGGAACTTACTTCACAAGCCATGCTTGTCCAGAAAGCAGCCGTAGAGCAGGCAAACATACTCGGAACTAAAGACTTTATACCGCTGATTAACTATAAAGAGATATTTGACGAAAGTGTTATGTACTACGCACTTAAAGACCCAACACGCTTTATTGTAAAACCAGGGGAAGTACAGACCGCAGCACCAGACCCAAACACCGCATCATTAGCTGAAATGGTTGGTGGCGGTGGACAGGGTGGTGAAGGCCAAGTAGCACCATTAGCTGAAGCCCAGGGTCAAGCTGGCGCACAATTTGGAGGATATGCACAATGAACGAAGAAGTAAAAAGCAAACGACAGCAAGCAATAGAGCGATTACAGAACGACCTATTTGAAGCGGGTATGAGCCACAGGTTCATAAACAGTGAAGAAGGCAAGTATGTCATAGACTACATTACAGAAGTGGTATCTACGCTGACTAATCAGATGGTGAGCAAGAGACTAGAGCGTGACGAATACATTGAACTCCGAGCAAAGATAGACATTTTAAGACGCTTAAAACAAGTGCTTGAAGCAAAAGCAAGCGAGACTACTATAGCGAGATTAAAAGAAGATTTGAACCTAGCGCAATCTGAGGAGTAATATGTCGTTTGACACTACACCGTTTACCAGTGATAATAATAATAGAGATGTAAAAAATGAAAACGATGAGGTGATTAAGCTAAATGAGCTTACGCCCATTAACGACCCTAAATGCCAACACCACTTTGTCAAAGACGAAGATGAGTTAGCAGAAGACAATGGCATACAAGCCTGGATTTGTCGGAAATGTAAGCGTGGCACGTTTATGCCAAAGCACATTAACATTATCAACTCTTAGCTAAGGGCTGAACACCCTACTATGAAAGGCAACTATGGAAGACAACAATGTAGTGCAGGACCAGCCTGTACAAGAACCAGTGGCAGAAGAAGCGCAAGCTCCAGAACCACAAGAAACCGCACCTGAACAAACTGCTGAACCAGTAGAACAGGAGCAAGTATCCGAGGCAGTAGCCGAAGAAGCACCTACACAAACTAACGAACCTGAAGTCAATTATGATTTGACACGGTTCTTACAACCACAGCAACAAGCACCTCAGTTCACACCAGATGATGACGGTTATATTGACCCTAATCAGTTCTACAATAAGGTACTCGCTGACGCAGAAGCTCGGATTGAACAGAAGCTAGCATTCCAAGAATCAGAGCGCAGAGCTTGGCAGTCTATTGAGAACAAATATCCAGAGATAAAGGAAGACCCTGAACTACGGGATATGCTGAACGCACAGAGAATTGCTGATGTCGCAAGTGGCGGTAAGGGCGACCTTAGCCAAATAGCAAATAAGTTCTTGGGTAAAATCCAGTCTTATCAAACTAAAGGCAAGGCACAGGCGCAAGTATCTGAGAAAGTTCAAAAGTCCGCTTCTTTACAGAATACGACTGCGAATAACGTAGATACTGGCAAAGACGCAAACCTGATGGAGCGTATGCGAGGTGGCGATACAGCCGCCCGTGACCAGCTTATAGAAGATTGGTTAGCATCAGGAAAACTGTAAACTAACATCTCTAAAGGAGAAACAAAGAAATGGCAACTAACGGAGTAAACTATACATATCCAGACCAAGCTCGTCGTGAGAGTCTATTGGATATTGTTGTAAACATTGACCCTACTGAACACCAATTAGTAAGTGGTCTACAACGAAGCTCAGCTTCAAACACTTTGCACGAATGGGTAGAAGATTCACTAGAAGCTGTAGCAGCTAATGCACAAGCTGAAGGTGCTGACGCTCCTACTGACGGTGCTGCTAACCCAGTACGCAAGCAAAACATCACACAAATCTTTGCTAAAACTGCTGTCGTTACTGGCACAGAATTAAGCGTAGACCGTGTTGGTGGAAACAAAATGGCACAAGAAATCACTAAGAAGATTAAAGCTCTAAAGAACGACATTGAGTTCGCTCTTGTTCGTGGCTCTATCGCTTCTGGTGTTGCTTCAAACGCTGGTGCTGGTTCTGCTCGCCAATTACAAGGTATCAAGAACTGGTTTACTGGTACTGCTACAACGAACACTAACAACTACTCAGGTGCTACTCTTACAGAAACAGTCTTAAACGACATGTTCCAAACTGTATGGGAAAACAGTGGCCTACAAGTAAACGCTGTTTACACTACTATGAAGGGTAAACGACGTATCTCAGGCTTTACAGCTGGTGCTACTAAGAACGTAGAAACAACTGACAAGCGTCTTGTAAATGCTGTAGACGTATACGAAAGTGACGCTGCATCATTAGTTAAGCTATTTGCACACCGCTATGTAACTGTAGCTGGTGACTATGGCACAACTGCTACACCTGGCTTTGACGTATTAGCACTTAACGAAGGAACTTGGGCTATTGCTTACCTTAACGGTCGTGAACCAAAGACCTTTGACTTGGCTACTACTGGTGACGCTCAGAAGAAAGAAATTGTTACTGAGCTTACCCTTGAGAGTCGTGGTACTCGTGGTAACTTCTACGGTAAGGTTCTATTCTAATAGACCTGTTTGTAGCCTACGGGGGAGTTTACTCCCTCTAGGGGTGCAAGGAGATAATTAAATGACCAGCGAACAACAACTAGCACAAAGACAAGATTTTGGCAGAGAAGTGGCACGAATAGAAGGATTGCCACAAGCTCAGCGCTGGCGTGAAATTAAGAACCTACTTCTAAAAGTAAAACCAGACCTCATACCACTAGATAACCAATTTATACAGCAAATAAAAGAGGAACGAGAAACAAACATGTTTTCTGCTACTGGCGCAAGTAAATCTGGAAGTACACGAGCACTCTACTCAATGCCACAATACTTATACGCAGCGCTTCACGTTCTTGACCCAGAGTTTACAAAATTGCAAGAAGATAAAGAACAGTCTTTAATTATTAACCGTAAACTAGCAAGAGTATTTCCTGAATACTCATTAGCGAGGAAAATATAAATGATTAACCAAACACAAGTAATGGAGACACTAAGCTACCTATTAGGTGAGAACAATGTGCCTACATCTAGCGTAGCCGACAGCCGTAGAAACTTTATTCAGAGAAGTTTAGAAGAAATATACCGAGCACACCCTTGGAACTTTGCAAAAGCCACTGCAACACTTAGCTTTGTAGACGGCCTTGCAACACTACCAACTGACTTTGATGCACAACAGAAGATATATTCTTACTTCTATAACGGTGATACACAGACAGAACTACGAGAGATTAACGTAGGTGATAGTGATATGTGGGAAGACTACGACTACAAGTTCTGGGTAGAACACATCATAGACGGCACTTACGCAGTTAAAACGAAAGACACTGGTTATACTACCGCTGTAGTTACTTACCAAAAAGTAGCTCCTACCATTAACGCATCAGTGTATTCACCATTTCCTGACCAGATGACGGTTGCGCTTGGCGCAAGACGCTACGTTAAGCTCGGACAGAATCCTGACGCAGACATCTCTCAGGACGAAGCTCTGTTCCAAAAGCGACTAAACGAGAACATAGCTGCGAGCCAAGTGAACCGTCCATTAAGAAAACACCGCAGCGTATATCGGGCAAACGGATATAGACTAGGAGAGGTCTAATATGAGTACTCGTAAGGTAGACAACTTACCGAGTAGAAAAGTCCGCCCTATCTCACGGCAAACCGTCTACAACCCTTCTGGTGGTCTTAACAATAACGGCTCACCAAACCTTATATCTGACAAAGAATGGTCAGACCTATTAAACGTACAGTTTGACGAAGGTGGTGTTGTTCGTAAGCGCATGGGATTCACCTCTTTTGCCGACACCCTTACTTCCGCCTATGGCCTAGGCTCTTTAGTAACAGACACCTATAATCAGCTACTTACTGTAGACGGAACTACTTTCAAGTACACGACAGGCACCTCTTGGACAACGGTAGGCTCAGTAGCGTTTACCGCTAGCCTAGATACTACATTTACGCAAGCACGAGCTAAAACATACATCTGGAACGGAACGAATGGCGGTACTGAGTGGGACGGTGCTACACTAACACGCCCAGGCACCATGCCAAAAGCTAAGTTCTCAGTCTTTTATAGCTCATATCACATAGCAGGTGGTGTAGACGGGCAATCTAGCCGAGTCTATATCTCTGTCCTAGCGGATAGCAGTGACTTTACCAATGCTGCTACGACACTAAACAACTCTACAGAAGTTCCTGGTGCTACTGTATTTGCTGGTTCTGGGGCTAATTACATAGACGTACAGCCAAATGACGGAGATAAGATAACCGCATTAGGCGTATTTCAAGATGTACTTATAATCTTTAAGCAATTCTCTATCTATCAGATGACGTTTGATGATACTGGTACGCCTTTTGTGCAATTAGTTACAAGGGCTGCTGGTTGTATCGCTCCACGAACTGTAGAGAATGTAGAAAACGACCTATATTTCCTTAGCCGTGAAGGTGTCAGAGTACTTGGTAACGAAGCTAACTATTTCAACTCTATTAGAACAAGTATCATATCTCAGAACATAGACCCAGATATACTTTCAATGCTTCCTAGCTCTTTTGCAAAAGCAAACTCTATCTATTATCAAGATGAATACATCATCTCTATACCAGACAGCGCTGGAAACTTAACATACACCTACTCATATAACAGAGTATTTAGAGCCTGGAGCAAATGGAGTAATATATCTGCTCGTTCTATGGCTATCTTTGTAGACGCAGACAATAATACAAGTCTGCTATTCATGCCAACAGACGCAACACAGGTGTATGAGTTTACTCCAGGAACCTACACAGATAATGGTGTACCAATTTCCTGCTACATTCTGTCCAAGGTATTTGACTTTAAGAACCCAGATATAACAAAGTACTTTGTAGACCTTGGCTTGATGTTCCGCACAATATCTGGAGAAGTTTCAGTAGAGATTTACACAGAGGGTAACTTATTATTTGGTGGCACGGCAGGTATCGCAGGCAACACCGTAGCAGATGGTATGGGATATTCAGTACTTGGCTACACCATGCTTGGACTTGGTGGTGGTGACGCAGACGCACTTGTTGCTTATGCAGATATTATCCGCAGGGTAGTTATCAACACAAATAGCACAACTATCCGCTTCAAGATTAGTAATGATAGGAATAATGAGAACTTCGTTCTGCTTGGATATATACACGCCTTCTACCCTTACGGGCATTACTTATTTAACTCAGATAACAAGATTTACTTGTAGTATAATAATGATAAAGAATGTAAATATGAAACACTTTAACACTCAGGAGAAATAAAATGGCAATATCATTAGGAACCGTTGATGGCGACTGGCAGAGTGGCGGTGGAACAATCGCTACGTTAAGCGGTACAACGCAGCAAGGCGCACCAGTCCAACAAACAGGAACAGTACAAGTCACTGACCCGATACAAACAACTGCAAACCCACAAAGCCAATACTCAGTTGCACCAACAGGCAGCACAACAAGCACAGCACCAGCATACGACCCAGTTGCGGCAGCTCGTGCAGTAGAAGAACAGCAACGTAATACTGTAAGAAGTAGCATATCAAGCTTAATAGACCAGGCATTAGGTGTGTACGACACTCTCTATGGTAATGTTCGTGGTAGTGCAGCAAGTCAAAAAGGCGCACTAGAATCACGCTATGATAGGGAAACGGGTGCATTAACTGACCAGTTTAACGTAGAAATGCCTAAAATTGGGCGTTCTTTTGCTGGTCGTGGTGCTTACGACAGCTCTTATCGTATAGAAGGCGAACAACAAGCAGGTAATGAGTTTGCTAATCAGATTAGGGGTCTTGGTGAAGAAGTTTCTGCGGAAAAAGCTAAAATAGCACAAGGCCTTACGGGGCAAGAAGCTGAACTTGGTACTGGTAAAAGCCTCCTAGAACTTACCAAAAGCCGACTTGGGGAAGTGTCAGACCTAGGAGAACTACAAGCATTACAAAGTGAGATACAAAGAAAAATAGTAGAACTTGGCGCACAGGCACAGGCAACAACACCACAAGCCGCTCAACTAGCAGATAGATTGCCTCAACTACAGACAACGCTAACTAATGTTATTAACGGCCAGGCTCCAGCAGCATTAAAACGAGCAGTCGCACAGCAAATCATAGGTAGTGCAGGACTTCCAAAAGACCAAGAAGACCAACTATTAGCACAAGTTAATACTCAGATTGTAGGATAGCCAAAATGAATGAGGCTGAACGCAGAAGGCGCTTAGAGGCGTGGGCGTTGCAGAATAACACCCAGCCACTACAAGTATCAACCGCCCAACCACAAAGAAAAGTTGTGGTAGAGCCGTCACAGCCTCAAAGATATAAGGTGAGTGTATCCCCGACTGTTCAAGTAAAACCAAAAGTAAGCGTAGTAACACCATTCCTACGCCCAACCAACGGTCCACTACCAGACACCGAGTTTAAGGCATTTACTGCAAAGACGAACAAAAGAGGGTTCCTTCCAGACCAAACACAGATTTCAATAGATAAGTCTTATATAACTAATAAAGATAAGTTTGTTGCTGACTTTGATAAATTAAGCCGAGAAACAAGAAATATATATTACCAGACAGTAAGAGAGCAAGCTAAAAAAGGTGACATGGCTGCTGCAAATGCACTCAAAGCATTACAGGAGACTAACCGTGTGCCAAGAGAAAATACCCTTGAAAGAGGCGCAGCCGCTCTGTCTGTACCAGGACGCTCTATATTAAGAGTTGCAACTGGTGTTCCACAAGCACTATCTGGTGCGTATGATTTAGTAACGCCAGGAAAAGGTACTTCACGAGTAAGTAAGGCAATCAATAAAGTTGCTGAAGTTCAAGACCAATCTGCTAAAGAAGCTAACGTCAATGCGGCATACAAAGTTGGAAATGTTGGTGGCGAGCTTGCTTTAATAGCTGCATCTGGTGGAGCGCTTGCTGGGGTAAAGGCACCAGGTTATGCAGCGAAGTTCACTGGTTTTGTATCTAAACTTTCTAAGGGAAATAAGGCACAAAAACTAGCGGCCAAAGCTCTAAACCCAGCAGACGCAGCAAATGAAGCATTATTTACTTCTAAATATATCTCAGAAGACGTTGCTCGTGGTAATGAGATTACCCCAGAAAGAGTAGCGTTAGATGTGGCTACTGGTGTTGGCGGTAACGTGGCAGCGAACACATTACTTGGCTGGTTTGGTGTTGTGCTTGGAAAAGCCAATAAATTAGATGACACGATACTTAACTTTGCCAAAGAAACTGATGCAACTAAAATAGAGAGCGAGATACGGACACTTGTTCCAGACCTAGACGACAGCACGGTAAAACAAGTCTCTGAGGAGCTTGCAGGCGCTACCACTACAGAAGATGTTGTGGCGATACTTAACAAAACGACACCTGCACAGACAGCAAGTGCTACCGATGATGTTGTAGAACAACTAGCAAAGACGAAGACACCAGAAGAAGTCAGAAGTGCCGTAGATGCTCTATTCCCAACACTACCTGAGGGCGATAAGTCAATCCTCTCTACAAAGCTCGCACAGCTCACTAAAACAGAAGATATACGAAAGGCGATACAAATAGCAGAGCAGCGACAAAACCAGCTCAAACAGGCCACAGAACAAGCCACACCACAAGGTAAACCTGTAGACACAGCCACACAACAAGAACAGGCTTTACAAGAAGCGACCCCACAGCCCGTACCGTCTAATGTAGTAGATGAGCCAATCCCTACCGCAGAACCAGTTTCCGCTACCCCAACAGCCGTTGCTGATGCTACGACTACCGCTGATATACCACAAGCTACAGCAGATATTAGCCCAGAAGCTATGCAGACAGCCTCAACTGGTATAAAAGACAAGAACAAGCGTACCTTCTGGGAGAAGGTTGGAAACTTTGTTAAGACACAATGGGACCCACGAGCTGAAGCAAGAAGACTAGACAAAGAACTGGAGAAGAAACTAGGCAGGAAACTATTACCATCAGAGAAATCTGAAGACGCTGTACAGTTCTCTGGTACTGCTGGCGAGCGCTCTGCACAATATGTAGACAAAAGTCCTCTTGGAAAGATTGTACAAAAGTACGGATATGGCACCGATGGCGAGAGAGATTTTGTATCTTACCTAGCATACCAGCGTGACCTAGAGATTAGAAATGATGGCGGACAGCCACTACTTAACGGCACGGTTGAAGACTTACAGAGAAATATAGCTGAACTAGAAGCAAAATATCCTGGCATACGAGAAGACGGGCTAGCCGTTACTCAAGGGTATGTCAAACAACTACAGGAAATGGCTGCAACAGGTGAAGACGCTTTTGTATCTATAGATGAACTTAATAAAGTACGCACAAAGCGAGATGGCACCGAATACCAATGGTACGCACCAGTCAGCAGACCACTACCAGAGGGTACGGTACGACCTGAAGTAGACGCAAGAAACCTTGGTAGCATTGCACAAGATAGAGTATTGCAATCACGAGAAGCCACTGGTCCTATAGACCCAACCTTTGACGCTCTCCGTGAAATGTCAGACATAGTACATAAACAACAGGGACAGGCGAGAGTAGCACGAACTATTGCTAATGCTACAGAGCAGGGCGTAGGCGCTAGTCGCTTTATTAAGACTGCCGAACAAGATGCCTTTATTAAACAGGCCCGACAGAACCTCAAAGAAGTCAGAGAGTACATTACAAGCCTAAAGAAACAAGCGCCAAAGACAAGACGCAAGGCTGTTAAGATAGGGCAAAAAGCAAGACAAGCTGAAAAACAAGTCGTGGATAGCGCAAAACAACAGATGCGAACACAAAGTAAAGCTATTGCTGATGATATAAGGAAAGAGATAGCCAGCGCCAAGGTAAAACTAAAGGTGCAAAAAGCCAAATTGGGGCTACCAAAATATAAGAAAACACAAGCAGAGGGCGAGGCAGTAGCAAGAGCACGACAAGAGCTTAACAAGTCATTACTATCTGATGATGCAAGGGCAGCAGCAGGGGCATTAACTAAAGAGGACTTACTAGAAGTGTTTGATGCTATGGCAAATGATGCGCCCCTACCAAGCAACGTACTATCTATATTCAGAAAAGTGGCAAAGACTGATAAAGCCTATAATGACCTTGTTGATGATATATCTGGTACTACTCAGCAAATAACAGACGCTAAAGAAAAACTTGTTAGTGCGATAGCTTCCACTAAAGAAACCGCAGACAAGATTCGCTCAATGAGCAAAGAAGACTACATTGCTTTTGTAGAAAATGTCATAAACAACGAACAGGCGACAAAGGCTCAGGTAGCAAAGTACAACCGATACAAGCAATCACGCCAAGACCTTGCCTACGCCATAGACGACTACGAGCAATTAAAGAATGAGATAGACCTATTTGATAACCAGGCAAAGGGCATACAAGAAGAAGTCGCTAACCTAGGCATTGACTCCACCACTGGTCTACAGGTTATACGAGGCATAGACGCTAATGGCAATCAGTTTGTTATAGAGGTTACTCCAGAACTAGCTACGCTCATACAGGGTATAGGTAATAAGAAGTATAACGAGTTTATAAAAACAGGTAGAGCGATTCAGGCACCATTCAGGCAAGTATTTACTGGTATAGCCAACCCATCATTCCAAGCAAAACAGGCTATCTGGAACGCCCTACTTGTACCAATAACATCTGAAAGAGGATTTAAGGTATACGCACCAAGCGCTATTAAAGCAGGCTTTAGCGCTGTTAATAATAGTTCAGAGTGGCAACAGAATCTTACTAAGTGGGGTGTTAATAGGTACGCCTCAGACCTACATAAACTAGCAAATGACGACACTATCGCTGCGGTGGCTGCAAATAAAGACCTAATCTCTAAAATTAAGTGGTATAACCCATTTACTAAGGGCGGTATTCAGCGCTCTTGGGGAGCTATAAACGAACTTGGTGGTAAGATAGACCAAATCTACCGTTCAGCAGCCGCTAAAGCAGAGTACGATGCTGTGTTAAAGCAGACTGGTTCAGAGCGAGAAGCACAACTTGCAGCTGCCAAAGCCTTTAATACTGTACTGCCAGACTTCTCAAACGTATCGCAACAGATAAAAGCAATAGACGCAATCATACCATATACCGCAGCAGGACAAGCTGGTACAAGAACTTTCTTACGAGCCGTAAAAGACCAACCGCTTAAAAACGGTGCTATCTTAGCGATGTACGCATCACCAGCAATAGCATTAACCGCTTATAACTACTCTCACGCTGCTGGTGAGGAGTTCTACCGTGATATGGAAGAAAACGGCAAGGGTTATATACTAGACACGAATGCAATACTTGTACTTCCTGGCGCTCACAAAGACGAAGAATCTGGTGAATGGGTAGGTGTTATAAAAGTGCCAGTACCACCAGAGTTCCGCCCAGCAACAAAGGCTATTCGTACTACCTTTACAAGTGCCGAGAATAACACTGGCGTACCGATAGGAACTTACGCAAGAGCAACCTTTGATACCTTTACTGGTGGCTCTCTCGTACAAGCTAAAAGCCCAGCAATAGATACAGCAGTCGGGCTTGCTACTGGTAAAGACCCACAATACGGTAACGATGTTTATGACCCAAATGCCACAACAAGCGAGAAAATAAAGCAGGGGACTGGCTACGCATTAGGTAAGTTTGGAACAGCTGGTAAAGCGGTACTATCTACCAACCTTGGCGATGTGTTATTACCAGCAAGCGCAAAAGAAGGAACATCACCACTACAGGTATATAAGGACTCTTTTGTTAATACGTTCTACGGTGCTAAAGGCTCAACTGCTGGTAGCAGATACTACAAGGCACGAGACGAAGCTATTAAAGAGGCTGGACTTAACAAGAACCAACTAAACACCTTTAACGGTTTAATTGCCCCAACTAAAGAAGACTTAACTGGTGAGAATATACAGAGCAAATCTTTCTGGAACACCTCAGCTAAGGCAAACGCTTGGCTAAACGATTTACAAGGTGGCAACGGGGCGCTATGGAAAGCATCTAAGCTCATAAACGACAAACTGAAAGCATCTGGCAAGGCGAGTGACCCACTCTATGACCTCACTGGCGAACAACTTATTACTGTACTTGGCTTAATGGCAAACCCAAGCCCAGGTAATAAAGAAGAAAAAGCAATACAAGAATTACAACCTTGGGTAAAAGACTTTTATGAGAAGCGCAACAATTACTTTGACGCTGTTTTTGGCGACCAAGAGGGCAAAGATTATACGGGTGTGACAATACCAAAAGCTGACAAAAAGCTACAGGCAAAGATAGACGCACTAAACAAGATGCCAAAAGAGTCTAAGTACCAATTCACTAAGGACAACCCAGATATAGCAGATTACTTTGCTTCCCAAGACGCATACCAACGCTATAAGAGAAGTGTTATGGGCTTACCTCAGTTTGATGCCTATCCAAAAGCTAGCCCAGAAGTGCAGAAGCTCATGGACACCTACAATGCACTACCTAAAGGTAATGGTCCTGCAAAGAAAGACGGTACAGCATCTAGCCCAGATAGAAGCGCCTGGATTAAGGCAAACCCTGAAAAATGGGCGCTCATGACAGACCAATGGCTTAAACAGAACATCTACAACCTACAGGGCGAAGCAGCACTAGCTGTATATGAAGGTATAGATATAGACCAGAAGACCCTAGACAGATTAAGTGGAAATCAAACTGGTGGGTTTAGAGTTGGTGGTGGCGCTCAATCTAATCGCATCGGCTTATCTGAATTACTCCAGGGCGTTCAGCCAGGTAGGATTAAAGCAACAGAGGTCGTAGACGCAACGCCACGCAAAGTTAGATTTAAGGCAAAACTACCAAGCTCAGGCAAGGGTAGAAGTTATAAAAGAATACGGTTACAATAAAATCATAGGAGAACAGAAAAATGGCAGTAGGTTATCAAAGTTTTTATCAGGCGCAACTAACAGCAAACATAACGGACACAGACACGGTCATACCACTAGACACCGCTCCAACACCAGACGAGGGATTTCTAGTTATTGAAAGTACCGTAACGGCAAAAAGAGAAATCATATATTACACAAGTAAAACAAGTAACTCAGTTACCGTCCCAAGCGGTGCGGGTAATGGTCGTGGCTATG
>JACCDR010538026.1_pt1 | contig 25925 bp, 29 predicted proteins | sample 7446431 | NCBI WGS metagenome assembly JACCDR01 (sample SAMN15323443, study PRJNA562643) | freshwater metagenome | isolation source: river surface water | place: USA:Blue River Watershed | collected 2017-08-17 | reverse complement strand
TACAGTGGTTCCCTGGGACGGAACATCAGGCGATTGAGGATTGCTGTTGGTATTTATTCCGTCCCACTGTCGGTGAGACGGTCTTCATCAATGAGCGGGGGTTATAATGACTAAAGACTTGATTTACGATTGCGAAACGTACAAGAACTGCCTCCTCATATGTTTTTACAACCCCGAAAAAGACGCAATGCGTGTTTTCGAAATATCGGAGTGGAAAAACGACTGGAATGATTTCAGAAAATTCGTCCGCAACTGCTCCAACGGTTTCGTGCGCTGGGTCGGTTTTAACAACTATTACTTCGACTATCAGGTTATCCACCACCTGCTGAACCGCTTCAAGCTGGGAGAATATAAAGGCGAGACCATCGCACTGGCGGCATGGCAAAAAGCACAAGAACTGATCCGCAGCACAAAGGACGAGAAGTTCACGAGCATTGTTTGGGACAATAACCATATCGTACCGCAAGTTGATCTTTTCCGCATTCATCACTTCGACAATAAGGCGAGAGCCACATCGTTGAAGGTGCTGGAATTCAACATGCGGTCGGAAACCATCGAAGACCTGCCGTTCGATCCCATGTTCCCCATCACCGAGGAACAGCGACCTGTGTTGATCCACTACAACAAGCACGATGTGATGGAGACGTATAAATTCTACCTCGAATCGATCGACATGATCCGTTTTAGGGAACAGTTGACCGAAAAATATGGTAAAAACTTCATCAACTTCAACGACACGAAAATCGGCAAAGAATACTTCATTATGGAGTTGGAGGAGGCCGGTGTGAAGTGCTACTCGCTTGATGACGGCGAGAGAAAGCCCATACAGACGAAGCGCGACAAGATCAAGATCAGTGACATCATCTTCCCCTATATCTGCTTCGAGCGACCTGAGTTTAACGCCGTACTCAACTGGCTGCACCAGCAGACCATCACACAGACAAAAGGTGTTTTCACCGAACTGGACGATCTCGGCGATCTTACCAAGTACGCAAACCTGAAGCAGGTCAAAAAGAAGATCAAGAACCTGAACTGCGTCATCGACGGCTTCCAGTTCGACTTCGGGACGGGCGGTATCCACGGTTCGATTTCATCCACCATCGTCAGCGAAGACGACGAATATTGTATCCTCGACTTTGACGTGACTTCGCTGTATCCTTCTATCGCTATCGTCAACAACGTTTTCCCCAAGCACCTCGGTAAAAAATTCTGCGAAGTGTATGCACGACTGAAGACGAGCAGGATGACCTACAAAAAAGGGACACCTGAGAACGCAATGCTGAAACTGGCATTGAACGGCGTCTACGGTGACAGCAATAACCAGTTCAGCCCTTTTTATGATCCTCAGTACACAATGACGATCACCATAAACGGCCAGCTTATGCTCTGTATGTTAGCTGAGATGTACCTTGAAATCGAAGGTCTGAAGATACTGCAAATAAATACTGACGGCTTGAGCATTAAAGTACCTCGTGTTACCGTCCCACAGGTCGAGGCAGCGAATAAGGCGTGGTCTGCGATCACACGACTTGACCTCGAACGCGCTGACTATAAAAAGATGTTCATTGCCGATGTTAACAATTACCTGGCACAATATACTGATGGGAAAGTCAAGCGAAAAGGTAAATATGAATACGCTCGCGACTGGCATCAAAATCACTCTGCGCTTGTTGTGCAAAACGCGGTCGAGGCGCACCTTGTCAATGGTGTTTCACTACAAGACTTCATTGAACATCACGACGACATATACGACTTCATGCTACGGACAAAAGTACCGCGCGGGTCATGTTTGATGTGGGGTGATGAACAGGTGCAGAACGTATGTCGCTACTATATCTCGCGAAACGGGCGACAGTTCACAAAAGTCATGCCGCCGCTGGCGAAGAACCCTGGCGTCGAGCGACCGATCAAAATCCATGATGGATGGGGTGTGCAACCGGTCAACACGATGCCAGACGTGTTACCTGCTGAAATTGATTATCGCTGGTATATTGAGGAGGCGATAAAGCTTGTCAAACCTCTGATCGCTGGCGAGATGTTGGAAGAGATGTTGAGTTAAAATTCTAATCATAAATTGTTTTTCGGCATCTCGTCATTGATCCGAATATATATCCAGTTGAAAAATCGTCTTACGCAATAGCCGCGAATCAGCGATACTACTGTAAATATCGCGGCTATTGAAAAATTTACAGAATGAGATGTGTGAATATTAAACATTGGAAAAACGATAACCTGCGTGATCATGGCTACGAAATAACCAATGATTGTCCCAACTATAGTTTCTATAACTGAATGTCTTCTTTTTTGACCTTTCATTCATCCCTCTGTAATTGATTTCGGTAACATCATCCAGTGAGTCACCCATTCCGGTATTTCACCTTTATACTTAAGTACTTCCGTCATGTCTGCATTTCCACCAGTGACTAAACAGAACATAGGTGAATATGTTCTGAACGTTTCTATAGGAAGCCACCCGTCCGTGTTCCAGCGATCATCATTACCATCACCAGATTGATCGTCGCATATAAACGCACCCGTAATATTAAGCATTGCAGCAATCTCACCCAATGTAGGGCGGCGTTTTTGTATGATGTCGTACAGATATTGTTGTCCAGCATTATTCACTCTTATTTGCCATCTGGTTTTGTCCATTTCATCCCTCCATTGTTGATTTCGATATTTCATCATCTAGAGACGACATACAAATGTGCCCGTAAACCTTCTGTACAGTCGTCACCGTGTCGCCCAACAGCTTCGCCACCGCGAAGATTGACGCGCCATCTTCAAGTAGGTGCGTGGCGCGGGAGTGCCGCAGGACGTGAGGGGTAATCTTGCCAGCCGGTCGACCGTCACGCTCATGGACCATTTCCAATCCAGCTTTTTTGAGGGTTTTTTGAAAATCATAAAAGAGGTTACGATCAGACCCTAAAACCCACTGATTCGTGCGCTTGTCGTAAAGCGATTTCAGCAGGTCGTGCAGGTCGCCCATTGGGACGGTCGGTCGTCGTTTGCAGGTCTTGCGCTCACCGGCTTTTGCAAGATTTATGGTTTTTCGTGCGAAATTGACCTGGCTCCATTCTAGTTTCTCGATCGCAGACCTACGCGAACCCGTCCCGTAGGATAAGCGAATGAACTGTTCTATAACAGGATCAGCAACATTGATCAGGGCGCGAAGTTCGTCCTTGAACAGCCATACTTCGCGGCGAGGCAGGTCAGTCGGTATCTCGAAGGTGGGGCATCGCGTCAGTTTTCCCCACTTGACAGCATGGTTACAGGCAGCACGGAGGCAGGTCAATTCTCGCGCGATGGTACTGAGAGCCACGCCAGCGTCCATCCTGAAAGCCGCATAAAGGCGGCATGCAGGTATGTCAATTTCATCGACCTTCTTACCCGTCCAGAACCCAGATAAAGCCTGAACTGCGTATTTCAGGCGTTGCCACGCGACGACGTCATGTTCGCGCTGGTAGTTCTTGAGAATGGTGGTTATTTCAGTCATTTTGAATATTTCTGCTGTAATTCAAAACTCAAAATAGACACTTCTTGTCTAATCGAAGTAGCCATCCATATTATGTCTTTTTTGGTAAGGTATAAAATCATCATATTCTTTGAGAAATAATAATCTATTAATCTTATCATCAACGCTTAATGATTTGAAATTTTCACGATCTAAATGATATTTTTGCTTTGTGTCTATTAACTTTTGAGCAAACATTTCATTTAAAATTTTATCCATTTCAGACGAATCAGTCATTTCAACTCTCCTTTGTTCAGTGTTTTCAGGATTCTTTAGTGCCTGTCACGGTCAATATGAAGGAAACTCCCTTCTTCGTCAAGACATCATCTGTTCGAGTTCGCGCTTTTGCTTCCATTCTTGCACCTGTTTTTTCTGTATAACGAGAGTGGTTTCCACGGGTCCGCTGTTCAGGGATAAATTCACCTGATTCGCGCCGCCCTATACTTTTGATGAAGCGCGCACACGGCTTGCTCCGATGCTGTCTGCCCCAATGGAGAAGCCGTCAGCTCCTTGATCCTGAACCCTGAATATATCGCCAAAAGCTATTACCCCAATAACCTTACATTTATTTAAGGGGTCAATTTACGCTTGTTTTCGTTATTATTTTCAATTGATTCATGTACCGCCATCGCAGTCACCAGATCGTTACGGAATGACCCGTTTTCGAGGGTGCGCGGCGTGGCATTCAGGATGACCTTCGCCACTTCAGGGTTCAGTGCCGCCTGCGTCAACAGTTCATTTGCGTCGATCTTCCTCTGACCGCTGAACAGTTGTTTTGCAGCGCTGCGAATCACGCGGTTGACCATCCCGCCCTGCACCAACCCAAACTTGATATTGACCGCCGAGTTGACCAAGTTCAACGCCTGCTCCTCAGAATACGACAGTTTTTCTGCCGTGTCGGAACCCACTGTCGCCCTGCGGGACAGGTTCCCCTGCTTTGCCATGAGCGTGTTGATCCTGTTCAACGTGTTCATCTCTTTGGGTGAGAACACGTCGGCGAGAACGTCACGATGTTCGTTCATGATGTTCGAGAGCTTATTGTAAATCACAGGCCGTCCCGCACCGTCCATATCAGGGATGCTCGTTTGGGACGGTGCCGTACCCTTCACCTTCTTGTAAAGGTGTTGGAGCAGCGCTTCCTTGAAGCCGTCAGCGGCTTTTTTATCACCCTTGAAGGATGCGACGACCTGCTTGATCTGTTTGGTGCGATCGGGTGATGCGAGGATGCTTCCGATATACCTGTCGCTATCCTGCGCCGACATCTTGCCGAAAGGCCCAGCGCGAAGTTGGCTTTCGGCAGACCGCGCACTGACCTCCGCTTCCCTGATCGACTTCTTCAGATCAGTGATGTTTTTCAGCGTCGAGTCTTTCAACTGACGGTTGCTCATCATGTCCTTGACAAGATTTTGATATTTCTCCTTCAATCTCGGAGGAAGAGTATCCTGATTGTCAGCCATAAATTGCCTGACCGACTTCGGGTTCAGGTCTTTCTTTGCGAGGATCGCGTCAAAGTACATTTCCTCCGCATTGTCGAACGCCTTTTGATCTGGGACGACTTCACGAAGTTTATTGAGGTCGTCTTTTGCACCTTTTGTGTTGTTCAGGAACATTTCTGCGATGTTGTCAGGATCAGCCGTCCCAACGGCAGAATTGCGTTGTACGAGGTCACGGAAAGCCCTCGCGGTCGACTGCTGTTTACCGAAGAACTGCATGTAGGTGTCATTCGCACTAAGTGCGCTCTGCACAGCCTCGTCAGGTTGCGACCGAAGGAAGGTGTCAATGCTTTCCGCTACACCCTTCAGTTTCTTCGCCAAATCGAAGTTACCTGCTCTCTCCGCACGAGAAATCGCATCAGGCAGCGGTTTACGCATGTCCTGAATGTCCTTGAGAGAAACCTTCCCACCGACCTCTTTCGACGAAATAAGCGGCGCACCTGTCTCGTCCAGAAGCCCTGTGTTCCTCGTGACCAGTTTCTTCGTCATTGCGTCAACGCGAGATACGAAATCAGCAGGTAGACCAGTATCAGCCTTGTTAAGAGCGAAGTTGTTCAGATCATCATTCAATGAGGTGATGGCTTTACCGAGTTCATCGGTTTCAACCATCTTCTTACCTTCAGGGTCAACGGATTCAATCGCCTGTTTACGCATCTCGGTCATCTTGTCGAGCGCACCACCCTTTTTACCGATCTGCTCGTTCAGGAGGCGCGATGCGCGACCTTCCTCACCACGACGACCGGCGATGGGCGCAGCGAGTTCTTCAGCCTGCTTATCAAGATCACGCACTTGCTGCTCGGCGGCAGTCTGCTTACCGTAGAGATCATTAACCTTATTCTGGTTTTTCATCATCTCCTGATCGATGATCGCCTGCGACTTGACCTGCGGCGCGGTGACATCGGCTTCAGAATTGCTGAGTTTGTTCATCGTGTCAGCAACATCGGTGCGAACCTGCTGATCCCTCACCTGAAAGGGACGCGGATTGGCTGTTCTGCGCTGGACATCCATCATACTTAGTCCTACATCACCGGATGCAGGTCCAAGCGTAGGGTCAGCAATACCCATCTCGCGGTTCATCGCAAGGCTCTCGTCGATATTCTTGAGTGCAGCGTCTTTATCCGTGACGACATTCTGCATGATCTGTCTTGCGTCGTCGATGGTGCTGCCTTTTGCAGATACACCGTTCGGCAGGGCGACCTTTTTCGCCGCCTGAATACCCCTGAACGCACCTTCACCAACACTGTGACCGATAGAGCTTGCGCCGCCACCCAGAAGGGTAGCAAACAACGTCCCAATTGGTCCCATGTCCTGATCTTCGGCAATATAAGCACCACCACCAGCACCCATTCCTGATGCGACATCCTGCGCGACCTGCGCTGCGGGACGCTTCATGTAGGGTTCGATAAGTGTGGTCATCAACGGTCCAGCTTTTGATGCACCGGCCTCAACAGAACGTGCCTTTCCAGCCAGACCGAGGCCAGGAAGGAGAGCCTGAGCACCGAAATCAAGAATGTCACTCGCCATCATTTGTTTCGGTGTCCATGTGCTCTCATCAGTGAGAGGTCCACCTGTCAACTTGTTGATACCCGATCTTATTGAACTGGAACCACCCAGAGGTTCAGTGATCTGAGGAAATTGATGATCTTCACCGACAATAGGGTTCACGCGGTCGATAAGACCATTCACCCACATCGTTGCAAGATCAACAGGCGCACCGAAAAGAGTAGGAATTGCCTTCTGGTTGATCGTGTCCATCGTCACACCAGCATTACCCATGAAGCCGCTCGGAGGTGGACCTTTTTCAACAGGGTCTTCCTGCCACGGATTTGCCGATATAATCGGGTCTTTATCCCAAGGATTCGTCACTGTTTAATCCTCTTAACGCCGTTCGGGTCAATATAGTGTGTCCCGCGAGGGAGAGCGTTATATTCATCGTGAGATTGAATTTGCACAGTGCCTTGCTGCCCCTGTACAGGTTGAAGCGCCTGTTTCGCTTTTTGCCTGATCTGCTCGACGGCAGCAGGATCAGCGAACCTATCCGCACCCAGACCATAGGTATCGTTCAGAACCTGAAGTGCTGCGAGGCTGGCCTGAACATCCATTGTGGGATCACCCATAGTGTTCAGATAAAACTGAAGTTCCCTGTTGCTGTCCATCTGTTTTGCGCTCATGCCTGTCGCCTGCATGATAGCACCCATAATGGCGGGTTTTTGCGTAATGATGTTATTACGCAATGACTGTTCTTCTGTACCAAATGCCTTACCAACTTCCTGACCGATTCCCGTCGATGCCAGATAATTAGGAAGATTCTGCGTCAGACCTTTTTGATCTGTCGAAACAGCAGCACCTCTGTTTTTGAGCTGAGTAAGTGCGTTCGCCATCATAGCAATGTTATCTGACACACTCGCCCTTGCACGATCCTGACTGCGTTTAGCATTCGGTGACATCCCGATAGGAAGATAACCCGTCCCACCGGCAGGCCCGGTCGTAGGTGATTGGGGCATCCCGTTCACTGCGCCCTGCCATTCCGACATGGGATCGCCAGCATTGAGGGGCGGCGGGTTTACTTTCATTCTTGGCTGCGGCGCGAACATCTCATTCTGCGTGACAGGCTCAAAACTGCCTGCCGCTTCAGCAAGCACATCGGTAAACCCTCGCGGACCAGGTGCAGGTTGTTGACCACCGTATGCGCCAAACAGATCAGCCGCGCCGATTGGTTGGGACGGAATCGCAGGTACAGGTATAATCCCACCACCCTCTTTATCAACCTCACTACGCGGAGGTGCGCCGATTGTTCGCTTTACATCAAACGAACCTGTCGAAGGATTAAACGCACCCTGAACGTCACCACCCTCAAACTTCTCATACGGATGTCTCATCAAATCAAGCGCACGCTGATCTTCAGGTGACATTTTTTGTCGAGCGTTCCAAAGTTGTAAATCTCCAGGCATACCTGGATACGCACCGGCATTATTCATGAGTTGAGCTTGTCGCAACTGCTCTTGCTGTAACTGCATTTTCATCTGGTCAACAACAGTAGGTTGAGACGCATAATGTTTATACATCGCGCCAATCGCCTGATTCGCTACATCAGCCCACGGATTTGTATTCTGGCGGGATTTCATCAGTACAGACCTCCGAAAATCTTCGTCGGGAGTTGTTTAAGGTTCGTGAATAGACCAGGCTTCTGGATCGGACCAACTCCACTCGTAGGAGAACCGACATCACCGAAGGACGTGATGTCGTTCGCTGCTCCGTACATCCCCATACCCATACCACCTGCCCTCAACAGTGAAGGAAACAGTGAAGGCGCTCTCATTGCGTTATTCTCCGCCTGATTCATGTCCATTCCGATCAGCCTGCTATCGCGACCAGCCTTATCCTGAAGATTTCCGAACAAACGCGCGAACGTGCTCTGGTCAAGTCCTTGATTGAACATCGCACTGCCGTAACTGTTGAGTGCGGCGTTATTACTTACATCTCTGTTTGTCTTCTCGTCTACCTTGTTGACAGCTTCCTTGTTCGCATTAACAACGTTTGTCGGCGTGGACGCCAACATTCCCATGTTATTATAGTCTGGCTGCTGCATTCGAATACTGTTGAACGCTTGTTTCGTGCGATCAGCCTCTTTAGCCGCCTGCTCTTCGAAGGCGGGACGACCTTGCTGACTAACGTTATGATTAAACGCAGCGCCCGCTTCATCCGCATACTGGCGTTGACGATTCATACCTTCCTGGTAGGAATCATTCTTCGCGTCCATCATGCGTTGAGCGTTCTTGTTTGCTTCCCGCGTCTCAAGAAACTTCCCACCTGCCGACATCGCAAGCGCAGTCGCTGTTACTGGATCACACATTTGTCATTCCACATTTCGAATCGGTGAAAAATTTCCCCATTGACGCCAAGTGGGACGGCTTCACTAATATCAAATCCCAACCATTCAAGCCACTTTATTGATTTTAAGTTTTCAGCATGGACATAATTAAAAATGTATTTAAATTTAGTAATTATTTCGTTAAGTATGGATTTGCAAGTTTTGGCGAAAATCATTTCGTGCTCGTCAAAGAATTTCGTAGCAAGCATCCATATCGCACCAACACAGTCCTCATCTTCTATAGGGTTCACTCCGAAGATACACATAACTTTTCCTTCATGTTCCCAAACCCATGAATTGTCTTCAATGTCCTTCGTTTCGTTAATACACTCTCTTACAGTCTTACCTCCTATCGCTTTAATTTCATTTACATCGTCTTCACGAATATTTTCCACAAGGAAGTCAATGTCGTCCTTGGTGGGTCTGCGAATGACTGTTTTATTTCCTGACATACACGCTGTCACTGTTACCTCCACCGAATGCCTGTACGCCTGTACTGTTACCCATACGTCTGACGCTTTGCAACGCCGAAACATTACCTAAGTTACTGAAGAAGTCACCGAATACGTTCGCCAGTGGAGAAGATGGTTGAGACGGTTGAAGATATTGCGCAGCAGATGCGGCAGCGGAAGAAGCATTACCAGGGTCAGCTACCGCACGATTGTCAGCGTACAATTGAGATTTCTTTGCGTCGATATTTCCACGCAGTGCGTTCGTCGCTTCAGTTGCCTTGTTCGTCAGAGACAACTTTTGCTGATCTCGATATTGTTTCAACTTAGCAAGTTGGTCGACACCTGTAGATCCAGAAAGATTACCTGTTTGCGCAAGTTGCAGCGTAAGACGCTTGACGGCGTCACCGTACTGATCATCGATCTGCGGATTGTAGTAGTTTGTGTAGTCCGTCTGATATTTGTTGTACAAGTCATCGTTGAAACCGCTAAATGCAGCGTCGATCCCTTGTTGCCCCTGATTAATTCTTTTCTGACGTGCAGATTCTTCCGCTCTTGCAATATCTGCTGAATTATCTTTAGGAGGTTTAGGTATACACATGGGGTTACCCGATATCGAATGTTCCGTTGTAATGCACGGCGAGTGCGGATAACGTGGCCGGACCTGCCTGCGAGCAGATAAGAGTAAGAGCAAACAAAGGTGTGACGCAGTCCACACCGTAACGCGGTTGTCCGTAGGTAACTCCTGTTGCCACACCAAGCGGAATTTCTACTGTCTCATCATTAGGGTCAGGCAAAAGAGTTACGCTCCAACTATTTATACCAACAATATCAAATCCGAGCAAGTGTTTGTTCCCTGCCGGATCGTTGGCTGAAAAATAAGGGAGTTCAACAGTGCAGATGTCCTCACCTGCTGCCGAATAAGTGTTGTTGTCTAATCCACCATAAAGATACAGATAATCAGTTCCCTCACTCGTCCCACGAACGTAGATTTTATCTCCGACCTTAGCGAAATTCTTGATCTCGAAGTCAACCTCGTAATATGACCAACCTGATATTTTAGCCGTGGGAAAGAATGACAGCACGTAGATACGATTCGCAATACCTAACCAAAATTGCCCGTCTATAGGCTCCACGATACCGATTGCGTCACTTATCTGTTCTTCAGTCAGTGTCGCCATATATTCTCTGATATGAGTATCTATAGGTGTTCCTACATCACTTACATAGGCAGCGTTCGATGTGTCACGTGCCTTGATCGACCGGATACCTGAAGATGACAGGTAAAACACGTCATTCGATCCGTAAGGAACTACTGAGCGCGGTGCAATAGTACCAGTATTCTGTAAGGTCTGAACAAAGACGTTCGCGCTACTGTCTTCGCTGATAGACCAAATTCGGATATTGTTTTCCGAAAAAATAACCATCAGACCTTGATATTCTTCCGCGACATTGAGAGTTTCCTGACCGGCAATCTCATTCGCCATATTAATAAAACCATAATCAATCCCGGAAATCCACTGAGTCGGACCGTTGAGTGCAGAAAAATAAAGATTTGCGACGACAGTCGAATAGAGTTTCTTCTTGTAAGTCAGAATCGACGTACCCGTCCCGGAGGAGGCACCTGTAACAGTATAAACTTCGGTCCCGTTAATCGTGATGGTAAATTGGTCAGCAGTCTCAAACGTGCCACCAATAGTAGCGGTGTAAACCTGAGCAACAGGGGATACGGCACTAACCCCACCTCCCATCGTTGCACTATGAGTACTGGTTACGTCACCGCCTTCATTCGTGACGATGACAAACCCGTTCGGGGTAGCACCGGAACCTGCGACCGCCGAGATGGTGATAACTGGTCCTACAGCCGAAGCATTATAATTTGGAGAAGATGTGTGCGACGTTATCTGCGCTGCAATCGCGGTTGCCGTTGCCGAGTTCGAAGTTGCCCAATTGACTGCCGACCCCATAATATTTACACCGTCCACGGTGATACTGGTCATCTTGTTCGTACCAGGATTGCTCGTTCCTCCCGTGATCGTCACTATACCTGTCGCCAGCACTTCGGTCACGGCGGCAACGTTCGCTTGCGTCTGAGTCAGTGTGATCGTCTGATCGGGGTTCGTGCCGTTGTTGACAGTACTCTGACTGATCGTGAAAGGCGTTCCTGCAACCGCAGCGGTCATTGTTATTGTCGCGGTCGCGGATGACGCGCTCACTGCGGCTGATTTGTCAATAGCATTTGCTAGCGCGGAGGCTACGGCATTATTTGAACCTACGCTTGTCGAGATTGTATCCCAGTCCGTCACCCTGTTCGCATCATAATAATGATAAATGTTACCATCCGTAAACTTAATGATAGAGTAAAGGTTACCATCGAAACCTGTGGCATCAAGCGTCTTACTTATCGGGGTTGACGGTGTAGGATGTTGGTTTAAAATGTGAGTTATCGCAGGCGGGACGTTAACTGCCTCAGCCGCACTGTAACCGTTCGTATAAAGGGTTTCATTGATTGCATAAAGACCACTTGTCGTAGCAGGAAACGAACCAGTCTGCCTGACGAACTTCTTTCTGCGCTCTATGTCACCACCACGGGAAAGATGTCCGTTCTTAATCGTCCATGCTGTGCCGAGTTCTCCCGCAACGCGCTGCTTGCGCTTTCGGTCCATACCTTTCTTGAAATCCTGAAACTGGACATAAGACATTAACTACCTACTATTAGGACAGTTTTACCACTATATCCTCCCCTTGTCTTACCACCGAGACCGACCTGTACGGGTTTGCTCGCAGCTTGGGAGTTAGAACGAAGTCTGATTAAGCGTTTGTTGGCAAGATCAAGTTTGTTCCTTGCATCAGGTGAATTTTGTCGCGCCAATATTTCTGCCGCGAGAAAAAGTATAATCAATCGGTCATCAAGGTCAGCGCGATCATCATCTTCGATCAACGGAGAAAGGCTTTTCGTTCCGAAAAAATGAATTGTGCCTGCCACGTTGGGAATGGGCCACACTTCGAGCATCCCGCCTTCGTTTTCCTCGCGAACGTCCCATCGTATTACGGGCGATGATCTTTCGTCTTCGTTACTGTCATAGATGGAATATTCGTCAAATCCGATACCACGTTCAACATCTGTGAAAACACCTCCGAACTTGAATTTGACCACTTCAAGACGGTCATAATTCAAGTCGGAAGGGAAATCATAATACCGATGACCTGCGGAAAGAGCGACAGATCGCTCAACGCGCAAAAAAGGCCAGTCGTAGTCATCGTAGAGCAGTTCCTGCATCCTGCGGATTTGCTCTTTGAGATTGTCAAGTTCACTCGTGCCGACAGATACAGATTGGGACCGCCCTGTTTCAGCGCGAAGCTGGGAGACCAATTCCTGTAACTGTTTACCACGAGACATCTATCACTCCATAATATCTGACATATCAACTTCTTCCTGTGGGACCAGCCTGTCGAGGTTTTTTTGTTCAGTCTGCGACTTCAATTGGAAGGATTTTTTGTCGGATTTAGTGACACTTTTTGCCACGGCGACAATATCTTCCTCATCGATCATGTCGAATTGTTCGAGTAAGTTTTCAGGCAATTTTGTCGGAAGTTGACCGAGCGCACCGAAAATCTTATCAATGGATTGCTCACGCCTCATGAGTGCCTGATCATACTTACCTTTGAGATGTTCTTTGAACTCACGAAGGTTCATTCGTTCTTCCTTGACTTTTTTAATCTCGGACACCGCCTCCACACCGTGAATATATTGTAGAATGAGAACTTCAGGTGCGGAATACACATTCCTCACCTCGTTCATCGGATTACCAGAAAGTCTTAGTTTCAGGGAATAATACTGCATTTTTCTTTGCCTTTCGCAGTTAAGTTTAAGGAAGAGGGGAGGTGCGGCGAACACCTCCCCTCCCGTTTCAGTTTTTAGCCAGCGTACTGAGGTACACCTTTGTATTCTGGATCTTCGGTACGAACGATCAAATCAAATGCTCTCGTACCATTGCAAGCTGCGGTCGGATCGTAAGTACCTCGCACGTCACCTGTAGTCGCCGTTGCAGCAGAGGAAACCCCTGCTACAAAAGTTCCATCAAGAAGGCTCGTAGGCTGGATACCAATCCACCCTACCATCCTACCAGAAGCGTTGATCGCAGCAGCAGGAGTGATCTTGATATAATCGGTCGCAGTGAATACCGTAGACGCATGACCTAACGTAGGTGTGTCAGAGTAGACCACACCGGCGGTTGCACCATCAGCGATGGTCAAGACAAGACCATCAACCGCCGTAGTATTGACAGCAAAGTCCAAAGCACCACCTGTCGTCACAGTATCGCCGATAGCTACACCTGCGTCTACAATTGTACCCGCCACACCAGGATAGACATAAGCCACTGTACCAGCATCTGCTTCTGCTTCAAGGATGGAGAATGTTACACGTATGTAACCAGGTTTCCGAGGTCTTTCAACACCGTCCTGAAGTTCAGACACGATTTGTGCGCTGCTACCAACGTACATCGGAATACCTAGTACATCGCCCGTCCCAACGGTCAAGGCGGTGATGTTAGCCGACGATGAGATATTCGTCACCGTCTTGAACGCCTTCTTACCCGTAAAGGATGTGCCGGAACCAGATTTTTCGACAATAGTTTTACCGTATTCATCAGTACCAGTGATGGTCAGAATTGCAGTACCTGTCCATGCAGCCACCACGTTACGAGGTGTGTCTGCTCTACCAGCAAGTGCCGCCGCAGCGATAGCCGCAGCAGCCGTTGTAGATACAGAGAACACACCTGCCGAAGTGAGGTCTTGCGATACACAGTAACCGTCAGCGTCTGCCGCGATGGGTGAACCAAAATTAACCCTGACTGTATTAGCGAGATCGGTCCTTTTCAGTGCGGTCTCATTTACATCCGTCATCAACTGACCATTGTCTGTACCGACAATATTCAGTTGAGCGTTGATTCGCGAACCCGCAGGGATTGGAGTCGATCCCAGATATGTGACGGTAGCGTTCGATGCACCGAACGAGATCGTAAAATCAGACGGAGATACCAGTAAGCTCTGAAATTTATCCACCCAAATCTTATGACCGTATGCAGCGAAAGTGCCAGCGTTGGTGTTAGCAGGGTACGAGAGGGTGAAAGTGCCACTCGTAGCGACCGCCGAACCAACAGTAGTAGAGGTTGTTTTGAAAGACATGATGTTTTCTCCCTTGTCTATTCAGGTTAAGCGATGCTGTATACACCGGACGTGTTGCGCTGCTTGCACACCAGTCCGACAACATCCGTGATAGCACGGTACATGACATACCTATCATGCGGACGTGCGGGAGAATGGCGCTTATTGCGTTCATCTTCCATATACATCGGATAGATCGCGTTCGTATCGATCACATAGAGATATTTAGATTCACCTTCATCATCAAGAGTAGGATCGTAGTTGATCATTACTCCTTTGAAAGAGGTATCAGCGATACTAATATCGATTGCACCGCCTTTAGCCCAACCATCTTGTGTGTACGTCCCGTTAACTCGTAGTTCCGTTTCTAGAGCGTCGAGGAAACTTGAACCAGCGAAAAGCATGTGCTTCGGAGAACCGTAACGCTTCAATTGACGGAACTCACGCTGTAGAACCTGCGCGATGGTAGAGTTGGAAGGAGACGCCGTTGAAATAGCTAAAGATGCGCGGTTTCTCCACCATGTATTAGTGGACTGGTCGATACCGCCGACGATAGTTGCCGATGTCGGGTTTGCGAGAATGAAGGACTTCAAACCAGGTACGAGTTCACTGTCCGTCGAACCATCACGCCAGAACATTGCATTCATCCCACGGCTGCGGCCTTCCTGCATATCCTCGATTTTGTCATCAAGAAGGTCAGCAAGAGCAGCAACTTCGCGATCAGAATGACGTGTTTCACCTCTACCTGTAGTGGTATCCGTTATCGAAATACCGTTCCGCTGCAATTCGTCAAACGTGACTTCAATACCAGAGTGTATACGTTTATATGGGAAGGTCGCGGTCTTGATGTTAGCAGGGTTGCTGTAACCAACGCTGTCATCATTCGAGAAACCCTGAATGGTTGTGGTGTACTCACCCTTGACCCTGACAGTCAGAAATTCCTTACCCGCAGGGAAGGTTTTCGCCTTCTTGTCAAAAGCCATAAGTAGAGGTTTGTCCTGAACGGTCTGGGTGTAGATTTTCCCTTTGTCCATATGATAATCGATAGTTGCGTTAGCGATATTCTCTAACTCTTGAATGGTAAAAGCCATGATTCACTCCTTTTGTTCGATCTGGCACACTGTTACTTATTCAGCGTCCTACGAATCACGTCTCTTGTATCCTTAGCTTCAGACTGGTACGAGGAATTTGCACTTCCACCTTCAACCATTGAAACAGGTTTCTTTGGTTTGTACTGACGAAAATCGGCTTCAACATCTCTACGAGCCTTTTCTGCCATAGCGACCGCTTGTTCAACAGTCTGCGGAAGTTTCTTCTCTCGCGTAGCCCTCGCCAACATCAATTCAAGACGGTCGAGAACGCGGTCTTTCTTTGATGCATAATCAGGATCTGACCTGGACCAATTCTGCTCCCATGATGCGACTGCTCTCTGCATCGCGGCGGCATTTTGCCCTTGTTGACGATTTTCCCGCTCTTGTTGTCGCTGATGCTGCTCCTGAGTGATGACAGGTGCGACCCTGCTCTTCGCTCTCCCCTGACTAATCTCGACAGCATGAGCTTGTGTGAGATAACCAGCATCTACTTGCGCCTTCAAATCAGGTGGGAGGACTTGCCCCGTCACATGAAGAAGTTGCTCATAGAAAGGCGTGATGGCTTGTAATGCCGCAAACGGGTCATTCTTCATCAACGCGCCAATATGGAACAGGTTATTCGCTTCGTCCTGGTTCAAACCATTGGTTTCCAGGTAATCTACGAATTTCCTATAGTTACCAGCTTCAACTTCAGCTTTCTCAAGACGTTCATTTACATCCCGATACTTTGCTTGCAGGTTTTCAAACCTTTTACGGGTTTTCGGCTTCCAAAGCTTCAACTCGTCTTCGGTCGGATCGTCGGGTTCGTCTTCCTTGTCTTTAGCTTTTCCGTCTTTCGACTTGTCAGCTTCAACTTTGTCAGACGCTTCCTTGTCTGATTCTGCATCGTCGGCATCATCTTCACCTACAGGTTTAATGGCGTTCATCACGACATCAAATGTTGAAGGTTCCTTTTCTGCCGGTTGCGAGGTGGACGTACCCTCGGCATTATTCTCACTGTCCAGATCATTTTCAGAAGCGGACGAATTTTCTGGTAACTTGTCCTCGGTTGGCGAAACCATGTCATGCCTTTCTATTAAAAGATTCTGACCGTTATCACAACGCTCATTGATCACATACTGTCAAACCTCAAAACATACGTCAAGAGAAAATTTATTAGAAATTATCTACAGGTTGCTGAAAGGAAGGTTGTGCGCCTGGTTCATTGGTTTGAGTGGACTGCTGGTTTACAACTCCTTTACCACCTTGAGCATTAGGGTCGTTCGGACCACCTGCACCCATACCTTGTTGCATCCGTCCCATTTGAGCATTGATAGCCTGGATCGAAGGCATGCCTTCACGTACAATATCGTCAAGGTCGATTTCAAGAAGGTCGGAATAACGGTGTGCCAACGGATAAGGGTTGACGCCAGGAAGCTGCAATAGGTACGGCATCCCGCGCTCCATGTTCGCCAGTTCAGCAGCTTTATTGGGACGACCACTCGAACCTGCGCGAACTTTCAAGTTCAACTGTTTCGCTATCGTCTCTCTGTCCATCTCTGGCCAAACCGCACCCTGACCAGCGATTTCCTTCACGGTCTCAACTGACAACTCCATAAGTAGAAGAGTACCAAGTGCAGAAAACACATCTGTCAGGAATTCATCAAGGTCGTCAACGTTAGAAGAATTAGAAGTTGCGCGAGAACCTTCGGCAATAGAACTTTCAGTAGCGGTACTACCGCTCATACCACCTATATTTGCCTCCTGCGCACCAACTGTACGAAGAATATCTTCCATCTCAGAGTTTGTTTCGTAAAGAGCAGGGTCAATAGGTATGCTTTCAAACCGCTGTACTAGATCACCAATCTTCTCACCTTGACCCAGACTCTCGAATTCGATGACAGATTGAGCAGGCGCATTCGACAATAACGTCTTGTCACTCTCGCTAAGACGACCTTTAACCGATGCGTATTTCGGCTTGTTCGCTTCCCGGTGCAAACGACGATACTCGCGCGAACGATTGTACTCGGATTGCGGGTGTTTCAGCTGATGTGCATCAGAATAAGGATACAACCCTTCTTCATCTTCAGTTTCGTTGAATGTCAGTGCAAAAACCGGCCAGAAACCATCGATCCAGTAATCAGGCTCTTTCGGCGCAACAAGGTATCCCGGATAACCATCACAAATAGTGAAAGTCTGTTCAAGGTCTTTATTATAAACCTCCCACAAACACACCATTCCAATTTTGGACATATCCTCACCACCATCGTAACTATCAGCGCGACGATGATATTCCGCCATCTCACCTTTACCGTGTTCACGATACGGAGTGTATGATTTTTTGAGATCAACTTTATATATTTTCTGAATCTGCTCAGGTGTCTTATACATCTCACGGGCGATCCATCCTGCACCAAGGAACCCCATAAGTTGTGTACAGCACGGATCGATGATAATTTCAGTCGAACGCGGAAACATGAACTTCGGACCTTCGCGCAAAATAATATTCTGCCTATTCTCAAGGTCAGCGATTAGCGTCTGAAGTTCGAATATTTCCTGCTCATAGTTGCACGAATCGGCTACATTATCAGTGAGATCATCCATTCTGCGTTGGTATTCCGCGAGTTTCTCACGCGCATCGGAGAGTTCAGTCGTCTCGTCAGGTGATAGTTCCCCATACTCGCGCTGAAAACCAAGCATGAGATAACCGACAGCGGTAGTCTTCGTGCGGCGAACAAAAGATTTCATTAGCGGCTTAAGACGCGGTTTCTGTTCGTTCGCAAAATAATCAAAACAGATTTCAAGCGTCTGCGCGATCTTCATTATCATTTCATGGCGCTGAAGACCTTGGTGGATTTCCTGCACAAGAGGCATCTGATTAATGTCACCTGCCATCAACCCTTGAAGAGCAGCCATCGCTGTATCAGGTTTCCCGTCCCACAGGGTGTAATCTAAGGTTTTTCTTTTCTCAACAATTGCGGTTGGGTTTTTTGCGTACAAGCTGGACACTGACTGGTTGATGACGCGCCCGATGAGAGGAATTGTGAAATTACCATCGTCCACCCATTGGTCACTACCACCCTTCTTCGTAACCTTCATGTCCTCGCGCATCCGATTGAAGTCCTTCTCAAAGAACTTTTTTGCGGATTGTATCTTCCTTTGCCACTTGGTAACGGTTTCTTTTACGCCTGGATCAAATTTCGGCTCATCGCGCTGTACGCCGCTAGGCGCAACACCTGTATCCATCATTTCATTGAGATCCAGCGTCATATTTACCAACCTTTTGAAGAACTTTTCGTCTTCACTTTTTGTTGTTCACTCGCCCAGATCACCCATGCGGCTGTACCTGTCTTCGGAGTATTGTTTTTAGGCGACCTATAACTTGACGCAGCAATTTCTTTCGTCAATCCTAACCCGATCCAAGAAAGCCAGTCAACAAAATCGTCATGTGCACCAGCAGGAAAGCGCAAAAGCTGGTTCTTCGCGTCCTGAAACCACGGTGCGAAAGCAGGAAAGTGAACCTTTTGCATCGACATACGACCTTGAATTGCTCTGGCACGGGTCATCTTGTCCTTCGCTGGGACAACAGGGTCGATCAGTGTGTAAATCTTATCCTCGACCATACGTTTTCTCAAAAAAGGACCAAAAGACTTCGAGATCAACTCACTTTCCATCCACCAACAATGAGGTTTATGTGACCGAAACTGCGCAAGTAACTCCTCGACTGTTCTATCGGTCTGCATTTGATCCCAAACAATGTCAGGCATAATCCATATATCGTCATTTTCATCAATACCGACACATCCCATAACAGTTTTATCGCGTTTTTCCTTTTCACTGACCGCATGGTCAGATGCACCGTATTTACGTATATTTTTAGGAATATCTGATGACGAATGATACTCTACAATCATATTTTCCGTGAAATATATACCGTCTTCTGGTGTGGGCGACCCCATAACCAATGCAGAGAAAGATTGTGGGTCGCCACGCTTCCATTGTGCAAAGAATTCAAGACTTTTTTCCTTCGGCCAGAGAGCTGTACAGGGCTTTTCGCCGAATTGCTCGATAACCTTCGGGTTTTTTGGGACAGATAAGGTAAGTCCTAACGCATCCGCAAGGCGTTGGTCGCGAATGACACCTGGAATGTTCATGAACTCCCAATCCTGCGCGATACCCTTGAAACGTTTATTACGCTCAGGATGCGTGGGATCACACAGACGACCGATTAGATCGTCCTCATTCCATCGGGTGTGGATGATCGCTATTTTCGTCTTATTAGACGCACGAGAATAGGCGACCTTATAAAACCATGACCAGATTTTCTCAAGATGTCCTTCGGTGAACTCATCATCGTCACCTTTGAATGGGTCGTCTATAATTATGTAGTCCGCAGTACGACCTGTAATCGTCCCACCTACGCCGATGAAAAATATCTTACCTCCTGCCTTGTTCTGCATGAAGGATTTCGACTTCGCATCAGCCTGAAATTCGACTTCGGGGAACACCTGTCTAAACGTGGGGCGGTCGCGCACAAGTTGTCTGAACTCATGACCGAGTTCGTCGGCGCGAGTCTGGTTGTAAGTTACGACAAGTATGTTTTTACGCGGGTTCTTACCCCAAATCCACGACAGTCCAAGTTGAGATAGGTGAATCGTCTTCCCATGCTGTGGAGGGATCGACACAGCCACACGGCGCGACTTTCCACTCTCAAATCTCTCGACGATGTCACACAGCATTTTTGCATGACCAGCAGGATCATATTCAGTCTTTGTTGCATCGTTCGGGTCAGTCGTGTCAGGCATCATAATCTGACAGTAGTCGATCATGTTCTCCTTCGCCTTTTTAAACTTTACAACCCTATTTAATATCAACAACTCATTGTTGATCTGTTCGTCTGTCAAATGTGAAAAATTATTTTTTGACATTATGGTACTTTATTTTCCACAAAGTAGAGCTTTAGGAAGATGTTCCGTCTCATTTTCGTGCAAGCAGTAATGCGTCAACTCGTTCTTGACACATTGTCTATCATTCGGTGCGCATCTCTGACGATGGTAAACATCGATTTCAGGGACGATCATTAAGTTTCTCTGACAACCGGGTAATATCATCACCAGACATAAGATCAACAGTATCGGAAATACGTGTAACTTGTTCATATATATCTACCCTTTTCTTCTGTTTTTCAAGTTCATTCTTTATTTCCTTCCTCTCAGATCGAGCTTTCCCTAACAAGAAACCCGACAATGGACCAATTATTTCCTTAATGAAATTGAGAATAAATTCTATAATTTTAAACCAAATACTTGTCATTTTTTATCTCCATCGACCCCGGCAAGCCACACCACAAAATGAGATGCGAGCTTAGCCAGGATCGATGCGATCAAATCAAAGAAAGATTTCACTTCGTAACTTCTGCGGTGATTACGGTTTGTTTTTCCGTAACCTTGCAACCTGAGATATCAAGGCCGAAATAAGCCCCAACAGCCCCAAGGACAGTAACAAGAACGCTCGCAACGGCAATAATTAAACTTCTTTTATCCATGTCAATTTCCTCTCGTTGATGATTTCCAAAGGGTAGCCCCCGGAAGCGCCTTTTTTTATCTCAAGTCAATCCATACAAGATGGCGCCAACCCCCTGCATAGAATCTCAATATGTCCAGACATTCGGTCTGACATTAGGAATGACTAGATCGTCCAGGTGCATGAACCGTGTACCCATAGGCCCCTTCTGTTTGATTCCTATTCCTGTAAACCCGTGTTTTTTAACAAGGTCCAGTAATTTATAAGTGTCTCTACCATCAACACTTATATCCACGGCGCGCCCTGTTGTGTGAGGACCATTTGGCCCTGTACTAGAAACCGCTTGATTATGTGTAGGACAACGATACCCTGACACGATTATCATCGGTTTTCCGTATTCCATACGGAGAGATTGAAGACGGTCCATAAACTCTTCAACTACAACGATCTTCTTACAATGCCTGCACTGTAATTCGTCTTTTGCAAATTTTGTCCACTTCCACGTTGTCGCCATCAGTGACCCCCGTTTTTCAGGAGCGCGGCGATCCCGCCAAGACCAAGGAAGCTCAAAACGCTTGCTACTCCCTTGATCCTGGCGAGGTCTTTTGAGTTTTTGTTATTCGCGATAAAGTGATCTTCATGATACCCCTCATGTCGTTCTGATATCTTCGCCAGATTCTCCATGACGGTCGTGACCCTCGCCAAAGTCACTTTGATGTCGCTCACTTCGTCGCTCATACCATTACCCCCTTAAACCAGAACTTCCTGACCGCGCGTGTAGGCAACAGTCATATTCGTTTCCGCAGTGCGTATCCGGACAAGAGCGTTTGCGGGGATTTCGCCAGTAAGGTTCAAATCGTCAGCGCCGGCAAAAGTAAGCAGACCGATGTTTTTACTGACCTGGTTGACAGTGATCCAGTTCGCCCCTTCGTCCGTGGAGTATTCCAGAAACGCCGTCGCATTCCCGCTCAATAGAGCTTCAAGATCCCACGAAACATTGATGCTGTAGCTTACCCGGGCATGTTTCGTTTCAGAGATCGTGTATTCAGTGTCGAGTGTGCGCGCCACGTTGTTGTTGACCGTGGGGTTGATCGGGCGCATGAGCGTTTCGAAAAGAAGGTATTTCTTGCTGCTCATTGTTTCTGCAATGGTTGTGTCTTTAAAAAAAGTAAAGTAACAACCATCAGGTTGATTTATACCGATTCCAGATTGAACTCTAGCAAAATCTATCAGGGTTCCTTCTTCTTGATTTAGCATATCCCACGCAAATATAGGCACATTGTGGCCTACAACGTTTTCTGCGTTAAATGTCATGGTTTTATCTCCTTTTTGGTTGGTGGTTAGAACGGTTTACGGATGTACATTAAAGCTAAAGACGGCCTAACTATCGTGGCGACCGTTCTTGTTAGAAAATAAACACCGCATGTAAGGGGTACGGTGTTAACCGGTAGGTCAGAATTTGAACTACCCGAAACAAACTGCGGGACATCAAGGCGGCGGAGTGAGTAATTCAGAACGGTATCGTTCGGGTTGCACCATATACGGCTTTCATAAAGTGCTGGCGCCGACTTTGCTGGGAAGTTTGCGCCAAGATCAACTTTCGTGGCTGTTCCTGTGTCGTCATTTACCATCCATTGAAGATTTGTGTCGCCTGCATCCGCACCAAAACCAGCTATATTAATAAGAGCAGACGGATCACCATCAGCGATCATTGCAAGACTTGGATCAAGCCCGACAAAGCAAGCCTGGTTTGTAGTCAATGCATCGTTCGCCCACCGGATGACAATAAAGAAACCTCCACACCCTGCGGCGGCACCACGACCCACGACACGAACAGTTTTTATCCCTGTAACTTGCCCCGTAGCAGCTGTAGATACGTATTGTATTCGTGCCATGCTTCCAGACAGAGACGTAAAATCTGCCGCTGCCGCCGTTGCTGTTCCAGATGTGGTTGGAGTCGGAATACCAATAAAGGTGTTTCCGGTGTTAGCGTATCCGCAAGTGATAATGGCTTGCGTTTTTCCTGTGAAAAGAGCGTAATCACCCTCCACTGGCGACCCAGGATAAGGCATGTAAGTGAAATCAAAATCCCCGACTGTGTAACTCATTTTAAACCCTCTTAATTATTAATTCACTGACCACACGCCGACTACGGAAGTCGCAATCCACTCTGTGGAATTAATCGCCAGAAGTTTGACGCAAGCCCCAATCCCATAAGATTCCACATAACCGGCCGAGGCTGAAACGTTTGTGCTGATCCTGATAGTGTCCCCGGTTGCGGCCGTTACCCTCATCCCGTCCGCGTCTTGAACAATAAATGTGTATTCAAGACCTGCTGAAGCCGTAGGGAGGCTGTTATAGTTAAGGGCTGTCGAACCCTCGTTCGTGTATGCCGTCCCAGAAGCCGAAGACGATATTGCATTCGGAGAGCCAGAACCGGCAGTGCTCGCAACGACCGTAACAACACCTGAACTTGATCCGGAACCTGAAAGATTAATCTGACGAGGACGCATGGTTAACCAACCTTATGATATTTCAAAGTTCCCGTCCCACTAGCCAAGATAACCCCTATCTTCGACCCGTTACGAATAAAGACAGGTATGACGTTATTAGCCAATAACTCATAACCTGTTGACGAGGTGACATCCGTCACCGTACCGTTTCCAACCTTAATGTAAGCATTGACATCACACTTGACATCATAGATGCCTTCAGGGAGACCGCTCGTGGCAGCAGCAGAAGTGCTGACAGCAAGGGTTTGCTGTGAACTACCTTCTATATCCACATAGTCCGAAACCCTATCACTAATGATCTGTGTCATTTCCTACTTCTTCCTATATTTGTTAGTTCATTCTTAGCATCTTCCTTATCTTTAACAGTAAGACCTACTTTCTTTTCTAAAGCAAAAAGCAGGATTTCAATTTCTGACGGTTCGACAATAGGAGGATCAGGCGGGTTCGCAGCAGCATGTTCCAATGCACCTTGAGTTACGCCTTGCACCTCTAAAAACCCGTCACGGTAGAATCTTTTTTCAGGGTCAGGTTGACCAGCCGCTTCCGCTATCAAAGCTAAAGGTAGTTCCGGTGAAATTTTTATTCTCGCCATTATTCAATTATCTCCATCTCTAAATAGGCCAGCATGCTTCCGCTCACAATACCTGTTCCACCACTATTTTGATTCAAGTAAACCTCAAAATAATCTCCGGCTATACAGGATTGTATAGATGAACTAAAAGCACAACCCACAGCACGACTTGAAGTAACACTATTCATTAAAAATGAGTTATAAGGTTGTGATAAGGATGTTCCATTTTTATATAATCTCAATTCTACAGACTTATTATCACCATTCGATTGTACAAATTGACATTGAGTATGAAGCCTTACCTTTGTTACACCAGAAGGTACTGTCATACGAGATGTATTAGATACCGTGGAATGTATACCGTCAGTATCTATCGCCTCAACCTGGAATACTAAAGCTGTGTAAACTGAATCAGGTATCGATTGAGAAGTATTGTTATAAGCGACCGCACCACGATACGGTTTAGAAATGTTCTGAAATGTCGGCAGCGAACCTGCACCGTTCGACGTCAAAATTTGCCCCGCCGTCCCAACGGATGCAACGCTTTGCTGTGCCCCTGTCGTACTCGTACCACCGCAGATCACAGCATATTCTGTATGCGACGACCGACCAGTGCCACCGTCGGCAACAGAAACATCCGTCCCTCCGGGGGCGTAATAATCCGTACCTTCTGTGGCAGAAGAAAACGGCGATCCGCCGTTACCTTTCACGATACCCATCAGCGAAGAAACACCAGTCCCACCGTTCGACACAGTAAGGTCAGTCCCAGACCAGTTCGAGTTATTAACTGTGATCGAACCACTACCCGCAGCGAAAAGCACCCACTTACCATCCGCATAATCAGTCGCGAACGTGCCTGACGTGTGTGCGACAGCGCAGATGTATGACGCATCACCGTTTTTAACAAGGTCCAGTATCGAATAAGACGTGGTAGTCACCCAATCGCCTCTAGGCGAAATGGCGGAACCAAGTAATGCCTGAACGGTAGAACTTAATGAGTCGAAAGAGACAACTCCATTCGTCAACGCGCCATCACTACGTTGAATGAGGCTTAAATTATCGATAATCTGGTCAGTTGTTAAATTGACATTATTGAATTCTATCTCAATTTTATCGGCAGGCAAAGGTGTAGTCGGACTTGCCACCTGGAAAGCCGTGAAATCGTAACTCAAGGAATAACGGGTAGGCGCAGACATGGAACAAATCACCTTCGATGATTATCTGCACCTTAGCGAGAGATGCTTTCATGCTGCTGTCCTGACCTTACACTAATCGTCCCGGTAGGGCAAGGAGTTTATCTGTGTGGTTCTGCGCCCGCAGCTCCGACCCGTGGTAGTCCAAAATCTGGCCCCCGGTGCAGAAATGTGCCGGGGGTTCTTCTTTCGAGATATTAGCGGATCGTCGTCGCCGGGTCAATGATTTTTATCATTCCAAAATGACAGGTGGCAGAATTCTAAATCTGCTCTAAGCCCGTTGGCGGCAGTCTCAACCGGCGCACCGACAAGCCCTGTAGCGTGTCCTTCCACGCCGCCCACCATTCTTATCTGCATCATCCGATCCAGATAACTCAACAATGCTCGATTCTGCGGTAGAAATCAACATAGAGAATTTCATTTTTGCAAATTTTTTTAGTTGGCTAGGCACACGTTCCCGCACAATGTGATCCCCTCCCCCGGAGGGGTACAGATAGGTATTATGTCAAACAAACAAGTAATTATGGTATACCGGGGGTGCGAATCGCGTCTAGTGCCT
>JACCDR010539753.1_pt1 | contig 25931 bp, 18 predicted proteins | sample 7446431 | NCBI WGS metagenome assembly JACCDR01 (sample SAMN15323443, study PRJNA562643) | freshwater metagenome | isolation source: river surface water | place: USA:Blue River Watershed | collected 2017-08-17 | reverse complement strand
GCGGTTCTTCTAACTGGACTGACAACGGCTCATATCTTTCAACTCTTGGTTCAGGAGACGGTATTGTTGTGAATGGATCATCAACGATTGGTGGTGGCACTGCTTCGACTGGACTTACTGTCCAGGGCAATGCGACCACGACCGGCGATGCATATATAGCAGGCGAATTGAGTGTCGGTACGACTTCACGTCTCTATGTGGCACAAGTGAGCGGATCGACAGGAAATGCGGTAGACCCAATATTTAAATTATTTAACTATCGAACACCGGCCGCGGCTGATCAAAACAATTCGCTCGAACTTGTCTCGCCAAATCTCGTTAATGACTCTGGGGTCTATATGTCACTTGGAAAGGATGCCTCACTCAATAATCGAGCGGCTATAGAGTATCGACATCAAGGTGATGGCAGTACCGCGAATGCGATTCGTTTTGGTTTCTATGGTAACGAGCGTCTGTTGAACATCCTGGCTTCCGGTAATGTTGGTATTGGTACAAGTTCTCCGCAGTACAGACTTACCGTCTCTACGACGACGGCGGGAACCGGAGATCTTGTTGGTCTCGCGTACGGACAGGCAACAAACGATGGTGCGGGTTACGCCTTCAATACTTCGCTTACAACTGTCGGTGCGTTTCGTCAGCAGCGTATAGGAGCAGGTGACTATGCACTCCAGCTACACAATTGGAATGGATCAGCTCTCGCTGAGATGATGACTATTAGAAGTAGTGGTAACGTTGGAATCGGCACCACCACACCGTCACAAAAGCTCACAGTCGCGGGTATCAGTCAGTCAGATATTTTCTTCGCCGCCTCAACGACAGCAACGAGTACATTTGGTGAGGTGAATTTGGCGGGCATCAGCAGTGATCGTGACAACTGGATGTTCTGGGGAGGTTCAAAGTTCATGTATGCTTCGTCGAGTTCTAGCGGAAGCCTAGCCCTCGGTATTAACGCGTTTGCGACCGCAACCTCAGCTGCGCCGTATAACGTTGCTATTGGTAACCGAGCGATGCAGTACAGTACTTCAACCTCATTTAGTACAGCACTTGGTTTCAGTGCTCTCCAGAATTCTCAGGGGGTAAGTAATACAGGAGTCGGCTCGTTCAGCTTATCAAATACAACGAGTGGATATTCCAACTCTGCTCTTGGTGCTAACGCACTTTCAGCAAATATTATTGGGTATAACAATACAGCAGTTGGTGCTGATGCGTTACTTAACAGTACCGGCAACGTAAACACCGCTATCGGTTCTTCAGCTTTGTATTCCTTTACCTCAAGCGGGGCGACAGCGGTTGGATATCGTGCTGGCTATGGTAACGATGCCAATACTCGTTCAGTCTCAGATTTTCAGGCTACATTTATTGGATACGACGCTTCACGAGATGGTAGTATTGCATCAACGACCTCTCTCTCCAATATTACTGCTCTCGGCTATAACGCTAAAGTCGGCTGTTCAAACTGTCTCACCCTTGGAGGTATTGGTGCTGATGCGGTGAATGTCGGTATCGGCACTTCGACACCATCAGCTCGACTCAGTGTGAACGGTCTGGCGCTCGCTGACTACTTCCGCGCTGCTTCAACAACTGCGACAAGCTCATTTGGTGAAGTTAATTTCGCCGCTCTTAGCCCTGGTCGTAACAACTGGATGTTCTGGGGTGGAACGAAGTTCATTAATGCCAGCTCAACAGGAGAGAACTTAAGTATGGGTCTTGAAGCGGGTGCGGCTATAACATTAGGAGAGCGAAATACCGCCTTTGGTGATGGAGCACTTGCCTTAAATACTACGGGATCTGATAACGTGGCTATCGGATACGGAGCACTCTCTGAAAACGTGAGCGGTCTTCATAACGTCGCTATCGGAAGTACTGCACTTACAAATTCCGATGGCTATGATAACGTCGCTATTGGACGAGCGGCACTTTCTGCAAATACTAATGGTCAAGAAAACGTCGCTATCGGTTTTAATACGTTTTCACATAATACAGGTGGAAATTCAAATATAGCTATCGGACGAGAGTCAGGAGGAGACTCCTTTACCGACGTTAATCCTAACCGTCGTTCTGTATCGGACAACTACATGACGTTCATTGGGTATAAGAGTTCACGATTTGAAGGCGTTGCTTCGACAACTGGGCTTAATAACGGTACAGCCATTGGAACACGAGCTCGAGTTGGCTGCTCTAATTGTCTTACACTCGGTGGTCTTGGTAGCGACGCCGTCAAAGTCGGTATCGGCACCTCAACCCCAACTGCCAAGCTCACTATCCATGCCTATGGAGACGAGACCAACACTCAACTCTTCACCGTAGCATCATCAACAGGTGGTGGTGTATCAACCTCTACTTTGTTCACCATTCTTTCTTCGGGTAATGTTGGTATCGGCACCACCACACCAACCTCACTTCTCTCGGTCGCTGGTAACACATATATAGGTGGCAATCTCCGCCTCACCGGCGCCCTCCTTGATAGTACAGCAGCTACCGGCACCCTTGGTATGGTCCTCCAGAGTACCGGCACGAGTACTCGCTGGGTAGCTACCTCCACCCTGGGTATCTCAGGCGGTTCTTCTAACTGGACTGACAACGGCTCATATCTTTCAACCCTTGGTTCAGGAGACGGTATTGCGGTGACTGGTTCATCAACTATCTTGAATCTGGCCATGTCGAGTGCGACAACCACTGATTTCTATGCGTCGCGATTCATAAATGTGGCAGCTGGTCAGCCGTCACAGCCGAGCGGATATCTCTATAACGGAGCAACTGCCTTTGTAGCCTCAACATCACAGTCTAACTTCGTCCTGGCCCAAACAGAAGCACTCTCGGCTCCGACGTGGTCTGGTACCAATAATCTCGCGATCATGCCGTACGCTCTTGGAGGAAACACCACTGGTGAAATGAATATAGCTATCGGTACGAATGCTCTTATTGGCAACTCGAGCGGAGGCTTCAGTACCGTTATCGGACAATATGCTATGCAATCATCTACGGCTGGCGATAACGTTGCGATTGGGTATCTAGCCGGTAGTGATTTCTCTTCACCGGAGTATCGCTCGGTGCTTGATACTAGCGTCACCTTTATCGGAACCGGATCAGGTCGTGACGGAGCAGTGGTAGCATCGTCGACTCCACTTAGTAACGCAACCGCGCTGGGGGCGAATGCGAAAGTTGGCTGTTCAAACTGTATGGCGCTTGGTGGTCTCGGGGCTAATGCTGTTAGAGTCGGTATCAGTACTTCTTCACCATTTGCGCTCGGTCTCACTATTGATAAGTCAGCTATTAACGGCACCTCAACTGCTGGTATTGGTCAGTACCTCGCTTTCGCTAACTCATCAGTTGGTGCTCAGCAGTTTGGTAACAGTACTTACATACGAACGACAAATACCGCAACAACAACACTCGTTGGATCTATTCTTCGTATTGAAGATAGTAGCAACTTCGGTAACACGGTGCGTGGTATTGAGGTGCAGACTGAACGCGGTACGAGTACTTTGGGAGAGAATACGGCTATTTCAGGTTTCGCACGCACGTTCGGTGTGCGTGGCGTGACTGAAGGTGATGCAGGAGCGGTCTTTGAGCCAGCTGGTGTCTACGGTGAGACTCAGGGTACTACCCAGGGTAATGCTATTCGTGGCTATTCATCTTCTATCACTACAGCAGCCCTTCTCAAGCTCTTCCAAGATACCTCAGCGTTTACTGGTACTGGTCTTCTCATGAACTTTGGTAACAGTGGTGGTTCGTTCTCATCAACAACAGCTTCACGCTTCATCGATCTTCAGAACGCTGGTACATCACGCTTCACGGTAGGGGCGTACGGTATGCTCACGATTGGTAGCGGTACTACCAACAATGCGGGAATTCAAATCGGCTACGGTGGTCTTTGTGTAGACAACGATGGTTCATGTAACGCATCGACGACCGGTCGTATTAGTTCGGTATCGACAGCGACCGGCAACTCTGACTTGGCGGAAATGTACTTCTCAAGTGATGATCTCGAGGCGGGTGAAGTCGTGTACTTACGAGGTGGCCTCTCGGTCGGTCGAGCGAGCGAGTCGACCAAGGATTTGGTTATTGGTGTCGTTTCGACCCTTCCGGGTGTGGTTATGGGAGATAACGATGTTTCTCTCCGACCAGGTGAGACTGCCCACCCAATCGCTCTTAAGGGTCGTGTACCGGTTAAGGTTTCAAATGAGAACGGAGTGGTTCGTACTGGTGATGAGCTTATGCTCTCGTCAGTGCCTGGCGTGGTCATGAAGGCGAGCTCGACGGGTACTGTCGTTGGTATCGCGCTTGAAGATTATGATGAGGATCGTGCGTACTCTGACACCTTCATTAATCAGTTTGGTGAAAGCATCATTGTGCCTGAGTACACCCCAATCGATCGCGTGAGTGACCCACGTATCAATGATGGTTGTTACTTTGGTGGTGGTAGTGCAGCAGGAGAAGCTCCGTGTGTACCGCTTATGGCGACAACAACAGATGCTCAGTACGAGGAAGCTGACGCTCTCGCTCTCGCTGAAGCTAAGGAACGAGCACTTCGTGCACTTGCACGGAGTGCAAGTGACGAAGCAACGACCGCTACTGGGGAAGAGGTGCTTGTCGGACAGATTGTTATGTTCGTCGATCTCCGCTACCGCTACCTCGATGCTGATAAAGAAACCATGCTTGCAGCGCTTGGAGCACAGATTGGTACAGAAGCGGCTGACACTATCTGGAGTCGACTCGTAACACTAGCTGAAAACTTCGTAGATGGTGTGTTCTCAGTCTTTACACTCAAGGCAGACCGAGTTGAGACGAACGAACTCTGTGTTGATGGGGTCTGTGTCACAGCTGATGATTTACGGGCTCTTCTAGAGGATCAGAGTGAAACTCCTCAAGAACCAACTCCAGAACCTCAGGGTGAGGAAGAAGTACCGCCTCCGCCAACCGAAGAGGGCGAAGAGGAGCCACAACAAGAAGAGGACGTGGTGACTGAAGAAGAAGGTGGTGAGAGTGAAGGTCTAGAGGAAGAAACCGTTACCGAAGAAACTACACCAGAAGAAATTGTTGAAGAAGAAAGCGGAGATATAGGAGAGGCAGAAGAGTCACCGGAGCCAGTCGAATCAGAAGGAGAGGTGACCGAAGAGGTCGCTTCGCCTAGCGAAGAGCCGGTTATCTAAAACGTACGTATGAAAACATATACTTATCTAGCAAAAATACATATCGCATACAGAATTTGTATGGTGATGGCTCTCTGCCTGATTGGAGGAGTGCTCTTAGGATTTGGCACACGAGTCGAGGCGGCACTTATAGCGCAGTATACGGGCGGTATTGTTGTCTACGGTGACAGTGCTACTGGTACCCCGAAATATAAGGTGTTTGATGACGCGACAGGGTTTGGTAGTGAACAAAGTGCTACAGCGGTTGGTTCGACGACTATTGAATGGATTCGCGTAGCCGCGAGTCCAACTCGAGATGAATGGATAATCGTTACCCGAGATGCGGCCGACATAATAGTGTCTCAGGTATGTACGGGTGTAGATGGAGGTATCTCCTGTGGCGCAACAACAACAGTAACTGCTACAGCTGGTACGCATGGGCTGCGAAACTTTGACGTAGCCTATGAACGAAGCTCCGGGGACGCACTCATTGTCTATGGTACAGCTACAGCTGATGAGTTGCGGAGTATACAGTGGAACGGTACATCATGGACCGGGGATGCTGCTATCACAACCACGAGAACGTCTGGTACGGTCGAGTGGGTAGAATTGACTTCGCGTCCGGGTAGCGACCAGATTGCTATCGGGTATTCAGACTCCAATGATGATATTAGTGCGTATCGGTGGAGCGGTACGGCAGTGGGGAACGAAGCCACTGCTGTTATTACGGCATCTGGTTCGACGGCTGATGTGCGTAAGTTTGACGTATCGTTTGAAGGTACGTCAGGCGATATGATCGTTGCCGCCCCGCTTGCCGGAGCGGGTACTACTGCGCTTGGTCATATGACTTCAGCCGGTACCTGGACAATTGTTGCTAACACCGAGCCTGACAACATAACTTCATATATAGATCTTCAAGAAGTCGGTGCTGATGATGATGTGGCGATGATAGCGCATGGCACCACTACAACTAATAATCCAAGTGAAGGATATGAACTCAATGGTGCAACACCGAATACGACAACAACCGGTATGGTCGACAGTACTGTCGCTGTTGACACGACGACTCTCAACTGGATCGCCAACTACATGCATGCATCTGTTGCTTACCTCTCGAGTACGTACTATGCAGTCGGTATCTTTTCTGATGTGACTGGCGCAGACGATATTAACTGGTGGACTATGAATAGTTCTGGAGTCTGGACGGTTCAGGCTGATAACACACGAACTCGCGGTACGGTACGTTTCACTGACATCTTTGATTACCCCAACACCAATAAAGTCCTCTTGCTTTCAAGTGACGCCAACAGTGACTTGTGGGCTGATACCTGGGCAGGAGCGGCTACTGGTACGTCGGCATGGACAGATGTTACAAGTGGTGGAGCAATCGAAACAATACTCTCTGCCTCATCGACAGATGTGTATGACTTCGCCTTTCGTCTAGCACCACTCCCGATTCAGATTAGTGGAGTTTTGTATCAGAGTGACAGAAGTACCACCGGAGCTGCTGGAGAGACTATCAAGCTCGCTATTGCTACGAGCTCTTCACCAGCTGTCTTGAGTACCACTACAGCTAGTGGTGGAGTATGGTCTTTTGATAACATTGGAACGGCAGTTAGCGCGGCGACGAGTGGCACACCATATACTATCTGGCTTGATGGCACTTCAACTAAGGCGACGACACTACTGTCTGGTAATGCGAGTAGTTCGGCGCTTACTGTCCATCTCTACCAAGATCATCTCGTTGTAAACGGCTCGACAACGGCGAGTGCGGTGAATCTGGCTAACTTTGCAATTTATGACAGTAGTGATGATGCGGATGTTTTGTATACAATAACGGGATCAGCTGCGACCACTACCGCGAACTTCTTTATTCGACAGGGTGCCTTTACCCCGACAGCCACCTTTGCAGTACTCGGTAACTATACGAACAACGGCACCTTCACACATGGTAGTGGGACCCTACAGTTCGTAGCTACAACATCGGCTCAGCGTCTCTCGGGTACATATACCGGAACATCCGCTTTTAACGATGTTGTGTTTGTCGGTACCGTGGGTAACGATAAATTTGTATCTGGTAATGCATCGACGAGTGATCTGACTATCTCTACCGGAACGACGCTCTATGCGACGAGCTCGGTTACGGTCTTCGGTGACTATACCAACAACGGAACGCTCCAGAGTAGTAGTACTAGTAATATATATCTGACTGGGTCGAATATAACAGCGACCGGTACAATGACTGGTACCTCGTCATTCAATAGTCTCGTCTTGAGTGGAGCTGGAACTAAATTGTTTGGTGCGCGTGCGTCAACTACTAATTTCTCAGTCCTGAGTACAAGTGGGGAAGTGATTATGCCGGCAGTCATTACTGTAAGTGGTAATTACACTAACAATAGTACTACCACCGGAGCGGCTGTTACCTGGACCGCGCAGAGCGGAGTAGCGGGCGATAATGATTCGTGGCGAGGAATTACTTACGGTAACGGTCTCTTTGTGGCCGTTAGTAACTTCGGTGACCGCGTTATGACGTCCCCAGACGGTATCAACTGGACGGCAAGGTCTGCTGTTGACGGTGACGACGCTTGGAATGGTGTTACCTACGGTAACGGTCTTTTTGTTGCGGTTAGTCAATCGGGTGACCGCGTAATGACGTCCCCAGACGGTACCAACTGGACCGCCCGTACTGCCGCTGGCGATGATGATGATTGGGCTGATGTTGTCTTTGGTAATGGTCTCTTTGTGGCAGTTGGAGCAGTTCTCAATGACCGCGTTATGACGTCCCCAGATGGTATCAACTGGACCGCTCGTACTGCCGCTGGTGATGATGATGTGTGGCATGGCATAACGTATGGCAACGGTCTCTTTGTGGCCGTTGGTGACGATGGTTCGGGTGATGCAGTTATGACGTCCCCAGATGGTACTACCTGGACAGCGCGTACCGCCTTCTCCGACTTTACTGATTGGCAATCGGTCACCTACGGTAACGGCCTCTTTGTAGCGGTAGCCAATGCTGGTTCGTTGCGCGTTATGACGTCGCCAGATGGTACTACTTGGACATCGCGAAGTGCCGCTGGTGACGATGATGTTTGGAATTCTGTCACCTACGGCAACGGTCTCTTTGTGGCAACGGGGGATGCCTCGGGGGCTGGAGATCCAATCATGGCCTCATCAGACGGTATCAACTGGACGGCAAGGTCTGCCGCTGGCAATGATGATACTTGGTTTAGTCTTACCCATAGTGGTGGACAGTTTGTCGTGGTTGGAGAGTCAGGTAGTCGTGCTATGGCCTCAGAAGATGCAGTTTTGCGCTTCACAGGAGCGAGTTCTCAGACAATCTCGGGTAACCTCGTTGGGGCGTCACAGCTACGAGCCGTGGAGTTTTCGGGGGCTGGTACAAAGACCTTCTCGAGCAATGCGTCGAGTACTAACTTCACTATCGCCACATCGTCAGCAGTTAACCTACCCAGTGCTCTTTCGGTCATGGGTAATTATACTAACAGTGGTAGTGTCGAAGCGGGTACCGGAGTTGTGTATCTAAGCGGCTCTGCTCCACAGACAATTACCGGTGCTCTAGCTACTACTAACGCCTTCAATAACTTGATAGTGAAGAATACGAGTCGTGTGGCGAGTACATCCTTCACGGGTACGCTCACAGTAGACGATACGCTCACAGTAGAAGGTGGTGCGTTCGTTACGCTCCAGGCTGGAGCTACAACGACGGTAGCTACGCTTAATTTAAATGGATCTTCTAGTGCTCCGGTGGCCTTTGGTTCGACTGCTACAGGAACACAGGCGAAGTTGGTTGTAACTGGTACACCGACGGTGACATACGCACGAATCTATGACAATAACGCTTGTGGTAGTACAGGGGGAGTTATAGATGTCTCAAGTGGCAATAATACTGATGGGGGTAATACTACCTGTTGGAGTTTTGTTGACGTTACTCCAGTTATTTCACTCGGTTCCAATCAGCACTTTTATCTTGGTCAAGGGACGACGACATTCCCAACTATTACTATAACTGAGGACACGACCGCAGCTATAACTGCAGCAAATGATATTCGTCTCACGATAGCGACGACGACCACAAACTTCCGTTTCGATGTGGGAGTAGCAACGCTTACCTTTGACGGTACCGCCTCGGGCAAGGTGAGTAATCCTGTCTCGTATGAAGATGGTGGAGCAACTCTCCTCATCCCGGTATCGTCGGATTTTGCTGGATCTGAAACACTAACGATAGGTGGTATAGAAGTTGGAAACTTTGCGGCTATTTCGGCTACGACTAGTAGACTCATGCTGCATACTGATGGTAATGCGATTGGAGCACCGGATGCATCGTCGTCTGAGACCATTGCAATTACCGGCACCCTCACTGTAGCTGAGCATGACGCGGGACAGGCCGATAATGAATTTAGTTGGCAGAATCGCTCGGATGCGACGTTCTATGCATTTAAGCTCACACCAGCTGGTGAAAATGCAACTATCACAGATATGGTCATTGATGTCAGTGGTATATCTAAGATCACGACAAGTGACATGTCAGACTTTAAGCTCTATCGAGATACCGATAGTGATGGTGTGCTTGATGGTACAGATATCCTACTTGATGGGTCGGGAGTACTTACAATTAATGGCCAGTTCGGAGCGGTGACATTTAGTTCTGACTTCTTAGCTACGACGTCAGTTAATTACATCATGACAGCTGATACAACGAGCATTCCTCCAAACGGAGCTTTGATATTTGATCTTGTTCCGACGACAGGACTCACTGGTTTGGGAGTGACGTCACTCTATGATTCCTATGGTCTAGGGAGTGTTACGTCAGTCCAGCATATCCGAAACGCGAGTGGTGGCGGGGGAATGAACGTTCGGATTGGCGACGACGCACCAACTGGTGGTGGCATCATGTCTGGCGGTGAGTCAGGAGGTGGGTCTGGGGTTGGTGAGAGTGAGGGTGAGAACATTGTCGCTGATGCCGACTACTATCGTCCGACAGATATCGGAACACCGAGTGAGTGGACCAATCCTACTAATGGATATGCATCTGACGGTTCGTACGCCACGGCTGCCACAAATGGTTTCCGTCAGACCTATATAAATTTTGGTTTTGGTATTCCACCAACAAACACTATAGAGGGAATTGCAGTAAAGCTTGATGCGTCGGGCTCGACAGCGGCAGGCACGATTGATGTAGCTCTCTCATGGGATGGTGGAAGCTCCTATACGACTGCCAAAGCGACCCCGACACTATCTGGATCGGACGTCGTCTATAGCGTTGGTGGTCCGAGTGACGGATGGGGACGAACTTGGTCGGTTGGAGAGCTTTCAAATGGGAATTTCCGCTTGCGAGTAACCGGTAATGTCTCGAGTAACACACTCAGAATCGATGCGCTTGAAGTCCGGATACATCACCAAGCTACGGGAGGAAACAGTGGGGGAGGTGGAGGTATTTAGTCCTAAGTTAGTACATATGAAAATCCAAAGTTATACACAAAACTGTCGAGAAAAGCCTAAATAACCAGCCTTTCTTGGTAGAATTATAAGTACAGTAATAATTAATATATGAACACACAGCTTTATTTAAACGCATCAGTCCAAGCTTTCGTTGCTGGACTCCTCGTCGTGACACTCATGATGCTTAGTTATTTCATCATTGAACCACAAGTAGGTCAGGCGCAGGCAACGAGTGGACCATTTACTATCAAGCAGACCATTACCGGTGAGATATCATTCCTCGTGGATGCCGCCAACGTTGTGGCTACGGGCACAATCAACGGTATTACTGGAGGTACAGCGAACGGTTCAACCACCGCTGTTGTCCAGACTAACAGTAGTACTGGCTATGAGATGACTATCGCCTTTGCGGACAATGGTACGGTCCAAACAATGCGTGGAGATGTCAGTCTCAGCTCAGCAATTCGTGACTATCCAGCCGTTGCTGGTGAGCCGACCTTCTTGTTCTCTACTGCGAGTACGTCAGCTGTCTTTGGGTATACGGTGAGTGCCGGTGTCGATGCTGACCTCGACCCGTCATTCCTCGATGATGGTGCTGATTGTAATATCCCTATCGGTAGTGGTGGTGCGTATACCGCAGATCGCTGTTGGATGGAGCCTGCAACGACCACCTTCAAGATTATTGACCGCACAAATGCCGCTACTACGGGAGCGACAACAAGTATCCAGTTCCGTATCCATGTACCGAACAACCCAACCCCGGCTCTTGTAACCGACACCTATACAGCTACCGCCACCTTGACGGCAACGAACCAATAGCGGTACTGTAGTCACTATCTATGACTACATTGTGTGTTCACCGCATATTGGGTGCTGTTACTGGAGTCTTTGGTATAAGCCTTCTTCTATCAAGCTTTGCCTACGCGCAAAGTGACACCAGCAGCTTCGCTACTTCAAGCGAGGCTGCTCTCGTGTCTACAACAACCCCGCCTACACCGGTAGAGGAGAAGCCGTGGTTCTTGGTAGAACAACTGAGTGGCGACAATCTTGCTCTCGGTGACTTTGTTGTTGGTCCTGGCAAAATTGAGATAGAAGCCAAACCGGGCGAGACGGTCATGGCTGAGATATCTGTTGCTAATAGAATTAGTGACGGCAGAACTTTTCAGTTAATGGTCGAAGATATCGAAGGATCCTCTGACGCCAGTCAGTCTGTCCGACTACTCGGGGAAGCTAAGGGTCCTTACACACTAAAGGATTATATTTCGTTTCCTCAGGATACCTTCTCTCTTGACTTGGGTGAGCGTGCCCGGATACCGGTGGCTATAACTGTCCCTAAGAACGCATCGCCAGGTGGTCTGTATGGTAGTGTGCTCGTATCGACGATACAAGAGAATACTGACCAACCAGCTGGCTCAACCCGGTCACCAATCATTGCTCGCATCGGAACCTTATTCTTCGTTACCGTACCAGGGGAGGTGACACGGTCAGGCGAGACTAAAGAACTGGGGCTTAAGAATGACCAGTTTTGGTTCGAACGAGGACCTATCGACTTCAGTATTCTCTTTGAAAATACCGGTTCGGTACATCTTAATCCGTATGGGGAATTACGAATCACTAATCTCTTTGGAGAGGAAGTAGGTTTCGTTGAACTTGATCCGTGGTTCTCGTTGCCGAAATCGCTCCGTTCACGAGAAATCACTTGGGATCGAGAATTCCTCTTTGGGCGGTATATAGCCACGGTACATATTAATCGTGGATACGATGATATTGTTGATTCCCGAACGGTAACTTTCTGGGTGTTGCCCTGGAAAATAGTTACCTCTATCTTCCTTGTTGTCTTTATTATTGTGTTTAGTCTCCGACTCTTCTTCCGAACATTTGAATTTAAACGTAAGAGTTAATTCTACCTATGCGTATTTGTTCTTTCTTCGTCACGCTGAGGGAGTCTCTCATCATCACTTGTTTGGTGTGTTCAGTGACGCTTCTTGGGCATGCGCAGGTGCGTACGAGTACGAGTTATCAGCTTGAAAGCGATAGTATTAATTTTGGCGGGGGTCTTGCGTCGTCGACGAATTATAGTCTCGAAAGTACGGCTGGCGAGATAGCGACCGGAGACTCCGATAGTTCCACCTACAGTTTACGCGCTGGCTATCAGCAGATGCAGGAGACGTATCTCAGTCTCTCGGCGCCAGCTGATGTCATATTGTCGCCAAACCTTGGTGGCCTCACCGGAGGTATCTCTAATGGTTCGACGAGTGTCGTCGTTCTAACTGATAGTCGAGCTGGTTATGCTCTCACGTTCACTGCTTCTACGAGTCCGGCGATGCAGAAGGGAGGAGATACTATTGCTGATTATGAACCAGTAGCGGCCCCAAATCCGGACATTTCATTTATTACCGGTAGTGGGGATGCACACTTCGGTTTCTCTCCGTTTGGCACGGATGTAGTGGTTCGGTATCAGAATGATAGTTCGTTTTGTAATGTGAGCGGCTCAAGTACTATAGAGTCATGTTGGGATGGTGCCTCTACTACGCCCATTACTATTGCCCAAGGTACTGACAATCATCCAAACGGTGCAACCACCACCATTTATTTTCGAGTCGGTATCGGTGGTACTGCCACTGTTCCAGCTGGTGAGTACGTAGCTACAACAACATTGACGGCACTTCCACTATGAAATTTTTATTATTTTGTATTGGCGTAATTACTTTCTTGTCACCGTATGTTGTATCTGCTCAGTCAGACGAATTTTTGATTCGGGTACTTGCTGGTGACGATACTACAAGCCCAAGCGATCCGGTAGTGAGTGACGTCGTACCCGTGACTGCGACCCAGATAGATGTGTCGTGGAGTACATCAACCGATAACTGGATTTTTGGCGGGTACGTTCTGTTGCGTGATGGGACTCCCATAGCTACGACGACACAGACTAGTTACAACGATACAGGACTTATTCCTGAGACAGAATATTCTTACTCAGTGTACGCGTTTGATGCTGCGGGCAATCTTTCGAGTACATCTGCGACAGTGTCGACTACGACACTCGCGCTACCGGTGGCACCCACGAGTACTCCTGCGGTTGAGACAGGAGATACTACTTCAACTAAAACAGTGGTCTTACGGGACTTAGCCATAGTTCCGAGTGGTACGAGTGCGCTCATTTCTTGGAGTACTAATATATCGACTCGGTTTACTTTCCGTTGGGGAAGGACTGATGCGTATACAGGTGGGTATATTAGTAATGAAATATATGCTAAGACGCAGGTCACTGAGTTACAAGGACTTGAACCAGGGACAGTCTATCTTTACGAGCTTATTGGCTATAGTCCAGCAGGTATTGCAGTTACGTTAAAGCGAGGACAATTTAGTACTGTTGCCGAGGTGTCTGACCGGGTGATCGCAAACGTTGAGCGACTCACAGCCGAAGTGAGAGGAGATGATGTTCTTTTGAATTATGCGTTTCCACAAGGTGAGTCAGGAGCGCGAGTGCGGATTGTTCGAAGTCATTTGGGCTTTCCTGGTGATGCGTATGACGGGGCTGTTATTTACGAAGGAGAGGCTACTACATTTCGTGATGTGGCTGCTCTGCAAACTCATGGTACGCAATACTACACAGTCTTTGTGATTGGTCGTGACGGGACTATTTCTTCTGGTGCGGTAGTAGTAGCTCGACGCTTTTCTGGGACGGCAGCCGGGCACGGTGGTGGGGCAACGTCATCTTCACTGGGTGACTTTACTGCGCCAGAGGTACTTCTCCCGCTTCTACAACCAAATGATATTGTAATAACCCAACTCGGTCGAGTCAGTACTTTTCTCAGTCCTTTGATTGAGCTTTCGCCACGCGAGACTTTTACGATACGAATAGCAAAGGAGGCACTCCCGCCACATCTAAAGTCCATCATTGTCACACTCCTTGATCCAACTGACCAGCGACGGAGCTATACTTTCTTGCTTCGTATCAATAAGGCAGGTACAGCGTATGAAGCAACAATTGCCCCAGTTGCTGTTTTGGGTGTGTCTCGGGTGCAGGTAGAGGTGTTTGATTATGAGACGGAAGTGGTTGGGCGATATCGCGTACAAGTAAATTTTGTACCCGGACTTGAGGCTGCCCGAGAAGTGGTGTTTCCAGATGCCTTTATCAAGCCGTTTGGGTATTTCATCCCAGCGTTTGGTTTTGTATTTTTCATTTTCTTGCTCTGTATACTCATTGCATTCTATCGTCGGCGTGCTCCTGAGGATAAGACCTAGTGTCCTTTTGTCGCTTTGTCGCTATAGTAGTGACAGTTATAATTAGTAACGCATTTCAACAACTATGATTCGTGTAGCAATTAATGGTTTTGGTCGCATTGGTCGTACATTCTTTCGTCTTTCGTATGGGAACCCCCAGTTCGAGATTGTTGCCGTAAACGACCTAGGAGATCCAGCTAATCTTGCGTATCTCCTTGAGTACGACTCGGTGTATGGACGAAGCCCATTTTCGGTCGAAGTTAAAGACAATTCACTTCTTATTCAAGGTAAGCCGGTAACAATTGTACAAGAGCGAGATCCAGCCAAGTTACCGTGGGGAAGTATGGGTATTGATCTAGTTGTTGAGTCAACAGGACTCTTTACGAGTTATGAGAGCGCCAAAGCCCATCTCGTAGCCGGGGCAAAGCGTGTAGTTGTTTCTGCTCCAGTTAAGGGTGATCCGGCGGCAGCTGGTGTCTCTGGCGCAACGGTCCTCATGGGTGTTAATGAAGGGCAACTTGATACATGTCAGATATCTTCAAACGCTTCATGTACCACAAACGCTACGAGCCCGCTCATTGCAATTTTGAAGGAAGCTATTGGTATTGAGAAAGCTGTCTTAAACACTGTTCATGCGTACACCGCATCACAGAGTCTTGTTGATGCTCCAAAGAAGGATTTTCGTGAAGGTCGAGCGGCTGCACTCAATATCGTACCGAGTACCACTGGTGCGGCTATTGCTACTACGCTCGCTCATACAGAACTTACCGATAAGTTCGATGGTATCTCCATGCGTGTCCCGGTCCCAGTTGGTTCTATAGTAGACGTGACCTTTATAGCGAAGCGTGCTACTACTGTTGAAGAAGTGAACAATGCACTCATTGCAGCTGCTAAGGAATCTCGCTGGAAGAACCTCTTTGCGGTTACTAGTGAGCAGGTTGTCTCGACTGACATCATTGGATCTCGAGTAGGTTCGATCGCTGACCTGTCGTTTACAAAGGTGGTTGATGGAAATTTGGTTAAGGTGCTTGCTTGGTACGATAATGAAACAAGCTATACGCAGACACTCGTCGAACATGTCCAAGCGATTGCTAAGCGTCTCTCATAACTATCATGCACCCACGTGCTTCTCTTTTGACCATACACCTCGCGACTGATCATGCTGGTTTTTCTCACAAGGAAGCGATAGCCTCGTGGCTGAAGGAGAGTGGTTTTGTGGTGGTTGATCATGGAGCAGCGGTCTTTGAGGCAGAAGATGATTTTCCTGATTATATCAGTCAGGCGGCTCTGGCTGTCTCACGAGCACCCGAAGAGACACGAGGTTTAATCTTCGGAGGTTCAGGTAACGGGGAAGCGATGATGGCAAACCGTTTCCCCGGGGTACGAGCGGCTGTGTACTATGGTGGGACGCCAGAAATAGTCACTCTGTCGCGAGAGCATAATGATTCGAATATTCTATCTATCGGCGCTCGCTTCGTGAGCATAGAGGATGCTAAGGCTGTAATTGAAGTATGGTTACAGACCGATGTTCTTGCTGAAGAGAAGCGGATACGACGTAATCGAAAAATCGAAGCCTATACAAAACAACTTCGTGACACATTATGATACCGATTGTTCCAGCGATTATTCCACGTTCGGCAGATGAGGTGCTGACAGTGCTACCGCGTCTACGATTTTCTCCTGAAATACATCTTGATGTGGTTGATGGTAAGTTCGTTCCATTTTCGTCGTGGCCATACGTACCAGTCGGTACTCCGCGAGAAGTGCAATCAGTAACTGATTCCTTCACACTTGAAGTTGACCTCATGGTGGAAGCGCCTCTTCCAGCTGCGGCCGCTTGGATTGCTGCTGGAGCAGATATGCTCGTTTTTCATACCGAGACTATTACTGTCGATCAGTTTGCTTACTTTGTGGAACGCAACCGAGTTTCGGTGTCTATAGCAGCCATAAATGACACACCACTTGAGGTACTTATTCCATACCTTGAATACGCTGATGGGGTGCAGTGTATGGGGATTGCCAAAATCGGATCTCAGGGACAACCCTTTGACGAGCGAACAGTAGATCGAGTACGAGCGCTTAAACAACGTTTTCCTCGACTTCCTATTACCGTAGACGGAAGTGTTAATGCGGAGACTATCGCTAGGCTTAGAGAAGCCGGTGTCGATCGTTGTATCTGTGGTTCGGCTATTGTTAAAGCCGATGATCCGGCTGCGGCATATACCGGTCTGTACGAGTTATTGAACGCTTAACCAACAGCGTGCGACTATTGTGTGGCAGCGTTGCCTGGTATACTTTCGGTAGTATTATGCATTACATAACGTCATCTGAAGTTAAAGATCTTGAACTGAAGGCTAACCATATCCGTCAGAGCGTAATTGAGATGCTCGTAGCGGCAGGAAGCGGACATACGGCTGGACCGCTCGGGATGGCTGACATCTTCACATTATTATATTTCAAGGTTCTTCAGCACGATCCGAAGAATCCTCTCTGGGAAGAGCGTGATCGTCTCGTGCTTTCTAATGGTCATATCTGCCCAATTCTCTATGCTACGCTAGCTCACGCTGGATACTTTCCGGTCGAGGAGCTCATTACGCTTCGTAAGTTTGGATCACGACTACAGGGTCATCCGCATCGGGAAGCTCTCCCGGGAGTAGAGACGAGCTCAGGGCCACTCGGGTCAGGCCTCTCACAGGCGGTTGGTATGGCGCTTGCAGAGCGTATTGATAACCCATACTCATCAAAGTATATATATTGTCTCACGGGAGACGGTGAACTTAATGAGGGACAAATCTGGGAAGCAGCGATGCTTGCCGGTAAAGAGAAACTCCATAATCTCATCGTTATCGTAGATCGTAACGGCATTCAGATTGATGGATACACCAAAGACGTTATGCCGCTTGAACCGCTCGCTGAAAAGTTTGAGGCATTTAACTTTGATGTACAGGAAGTCGATGGACATAATATGCGTGCCATGAACGATGCTATCGGGAAAGCCCAAGCGGTGTACGGTCAACCGTCACTTATTATCGCGCACACTATCGCCTCAAAGGGTGTTGATGTCTTTGAACGCGATTTTCGTTGGCACGGCAATCCTCCAGGAAAGGGGCCGGAGGACAGGGTTCCGAAAGACAAGCAGGCAGAAGTCGCACTGGAGAAGCTGCGAACTCTCGCTGGTCTTATTGCTAAAGATAATCACTCATAAGTATCTGTATGCTTGCCTCACACCTTGATCCAAAATTCACTACGAACGATCTCACCCAGGTACCGAGCCGAAATGGTTACGGTGATGGTTTGGTTGAAGCTGGAAAACGTGATCCTCGAGTCGTTGCACTTGCAGCAGATCTGACAGAGTCAACGCGCACTTTGCCATTTGCAGAAGCATATCCGAATCGGTTTATTCAGGTTGGTATTGCGGAACAAAATATGGCGTCGGTAGCTGCGGGAATGGCTGCTATGGGGAAGATTCCGTTCATTGCCTCGTACGCTATGTTCTCACCGGGTCGCAATTGGGAACAAGTTCGTACAACGATTGCGTACAACAACAGCAATGTGAAAATAATTGGTGCGCACGCCGGAGTGTCGGTTGGTCCTGATGGGGCAACTCATCAGGCGATTGAGGACATCGCTCTAATGCGCGTAATGCCGAATATGGTTGTAATTGCACCAGCTGATGTTCATGAGGCACGTAAGGCTACTCTCGCGGCAGCAAAGTATGAAGGACCGGTCTACATTCGCGTTGGACGAAGTAATACGCCAGTTGTGACAACTTCTGAAACACCATTTGAAATTGGAAAGGCTGAACGTATGTACGAACGAAGTTTTGAGTCTGAGAAGAGTGTTGCGCTTATCGTTACTGGCACGCTCCTTCACAATGCTCTTAAGGCAGCGGAACAAATAGAGGGTATGGGTATGGCTGTCACAGTACTTCATGTACCTACCATCAAACCACTTGATACCGAAGCGGTACTTGCGGTTGCTACGGAGCACACAGCTATTATCACTATCGAGGAACATCAGGTGGCGGGCGGCCTCGGTGGAGCAATTGCTGAATATCTATCGGAGGTCCATCCGACGAAGATCGTTCGTCTTGGTGTCCATGATCAGTTCGGACAGTCAGGAGAGCCAGATGAGCTCATCGCTCATTATGGACTCGGTGTTGATTCTATTGTTGCTGCAGCTAGAGAACTTTAATACAAATTAAAAAGCACCGCCCGTAGGGGCGGTGCTTTTTAATTGAGCTAAGAAATCTTTTGGGCTTCGTAACTGACGGGGCGGTTCTTGAGGTGCTCTTCGAGCTGCTCTCGACTCAGGAGTCCAGCTTGGGCTCCAATATACTGTACAACTGACATGGAGTTGACTGGTCCCCAAGTAAGGGCTTCGGCTGGAGACTTACCGAGTGCGATAGCGGCAGTAAAGGTAGATGCAAATGAATCACCCGCACCGGTACGATCAACTGGCGGTTTCGGGTCTGGATACATCGGCATATGCCAGGCCTGATCATGCTCGTCGACAACGTAGGCGCCATTTGGACCGTCGGTGATGACAGGGAGGGTTGGACCAAGCTTCTTGAATTCGCGTAAGAGGGTCGGTACGTGCTGTTCGGTGGTCTTGAGGATTTCCTGCGCTTCCTCAAGGTTGCAGAAGAATATCTCGGTCACCTCATAGAGGTCTTTAAGGGCTTCGTAGCCGAGTTTGATTTGGAATGTACCTGGTTGGAAGACAAGCTTAGTGTCGTTATCTTTAACATAGGCAGCAATCTCATGGTGGTAGGGGACGCCATGCTCTCCAATCGATGAGAAATAGAGATATCGTGGTGCTTCGGTAAAGTCTGGTAGGGTGTAGGGGAAGACCTCGTGCTTAATGAGGATGGTACGCTCTGGACCATAGCGGAGCACATAGTGGTAGTTGGTCTGCTTACCTTCGTGCAGCTTTACATACTCAGTATTGACTCCTTCTTGACGAAGGGCTTCAAGACAGTCTTTGCCATAACGATCGTGCCCAAGGTTTGTGATGAGGGCGGTGTTAAGTCCAAGACGGTGCGCCGAAACGGCTGCGTTTGGTGAATTACCAACAGCGTTAATCACTTGAACATCATCATAGGGTAACTTGTGTCCAAATGGCATATGGAGGGTATACCGACCAGTATCCATATCTTGACTAACATCAGCAGCATCGTGATTGAGCTCGATAAAGGCATCAACTACAATGTCGCCAATGGCTACGAAATCATATTTTTCTGACATATGTATGTATTGTAACATTCCAAATCCGTATATTTTCCTTGTTGTAATGTGAGCGGGGGAGAGTCGTGCATGTCACTACAATGAGTGGTATCATGCAGGTATATGACAGTAACATTGCCAATCAAAGAACGAGCGCTAAAGACAAAAGCGGGTGTCGACCTTAAGGTATCAATACCAGCGATTGTCTATGGTCCTAAGCAAGAGCCAGTTTCGGCAGTTGTGGATCGAAAAGAGTTTGAGAAATTGTTTAAGACAGCTGGTGAATCAACAGTGATTGAACTTTCAGGTCTCAAAAGTCCAGTGAGTGTCCTCGTGAAGGACGTTACTTTCGCTCCAATCAAGGGAGGTATTGTTCACGTAGATTTCTATGCTCTTGAAAAGGGTAAGGAAGTAGTGACCCATGTACCACTCCACTTTACCGGCGAAGCACCGGCAGCAAAGCTTGGTGCGGTTGTGAACAAAGTGCTCCATGAAGTGACGGTCTCGTGTCAGGCAGCAGACTTGCCTGCTCATATTGAAGTTGATCTCGGTACACTAGTAGCAGTAGAGGCTAAGCTCCATGTGAGCGATATTGTTGCCCCAAAGGGTGTAAAAATAACTGAGGCAGCTGACGTCGTTATTGCGATTGCTGAGGCAGTAGCCGAAGAACCAGTTCAGGCTGAACCAGTCATAGCAGCAGCGGACGTACCGGTGGAAGGAAAGGGGAAGGCTGAGGAAGAGGCGGGAGCGTAACGATATCGTTTCTAGACAAACACACAGGCACCTGGTCAATTATGATCAGGTGTCTGTGTATGTAGATGTCCTCTGGTATACTTGTAGATATGCGTATCCGTCGAGTTTTTCTGCAGGGAATTTTGGTCGTAATCGGGTGTGTCTTTTTGGTGCACACTGCACAGGCTGAGACCGAAGCAGAGCGCCGGGCACGACTCGAAGCCGAACTACAAAACGTTGAACGACAAATTTTGACACAACAACGTCTCGTTGAAGATAAGCAACTTGAACGTCAATCGCTTGAACGAGACGTGGCGCTTATTGAAGGAAAGATTAAACAGGCACAACTCGGTATCCAGGCTCGCTCGGTAGCTATCATGCAGCTCACTGACCAGATTGGTGATAAAGAGGAGACAATCATTATTCTCGAGGATAAATTACGGAAGCAGAAGGAATCATTGGCTGACCTCATCCGTAAGTCGGTCCTTATGGATGACTACTCGCTCGTTGAGGTACTTCTCAGTCGACAAAGTTTTTCAGAATTTTTCTCTGATGTGGCAGCGTATGAGTCACTTAAAGAGTCACTTAACGAATCCCTAGCAGTTCTTGAGGAAATTCACGCTGATACATATTTCCAAAAAACCCAGCTTGAATCGAAGCAGGAAACGGAAGCAGAGATGAAGCGTATCCAAGAACTACAAAAGAAGGAGGTCGAAGCGCAAGAACGTGAGAAGGAGAAAATCCTTACAGTCACGAAGGGAGAAGAACGAGCTTACCAGCAGCTACTTGAGTCGCAACAACGCACTGCGGCCCAACTTCGTAATGCACTCTTCCAGCTTCTTGGTGGTGGCGGTGGTATACCATTCCCACAAGCAGTAGAACTCGCTAATTACGCTGAACGTCAAACGGGAGTTTCTGCTGCATTGGTGCTTGCCATTCTTGAACAAGAAACAAACCTCGGTTCAAACCTCGGCAGTTGTATTTATAATGATATGCGCGGAGGTAAGGTGGTTATGCATCCAGAACGCGATGCGCCAATCTTCCTTGCTATCGCATCAGAGCTCGGGTTTGATCCGCGGACACGCTCAGTATCATGCCCCATCACCAGTAATGGTGAACGATATGGCTGGGGAGGTGCGATGGGACCGTCACAGTTTATTCCTTCAACCTGGGCTATCTACGGTGGTATTGTAAATACAGGTAGTGGCTTTGTGTACAGTGAGGCAAATGATGCCATTCGACGAATGAATGGAAGTGGCTCTCCAGCCAACCCCTTTAACAATCAAGACGCCTTTTTGGCAACAGCACTCTTGCTTCGTGATAATGGTGCGAATGGTACGTATGCTGGCGATAGACTGGCGGCGCTTCGATATTATGCTGGTTGGGGCGGAGCCAGCAACCCAGCGAACGCCTTCTACGGCGATCAGGTAATTAACCGAAAGGCGCGTTTGCAGCAGGAGATGCGAGTGCTCTCAGGCGGATAGCGTTTTATCCCCCTTGTACCAGCGGAGTTGCGTTATTGCACAGCTCTGGTATAGTACCCACCACATATGAAAGCTGATATTCACCCAGAAAATTATCGTCTCGTTATCTTTATGGATAACTCAAGCGGCGAACGTTTCCTTATTGGTTCTACGATTGAGACATCTAAAACCGATACGTGGACAGATGGCAAGGAGTACCCGATAGCATACGTGGAAATTTCTAGTGCCTCACACCCGTTCTATACTGGTCAGGAGAAGGTGATGGACACAGCAGGACGCGTTGAGCGCTTTAAGGCTCGTGCAGCCAAGGCTGGAGCTACGGCACAAAAGGGTCGTTAATACAAAAATCCGCTCACCCATGTTTGGGGAGCGGATTTTTGTATGCCCAGGTGCGCTACTATATACATATGGAATACAGCGAGACAGAACTAGAGGTATTTAAGGATAATCCCAAGACCGCCTTTTTGGCCGGTCAGTTTGTTGATGTGTCGCGGAAGCAGGCTGAAGCAGTACGTCTCGGAGAGTCTGATCCTGATATGGCGGAAATGGCCGCTGAAGAAGTTGCTGCTCTTGAGGAGCAGCGTCAGGGTTTGTATCTTGAGATGCAGCGTATCATTGCCACTATAAAGACTGAAGAAGAACGTCCGTACGGTGTCATACTTGAAGTTCGGGCTGGAGCCGGAGGAGACGAAGCGGCCCTCTTTGCTGAAGAGCTGGCACAAATGTACCTCGCCTATGCAGAAAAGAATAACTGGAGTTACATGACGGAGAATGAGTCAAAGGCTGGTGCTGGTGGTTATAAAGAAGCAACGTTTGAGATTATCAGTCCGCGGGTATACGAGGATTTACGATACGAGACTGGCGTGCATCGAGTGCAGCGTATTCCAGTTACCGAGAAAGCGGGACGAATTCATACGTCGACCGCATCGGTAGCTATTTTGCCGATGCGCAAGAAGCCAACGATTGAAATCAATCCGTCTGATATTCAGATGGAATTTTCTCGATCGGGAGGAGCCGGAGGTCAAAACGTCAACAAGGTAGAAACTGCCGTACGTCTGGTGCATACGCCGACCGGTATAGAAGTGCGGAGTCAATCAGAACGATCACAATTAAAGAACCGAGAGAAGGCTATGAATATACTCACTGCTAAACTCGAGGCGCTCCATGAGGAGGAGGAGGCCAAGGCGCATGCTTCAGAACGAAAGAACCAGATTGGTACAGGTGACCGCTCGGAGAAGATTCGTACGTATAACTTCCCCCAGAATCGAATTACCGACCACCGAATCAAGGTTTCTTGGCACAATATTGAGGGTACGATGGCGGGTGGAATTGAGCCTATTATTGAGGCCTTGCGGGACTTTGCGGCCGGTAACACCGAAGTTGCGTCTTCATAATCAATGTGGTAGCATCACGGGGCTTAAGCGCCGTGCGCTTTTTTGCTTTAATTATATTATGTCAACACACACTAATAATTCATCACTCATTGAGCGCCTCTTTAGCGTTGGAGCTCACTTTGGTTTTAAAAAGAGTCGTCGTCACCCAACCGTGGCACCATATCTCTATGGTACTAAGGAAGGAAATGATATCTTCGATCTTGAGAAGACTGCTGACCTTATAGCTGCCGCTACAGAGGTTATCAAGGAGGCTGGTCTAAATGGAAAGACGGTATTGTTCGTTGGTACGAAGACAGAAGTCGTTGATATCGTCACTAAGGCTGCTACTAAGGTAGCTATGCCGTATGTCGTAAATCGCTGGATTGGCGGTATGCTCACAAATCTTCCTGAGATTAAGAAGCGAATCGCTCGCCTTGGTGAACTCGAGAGTGGCACTGCCTCAGGCGAACTAGAGCGCAAGTATACTAAGAAGGAACGCATGGTCCTTGGTCGCGAAGCAACAAAGCTCGACCACAACTTTAAGGGTATGAGTGCGATGACACGTCTCCCTGATATCATGGTGGTAGTTGACCCACGTCATGATCACATCGCAATCAAAGAGGCTCGTAACATGAAGGTACCAATTATCGGTATCATGAGTTCAGACTGTGACGTCTCACTCGTCACGTATCCTGTACTTGTGAATGACTCACTCACAGCTAGTGTGTCAGCAGTACTAGATGAACTCACTACAGCACTCGCAGCTGGTCAGGCGGCATATGTACCAAAGCCGGTTGCGCCACGAACTGAGACTCGATCAATGGTTTCATCACGACCACGTTCACCACGCCCGTAAGTACTACGAAGGAGGGAGGAGAGACGTTCTTTAGCCACATCACATTCATATCAAATTATGGAAATTACATCAGCACAACTTAAGGAGCTTCGTGACATGACTGGTATTTCAGTTATGCAGTGCAAGAAGGCGCTCGAAGAAGCCGGTGGAGACATGGATAAGGCAGTCATTATTCTCAAGAAGAAGCGAAGTGAAGCTGCTGACAAGAAGTCTGATCGTGAGATTGGTGCGGGAGCAATTGGCTCGTATGTACACAATACGAACGAAGTTGCTGCCCTTGTCCTTTTGGGTTGTGAGACAGATTTCGTATCAAAGAACCACGAATTCGTCGCTTTGGCTCGTGATATTGCTATGCATGTAGCCGCCACTAATCCAACATACATAACCAAGTCAGAAGTCCCAGCCGAAGCACTTAAGAAGGCTGAGGAGGTATTTGCAACTGAGGTTGGTGACAAGCCAGCTGAGATGCGAGCTAAGATTATTGAGGGAAAGATGGCATCATACTTCAAGGAACAAATTCTCCTCGAACAACCATTCATCAAGAACCCTGACACAACAATCAGTGAGATGATTACTGGAGCAGTTCAGAAGTTTGGCGAGAATGTCTCGGTCGTTCGCATTTCACGTTTCTCTGTCAAGTAATTGTATATGCTGAGTGCTGGATCACTGTTTCTCATTAGTGCCAGTTTATTCCTCGTATACGCATATATAGTTCGTGCTGAATGGGGAAGTGGACGACGGTTTTTCCTCTCGCGGGTACGGGACTGGTTAGACATTCATATTGCCTCTTGGTGCACGCAGGCGACCAACCGGGTTCGCCAGATCGTACGTCACACTATTAAGCTTTCATGGTACTACAGTATCCATAAAGCGCTGAGGGCCGTACTCACTGTGCTCGTTGCGTTGTACGATAAGCTTGAGCTGGTATTCATCAATAATCGAGAACGCGCCAAGCATATACGAGCTGAGCGCCGAGCTCTCAAAGAGGGCAAGAGTCACCTCACGGCTATCAGTGAACACAAAGCATCGACCGCCCTTACGACTAAAGAGAAAAAGAAACTCAAAGCAAAAAGTCTCTCAGGTGAATAAGAGGTTGCGAATTTTTCAAAACCCGGCATAATAGCCGGGTCGTCCGCCACGATGGTCGCGATGATAGAGATGTACCAAATGCCATCTTAGCTTAGTTGGTAGAGGTGAGACAGTCCGGGGGACTGTCGAACGTTTTGTAAACATTTACAAAACCGTAGCGCATGATAATTTAGGCAGCGAAGTACCAAATGCCATCTTAGCTCAGTTGGTAGAGCAACGGTTTTGTAAACCGTGGGTCGTCAGTTCGAATCTGACAGATGGCTCAGTTTAGAGAAGAAGTAAATCTAGAGAGATGCTCAGGTGGGAGAGTTAAAACAGTCTGGGAGACTGTATTAAGGTATTGTATGCAAATCTTG
>JACCDR011565285.1_pt1 | contig 25954 bp, 29 predicted proteins | sample 7446431 | NCBI WGS metagenome assembly JACCDR01 (sample SAMN15323443, study PRJNA562643) | freshwater metagenome | isolation source: river surface water | place: USA:Blue River Watershed | collected 2017-08-17 | reverse complement strand
GCCCGTAGGGCCGCCCCGCTTTTATCATCAAAATTTAATTCCCAATTCCTTCAACTGCTTTTCGTTTACAGGTGCTGGTGCGTTCATCATTAAGTCTTTGCCTTCCCCAGTCTTGGCAAATGGTATTACCTCGCGGATGTTTGGTTCGTTCTCAAGTAGCATAACTAGTCGATCAAAGCCCCAAGCGATACCACCGTGAGGGGGTGCTCCAAACTCTAGTGCTGCCAACATATGACCAAAGTTTCTCTCTATACGATCAGCGTCGTAGCCCATGATCTCGAAAGTCTTTCTTTGCCAATCGGCTTTGTGATTGCGAATACTGCCGCCACCGATCTCAAAACCGTTAAGGGTGATGTCGTACTGAGTGCTGATAATATCGCCAATGTTTTGGCTAGACATAAAATCCGCTTCGTACTCATCTTTTGGCTTTGCAAATGGATTGTGTGTGAAAGTCCATTCCCCTGTCCCGTCGACGTTGTCATCGCCAGTTTTTTCAAAGGCTGGGAAGTCTGTGACCCATAGAAAAGCCAGAAGATCAGGATCATTTTTGTCTTCGCGAATATCCGGACGATCGTTGCCGTACTTTTCCATGGCTTCGTGATAAGTCATGCGTGGAAAAGGAATTTGTTGAATACGCTTGGTGGGATAGAAGGTTTCTACTAGCTTAATGAGCAGAGCTTCATTTACTGCCATTACGTCTTCTTCATTCACAAATGACATTTCCATGTCTAGTTGGGTAAATTCTGGTTGGCGATCGCCGCGAGTATCTTCGTCGCGCATACAGCGAGCAAATTGGAAATAGCGCTCGAGTCCACCGACCATCAAGAGCTGCTTGTATTGCTGTGGTGATTGAGGCAAAGAGTAAAAGCCTCCTTTGGTTAGACGAGACGGCACTACGTACGAACGCGAACCTTCTGGTGTTGGAGCGGACAGTAGTGGGGTTTCGACTTCGACAAAGTCTTGCACGGTTAGTTCGTCGCGAACAAACTTTTGTAGCTTGTGACGCATTCGTACATTCTTCTGCATCCGTTCACTGCGCAAGTCTAGATAACGGTATTTCAAACGCGCGGCCTCATCGACTTGTTTGGTGTCTGTATCAATTGGAAATGGCATCGGTAGAGATTTGTTAAGTACCTTAATATCAGTGATCTCAAGCTCAATGTCATCATTTTGGACTTTATCATTCACCATCTTTTCTGGTCTTTGGTGGACGACACCAACGATCTCGACGCTAGATTCTGGACTGATACTTTTGGCAACTTCGAGCACTTCAGGCTTGCCAAAGACAACAGCTTGGATCTTGCCAGAGCGGTCGCGAATATCAAAGAAAGCCACCTTGCCCTGATCGCGTGCGACATCTACCCAACCTTTGATTGTCACTGCTTCTTCTAAGTGTGAGCGCAGCTCACTAATGAGTGTTCTTTGCATGTTTATACTTTAATTGGTTTTGATAATAATGTGTTTAGCTTCGTCATTAAATCTTATCTCGGCATTTTCCAAAATTGGAAATTGGGTGACCATTTTTTCTTTTAGTTCCCGAAAAGCATTTTCGGCTATTTCTTTAGCATTCTCCCAAAACGCATCATAGATAGGACGTTCTTCGATTGTGACCTTGAAGGTAAGATTGTCTCCGTCAATAGATGTTAGAGACACTGGAAATCCGAATTCACTAAACCTTGCTGTAATAGCGCTTGTGAATGATTTTTCAAAGCTGGGCTTTTCAAAGCCGCCTTCATTTAGTTTGTTCATAATTTTGAGTTTGGAGAAACGAAAATCGCCCCTCCACAAATATTAGTGATAATACTTGTGCAGGGGCGAATACAACATGTGTTGCGAACGCGGTGCCACCCTACTTTTTACTCATTTAGCATGTATGACGGACATGGACCGGAGGGTTCTACTGGGGTGACGGCCGCCGCTCTCAAATGATAAATCATTTGAGAGCGGCGGCCACCAACTCTTCTTCCCTCACCTCAGCGGTGTCTGCCGCTTCGTTGGTATGTATTTACTTTAACACAGACTATTTTCGTTGCAAGTAAACGGAAATATCGCCCACGTCTGACTTTAGAACACCAGCTTTCATTTTGAGATCTTCATTGAGATTTAGAAGGTTTGCTACCATAAAATGGACTTTCTCTATCTCTTCACTAGTGATGTCTAGATCGTACGGTAGCAGTAGCACATAGAGACCATCTCGATCTGCTACGATATCAAATCCGTATTTTTCTTCGTTTAGAGAGGCTTTTAATTCTTCTTCGATAATATCTACTTCGTCCTCAAAACCGTCTGGTGTTGTTTCGAATTTTTCCATTTTGTAATTTTACAAAGCAATTCCTATCGCTCTCCGTACTCTCTCTAGTATTGGACCGGATACTACCTTTGCTCTCTCTACACCATCTTTAAGAACCGCAAGCACGTCTGCATCACTAATATCCTTACGTCTTTCCCGCATTGGTGCGAGATGATTATCAATATCTTCTGCCAAGGCTTCTTTGAGATTTTTGTACTTACCTTTATTCTCTTCATAAAGCGCTTCTAGCTCAGCTTCGTTCTTAAAGAGTCGGTGAATAGCATAGACATGTTCGGGTCTGTCTCCGCTACTGTCTGTGACTATACTCATGACAGCCTTTTGAATTTCTTCCCTTTCGCCAAAGAGTGGGATGGTGTTTTTGTAGCTCTTACTCATCTTGGTGCCATCAGTGCCGGGGACGATGCCTACGCCATCGAGGATTAGTGTCTCGGGCTCTTTGAGAAGTTCTTGGTTGTATGATTGATTGACCTTGCGCACCGCTTCACGGGTGTATTCTAGGTGCTGTCTTTGGTCTTCCCCTACCGGTACGATATCCGTATCGTAGAGAGTGATATCCGCCGCTTGGAGCATTGGATAGGTGAAAAGACCAGCGTTTGGTTCGATACCTTTAGCGACTTTATCTTTATAGGCGTGCCCTTGCATAAGAAAAGGCACTGTCACCATACAGTCAAAGACCCACCCCAGCTCCATGTGATCTTGATTGTCTGATTGACGAAAAATAACCGCTTCTTTCGGATCGATACCGACAGCCAAATAATCGCGTACCACACTCATGATATTGCGTCGCATCACTTCTGGTTCGCGGACAGAGGTAAGGGCGTGATAGTCTGCCACCATCAAAAAACTCTCATAATCTTTGTAGATATCGAGAAATGGCTTTAGGGCTCCAAAATAATTTCCAATATGTAAATCCCCCGATGATTGCAATCCAGTCAAAAGTCGCTTTTTCATATTAGTCTATACTAGCAAACTTCCGCCTTGGGCGGAAGTTTGCTGTGCTCTAGAGCACAAGCGGCATGGTGAGGACGAAGCGAGAACCCTTACCCTCACCTTCGCTATGGGCGGTGATATCGCCACTCATAGCGCGGGCCATTTCCCGAGCGACGAATAGCCCCAAGCCCGTTCCCTTTATGTTTACAGTATTGGCATTCTTGGCGCGTGTAAATTTTTCAAACAAAGAATCGATCGTCTCTTGGCTCATGCCGATACCGGTGTCCATAATTTCGACAAATATCTTTCTCGCTTTAACATCATCATGTACAAAGACTGTGATAGTGCCTTTTGGAGTGTATTTGAGAGAGTTGTTGACCAAGTTGTGCAGGATCTGCTCGGTCTTACCCATGTCAGCGTGCACTACACCCGTACTTTCGATCTGCTGTTTGTACAGTAAGAGCAAGCCTTTCTTGAAACCTTCTGGACGAAGATCGTCGACAATTCTTTCAGCTCGATCACGAATATTGAAATCCGAATATTCGTATTTCATGTTGCCTGCTTCAATACGAGAGACACTGAGGAAGTCTTCGATCGATTCTGCCATCATACGAGCAGAATCTTGAATACGATTGATTGGTTCAGTCATCTTTGGGGAGACTGATCCAAAGCTGCCCTCGGCCAACATAGAAGCATAACCACGGATAGCTGTGAGAGGGCTGCGTAGCTGGTGACTAGCAATAGACACAAACTCAGACTTTTGCTTGTCTATTTCTCGCAATCTCTTATTGGCCTTCTCCAAATTAACCGCCAATTTCTCGATCTGTTCACGCTGCTTTATCTCTTGCTTGACACTCTTTACAATAAAGTAACCACCTATCAATACTAGAAGTAGACTTAGACAATTTAACACAAAAGCCGTTTTGCTATCGAGGAAAAGGAATATTGAAAGGGTTGTTAGTATTAATCCGACAACTAAAGCTTGAGCGGCGATGAGTTTTACCTCGAAAGCTTGATAGCGAACAATTAGATAACTTATTAATACCATGAAGAAAGTCATGCCGAACAGGGCGTACTGTTCAATGGTGTATTCGGTCATGTATCCAGAATTTACTAAATAACTCGCAATAAAACTGTTTGTGAAAAATATTAGTAAAAAAAGAAGAATACCTAACACAAGGATACGATTCATTTTTTGTTCGTCTCCGGTAAATTTCTTTCTATACAAAAAGAACCACTCGTAAATAATTGTTGAGAATACTATTACAGCTACGGAGTGATAATAAACTATAAAACTAAAATTCTCAGTTGCGGCACAGCCTATTAGGTCGAATCCCTCTAGGTTAAAATCGGTTGGTGTCAGCAATATTGCAGGAGTTAATAGCGTGACAAAAAAGAGATTTTTTCTGAGACTAGGAAATTTTCCGTTTACAAAATAATAAAAGAAATAATAAAACTGAATACAAATCAATGTGTACAATAAACCGTAATAAGACCAAGCTGTCATTATTAAATCCGGTCGATTGTTTGTCCACGTTATCAAGAGTCCAAATGTCAAAAGTATGTATGTGATACCGATAGAAAACAGAATTCTGTTTTCGGTCCTTTTCCAATTACTTATAAATACAAACAGAGTAACAACAAAGGTTATTAGTATGCTAGATAAATGAGAATAGTATATAAGCGGAGATACGCCTTCAGCGATAAAAAGGAATGTTGGTGTGGGATAAAAGGGACAAATCATGAAAATGAGCTATAGATTTATTCTAGCATTTTTATCGCTTAACATAATGAACATGCTGTCAATAAAACTTATGTCAAAAAACAAAATACAACTTAGATCTTTATTGATATGTAACTTTGGTATTAATCTCGAGTTTTGCTTTCGAACTCTTTTTATGTAGATATTCCTGTTTGCGATTTTGACAAAACAGAAGTCATTCGGCTCAAGATATGGATAAAGTTCCACTTTGTTAATTATGTCGGGTGTTTTTTCTTCCCGAGGTCTTATTTGTCTGTATTCCTGGTATTTAGCGGTATAGCTTGCCTTCGCATCGTCTTGCTTAAGTGGTGTCATTTCGCCTTTTATATATCTTTTTATAGTGTCAGTTATTGTTTTGTTTGTTATAGTTTGTATCTTTTCCTCTAAATCCAGTGCCGTATCGGTCTCAGAGATGTCAATTCTTATTTGACTGAGAATTCGACCATTGTCTAATCCGGTATCGAGTATCATATATGTTAGCGCCGTTTCTGAATCTCCGTTTTTTAGTGCATAAAGTGTTGGGACTGCCCCTCTATACTGAGGCAGTTTTGAAGGATGTAAATTCAAACAACCAAATTTTGGAATGGAAAGTTGGCTTTTTTTAAGCATATCCCAAACATTAACGACGAAAAGATCCGGTTTCGTTTTGCTTAATTTCTCTGTATTGTCAGGATCAAACACAGTAATTGCCTTATCTGATAGATAAATTATATATTCGTTATATTTATTAAATGATCCTGTAGTAAAATCTTTCAAAAGTCGACAAAGACATCTCAATGGAAACTCTAAGATTTTCATCTTATTTGCTATTCTGATTTTATATAAAGTATAGAAAAGTAAGTTTATTGGGTTGAAACTTATTCTGTCAATGTATTCAATTTGTGCAGCACCTAGTAATTGTATTTCTTTGTCTGAATTCAGTATTTGTATAGTTTCTGGCTCTAAGCCAAAGTATAAAACTTTAATCATGTAATTAACTACTCTAGGCTATACTTACAGACGGCATTATTTAAATTACAAATTTGTTTCTGACAGGATTCGTCGAAAATGTCGCATTCTAAGGATTCGTTTGTTTTGTAGGTAAAGTATTTCACATTTTTAAATCCATCGACACAAAATTCATCTTCGTCTAAAACTTCACATTCTACTACAATGCACCCCTCTACTTGGTTGTCACAAGGTACTTCAGCAGTTATGTAAAATTCGTCAATAAATAGATACCTAGTAATGGTAAAAACAACTGATATCAAGATTAATACCACAAATAATGTCACCAGCACTATTTTTGTGATTTTCATACAGATAATATTATCATTATTTTGAAATATTATTTTGGTTTATTAACGGAGTAGACTTTTCGTGAACAAACGGATATAGCACACTTGGGTAAGCATTCCAGTTTCTTGTTATCTCCAATTCCTCTGAAATGTGTTCTACTATGAGTGGCTTAACTCCAAATTTTTTGGCAATAAAATCAAATGATGGTGCCAGCACTTCCTTCACAAAGTCTCTTTCTGTCGTTGGGTATGATTCAAACATTATTCCATATATACACATGAGAGCTAGCATTTTTTCATACTGTTTAACAATATTGTCGCGGAAGTTTCTGTCCACCCATTCTGTTTCGTCTGAGATAATAATGCTAGATGGGTAAATTTCTCTAAGTAGATTATTGTGAAATTCAACAAGATTAATCCCAAACTTTGTCTGCACTTCTTCCAATGGTTTACCCTGAGATTTATCAAAGTTGATGATTGTAAAATACTCAATGATTTCATCTTTATTATGTGAATACCCCTTTGTTATGGGCATTTTACCTAATGGTAGTTTTAGTTCATTATTTGTTACAAATTTACCTCTACGATCTTGACCAATTACCATTGGTAAATTTGTTGGCTTGGCCAGTTCAACAAAGCGCAAGGTTTCGTAGTTTGGCGTTGCAATATGTCTAGATAGATAACAAATAGGTTGATCGCCTTGAAAATGCCCAGGTATGTCGTTATTTAAAAATTTTCTAACGGTCTGGCAAAGTTTTTTGTCTTGTCTTCGTTTATTGATTTCTTCAATAGCTTCATCTAAGGGGGTGAAGAAGCGTCGATTATCTAGATCCTCTTCATTTTTACCACTGAACAAGGTTTTGAGTTTTTGAATGAAAGGTTTATTTTTCTCAGCCATATTCAATCTTTATTCCATCTTAACATTTATTAATAATAAATTTTTACTTAGTCTACATATTTAAACAAAGTACCCCGCCCGAATGAAATCCGGGCGGGGCGATGTCAGACCTCTCCAAATGCCACCAAGACGGTGCCGGCAGCGATTAGAGTGATCGACGTAGCGATCAGGAGCCAAACCTTCAGGCTGCCTCGGCTGGCGGTGAAGCCGTTGATACCGAGCAGTCCTAGTCCAAGGCCGAAGAGGCCGATGAACACGGGTTGTGCAGCGTTGAAGGCCGACACTACCATCACCGACGGCCCGATCAGGTTGGCCAAATGGTTCAGGTAGGCTCCGCCAGCGTCCAGAAACTCGTTGAAGAGCTGGACACTGAGAGCTTTGCCGTTGGTGTGCCTGCAAAACTCGTTGAAGTCTTGCCGGTAAGGCTTACAAACCAGCCAGATTGTCAGGCTGGTCAGGAACATCCCGATACCACTCCAGAAACCGACAGCGGTGTAGCTGGCTTCCTCAGCTGCATCTCGGAAGAGCACGTAGATGAGTGCCACCAAGAAGACAGACAGACTCATCAGACCGACGGTGATCCAGTCGATTCGGCTGATCGTTTCGCCGTTCTCGCCCTCCTCTTCTTCGACGGAAAGGATGATTCCACCGCCGACAATCAGGATCGACCCCAATACATGAAGCATTGTGGGAACGCTGCCTAGCAAGTATTCGAGCCCGCCAGAAACGACAGGGATCATTTGGAAAAGCGGTCCTGCGACCACTGCCCCCCGCCGCTTGGTGGCGTAAAGGTAAGGAATGACCCAGAGAGCTTCCAGTACCCCTACCCCGATTGCTTGTAGCACAAGCGTGTTCCCTATCAAGATCGTTGTCTGGAAAAGGAATGCCGCACTCGCGAACCCTAGTGTCAACACCAAGCCAAAGAGGCCGGAGATGATAACGAGGGTTCCGACTGGCTGTTCGTACTCCCCGAGAAGGAGCTCGTCGATGTAGTTGCCAGCCGCGAACATTGCGCTGGCACTCACGACCATCCAAAACCATCCCTGCGACAGGAGGCCTTGGATCGCATTAAGAATATCCATTAGGACCTCCTGTTGTTTGACCGCACTCTCAATGAGCGACTAAAATTATTATAGCATAAAACATTACAAAAGTAAAGGAAAATGGTATAAAATGGCTATATAAAGCCGTTTTCTATAAAACACGCAGCTAGTTTTTATTTAATTAAAATATAGAGCGGCTAGTGGGAGCATGAGCCACCAGAAGAAGTATTCGGCGGGAGCAAAGAGGTGTTGGATAGGAGTCCCTGGTGTGACAAATTCTGTCACGGGCAGAACATGAAAACTATAAATCATTATGAGGACTGTACCGGCGATAGCCAAGAGAAGTTTTTTGCCAAAGCTTTCAAACTTTCCCTCTTTATAAGCTTCTGGCATGAGACGAGAGATAAGAATGGTAGACAGAATAGTGAAAACAGCAAAGATAATGATATTGCCCATGGCAGCCGTGTCTTCCGAGCTGGCGTTTTTGAGGAAGGTGCCGTAATAAGGAAAGACAAGAGAAATAAGGAGGGCGAAGTACAGACCGACAATGAGATTGATACTAGATTGGCGACCGCGCACAATGGTATACAAAATAAAAAACCCAAAGACACCAAGCAGATAGGCAAATTCTTGGAGCATGATTAATAGATCGCCGCTGTTCATGAAAATATAATATAGGGGGTGGGCCTTTTGGCTCACCCCTATATTATATGCCTCTGTTTGCCATTTATTTTGTTCTATCCCCTTTTATGTATACATTACAAACCTTCTTTCTTTAGTTCCTCGACGAGTTTTTTGGCGTTACGGGAGAGGGATTTTGGTAACTCGATTTCTACCTTTACCATAAAGTCGCCTCGGCGACCGTCTTCTGATGGTACGCCCTTACTTTTGATACGCAGTAGCTCACCGTGAGTGATACCTGCTGGAATGGTGATGGTCACCTTGCCGTCGAGGGTGGCGACGTTGTATTCGCCGCCAAGGAGAGCGTCGGTGAGCTTGATCGGTAGTTTGGTGTAGAGGGTGTTGCCGTCGCGCTTGATGTGAGCGTCTTGCTCGACATGGACTTTGATATAGAGGTCGCCACTTTGGGCGCGAGGCTTGGCTTCACCGCGGCCGGTCATACGAATGACCTCGCCGTTTTGGATACCAGCGGGGATTTTGATAGAGATCTCTTCTTCTTCGCGTAAGATACCGCTACCGGCACAAAAACCACAGCGTTCTTTTGGTACTTTGCCAGTGCCACCACAGGTCGCACATTCGCGTACAGTCTGGAAGGTGCCCATGATGCTTTGGCGAGTTTCTCTTATTTTGCCGTTACCATTACAGGTGGTACAGGTACTCATTTCTGTCCCCTTCTTGGCGCCGGTACCTGAGCAATGACTACAGGTATTGTTTTTGGTGAGAAGGACACTACGAGTCACTCCAAAGATAGATTCGGTGAAACTGAGATTGATGTCGATGGAAATGTCTCGACCACGTTCGGTCTTGCGACCGCCACCACCAAAACCAAAACTCTCAAACAGATCGCCGAGGTCGAATTCGAAATTCGCGCCACCGCCTTGTTGAAAATCAGCCCAGTTGAAACCGCCAAAGCCAGCACCCCCGCCACCACCACCTTGGAAGGCGTGTCCGTAGGTGTCGTATTCAGCTTTTTTCTTTTCGTCGCCTAAGACTGCGTAAGCTTCGGTGATCTCTTTGTATTTGGCTTCGTCACCAGTTTGTTTGTCTGGGTGGTACTGTGCAGCCAGTTTGCGAAAAGCCTTCTTTACTTCATCACGTGAAGCTCCTTTTTGGAGACCAAGAATTTCGTAGTAGTCTTTCATTCCCGTTTGAAGTTAGTTGATAAACATCAGTCGCTTTTATTCTACCACTAAACTTTAAAATTTATTAAGTGGAAATGGCAAAAGCAATTGACTTTATTTTGTGTCGTCTTTGACGTCGGCATCACGGACTGGTCCTTCGGTGTCGCTACCGGTGTTGGTGGTATCTGTTGAGGCGGGATTGGCTTCGGCGGCAGCGTTCATACTTTCGCCGATCTTTTGCATAGCAGCACTTAGAGCTTCGGCAGCAGTATCAATCGCTACCTTGTCTTCGCCAGCTTTGGCATCATTTACGGCTTTGATCTTGGCTTCGACATCAGACTTGATATCGGCACTGACTTTGTCGCCATGATCTTTTAAAGCCTTTTCAGCAGTGTATACCAGCTGTTCGGCGCCGTTTCGGGCATCGATGAGTTCCTTCTTCTTGGTATCTTCACCGGCGTGTTCTTCAGCTTCTTTCTTCATACGCTCGATATCGGCATCAGATAGTCCGGATGAGGCTTCGATCTTGATCGATTGCTCTTTACCAGTAGCTTTGTCTTTGGCTGTCACTTTGAGGACGCCGTTGCTGTCTACATCGAAAGTGACTTCGATCTGTGGGACACCACGGGGAGCTGGTGGAATACCGTCTAGTACAAAGCGACCAAGTGACTTGTTGTCTTGCGACATCGGACGTTCACCTTGGGTGATGTGGATCTCGGTAGAAGTCTGATTGTCGGCGGCGGTAGAAAAGACTTGAGATTTTTTTGTCGGGATGTGAGTGTTCTTCTCAATCAATTTGGTCGCTACACCACCCATAGTCTCGATACTAAGTGAAAGTGGGATAACGTCTACCAGAGTAATGTCTTTGACATCGCCTTGGAAAATACCAGCTTGGATAGCAGCACCAAGAGCTACCACTTCGTCTGGGTTTACACTCTTGTTTGGCTCTTTACCAAAGAGATTGCGGACGGCGTCGACAATCGCTGGCATACGAGTCTGTCCACCAACTAAGATAATTTCGTTGATATCTTCCTTTTTAAGACCTGAAGCTTCAAGGGCGCGCTTGGTAATCTCTATTGAGCGGTCGATGTATTCATGGGCGAGTTCCTCGAGCTTGGCGCGAGTGATGGTGGTCATCATGTGCACCGGAGTGCCGTTGTTGTTGGCGATAAATGGAATGTTGATGTCTGTTTGGCCAACAGTTGAAAGTTCCTTCTTGGCTTTTTCGGCCGCATCATCGAGTAGTCCAAGAGCGAGGGCATCTTTACTGAGATCGATTCCCTCCGCCTTCTTGAATTCGTCTATCAGATATTGCACCAAGCGGTAGTCGATATCGCGACCACCCATGTGGGCGTCGCCATCGGTTGATTGTACTTCGACGACATCGTCCCCTACTTCAAGGACAGTTACGTCAAAAGTACCACCACCAAAGTCGTAGACGACGATTTTTTCATCCTTCTTTTTATTAAAGCCGTAGGCTAGAGCAGCTGCGGTTGGCTCGTTGATGATACGCTTCACTTCAAGACCAGCGATTTTGCCGGCGTCTTGGGTAGCCTTTCGTTGACTGTCGTTGAAATAAGCCGGTACAGTGATAACTGCTTCGGTAATCTTTTCGCCTGTCTTAGCTTCGGCATCAGCCTTGAGCTTGGAGAGGATCATCGCTGAGACTTCCTCAGGACGATATTCTTTATCCCCCATCATTACGACTGCGCCGCCGTCGGCTCCGCGCTTTACTTCGTAGGGTACGATAGCTTTGTCTTTCTGAACATGCTCTTCATCAAAGGTGTGACCCATGAAGCGCTTGATACCGTAGATGGTGTTTTTTGGATTGGTGACAGCTTGACGCTTGGCGATTTGCCCGACAAGACGTTCGCCTGTCTTTGAAATCGCTACTACTGATGGTGTGGTGCGAGCGCCTTCACTGTTTTCTATAATAATTGGTTCGCCGGCTTCAATGATAGCCATGGCTGAGTTGGTTGTTCCAAGGTCGATTCCGAGAATTTTTGCCATAAGAGTAATTTCCTAAATAACTAAATAATTTACAAACTATACTCCTTCACTGTATTCGCCGACGGTGACACGGGCTGGTCTTATGATGGTCGTGGTGTCGTTATCAAATAGCTCGTAGCCAAGCTGCATGACTGTGAGTACGCGATGGTGCTCTTCTTTGTTTTTTACACTCACGCTGCTGAGGGCCTCGTGCTTTTGTGGATCAAATTCGCTACCGGTAGGATCATAAGAGCGTACCCCGTAACTATTTAAGATGCCAAGCAATTGTTGATGTATGCCTTCCACACCCTTGCGCCACTTCTCATCCCCTTTCTCCCAAGCTTCTTTGTCGTATCTGGCTAGATAGAAACTATCGGCCAAAGGTAGAAGTTTCTCGATGTGGCCAATGAGGGCACGCTTTCGGTCGAGAAGACGTTCATCTTCAAGGCGTTTGCGGGCATTGAGGAAATCAGCTTTGGTGCGCTGAAGTTCTTCGTGCAATTCGCGCTTGGCTTCTTCGGCGTCAGCTACTTTCTTCCTTAAATCTTTTAATTTTTGTTCTGCTGTTCTTTCATCTTCGGCGAGTTCAGTGTCTGTCGTGTCTTGTTCGTCGTAGGTGATCTCGCTATCATCCTGAATCTCGCTATCGTTGTTTTTATTCACCATACTTCTGCATTATAACGCGGAAAATAGGCGGTGTCAAAATGAAAATTCTGCAGGTATTTAATGCACATCTCAGCATTTAATCACAATTTTTTCTAACATAAGATACTGACACATTGATGTGATTTAATTTAGAAAAGTTTAGCCAGACCCTATTGGGACTGGCTGAGGAGCTCTTGAAGTAGCTCATGAAACTGGACGAGCGATGGAGCGGACATCGCCGGCACCGAGGTTATTCGATATTTCGCAAATTCACTCGGCACTATCCCATCAGGTAGAAGACGCGGTATGTAGAGGATGATATCCCCTTCATCCGCAGCGAACCTGATTTTGCAAACCAAGGGGAACTGTCCCGATTCGGCGTCGTGTATGGTGTTAACATCCATACGCCGCAGATTGCGGAGATTTCGAACCTTGCAAAAGATCTCCCCTGGCTTGTAGTGCTTACATTGCACTGCTGTCATTATCTGTTCGATCATTCATCACCTCCGGTCGTACGGTACCATATTGGTATGTAGATGCAACAAAGTCTTAAAATAAATCAAGCAGCGAAATGCGATAGGAAGCGGTAGAAACGATATATTTTACATGTATGGCTAGAAGCATAGAAAAACACACGGTAAGTGGGATGAATAATCCAGCGAACCGTGTGTTTTTCGTGGCGACAACGCCAGACAGCAAAATTTATCGTTTACTCCAAGCTGGGCGCTTGCGAGCCTTACGAAGACCAAACTTCTTTCGTTCGACAGAGCGTGGGTCACGCTTAAGGAAGCCGGCTTTCTTCAAAGTTACACGGCGACCTTCCTTTTCCTTCACGAGTGCGCGAGCGATACCAAGACGGATGGCTTCGGCTTGTGATGAGATACCACCACCAAGTACTTTGGCAGTAATACTGTAATTCTCGATACCAGCATCTTTTGTATCCAAAACAGATTGTACGTTAGCTTGGTGTCCAGCGTGTTTGAAATACTCAGCCACTTCACGGTTGTTGACGGTGATTGATGTTTCTTTGGCTGGGGTGAGGCGGACGCGAGCAGTCGCAGTCTTGCGACGACCGATAGCTTCGATATAGCGTTCTTTTGTTGAGGTGGCCATAAGATTATTCAGTAATGACTAAGTTTTTTAACATTGGCTTCTTGAGCTTGTTGTTTGGCAACATACCGCCAATAGTGCGACGAAGCACTTCAGCATAACCACGACGATTGCCAAGGTGATCGAGAGTTTCGTTGCGAAGACCGCCTGGGTAGCCAGAGTAAGTCTGGTAGACTTCGGTCTTTTTCTTTTCGGTGATATCAAGCTTTGAAGCATTGGTGATGGTGACAGTCACAGGAGCAGTGAGGTGGCGTGCATAATCAGCTTGGTCTTTACCCAAGAGGACTTTGGCAGCCTCAGTAGCAACCACGCCAAGGCGCTTGCCGGTAGCGTCGATATTGTATTCGCGCACGTTAGTTGTAGTAGTCATAGTAAAATTATTCAACAAATTCAATCACTGCTTCGTCGCGACCAGCTCCAGTGCGACCCATCTTGATAATACGAGTGTATCCACCAGCGCGAGTAGCGTACTTTGGTGCGATATCACTAAACATCTTCTTTACCACAGCATCAGCTGGTTCGCCGAGGCGACTAGCGACAATGCGTCGAGACGCTACTGTGTCAGACTTACTGCGAGTCACGAGTGGCTCGACAAAAGTACGAAGTTCCTTGGCTTTGGCTTCGGTAGTCTTGATCTTTCCCTCCTTGATGAGAGATACGGCCAAACCACGCATCAACGCTGTGCGCTGATTCTTTGGTCGTCCGAAGGTTCGATTTTTATTTCCGTGTTGCATAATAATTATTCAGTTAGGGCGAGACCCATTTTATCAAGGAGGTCGACGATTTCTTCAACACCCTTTGGTCCGATGCCGTCGAGCGCTAGAATATCATCTTTTCGCTTTCGCACAAGGCCTCCGACAGTACGGATACTGGCTGCTTCAAGAGCTTGGAGGGTGCGGGTACTAAGATCTAGAGTTTCGATACGAGTCTTTAGAACTTCTGTATCTGGAGTAGCAGCTGCTTCTTTGGCTGGGGTAGCTTCCTCAGCAACTTCTACGTTTTGGTCTTGGAAACCAATAACTGCCTTCAGTTGGTGGATCATGATCTCGATTGAGCGTTCGAGAGCCTCACGTGGTGTGAGAGTACCGTCTGTCTCTATAAAGATACGAAGACGGTTGTAGTCTGTACGGTCACCAACACGCATGTTTTCAACTTCGTAGTTGGCGCGACGGATAGGTGTAAAGACAGCATCAAGAGCGATAGTACCGATCTCTACTTTGTCCTTTTGATGAACTTCACGTGGGACGTAGCCAAGGCCGCGTTCTACAGTGATCTCCATATCAAGAGTAGTACTCTTGGCGGTAATCTCAGCTATGTGCTGAGTAGGATTCAAAATCTCTACTTGTGATGGTGTAGTGATGTCACCAGCTGTAACAGCGCCGACGCCACTTTTCTTTAGAGTAATCACCATTGGTTCGTCGCCATGAAGCTTGAAGCGAACACGCTTGAGGTTTAGGAGAATAGTGATGACGTCTTCATTGACACCTTCTATAGTCGAGAACTCGTGTGGTACACCCTCGATTTTTACTTGGGTGATGGTAGCTCCTGGTAGTGAAGCCAAGATAATGCGACGGAGTGAATTGCCGAGTGTGTGGCCGTAGCCTGGGAATAAACCGTCAATTTCAAATACTCCTTGAAATTCTTCTTCAGAGACAACGCGTGGCTTTGATGGGAGGGTTACATTGGTTTCCAACATATGTATTGCTTTATTTTTTTAATAAACTCCTCAAACACCTTAGCGACTGTAGTACTCGAGTACTTGCTCAGGGTCAAACATAAACTCGGCTGCTTGATAGATAGCTGTACCGGTTACTTTGCCTGACAAGGTCTTTACATCAAAGGTGAGCCACGCTGGCACTGACTGAATTTGGTCTGATTCAGCAAGGTTTGTAAACATGATACTGCCCTTACTGCCCTCTCGCACCCCGATCACATCACCAACAGAAACTTTGTGTGATGGGATGGTTATACGACGACCATTGACGAGGATGTGACCATGAGAGACCATCTGACGCGCGAAAGCACGAGTCTTAGCAAGACCAAGACGATAAACAACGTTATCAAGACGACCTTCTAGGCGTTCGATCAAAAGAGCGATCGGTTGGTGACTCTTTTCTGTAGCGTCACTAACGTAACGTGAAAGCTGCTTTTCACTAATACCGTAGATGAAGCGCATCTTTTGCTTTTCAATGAGCTGCTTTTTGTAGTCACTAGCTTGGCCGCCACCGCGCTTGCGGGTACGACCTTGACGTTGTTCGGATAGAGCAAACTTGGCTGTTTGTGTTTTTTCAAAAATTGGAGCTCCGAGACGCTTCGCAATCTTGTATTTTGGACCGATTTTCATATACGAGAATTAGATACGACGTGGCTTAGGAGCACGCGGACCATTAAATGGTACTGGTGTCATGTCGACAATACGAGTAATACTGATGCCCTTACCAGCAAAAGCGCGGAGAGCTGACTCGCGGCCAGCACCGACACCACGCACTACCACCTCGGCATCCTTCATGCCCATCTGAGTGGCTTTTTCGCCGATGATTTCACCGACTTTAGCAGCCGCAAAAGGAGTACTCTTGCGAGAACCCTTAAAACCAAGGGCGCCACTACTGGCACTCATTACAGCATTACCCTTTGGATCACAAAGAGTGAGCAGTGTGTTGTTAAATGTAGCCAAAACATTCAAGCGGCCAGTGACCACTTTGCGTTTTGGAATACGGTTGAGGGCGCGTGATGAACCAGCCACATCTGATCCACCTCCCTTCTTGATGATACGTTTCTTACCCATATGTCATTACGTAATTGAATACTTTTAATAATACAGCTAGTGACTCCTAGGTCTTTTCAAGCTTACGGCGACCACTACCCATAGTCTTCTTGACTCCCTTGAGGGTGCGGGCGTTGGTCTTGGTGCGCTGTCCGCGCGCTGGTAATCTTTTAGCATGGCGAGAGCCACGGTATGAACCAATGTCCTTTAAGCGCTTGATGTTAGCACTAACTTCGCGCTTAAGTTCACCTTCGATTGTGAAAGATTCCACACTCTCACGAACAAGGTTTTCTTGTTCAGTGGTGAGATCTGTTGGCTTTAGAGTTGGGGCGATTTTGTGTGAGGCAAGGATCTTCTTGGCACGTGGAAGACCAATACCATAAACAGCCGTAAGCCCGTAGGCTAGCTGCTTGTCATCTGGGATGTTAATACCGGAAATACGCATAACAAAATTGAATTAACCCTGACGTTGCTTGTGTCGAGGCTTCTTCTTATTAATAACAAAGACTACACCTCGTCTTTTGACGATGATGTCATCTGGACTCATTTTTTTTACCGATGATCGTACCTTCATGGATGTACTGAATTACAAACGCTTACTAATTCGTGCCTTGCCGCCGTAGGGGTCAATGACCATACCTACTTTGTCGCCAACCAACACTCTGATTCTAAACCGTCGCATTTTACCAGCGAGATAAGCAATTAGTGATTCCCCAGTATCTTCTCGGATAACACGGAAAAGCGCATTAGGAAGCGCTTCTTCGACTGTACCGAACACAAGGTCCTCTTTTTTACCTAAATCTTGCTGATCCATTAGACGGCAATGAGTGTAGCAAAGGAATCGAAAGTAGTCAACTGGCTCTGACGCTATTCTGTTGATAGCTTCTCGACTACCTCGATATCGTTTAGCTCTTTTGGCATAGTACGCTTCCAAATTGGGCGAACACTGACCTCACTTTTCTCAATGCCAGTGTAGGAAGACATAATTTGTGGAATAGCTGTCTTTTCGACGCCAAGGAGGTCGACTTTGAGCTTACCTTCGTCAAAAGTCCAGACAATTTTTGGTTCACCGGTGATTTTGAAGGTTAGACTCTCCATGTCCCCAATCAGGCTCTGACTGGTGGTAGCGTTGGAGTAGGCAAATTTCAAATCATTAAGATTGTCGATACGTACCCCTTCGTCTTCATAACCAACGATACTTTCCTTAGCGATAAATGAGGCGAAGTCCTCAGCTTTGAAAAGTGGCATTTGCAGCACGGCTTGTTCTTTGATGGTGACTAGATTGTCACCATATTGGACGGGAGGGAGCTGATTGTAGGTAATTGCTACAGAATCTTTGAAGCTGGTAAATCCAGCTGGCTTCTCGGTCTCAATGCGAGCCAAAAGACTATCACGCAAGGCCATTTGTAGAGATTGACGGGCAGTGGATAGTTCGGCGTCGTTGATGATGAATTTTGGTCCGGCAAAGCCGCCTGAGATAGCTTCAGGGTTTTTGGCGGTGACAGCTTTGTAGAGGTCTTCATAGCCATTTTCCTTAAATCCCGGCACAGTGAAGGTGGTACCAGCAGGTTTGTTGTAGCTATCACCAGCTTCATCAGCAAAGACTTTGGCTCTGATGGTACCGTTTACTACTTTGCCTTCTGCGTCTTTGGCGGCTCCTGGGATGACGACTGATTCTTCAATTCGGAAGATCTTGCCGTCTTCTGTGGCAAATCGAGTGTTTTTGATGAGACGTTGGGCTTCGGTGGTACTATTTGAGATTTCTAGTTCACCACGGGCTTGTTCTTTGACTTCTTCCTGACCACTGGCTTCAACTTGGCGTTCGTCGGTGGCTTCAAGAGTGATGATTTCGTAGGAGAGTTCGCCAGCTTTTTGCTCTTTGTAGGCAGTGAATTCGGCATTGACGTTTATTTCGCGCTCTTTAGGCTCGACAGTGACAGTTGCACCTGCGGTTAAAGCGCTAAGTACCAAGCCTGCGCCTGCAATAAACACAAACAAAACAATCGCAATTACTAGATGGTTGCGGCTACGCTTTTTGCCATTTATGACAGGGATGCTATCCCCCATGTCTATCTCAAGGTCTTCTGGTTCGCGGGTGTGGTCCTGCGGTGCGCTATGGCTAATAGGTCTTTGTGGATTTGGACTTTTTTGAGTCGCTCGCATGTCGCCATTGCTAATGACGGTGGCAGGCATAGTAGGACGAGGTGGTCTTGGCTCGGCTGGTCTAATATCTTGTAGATTCCATTTTTGTGTCATAAGTCTATTGTACAGTATAGCGCTTTATAGTTGAACAAAGTCATTACAATGGTGCTGTTTGTGGAAAAACTGGGCCGACATCAAAATGGCTGAATCAGTAGAACCTATTAATATCTCTTTTCTCTCCGTCTCGTCGTACATACTGGTGAGCAAATCGTGGGACACTGTATGTATGGTATGGGTCGAACCAGTAGCTGCTCTTGCGGCTGCCAACATATGGTCGTCAAAGAAGTTTTCATGCTGATAGTTGCCGTGAAGGAACATGACCTTAGGTATAGATAGACTATCGCCAGTTTCATGAAAGAGAGCTTCGAGATTGCCTCGGTATTCGGTCATAAGCTCGTCAAAAACTACTTTTTGTTTGTCTGTCAGATCAGTACCGCCGTTATCGGTCTGGTAGATCTGCTTCAGCATAGTGCGAGCGTCTCCTTCTGGTACCTTGAGTCGGGCGGCAAGATTGCGAACCAAGGTATTGAGGCCAATTGGTGTGTGGGTGGAATATTGTAGTACACCATCACGGATAATGGCGATTTCGGTGGCTTCGTAGGTCAGGTCTATCAAGCAATATTCTGTCATTGTGGGATAAAGATCACGGATGATGCAATGAAAAATTAGCATGGTAGAGTAGCGCTCGGTTTTTACCTTAGGAAAAAGCTTGTCTTTGAGATCAGAAATGGCGCCGGTGATGAGGTTTTGTCCGACCGCAGAAACTTGCGTTAGTGAGACAGAGCAAGCTTTTTGGTTGATCGGGGTCATAGTGCGATAGTCGTTGGCGGTGATGTCGGTCGTGGCGCGGGTCATGATAGTGATGCCGCTATCGTGTGTCTTCTCACTTTCGGTGAGTACATCGGTGGTCTTTTGGTCGGCAGTTACGGTAAGACCGTGAATAAGGTCTTCGGTTACCGTAAAAGGTTCATCGTGTTCGTAGCGAATGATTTTGCTAATTGTATAAGCCCAAGGAGCGGAAATAGAAATTTGCAAATATTCGATTTCGGCGTGTGGGTAGGTGGCTTTTAGGGCGGCGCGACCCGCTTGATCTAGATTCATGACTGAATTCATGAGAGTAGTCAGCATACTTTTTAGACTGCGGTCGGTATCTTGATCTAGAGTGATAGTAGCGTATTCTCGCTCCGACCAAATAATGTCTGGGTGATTTTTTTCATCATTTGAAATTACGATGGCTGTTATGACACTGCCTGAACCAATTTCAATAATGGCACCATAACGCGTGTTGGCTTTCTTGCTACCAAAGATCTTCATATTTGTTTTATTATAACAAAGGCGGGCGCTGCGCGCCCGCCCTTGTTTCCAATTTACGTGGATAGATTATTTAATTAGCTCCGCTTTTACTCGGCGTACGCCAGCTGAAGAAGATTCTTCTTTGGTAATCTTGAAGGTGCCTTTGATGTCTTCGAGTTTTTCGACATGCGGGCCGCCACAAAGCTCGCGGGATACTACTACGCCGTCCTTTGTCGTAATGGTGTAGACCTTTACTTCTTCAGGATATCTGTCCCAGAAACTGGCTTCGATAGTCGGATCTGCTTCGGCGGCTACTTTTGGCATCATTTCGATACTGACTACCCCGCCCTGTTTGATAGCAGAGTTGACGTACTCTTCTACCGCTGTGATTTGCTCAGGTGTCATCTTTTCGGTGTGGGTGAAGTCGTAACGGAGTCTCTCGCCGGTAATATTTGAGCCAGCTTGGTGGACATGAGTCCCCAAGACTTGGCGAAGTCCGGCGAGCATAAGGTGAGTAGCCGTGTGGTACTGTACCACCTGATCTGACTGATCAGCCAATCCACCCTTGAATTTTTGCTCAGCTCCGGCGCGAGACTTGTCGCGGTGTTCGTCCATCAGTTTTTCAAAGCCATCTCTTTCAACAACCAGGCCTTTTTCGGCGGCAATTTCTTCGGTGAGTTCGATTGGAAAACCGTAAGTGGTATATAGTTCAAAGGCGTTTTGGGCGCTGATAGCCTTTTTGGTTACTGGGGGCACGTCTTTATCTATCACTTTTTTACCGTCGACTTCTTTACTGACAACATGGACTTGAAGAGAAATCTTATTAAATTGCTTCAAACCGGCTTCGAGAGTCTTTCTAAACTGCTCTTCTTCGCGAGCGATAGCATTGATGATATCAAATTGCTTGGTCGAAAGATTTGGATAATGGGCGCGGTAGGTGCCGATAACAGAAAGTGCTAAGTCGGCAAAACGGCCAGCTGGAATAGCTAGCTGGTCGGCAAAGCGCACAGCACGGCGTAGTAGTCGACGCACGAAATAGCCTTGTTGATCGTTGCTTGGGAGTACACCATCCCCAATCATAAAGACAGCGCCACGAATATGGTCGGTAATGATGCGAAAAGCCACCAGATTGTCTTCATACTTTTTGCCGGACAACTCCTCGATCTGCTTGACGACTGTCGCTAGCAAATCAACTTTGAATACATCTGGATCGCCTACTTTGGCCGCCGCGATGCGCTCGAGGCCGCCACCAAAGTCGACATTGCGCTGTGGTAGTTTGGCAAAGCTGCCGTCTTCTTGCTTGATGTATTCGATAAAGACAGAGTTTCCGATTTCAAGGAATTGGCCACTGTCGCTGTTTGGGTGAGCGGCTTGCTTCCCATAGACAGGGTGTGTAGCGTGTTCTGGGCCAAAGTCGTAAAATACTTCGCTATCTGGACCACCGATTTCCCCTACGGGCATATTGCTTGGCTTGCCGCTGCGGCTCCACCAGTTTTTGCCAGCGTCATAATAAAAGATACGTCCACCCTGCATGCCGACTGTATAGCCGTCTTCCTCACTACCGATAAAGATATCTTTGGCTTCTACACCACGTTCGGCAAATAGTTCTTTCCAGATAGCGACTGATTCATCGTCGCGAGGGATACCCAAAGTTTCATCGCCAGCAAAGACTGTTACATAGATACGATTTGGATCAAGCCCTACTTCATCTACCAGATAGGTGAAAAACCAGCGGAGTTGTTCTTTTTTGAAGTAGTCGCCCAAAGACCAATTGCCAAGCATCTCAAAGAAAGTGGTATGGCGATTGTCTCCCACTTCTTCGATATCATTCGCTCGGAAACATTTTTGTGAGTCTGAGAGTCTCGTGCCCATCGGGTGCTTTTCACCCATCAGATATGGGATCAAAGGCTGCATACCACTGCCCGTAAAGAGCGTAGTTGGGTCGTTTTCGGGTACGAGGGCGGAAGACGGAATAATGGCGTGGCCATTTTTTGCCATAAAATCCAAATAGCGCTGTCTAATTTCGTTTCCACTCATACAAAAATATTACCTAATAGTGCTCGTAACTATAGCAAATTTACTGTAATTGGCGAGTAGTTTCCTACCTGCTACTTTTTGCTAATCAATTTCTTCCAATCAGCAATATCTTGCTTCATGCGCTCCAAAGCAGTTGTGAAAGTATCTTCTTTGGTGGTGTCGATACCGATATCTTTGTAAATATCTTTGACAAGCTTACTTTCGCCGGCAGTGAGGAACTGATCGATTTTGGCGACATAAGAATGATCGTTTTTGTAATTGGCGGCCATAAGGCTACTCATCAAAAGACCATAGGCGTAGCTATACACATAAAAGCCATAACGCAGGTGTGAGACGTAGACATAACTATAGCCGTCGTCTTTGGTCACACTGACAGCTTTACCTAGGTAGGAAGCCAAATGCTTTTGCATACAGATAGCCAGCTCTTCCCCACTCATAGCACCTTCTTTGTGAATAGTCTCGTGAATTTCTAATTCAGCGTTGAAGAAAGCGATTTGTCTTTGGATAGTAGAAATATCTCTAGTGATACGGTCGTGAAGAAGGACCTCTTTGGTCTTTTGATCAACTTGAGCAAAGACAGCATCAAACACTAGATTTTCAAACAAGGTACTCGCGGTCTCGGCAGTGATGATAGAGTGACCATCATAAAATGGCGAATTTTTGGCACTACGGGCAGCGTGAATGGCGTGTCCCATCTCGTGGGCGAGGGTTTCGAGTGATTTGAAGTCGGTGACGTGGTTTAGCATCACGTTGATCGGGTGGCCGGATTGAGCCGACATAAAAGCCCCGCCAGTCTTGCCAGCCTTTGGCCAAACATCAATTTGACCTTTGGCCAACATATCATCAAAAACCTGCCCGTAGTCTTGGTGCACACTGTAAAAGACGTCGCGGCAAATGGTAACTGCCTCGGGGAAAGAGATGTTGATACTATCGCCAGAACTTTCATTGCGTTGACTGTATGTCAGGGTGTCTACACCGTGGAATTTGGCTTTGTGCTTGTAGAAATCACGACTAAGTTTAAAGCCTTCGCTGCTTACACTTTCGACTAGATTCCGCAATGATGCCTCGCTGTCTTGATAAGACAAAGCAGTGGCACTGTAGGGCTTCTGGTAGCCTCTTAGATCGTCTTCGGTGCGAACATCGGTGATGATGGCATTAAATTCGTGTTCAGCGACTTCACTAATCTGCTTGAGCTCGACGACAATTTTTTGCCAAAGCTTTTCTTTGTCTGCAAAGCTTTGGACATTTATCATTTCGATTGCTTCTGGTAGCGCGACTGACTTACCCTGCCAAATGATATGCCTTTGACTGACGATCTTGTCAGTCATATCAGTCCAGCGACCGTAGGCTTGGCGACTCTTTAAGCTAATGATTTTTTCTTCAGCCTCACTCAAGTGATGGGCGGCACCCAAAAACAACCGCTCGAGGTAGTAGTGATAATCCTTAAGGTCTTGGTTGGCCAGAATCTTCTTTTGTTCGGCTTTTGGTATCTGCCCTAGAGCGAGTGTGAAGAAAAGTGTTTCTTCACCAGCTTTACGCAAGCGTCTATCGATCAAAGCTAGACGTTTCTCCGCTACAGTATCACCAGTATTTAGACTCAAGCGCAGCCAATAATAACGTGCCGGACGGCTAAAGCTTGGATTACCAGCGATAGCTTCACTTTCTTTAAGAGCTTGTTTTAGTAGCTTAGCGTCAGTGGTGAAAGGCTTTTTACGCCATTTTTTGGCAAAAGCCAAATAAGCCGCTTCGGCAGCTTTGACATCTTCTTCAATTTGCGGATCGTTTTCGCTTTTGTAGTAGTGAGTGGCAAGATCCCAGTTTTCCTTGATTTCCTTCAGCGGCGGTAGGTCGGCGTTGGTTTGGTAATTAAAACTCTTTTTCGAGACCTTTTTTGACGGCATAGATAAATTCTTTATAACTTTCAAATACGTGATTAAATTCGTTCAGGAGTGGGCCATCAAGACGATTGTTGATGACATTGGCGATGGTTTGGTACATCTCTAGTCTTTCGTCGAGGTTTTTGCCAAAGTCTTGGAGGAAACGGGCATGATCCTCGTAATATTCTTCGACGGTAGTGCGAAAATTGTGGGCTTTGTCGGCGGCGGCTATCATGACGGCCTCCTTAGGACCCTTTTTGAGCTGTTTGGCGTATTCGCGCTTCCGATCAGACCATGATAGCCGCCGCTCTCCTACCTGCTTTGGCTCGCTGAGCGTCTCAACTAGCTCCCGCACCTTACCGCCAAAATCCTCTTCGAGTTCATCAAGTGTATAGTCGGTATCTTCGATAGTGTCATGAAGCAAAGCGGCTACGATGATATCTTCGTCGTCGGTATAGTCGAGCAAGATAAAGGCTACTGAGACCAGATGTGTGACATAAGGGAAAGGCATTGAACCCTTGCGATTTTGATCGCGGTGGAGTACGGCGGCAGCACGGATGGCTTGTTCAATGCGATAGGAGTACATAAACTATCTTATTCTACCAAGAGAAGCCGCTAGATTTCTTTTTATCTGGCGCAGAATTTATATTGGCAGCTTTGCTCTGTGATTCTCTCATAATCTCAGCCTGACGCTTTTCCATTTGACGTTTTAAGTCTTCCATCTTCCTATCGTTTGTTGTAATAGAGCGCTTATAGCGATCTATTTCACGATTATTCTTTTCTTGTATGCGGGCGATTTCTCGTCTGGTGTCTTCCTCAAGGGCTTCTATGCGGATTCTTGAGTCTGCTTGCTCATCATACAACCTGTCAAATTCTTTCTTCAGTCGATTGTATGTGTTATCACCAAATATATTTTGATCCATATTGCTTAAAATTATAGCCCTCTTTTATCAAAAGTGCACGTTTTTCTTCAACACCTCCCCGATTATAGCCGCCGAGGCTGCCGTCGCTTCGCACGACTCTGTGGCAAGGAATGGTCGGGTCGTAATTTTTGGCCATCAGGTTGGCTACAGCTCGCGCTGCTTTGGCACTACCAGCTTTTTTGGCCACTTCGCTATAGGTCAGCACCGCTCCAGCGGGAATATCTCGCACAATGGACTTCACTTTGTCGGCGAATTTAGACATTTTACTTTTTTACTACCTTGAAGCCTTCCAATTCAAACATTTTTTTGCCGGCAGTCTCGCGGTAAGGGCAAAATTCACACTGTTCGCCGGCTTTTGGTAAGGAAGCTGATTCCAGACAGGTTTTTATATCTTTAAGAGTGTTTTCGATCCAACTGGTGTCTGTTACTACAGGTACCAAAGTGGTTTCAAAAATAAGCTTATCATCAAAAGCATCAAGACTCTTATCGGCATTGGCGTAGACCAAATAGCCTGTTGTGTCGACAGCAAAACCGTTTTGTTCTAAAAGCCAGCGATAGACTCCTAATTGTCTCGTATATTGTTTGTCCCAAGCGCTGTCACTTAGGGTCTCGATAGTGCCATCTTTGGAGGTAGATTTGTAGTCTACGATAATGAGTGTGCCGTCTGGTTTGACCCAGATATCGTCTACTCCCCCACTTACCGTGAGTCCAGTCGGTGTATGGTTGTGGGTAATGCCCACAAAAGGATCACGCCAAGTATCAAGCTCCTTATGAGCAAACGGTACTGCGTCAATCTTGTATTTGCTCATTATCGGATGTGGAGTCTTTTGGCTGCGATGAATATCAAACTCTTTCTTGAATAGCTCATCAACCGCGATGTTGAGATTAAACGCTGGCATACCAGGGCGCTTGGTGCCGAGTTTATTGTCTAAATAAAAGCAGCGTGGGCACTCAAAGAAAAAATCAATTTTGGAGCGTGAGAGCTTCCACTTTTCTCCTCCGTAATTCCACTCGGCACTGCGGTTGGGGTTGTAGCGTTTTTGGTATTCTGCCAAAGGTTTTTTTGATTATAACATAAAGCGCGCGGCCTT
>JACCDR012004027.1_pt1 | contig 25956 bp, 35 predicted proteins | sample 7446431 | NCBI WGS metagenome assembly JACCDR01 (sample SAMN15323443, study PRJNA562643) | freshwater metagenome | isolation source: river surface water | place: USA:Blue River Watershed | collected 2017-08-17 | reverse complement strand
TGCTTGGTCTGTGTCTGGGTCTTGGTCATTGTCTGGGTCTTGGTCCTGGTCTGGGTCTCGGTCTCGGTCTTGGTCGTGGTCTGGGTCTTGGTCTGGGTCTTGGTCTCGGTCTCGGTCTTGGTCTTGGTCTTGGTCTGGGTCTGGGTCTTGGTCTCGGTCTGGGTCTGGGTCTTGGTCTGGGTCTGGGTCTTGGTCTCGGTCTTGGTGATCTATGACCGAAGATTGGAAGAGCTTTTTAGAAAGGATGTCTAGGATCACTAGCCGTCCTTTTACAGGCTCTTCTCCACCACCTGAAAGTTACAACAGAAACCTTCGTATTCAATACCGCACTATTTTGAAGAGGATTAAATCATGAACATGTCTTCCAAGTCGAGCGCGGCGCACTCTTTCAAGTCTTCAGCCTTCTTCTTCCGTCCGACCTCGCTGGGCCAGCGCATGGCTGAAGCCGGTCTGGTCAAGTCGCCTCACCTGATTCGCGAACCGAAGGTGGAAGTCATCAAGGGCAACCGTCACACGGTTCTTCGGTCCTCTGACTGGCTTCTGAAGCCTGCTCTTGGTCTTTTTAGAAATACTAAACCGTAATCAACTACCGGAAAGATATTTGTGATGGCAACTCTCACGATTATTCGCGGACTGCCGGGAAGCGGCAAAAGTACGATGGCCCGTGCAATGGGTATTTCCCATTTTGAAGCCGATATGTGGATGACTGATGCGGACGGTTCGTATCGCTTTGACCCTCGCAATCTCAAGCGCGCCCACGCCGAATGTCTGAACGCTGTTCGCGGTGCGCTTAAGTCTGGTAAGGATTGCGTCGTCAGCAACACCTTTACCCAGCGTTGGGAGATGAAGCCTTACTATGATCTCGGCTTTCCGGTGCGGGAAATTGTGGCGACGGGTGATTATGGGAATATCCATGGCGTTCCTGCTGATAAGATTGAGGCCATGCGTGAAAGGTGGGAGGCGTGAGCGAAGAAGGCTACAAAGATGTTCAGGGGTACAATCTAGGTAACATCCCTTTAGGTCTGACGAGGACTTCTTTCACAGTTGTTGTTGACGACACTAAAGAGTGGTCAGACAAAGAGCTTCTGTCTGCCATTTGGGATGGCCGCAATGATACTTGTAAAGACCCTTTGAACGTCTACGTTAGAAAAGAAACAGTATCCTGGGAGCCGACAACATGACGTACCGTCGAGACCTGATTGACACTCACTTGAAGAAAGCAGGGGTGAGTGACCCTTTCGCTCTTAATGAGCATCGCAAAATGCTTTCTCGTATCTGTCCGAATGATCCCGAGAAGTATCATATTCTCGGTGATCCGAATTGTGTTCAACCTATCAACGTAGCAATGGGGTGATTTATGGAATATCGCGCACATGGTGGTTATTGTTGCGGCCTCTGGCATGTCTTTGGAATGGACGAGAGCCCAAACAGCCCGAATACAGGGTACGACGGCCGGCGACGCATTTCCGGAGCAGAAGCGCTGACTTCAATGCTTCGAGGGTTGTTGCCTGAAGGGAACAGCGGGCGGGTTATCGAGGTTACTACAACGTCTGAAGGAGGCCAGACAGATAACTGGTCTGCCGAGCTTACCCAACAGGGTTTCAAGGCTGTCTGCTCTTTCCGTAACAGTAACAGCAGGAATACAGTGACTGTCTGGCACTACCACCCGGAGCTGACCCTGTACGGGGATGTTCCACAGCCGGGAGCACCCGTCGAAGCCCGACAAGAAGTTCGGCCTCTGCTGGTTGAATACTGCCCTAATTTCCGCCTTTCTGGTCGGAGGGGCATGTTTTCCTCGCCTGAAGCAGTACGTGAACAGTACCCTCTGATCCGACAGATTGATCGGCGTACTGTTTTCTCTGATGGTACAATCACTTGGGAAGAGAACGTATGACTCAAAATGTAATGACACTGCTGTCTGAATTTGAATATTCTCCTGTCTATTCGGTCGAGGCTTTCGAGCGGGCAGAGAAGTTTCTTGAGACTTGCAGCAAACCGGGTGGCACGGCCAACTTCGCTCTTTTCGGCGATGACGTGCCTGATATTATTCACAACGCTCAAGCCTGTCATGCAGGGCTTGGAAAGAAGCTCACAGACCATCACAAATACTCTCTTATCGCCACAGAGGCTCTTTACGACAGTGCCAATCGCGGTAGAGATTTCAGGCCGGTCAAGAGCGTCGATCAAGAAAGTCGAGAAACGACTCGCGGCCTTCGCGACAAGGGTGTTGTTGACGGTTTCTTCAACTGGTTCGTTTACGAGTCTTTTTTCGGTCGTTTCATTCTGAATCGCGACCGACCGTCTGTTCATTACGGATGGATTTACTCTACCGACCTGCCTCCGGCTATTACACAAGCTCTGGCAATTGTCAGCCGGCATTTCTACGAGTGTCTTGACAGGGCTTTTATCAAGTTCGACGAGCTAGCCGCTGAAGGAGTGCCTAAGTCGGTTGCGTACATGACGGCTTTCAACAGCTACTATTCGTATTCGTATGGGATCAGGAAGGACACAGAAGCATTCACAGGGCTGTACGCCCATCGTATGTTGTCCTTTCCCAAGGAAATCGAGACTCTGCAGAATTTCATTGAAGGACGTTGCAACAAAGGCCTTTTGAATACTAAGACGTACAGGGAGAGGCCAGACCTTTACGGCACTGCAAAGTTGTTTTTCAACGACACCGGGGGCAATGTTTACCCTTCCACTCCTTTTACTTATGAACTCCTACCTCGCGATGCGGAGCTCCGAGCTTTTCTGCAGGACCTGCGGGGTGTCTCTGCTTCAAGCATCCCTCAAATTATAAACCCCTTCAAGCGACAGAGCACCTCTTCTACTCCAGACCCCCTCAATGTTTCGTACCTCGAAATGTTCGAGATCATCAAATTCCTCACCAAGCGTGGAGATTTCAAAAATGCAAACCACTAAGAACCTTCGTCGTGAGTACTCGACGACTCGTATGCCGGACTTTTCAGGGCTTAAGGCTCTCGTTCTCCCCGGCGCTTTCTATGGCTCGTGTGTTGGCCTGATGGCTGAAGCTGGCTTCCAGAAAGCACGAGACTTTGAAGATGCTGACGTTGTTGTTTTCATCGGTGGCGAGGATATCAATCCTTCCCTGTACGGTGAGCCGACGCACAGGACTACATACTTCACCGAGATTCGTGACCATACGGAGAAGATGTACTTCGGTAAGTGTCTTGAGCAGGGCAAGGTGATGTTCGGTATCTGCCGCGGCGCACAGTTTCTCCACGCTATGAACGGCGGCAAGCTCTGGCAGAATGTCAACAACCATGCAGGTGGTGATCACGCTATCTATGATATCGACAACGATGTTTACGTTGAAGCAACGAGCATTCACCATCAGATGCTGCGCATGAGCGACTCTATCGACGTTGTGGCTATCTGCGGCGAGCAAATTGCTACCTCGTTCGAGGACGGCACTGGCAAGGTGGTGACGGTAAACAAGGACGATGTTGAGCAGTACGAGCTTGAGATTGAAGCGGGGGCGTACAAGGATTCGCGTTGCTTCTTCGTACAGGGGCATCCTGAGATTGGCAGCGCTGCTTACCGTTCATGGACTATGCATCGGCTGTTCGATTACATGATGGCTTGGGGCGCTGACCAACCGGCTGACGAGTTCTCGGTACTTCCTAAGGCCTCTGCAATCACTTCTTAATAGGTATTATTAAGAGTATTGTTAATTAACTATCTTTTTAACAATACCTTTAAACTACCTTATATAAGGATTATATCACCTTTTACAAGGTTTGTCAAGGAAAATCGACATGCAGACAATTAAACAGGTTGTGGACAGAGCTATTAAGAATAACAACGGCAATGCCTACCGTGCCTTTACCCGGTACGTGTCTGCTAACAGAGCTGAACTTAGAGACCTTGGGCTTCTCGAAAAAGATGTAGACGTTCTCCCTGAACACAAGAAGTGAAAGGAATTATTTATCTGCGGTATCGTAGGTATGGCAGGCAATCTGACTTTCAAGCAGATCGCGGCCTTTCGAGATATGCTAATTGTCAACCAATTGCGCGGTAGGGATGCTACTGGCGTTATTCGTGTTGCCAACAACAACACCGACAGGTGGATGAAGCGTGTTGGTCCTCCTGAGTTTCTGATTGAGACTAAGGAATACGACAAGGAGATCGAAGCTTCCGGTTGTAAGGTTCTTATCGGCCACGGCAGGGCTAAGACGGTTGGCGAGAACATCCATCGTAATGCCCATCCTTTCGATCACGGTGACATCGTAGGCGTCCACAACGGCACCCTGCGGTCTCATTACAGTATGGAGCGCTCACGAGACTTCGACGTTGATAGTGACCTGCTTTACTGGCACATCAACGAGTACGGTCTTGAGCATACTGTCGCACAGCTCGACAATGCAGGCGCTTGGGCTCTTGTGTATTGGAACCGAGCTGACAACACGCTTAACTTCATCCGCAATGCCGAGCGTCCTCTCTACTTCGCTCATTCCTCTGACAGCAAGGCCATGTTCTGGGCCTCTGAGCCTTGGTACTTCTCGACCCTCACTCGCAAGGGTATCGAGCTTCGTAAGGATGAGAACGGCAGTTCGTTCTACCCTCTGCCTATCGAGACTCACCTCGCATACAAGATCGACGGCACCAAGAACGAGCCTACCGATATCTTTACCCTTCGTGTAACCAAGGATGTTAAGGGGGCCGTCAAGACGACAACCCGAAATTTTTCTCCGCCGCAATCGACTACCTACTCTAATACTCACTACCACCGCGGAGGTTCAGTGCCGCGCCCTTTCGACGTGAAGGACGACTTGGACGACCGACTCCCACCCCGACTACTCCCTCCGACCACTCAGACTCCGGACGCGTCGAAAGTTATTCTTGGACCAGACGGCAAACCGTTGAGCTCCTCACAGAAAAATACGGATTCGTCACAGGCGTCGAACGATGGGAAAAATGGGCAGCGTCCAAAGCTATCCTTGGTATCGAACAATTCCAACGGCTCTCCGCAGGCAAACAACGCAAACACCTCAAGAAAATGCAACGAGAGTGGGGTGAGCTCCGAAAGGCGGAAGGTTTCGTTCCGAACGATACTCGGACAAGAGTATATCACTGACAACAAAAGCAAGCGCGAGTTCACTGTCGATGATTTTGACGACCTCACCTCAGGCTACTGTAACTTCTGTGAGGCACCTATTGGAGATATTGCAGATGTTCACGAGATTTTCATCTCACCCAAAACTTTGTGTGATGACGAAGTGGTTACTTTTGTTTGTACTGATTGTGTCGATCCCACAAAAGCTGTCGTGAACCTTTAATTTACTGGAGAATACATTATGTCTACTTTTATGATTGGCTGCGATCCTGAACTGTTCCTCACCAAGCGTGACGGTACTCCCCTCTCTGCACACGGCGCTGTTCTCGGTACCAAGAAGGCACCCAAGCCTGTGCTTGGCGGCGCTATTCAGGTTGACGGCATGGCCCTTGAGTTCAATACTGATCCTGTTGTGCTGAACGCTGACTTCGATTCTTTCAATCGCAACATCAACAACGTTCTCAAGGAGCTGAAGAAGGCAGTCAAGGAGACTGACGGGTTCAAGACTTCTCGTTTCAAGATTGCCCCTGTCCAAGACTTCGGCAAGGAGATCATGGACAACACTCCTGACGAAGCCAAGGAACTGGGCTGTGACCCGGACTTCTGTGCCTACACCGGGCAGCCTAACCCGCGCCCTGACGGTGAGGTTACTTTCCGTACGGCTAGTGGTCATATCCACATCGGTTGGGGTGCAGATATCCCAGTAGAACACCCTGAGCACATGGCGATCTGCTGCGACTTCATCAAGTGCATGGATGCTCACGTCGGTCTGTTCATGACGATCATTGAGTCCGATCCTCGCCGCCGCGAGCTATACGGCAAGGCTGGCGCTTTCCGCCCGAAGCCTTACGGTGTTGAGTACCGTACTCCCTCTAACGAATGGCTTACCTCTGTCGCGTATCGCCGTACGATTTACGATCTTACCCTTAGAGCCAAGAACGCTATGAGTTCTATGGCAGGTAATATGCACAGGCTTTTTAGCCGTTCGGTTGAAACTTTCAAGTCTGAAGAAGAGTTTTATTCCCGTGTTCGTGAAGTGATCGACAGCGGGGATAAGACAGCAGCTCGAAATATCCTTCTTGGGCGTTTTATTCAGCAGCCCTATTGGATGAGCAAGATTGAAGCCACCCTCATTGACAATATTAACGCTGCATACAATGCGGCCACCACTGTCATGGAAAATAAGGTTGCGTAAAAATGCTAAAAACAGACTTCTTTTGGACGGACTCCGCTCAGGCCGAAGAACGCCTTCGTAACTCTTACGTTCTTTTTGGAGATTGTGTAGCATACGTAGAGAGGATTTCTAGCTCCCGATCGGCAGGCCCTCGTGCAGATATCCGGCTGTACCCTGAAAATCGACATGAACTTGTCTCCCTTTCAGACCCCAGGTTTGGGCGCTTTCGTACCCCTCTGCCTATCGGTTGGGTAAACAACATGCAGTATAGGCGGGCGTACTTCGTTGTTCGCTCTCCGCAGCGCTCTCGCATCCACGGTATGGTTGACTCCAACACTATGGTGTACCAAGTTCGCAACAACGGGCTTGTACCTTCTGACGAGTTGCGATTTAGCACTCTTGCTACTGACCTCATGTACAAAGCAGCCATCAACAACGATTACCCGCCGCTTGACAAGGTTATCGACAAGATCAAGCAGGGTACTTGCATTGCCTTCTCAAAGAATATGTGCATCAATCGTGACACTGACGGTATTCGTTGGTTGTTTGTTGGAGCAGATCGTGTCGGTCTTTTCACAGGTTCCGACACCCTTCTCTTGCTTTCTTCTTTCTCGTACGTAAAAGAGCAGCTTGCCGAGGCTGCTGAGTTCACTGTAAACAACATCATGGAGTTCTAAAATGTCCGCTTTCATGGAAGAATACGAAAAGCAGCACTCAGAGCTTGTTTGTATTCCCGGCTTCGAAATGAACCGTCCTTACGCTGGCTCTGTTGTCAGCGGTGATGTGGGTCTTGAGCTTGAGATTGAGGGAGTTTCTCTGCCTTCACAGGGAGCTCTTGAGCGCATTTCTGGCAAGCGCTCCGGTACCCGCTGGGAGACTAAGACTGACGGCTCTCTCCGCGGTGAAGCTCTTGAGTACGTCCTTAGCGGTCCGTGTTTCATCGACGAGGTTGAACCTCTCATCACCGGCCTTTATGATAAGTTCAAGGATACCGGCACTCGACTGGCTCTCACCAATCGTTGCTCTACTCACGTACATGTCAACATGACTGGCAAGAAGGTCAATGAGATTACCTCTGCGATTGCTCTTTGGTCTGCTTTCGAGGAACCTCTTACTCTCTGGGCAGGTGAAGAGCGCGTCAACAATCACTTCTGCCTGACTGGTAAGGACAGCAATCAGGGGACGATCCACGCTTGGCGGGGGTTTCTTCGTACTGGTGGCACTCGCTTCCGGGACAACCTCAAGTACAGTGCCCTCAACATTCTTACTCTCCAGCGCTTCGGCTCTCTTGAGTACCGTGTGATGAATGCCAGCGAAGACCCTTCTCGCCTCATCGACTGGACTAAGTTCGTATTTACCTTGACTCGTTATGCAGGCGAGCAGTTCAACAACCCACGCTCTTTGCTGTACGCAATGTCAGAGCGTGGCGGTCGTGAGATGTTCCGGGATATCTGCGAACGGGCTGGGGTTTCAGCTGACTTTGTTCTTGGTGTTGAAGCCACCGTTCCCGAGATGAACCAAGCAGTCCTTGATGGTTTCCGCCGAGCGCAGCCTCTTGTGGCAGGCTTTGATTGGGACGCTTGGATGCCAGAAATTAACAAGGAGTACGTCGTCGACCCTTTTGGGCGTAAGAAAAAGATTAAGAAGTCTGTTTATGATACGGACGCAGTTGATCTTGGCTTTGATATTGATCTAGCAGACCGTGCGCCGCGTATTGTTTTCGATCCCGGTAGAATGGCTCCTGCACCAACTGCACCAGTAGAACCTGTCCGACCTGCATTTGTACCTCGTAACTACATCTGGGCCGACGGTGTGTGGCAGAACCCTGATTGGGAACAAATTCGTGGAGAGCTGCAACGATCTCGCGAAATTCCTGTAGGGCCGAACTATTTTCGAAATTACAGGGGGATAGAAGAAGAAACCTTTAGCATTAATTTTGCAAGGCCTATCGAATTTGTTGATGGCACTGAAGCGATCATTGTTCAAATTTCGAACCGTGGAGACTCTTTTCAGGCCGCACCTCTTGTAAATATGGTGTGGGAAGGTATCCCTCTCCGGCAGGGCTATTGGTACCGGACTAGTGACGGTGGGTGGTCCGGTGGAACTCGGTCGCACCCAGCTATTCGTAATGTCCGATAGGAGGTTTTAATGCGTATTCGAGTTCTTCCTTACAAGCAGGGCAGCCGCTCTGCTCGTACTCTTGCTGATGCTCTTGGAGGTCGTGTACTCCGACTAGAGGGTAGTCGGTTTATTCCTCGTGGACGAGATGTCATTATCAATTGGGGTTCTACTGTTTTTCCGGAACTTCCAAGGTATGACGACAGGGCAAGACTTCTCAACACACCTTCAGTAATTCGCTTGGCGAGTAACAAGCTGAACTTCTTCAATCTCATGGCGCGAGACAACGCCGATATCATCCCTCAATTCTGGACTAATCGAAATGATATCCCAGATACCGCATATCCTATTGTGTGTCGCACTGTCCTCGCCGGGCATTCAGGGGCTGGTATCGTTATCGCAGAATCCCCCGACCAACTCGTCGATGCCCCCTTGTACGTCAAGTACATTCCAAAGCAAGACGAGTATCGCATTCACGTAGGAAAGAAACCAGACGGTGAACTTACAATCATCAGCACCCAGCGAAAGGCTCGACGCGAAGGTTTCGAGAACCCCAACTGGCGAGTTCGAAATCACCATAACGGGTTTGTCTTTGTGCGAGGTAATGTCAATCCGCCGCAATCTGTCTTTGACGTTGCCAAGTCCGCTCTGGGTTGCACTAGCCTCGATTTCGGTGCCGTTGACGTTATCTGGAACGAGCGACAGCAGCGAGCCTACGTACTTGAAGTGAATACTGCCCCCGGTCTTGAGGGTCAGACTGTTACTGACTACGTTTCTTTCTTTAGGGAGTTCTTCTAATGTCTTATGAATACCACGGCGGGTATTGCTGCGGAATTTCTCATGTTCATTCTTTCCCTCCTAGGGCTGACTCGAATTGGCTTGATCGAGAGATGGCTCGGGCTGTCGAAGAAATTGAAGAGAAGAACAGGCTTTATGTTGAAGAAGGTCTCCGTCAAATGTGGCGAGGGAAGTTTGGCCACGCTATCGAAGTTTGTCTGACAGACGATCAAATGATTGTATGGGCAGAGACTCTGAAGAAGAAAGGGTTTAAGCTCGGTCTTCGTTGGCTGAATGACAATTCTGGAAACTACTGCAACCTTCTGACTTGGGCTCCTAAGCGCGCTGGTAAGAAGCGTCCGTATAAGTGGTGAGTAACTGATATGTTCCAAAGATTTCCTTCTCTTACTCGGTTCAGCCATGACTGGACCATTACTGAAAAGATTGACGGCACTAACGCTTGCATTATCTTTCATGCTGACTCTCGCGCAGCTTGGGGAGATGAAGAATACGATTACGCCATTATTGACAAAGTAGGTCCTTGTTTTGTTTATGCACAGTCAAGAAATAATTTGATCTATCCATCAAGAGACAATGCAGGTTTTGCGGCTTGGGTAAAAGAGAACTCTAAAGCTTTGTACCTTGCACTTGGAGAAGGGAGGCATTACGGGGAATGGTGCGGATCGAACATTCAACGGCGGTATGATATTCCTGTAAAAAAGTTCGCTCTTTTCAACACACACCGATGGAGAGAACTTACAGAAAACCCTCTCATTGACGGCCAATTGACATGTGTGCCAGTTCTTGCTGAAGGGTATATGGACAACCCCGGACAAGTTGCAGAAGGAGTAATGGAACTTCTAAAACGTCGAGGGTCAGTGTTCTCTCCCGGTTTTATGAATCCTGAAGGAGTAGTCATGCGGCACAACCCGTCTGGAACAGTATTCAAGAAAACTTTTGAATACGACGAGCAGGGAAAGTGGGCGGAAAAGCTCGCAGCAAAAGAAAACACTTGACAAAGCGTTTCTAAACTGGTATTATATAGAGTAAGGTTGAAAGGAATTATTTATCAAGTGTCACATTTGCGATGCCACACTAGGCGAAGACTCAATCCAATGGAACAGTCAGCACGAAGACTGGGACCCGTGCCCTACATGCCTTATAGAAATCTCTGAGCTGTTCAACGACGATAGTGAAGAAGAGATTGCTGAGAAGCTCCGTCTTGAATGGGGTGATGATATTGTAGAAGAGGTTCCTTACGATGTCTAGAACGTGGGTTTATTCTGATCCTCACTTTTACCATAAGAACATTGTCAAGTTCGCTAACTACGACGGAACCAAGCTGCGTCCGTGGGATGACGTTGAAACTATGACAGAGGAAATGATCCAATGGTACAACGAACTTGTGTCTGCGGAAGACCGAGTGTATATCTTGGGCGATGTCGCTTTCACGACAGCAAACATCATCTCAACCGTTGGACGTATGAACGGTCGCAAAGTTCTCGTACCGGGAAACCACGAACCGAAGAAGATGAAGAAATACATCGACCTCTTTGATGATGTTCGAGGGTATGTGCAGCGTGACGGTTTCATTATGAGCCACATTCCTATCCATCCGGGTTCGCTTGGACGATGGGGGTTGAATATCCACGGGCACACTCATAACAATGTGGTTCAAACATTCTCAGGACCAGACCTAGAGTACGAAGACAAGAGGTACTACTGTGCTTGTGTCGAACGTACCAACTTTCGTCCTAAACTTCTTGATGAAATCCTACATGAAAGGGGATTGAAATAAGAAACACAACACACCTTCCATGCCCTGTATGCGGATCGTCAGATGCCTTCTCTATCCAAGACAACGGATGGGGCAAGTGCTTTGGCGGCTGCGGTGGCAAGAACTTTCCTCCAGAACAAGTAGAAAAAATGACAGGAAATGCAGCGCCAGAAATTCTGACTGGAGGTTTTAGTCCTAAAGTCAATCTAGAGTTCACACCTATCTCAACAGTAGCCCGAGGGTTCGCTGCGCGAGGTATCACAAAGGAGACTATCCAGAGGTACAAGGTAGACGTTGGCGGCCCTATGGCGGACTACGAAGCCAAGTACCCTCTGTACGATCTGAACAATCGCCACATCGCCAACAAGGTCCGCAAGCCTGACAAGCAGTTCGCCTTTGAGGGTGATGTTCGTACGGTAAAACCCGGACTGTTTGGTCGTCATGCCTTCCCTGCAGGAAGTGCCAAGATGATCACCGTGACAGAGGGTCAGGACGACGCTATGGCGGCTTATCAGATGATGGGCAGTCGGTACCCCTGCGTCTCTGTGCACTCTTCCAGCACGGCTGAGAGGGACTGTAGAGAGGACTTCGAATACCTCAACTCGTTCGAGACGATTGTACTTGCATTTGACAACGATGAAGTAGGGAACAAGGCAGCTAAGGCTGTTGCTAACATCCCCGGTTTTCCTCTCGGTAAGATCAAGGTTCTTACTCTACGTAAGTTCAAGGATGCTAACGACTACCTTCTAAACAAGGAGTCAGAGGCATTCTCTCGTGAGTGGTGGGCAGCACCTGTTCATCAGCCTGACGGTCTTAAGTTCGGCAGTGATATCTGGGAAGAAATTATCAACCGCAAGGAGTCTTTCACAGTTCAGTATCCTTTCCCCGGACTGAATGAGAAGACCTTTGGTATGCGCCTGTCCGAGCTTGTCACAGTGACAGCAGACACAGGTGTTGGTAAGACTTCATTCCTTAAGCATATCGAGCATAAACTTCTTACAGACGAAGAGGTAATTAAAAATGGTTACGGAGTTGGCTTCCTTCATCTTGAAGAACCTAACGGTGATACTGCTCTCGGCCTACTTAGTATCCACAATTCTACTCCTTATCATTTGCCTACGACTGAACGTAACCCTGAAGAGCTTCGAAAAGCTTATGACGAGTTGCTTAATAACAACCGGGTTGTTGTCTGGGATCACTTCGGGAGTAATTCTGTTGATGCTGTCCTTGGGAAGGTACGACATATGGTCGCACTCGGATGCCGCTACATCGTGCTTGACCACCTTAGTATTGTTGTTAGCGATCAGAGTGGTGACGAGAGGAAGCAGCTAGATGAAATTACAACTAAGCTCAAGACTCTTACAATGGAGCTTGACATTGCAGTTATGGCGGTTATTCATACTAATCGTCAGGGTCAAATCCGGGGGACTGCCGGGGTCGAGCAGCTATCTAATATTGTCATTCGGCTCGAAAGGAATAAAACTGACGCTAACGAATGGCGACGGAATGTTACCAAAGTTTCAGTGGAAAAGAATCGGTTCTGTGGATATACAGGTCCGGCGTGCTATCTATGGTACAATAAAGATACGGCGCGATTGACCGAGCTTGAGCCAGACGAGATTGCAACATACGAAGCAGGAGATTCCCTGCGAGATGATCAGGTAGGATGGTGATGTGGTACGTACACGTAAATCAACATGTTATCAGGAAGAACATCCGTGCAAAAGATAAAGAACCTCCTATCTCTATTCGCAAGGGTAAATCCGGACCTGCTACTTATGTCTACCAGTGTGAGCTTCCTGCTGGTTCTACTATGGTTTACAGCCCGGACGAGCCCCTTCTAAGTTGTGGAGCCCGACTAGTAATCGAATGCCCAGAGGAGCCTAAATACGATGTACCTACCCAGCAAGGAGCAACTCCATAAGTATTGGGCAATTGATATTGAAGGAGACCCTATCCCTTCCACAAGGATTTGGTGTCTCTGTGCTTGGAATGTTCGTACAAGAGAAGAAGTACGACTAAGAGACTATGTTGCGATCCGAGAGTGGGTTGCTGCTAGGTTAGCTGAAGGTTGTAAGTTTATTGCCCATAACGGCATCGGCTACGATTTCCCCACGCTAAACCGTATCCTTGGCACGGCTATTACAATGTCTGCAGCCATCGACACTGTGGTTATGTCTATGGTCTTTTCTCCGTCCCTCGACGGGGGCCACGGCCTAGCAGCTTGGGGCCTTCGCCTTAAGTTCCCTAAGGGAGATTGGACCGACTTCAGCCAGTGGTCTCAAGGCCAAGAAAATTACTGTATGAACGACGCAATCCTTTGCGGCAAGACATTCCTTGCCCTTGTTGCTCGTATGCAACAGGTCGGTTTTACAGAAGTTGGTCTAGAGATTGAGCACAGATCTTGGCAACTTATCCAAGTACAGAAGAAGAATGGTTTCGCGTTCAATATCAAGGAGGCCCATACACTACTCGCTAAATTGAGAGAGAAAGAGAATGAACTACGTGACAGAATCCATACCTATTGGCCGCCTTCTCTCGAGAAAGTTGCTACCTTCAAGAGACCTTATAAGAAAGATGGTGCAGCTACTTCTAATTATGAGAGACACCAACAGCAGTATGTTGAAGTACGAGTCCGAGAAGACGACGGAGAATATGATGCTTATGACTACGTGTATTTCAACGTTGGAAGTCCACCTCAACGAGTTGAAAAGCTACTGGAACTCGGGTGGAAACCATACGACGACGAATGGAACGTAGCCAAGAAGGGTCCGAACAGAGGTAAGCGCACCTCTCCTAAGACCACAACTAAAGGCAAGCTTGTCCCCTCTCTTGAGAAGTTTGCAGAAGACTCCGGCAAAGACGAGATCCGCCTTATCGCTAAGTGGATTGAAATCAATGCTCGAGCCAACATGATTAACACATGGATCGAAGCATATGATGACAACACTGGCTGTATCCACGGTACTCTCTGGCTGGCTAATACTCTCCGCTATAAGCATTCTAACCCTAATAGCGCTAATATCCCTGCTGTTCGAGTGGGAGCCACCGGCCCCCTTCTTGGAGAAGATGGGGTATATACTTGGGAAGCTCGTAATCTGTGGGGTGTGCGACACCCTGATCGTAGGTTGGTTGGTGTTGACGCTAAAGGCATTCAGCTTCGTGTCCTCGCCCACTATCTAAACAACCCTAAATTTACGGAGTCAGTACTTGACGGAGACCCACACTCTTACAACCAAGAAGTTGGAGGCTTTGCAACAAGAGCTATCGCAAAGACTTTCATCTACGCTTTCCTGTTGGGAGCAGGAGATGCAAAAGTCGGTCAAATCATTGGAGGATCGACGAAGGACGGTCGAGAAATTAAAGGAAGATTTGTCGCTAATTTTCCGGGTCTCAGCGATCTACTCGATGACCTTGAGAGACAGGTTGAACGAACTGGAAGAATTGTCCTTTGTGACGGGACACCCATTATCGTCACCGCTCCACACACTCGCCTTGGATACCTACTCCAAGGAGACGAATCAAGAATCATGAAGAAGGCTGCTATCCGAGCGGCTGTTGAAGTACAACGCAGGAAGTTGGATGTTCTCAAGGTTGGTGACATTCACGATGAATGGCAAAATGATGTTTATAAGGACCACACTGATGAATTTGCAAATGATGTCTGCCCGATTGCTTTCCGCAGCAGCGGCGAGTTTTTCCGTTATCGCCTTCCTATCGCTTGTGACAGCAAGGTAGGATTGACATGGGCCCAAACCCATTGATAGTTACCAATCCTTACGATCCGTGGTGCAACACTTGCGGTAAAGACATTCCTATGGGTGTTTGGAATGAAAACGAAGGAGAGTGTGACGAGTGTTTAGAGTGGTGGAGAAATAATTCACCACCTGAAGAAAATAGTTCTTGACTTTTGACCACTTTGTTGGTATAATACAGTATAAGGTTAGCGCCCGTGTTTGTCCGAGCGGGAGATTACGCAGGTTGTCAGGCAGAGTACTAAGCCGTTAATAGCAACATCGGACTCCAATACATTGTGAAAGGTAATAGTTTAATGGCAAATAAGAATCAGACTTTCGTTATTCGTGGCAAGGCATCTTACGCAAAGATTCTTGGCGACCCTATCCCCAACTATGATAAGTCGGGGCGTGAATGGAAGATGGACCTCCAGCTTACCAGTAAGGAAAGTGTGAAGGAAATGAAGGCTGCCGGTATCGGCGACCGTGTTAAGACCAAGGAGAATTATCTTGGTGGTGCGCCGTTTATGTCCTTCAAGCAGGCTGAGTTCCGCAAGGACGGGGTTACTAAGAACGAACCTATCAAGATTGTTGATGCCGCGGGCAAGCCGTGGGACCCTGACAAGCTTATTGGTAACGGCTCTGACGTAGACGTTAAGTTCGCCAAGGTCGATTACGGTCCGGGCAAGAAGCCGGGTGTCTACATTCGAGCAGTCCGCGTCCTGTCTCTTGTCCCGTACGAGAAGGATGACTTCGGCGCTGTCTCTGAAGATGATGAGTTCTTTCAGGAAGCTCTTAAGGTGAGTGACGACGAGTTCGCTAAGGACTTCGGCCTGTCTGACGACCTTGATGATGAACTTCCCATGTAAGTAAGTTTGCCGGTTTAGCTCAGTTGGTAGAGCAACTGCCTTGTAAGCAGTAGGTCACGGGTTCGAAGCCTGTAGCCGGCACCATCGTCTCGACCGTGGGTGCGCCCAGCGCGGAAGAGTACTACCTCAGGGAGTTCCCAGAGGACTGGGCAGCTTATTGCGGAGATTGTATGACAGAGTTTGAACGTTTTATGTTGTCGGTTGTGTTCGGGTTTACAGTAGGAGAAATCCTAGGGACTGTTCTAAAGATGCTCTATGGTTAAGAGAGTAGATATTGTATTCAAGCGTACAGGGAATTTCACACAGCGTGGATATGCGTCTGTTGACGTGGAAGATGGCCACGATTGGCGAGAGCAAGCGTATAAGCTAAACCTTGCTGAGTTCCTCCCTTCATCTATGATCTATGAGAACGAAGACTGGCAGTTCGACACTATCTTTATCGAGGAAGACAATGACAACCCTGACACTTGAAGAACTGCAGGAACTCAATTGGGCTATTGATTACGTTACTGGGTATCTCACAGATAACTCTTGTGGAGATCCTGAGTGTTGCGGAGGGCCGTATTATAACTATGACGACTACCTAGAAAATCTAGAAGTTATGCACAAGTTTGGAATTTATTATGAAAACCCTTGATACGCTTGTCGCAGACATTTACTCCCTCTTTGACCCTAATAAAACGCACGAACCAAACGAAGAAAACCTAGAGCAGTTCGCCCAAAACCTCAAGAGTATTCTCCGTACGAGACTCGCTTCTCGTGAGAATGTTCGAGACCCTTTGCGGTTTTCTGCTCTCGGTAAGCCTGACCGTCAGCTCTGGTACATGGCTAAAGAATACCCGTCAGAAGAAATGACACCTAAGACGTACTTTAAGTTCTTGTATGGAGATGTTATTGAAGCTCTTCTTCTCTTCCTTGCTAAGGAATCTGGTCATGATGTTCAGTCTGAGCAAATGGAGATTGAAGTGGATGGGGTCAAAGGTCATATTGACGCTATCATTGACGGCGTTGTCGTTGATGTCAAGTCCGCGTCTCCATTCTCGTATAAGAAGTTCAAAGACCACTCGCTCATTGAGAATGATCCTTTTGGATATATCCAGCAGATCTCTGGTTACACAAGTGAGATTACTCCGGGCAAAGGTGGAGCTTTTCTTGCAGCAGACAAGGTAGGTGGTGATCTTACGGTGATGAATGTTAGTTCGTCTATCGTAGAGTCTCACCCTCCTGCCCCACGAATTGCACACCTTAAAGAAGTCATTGCACAAGCCACTCCCCCTCCTCGTTGTTTCGACCCTGAGCCTGACGGCAAGAGCGGAAACATGAAGCTGGGTACACAGTGTTCTTATTGTGCGTTCAAGACTGAGTGCTGGCCCGGTCTTCGGACGTTCATTTATTCAACTGGTCCTCGGTATTTGACCACAGTAGTAAAGGTTCCTGACGTGTATGAAGTCACCTAAACGTAAGTACAGAAGCGGTTATGAAGAACGAGTAGCGCTAGCTAACACAGATGCAGCGCACGAACCTTCAGAACCGATCGTCAGGTACACAATCACTAAGAGGTACATTCCCGACTTCGTATTGCCCAACGGGATTATTGTAGAAGCTAAAGGATACTTTGAGAGTAAAGACCGTACAAAGATGGTGGCGGTTAAGAAACAGAACCCGCACCTCGATATTCGGTTCATCTTTCAGAAGGCCAACAATCGTATAACTAAGAGCGCTAACAGCCGTATGTATTGGCAGTGGTGCGAAGACAATGGCTTCCTTTGGGCAGAAGGAACCACTATCCCAGAGGAATGGTATGAGTAAACGTATTCTAGTAATCCCTGACAGCCACGCACATCCTGACTATAACAATGACAGGTTTGAGTGGGTTGGTCAGTTGATCCACGATCTAAAGCCGGACGTTGTTGTGAACATTGGCGATCTTGCAGACATGCCGTCTCTTTGCTTCCACAGCAAGGCAGCAGAGATGGAAGGCGCACGATACGAAGCAGACTGCAACGCAGCCAAGGACGCTCAAGAGAAGCTCTTCCACTACGTACGGAAGTCAAAGAAGAAGATGCCCCGTTGGGTGTGGACTCTTGGCAATCACGACATCCGAGCTGAACGTTTTGTTGCTGAGAACCCAGTCTTTGAAGGCAAGCTTAAGAACTCTGATATTGGCTACGAAGATTATCCTTGGGAGGTGATCCCTTTTCTTCAGCCTATCGACATTCAAGGTATTGACTTCATTCACTACGCAACTAGCGGGCTGATGGGCCGACCGATCGGAGGTACGCACCCTGCTTGGAGCATCATCAAGAAGCGCAATAAGAGCACGGTTGTAGGACATTCGCATGTCACTGACTACAAGATCGACAGGACTCCCGGTCGCTCCCTTATGGGACTCGCCTGCGGTTCGTACGTAGACTATGAAGCTGCATATGCAGGGCCGGCCAATGATATGTGGTCCCGTGGTATTGCAGTTCTAGACGACGCCGAAGAAGGTCTGTTCGATTTTCAGTGGATTAGCCTTTCCAGATTGAAAAAAGAATATGGCAAGAATTAAAAGAGATTTAGGAGTTTCTTTTAAGCTGGACCCTGTGGAGTATAGAAAAAGGTACAAAGAGTCAATTAAAAATTCTCCTGTACCTTCTTGTGATAAAAAGTATAAACAGAACAAAGAAGTATACTCTAAATACTACCAAGAAAATAAAGATAGAATTAATGAAAATAGCCGACAAAGACGGTCTGATTTTAAAGTTCAAATTTTAGATGCAATTAAGCATCGCAGTAAAAAGCGCGGTGAAATTTGCAATTTAGAACTTAAAGATATCATTATTCCAGAATACTGTCCGGTATTTCCTTGGATTAAATTGGAGAAAACTGAAACTAAAAACACTACACCGTCAGCAGATAGGATGGATTCCTCGTTAGGGTATACTAAAGAGAATACAACTATCATGTCAACACGCGCGAATATTTTGAAAAGAGACGCAACACTAGAAGAGCTTATCGCTTTAGGGAAGTGGGCGGAAAAAGTTCGTAGAGAGTACGAGAATAAGTAATAGGAAATGAGTATTATGGATGAGGGCGAACTTAGCCCAATTGTTAGAAGCGCCCTCATTGATAAGTTCGAGGGCTGGGAACTCGTCGAGTTTCTAAATATCTCTATTGACCGCATTGTAGATCTTCTAGAGGAAGACATTGTGGAGAACCTAGAAGATATCTACGAAGAGCTCGGCTTTACAGTAGAGGACGATAATAATGAATGATATGTATTTCTGGCTGGGAGAAGATTCAGACCTGAACCTTGTAGACGCAAAGACATTTGACGCCTTGCAGAACTCTTACCGCGGTACAACTAAGCGCTGGCAAGAGGTTGATGTCAACCCTCAAATGACTTACTTTTTCTATGGTATTCTAGAACCTGACGACGAACAAGAAGAAAGTGATGCCGACATTGAAGCTAACGACCAGTGGGATGATCTCCTCAATTACAACGGCTGAAGCAGACCCCCTCTCCGTACAGGTAGGGGGAGGTCACTATAAAGAGTTTGAAATCCAACCTATTGAGTACTGTATGAGGAACGGATTGGATCATTGCCAGTCTAATATCATTAAGTATGTAACTCGCCACAAGCACAAGGGAGGTCTTCAAGATCTCGAGAAGGCTCGCCACTATATCGACCTTTTGATTAAGTTTGAATATGACCGGCCTTAACAAGTACGAAGACAAGCAAAAGAGGGAAATGCGGCGGAAGCTCCACAAGGAAAAGGACTTCCGCTACCCTAAGCGTAAAAAGAATTATATTGAGGAAGATGACTACGATGAAACAATTGAGCCGTGAAGATAAGGTTAAGCAGTTTCGAGAAGCTGCAGGTAAGGTAAATTTTGATGGGACTCCGGACAGCGTTGATGAGTCTATTGCTACTTGTATCGTTGAGGAACTTAACGAGTTCTTTATCGCTGCAGACGCGTACATCAAGGACTCGGGCAACATTGATCTTCGAGCCGACCTTTGTAAGGAGTGGGCCGACCTGCAGTACGTAGTCTCTCAGGCCGCGCTGTACTTTGGCATTCCTTCTGACGAATCTTTTAATCGAGTACACATGAGTAATATGACTAAGGTAGTTGACGGCAAGGTTATCTTCCGAGAGGACGGTAAGATCCTCAAGCCTGCCACGTACGAAGCTCCCGACATGCGAGGCCTATGAAGTACGGCTCTCCCGAGTATACGAAAGAGTGGAGAGAAAAACACAAAGATCGTTTGATCAATGTGCGGAAAGAAAAATATGCTGCACGAAAAAATCGTAGGGATCGTAGGTACTATTGGCTTAATAAGTACAAGGTATCGAAAGGCTGTAATGCTTGCGGCTATGACAAACATCCAGTTAGTTTGGATTTTGACCACATTGATCCGAGTATCAAAAGTTTTACCATAGCTCGTCGAATTGATCTTTCTACTCTGAAAACATTATTTCAAGAAATAAGAAAGTGTCAAGTACTTTGCGCTAATTGCCACCGAATTAAAACACATGAGGATAAACTTGCTAAAGAAACCAGATAACCTTGTCGAACCTTTTCCCAGCTTTTATGAGAAATTTATTTTTGTAAGTAGGTACGCCCGGTGGATTGAAGAAAAGAAGCGCCGAGAAACGTGGGAAGAAACTGTCGAAAGGCTTGTTACATATTATGGCAACCGCCTTGGTTGGCCGGGTACTGAACAAGACTGGACAAATATTTTTTCCGCAATTTATAATCTAGAGGTCATGCCCTCAATGAGAGCTTTGATGGCTTCTGGAAAGGCTATGGATCAAAACGACATTTGTGCATATAACTGTGCCTATCTGGTGGTGGATAGCCCTAGAGCTTTTGATGAAGCTATGCTAATCCTCATGTGTGGCACGGGCGTCGGCTTTTCTGTAGAGGAACAATATGTTGACAAGCTCCCCAGAATTGCAGAACAGTTCAACCATTCAGATACCACCGTACGAGTTGGTGATAGTAAAGAGGGATGGGCGAGAGCTTTTAGGGAGCTCATTTCCCTACTTATTGCTGGTCAAATCCCGCGATGGGATGTATCAGCTGTTCGTCCTGCGGGAGCACGCCTTAAAACTTTTGGTGGAAGGGCCTCAGGACCTGAACCACTTGTCGATCTTTTTCAATTCACAGTTAGGCTCTTCTCTTCTGCCGCTGGCCGACGACTCACTTCACTAGAAGCTCACGATCTTATGTGTAAGATTGCAGAGATTGTAGTCGTAGGAGGTGTTCGTCGTTCGGCGCTTATCAGCCTGTCTGACGTAACTGACAACCGTATGCGTACGGCTAAGTCGGGTGCGTGGTGGGCGTCTAACGTACAGCGAGCTCTTGCTAATAACTCCGCGGTATACAATCGACGCAAGCCCGACATGGACTTGTTCCTTACAGAAGCAAAGGCACTATATGACTCAAAGAGCGGTGAACGAGGATTTTTCAGCCGATACGCATGTCAGTCAATTGCTGGACGAAATGGGCGACGCAATCCAGAATATGACTTCGGAACTAATCCTTGCTCAGAGATCATTCTCCGACCTAACCAGTTTTGCAACCTTACTGAGATCGTCATCCGCCCTGATGACACTTTGGAGTCTCTTAGTCGAAAGGCACGTATTGCAGCAATACTCGGAACAATCCAGTCGACTTTCACAGAGTTCAAGTATCTAAGGAAGATCTGGAAAGACAACTGTGAAGAGGAACGCCTTCTCGGTGTAAGTCTTACAGGCGTTGCAGACAACCCCGACCTGCTTACAAAGGAAGTTCTTAATGAGGTTCGTGACACTGTTGTTGCGACTAATAAGGAATGGGCTGAAAGGCTCGGGATTCCCCAGTCAACTGCTACGACTTGTGTTAAGCCAAGTGGCACTGTGTCTCAGCTTGTTAATAGCGGTTCTGGCCTTCATAGTCGGCACAGCCCTTATTACCTGCGAACTGTTCGTGCTGATAACAAGGACCCTCTTACTCAGTTCCTCAAGGACGCTGGCGTATACTCGGAGCCTGATATCACAAAGCCTGACAACACTACGGTCTTCTATTTTCCGATGAAGTCTCCTGAAGGCTCTAAGATGCGTGATGACGATACCGCCATCGGGTCTCTTGAGCTTTGGAAGACACTGCAAGAAGAGTGGTGCGAACACAAGCCTTCCGCTACAGTCTACGTACGAGAAGAAGAGTGGCCTGACGTTATTGCGTGGGTCTACAAGAACTTCGATATGCTGTCCGGTGTGTCCTTCCTTCCATACGACGGCGGTACATACAAGCAGGCACCGTATCAGGAAGTCACCAAGGAAGAGTACGAGGAGTGGTTGGTTAAGCATCCTCTCCCAGATATCAACTGGGACGACCTCCGCTTCTACGAGACTGAAGACATGACAACAGGTTCTCAGGAGCTTGCCTGCACCGGCAACGCCTGTGAGGTTGTTACGATTGGTAATGTACTAGATGGTTAAGGTGCTTGATCCTAATTGGCCTACTAACGGATACTCTCCGTTAACCGCCAAAGATATTTCAGAGCAAGTTGGAATTGACGGGCGTGTTGGCCGATTTATTATAAGTGAATACGAACAGTACCTATCAGAAAGAAAGCCGGTTGATCGTTTTGGGTACCCAGCCGCAATGGGCACTAAAGAGATTGAAGGTTGGCGGAAGTATGAACTAATGAAAGTTGTTCGAGCCGTCGAAACAATTGGCAATATGTATAAACGATAAATAAAAGAAAAGCCCCTATAGAGATTTCTAAAAAGATTTCTCTATAGGGGCTATTTTTGTATCTACTTCTTTTTAAGACCAGATGTTTCTACACCCCTTGTCTTTTCCCATGTACGCTGAGCACCAATGCCTAGCATACCAAGGACAAGCATCAAGAGATTCTCTGTGTCAACTACAGGCATCTGCCCTGTCCATCCTGAGAACCTTGCGACAGTCTCTGCAAACGGAGACATGACAAACTGCCAGCCAATGCCTACTGCGCAAATCCAGCCTACTGCTGGTCGCCAGCCGGCTACAAAGATGCTAGGATGTTGTGCTTCGATCTTATTGACTTCGATCTGACCCATGAGTTCATTGTGGAATCTCTCGTCAGCTTTATCTTCTAGCTCTTGCAGCTTGAACAAGATTTCATTCTTCTTGTCCTTGTCTACAATTGCCTTACCAGCAAGGTCTTTTACAAGACCAATCACATCGCCAATAATCGGAATACCCATTACTTACTCCTATATCCCGCCTTCTTCAAGGCTTCTTGAAACTTAATTGCGTACGTAGCAATTAGCATGGCTTTGTCCATGAGATTGATAATCCGACGAGCGTTAGTGAAGCGGCCTACAGACTCCTCTTCGTTTGGCAGATGCCGAGCAAGAGTATGCCGCCCCTGAGAGTCACCAGAAAACCACCCCTCCTTCATACCAAGAATCATAATCTTAGCTGAGATGTCAGGATCAAGCGCAAGGTCAAGATTGTTGGCAAGCTTGCCTTCAAGGCCTAGCTTCTTGTCAGCTTTATCGTAGTTCTCTTTCCACGTAAGCTGTACATCCCCTCGACCATAGTACGGGTAGTACCTAAGGTTTTTGCGTCTCCAGTCGTCACTAAGAGTGAGACCTTCTCGTACGGGAACCATCTTGTGGGCAGTCTCGTGGTAAGAGGTAGCTAGGGCGTATGCAGCCCAAGACAAGGGAAAGCCTGCTTCGATAAAAGCTTTGATCTTAGCCTCTGTTCCCTTGACCTGTTCTTGTGTAAGGCGCCCTCTAAACAAGCTCTTACGCACTTCAGCAAAAAAGACTTCGTAGTTGATATTCAGCTGTTTAGTTTCTACTGCAGCTTCTTCAATCTGCCCTAGAATCTGTTTTAGCTGAGCAAGAATTTCATTCAAAGCCTGTTCAATACCGGGCACCATACTTAATACCCCTTCAACCATTCAACAAGTGAAACACAGGCTCCAATAATACCTGTGCCTGCGAGGGCGCTGGCTAACCAGAACGCCCCCACACCTTTATTCTTCATGCCGAGTAGCTCATCTAGCTTGACATTCTGTTTTTCCACAATATCAGTTAGATGCGCCATTTGGACTTCCAATGCTGTTAGTCGTTCGGCCTCACTCTTAGTCATTGAAACCATCCTCGGTCTGTCCTTCTTCTTCATCTTCAGGCAAAGGACCAAAGATATCCTCTCTTGCCATTGCCCTCATGTCCTTTGCAATCACCTTGATCTCCTCAACCTTTTCTTCATCTGTAAGAGTATTCCAGCTAGGATCTTCTATTGCTTCCTTAGAAGCCGCAAGGATCAAATCGCCTGCGTAGTCCTGATACTGCTGGAACTGTCGAGAGTTAAGACGCTCAATACCCCACTTCTTAGCATCGTCCTTTCCGACAGGCGGAATAAGAGTTTTGCCAGAAATATCAGCAAGCCGCTGAAGCTCTACAACAACAGGAGTCTTGTCGATTGTGGACTGAGGGTGACGCCCCAGCCAACCAAGACCCTCACGATTTTCGAGAACTCTTTCCCGACCATACACGTCATTTCGTGCAGGGAGAGAAGACTTAAGGAAAGGCGTGATGCTCTTAACACGGTCTGTGAATCGTTCAGCCATCGTGCCATCAGCCGAAACGTCACGCTCAACAGGGTCTCTCATCGACCCCATGAAACGCCCCATCCCGCTGTAAGGAACCAGACCTGTTGCAGTATTAAGCCCAAGGTTCTCAATCGCCTGCTGCCCTGTACGGGCATCGTTGATCCCTTCAGTGATGAAGGCCAGACTCTTCAACCAAGAAGAAGTCCCGAGAGCTCGGACAATACCGCCGACTGCTGCAGTTGCCTGATCTGTGTACCCCTTGTCGTCAACCTTTCTCTCCTTGTAGTCTTCTACTGCGTTAGCCACAATAGAAAGATTCATAGCAAGAGGATCAAGACCGTCAAAAGGAACCCACTGATCACCCATCTTAATGGAGTTGGCTCTCCAGCCGCCTGCCTCAAGTTCAGCCCTACGACGATAATCGTCAGGACCATTGCCTGAGATAGTTCCCTTAAGAACTTCATTGGCAACCCACATTGCGAGCATAGAGCCCATCACAACACGAGAGGTAGCAACATCCTTACGAGCGCCGCCTGCCTTGAAGTCTGCTTGGTTGTACCGATCGAGACCCCCAAGAGGGCTACGACGAACAGCCGAACGGAAGATAGAGTCAGCAGTAGGAATGAACGGAGTGAACAGACTACCAAGGAACTTAGCAGACCGTGCAGTAATACCGTCATTCGGATTGCGAGACATCAATGTCAAGTAAGTACGAGCCGGCTTACTAGGCCTGTCCACAAACTGCAGAGCACGAGTGTAGTCTGCTGCTGTGAGGATCATCTCATCTGTGGGGTTAGCCACAAGTTGATGCGCCCGAGTAAAGAGAGCCGAACCGCGCAAACCTTCATTTGCTGCCGTACGAAGAGCCATACCGTAGTAAGACGAGGTTTGGATAATGTTCCGCATGAACTCGTCTTCAGCTGCCAGCATCTTGGAAGGACCTTCCAGCATGGTCCCCCACTTGTTCTTAACAAGATTGTGAGACCGTTCTAGAGCACCAATCTTAGTGACTGGCTCACCTGCCTTGAAAGCCTGAAGGCTCTTACCGAAAGCTCCCTTAAGACCCATGGCTGCGCCATAGAACCTCCAAAGAACTTCTCGTGCAAGAACACGATCAGCCTTAGGATCACCTCTACGCACTTGACCAAGAGCTGATGCAAAGCCGTGCTCTGCAAGGTCAGTCAAGAAGTTACCAACTGACCCAAGAACGTTGATCTTATGGGTAATAGGATTAGACAGAACGGAGTTAAACCACACGTCCTGAACATAGTCCTCAAACCGAGGATCAAGCATAAGCTTTGCAGCCTTGGCCTGAGCCGAAGGATTGCCCTTAAGTTCATTGATCTTGTCAGCCAACTGCTTCACCTTGTTAGGATCATCCAGCAGGCTCTGAGACTCAGCAGTAAGCATATACCGAAGATTGTTTGCAGCCGCCTGTTGGTTGTCTACAATTCTCTTCATGATGTTCATCGTACGAGCAAGAGTAGTCTTGGTTTCGCTAAGAACATCGTACATGTCAGCGAACTGACGAAGATAAATGTTCAACTTATCCTTGTCGCGATCTGTTGCTGTACCGTTAGAAACCTTCTCTGAAAGATCGCCAATAAGATTAAGGCGACCCATCATGAAGTTGACACCGGCTGTATACTCTTCAGCCTTAGGTCCGCGGTTAAGCTTCATAACCTTATCGACATTCATGCCGATATCTTTAGCCAGCTCTTCCGTTTCTTCCCAAGTCTGCACCGTACGAGGAGCGCCGTCTTCTTCAAGCTGCTTCAAGAAAGGTTCGTAGAAAGATTTCTTCTTGCCTACGATCTTATCAGGACGAAGCCCGCGAGGACGATC